>Ga0316226_1001759_pt1 | contig 22039 bp, 23 predicted proteins | sample TBH18017metaG_FD_206009 | JGI IMG/M metagenome (GOLD analysis project Ga0316226, IMG submission 206009) | Freshwater microbial communities from Trout Bog Lake, Wisconsin, USA - TBH18017 | ecosystem: Environmental > Aquatic > Freshwater > Lake > Hypolimnion/Profundal zone | place: USA: Wisconsin...
GCGCGCGGACGTGACGGCCATGGTCGAGCTCGCCGTGCGCGCCGCCAACGCCGGGAACGCGCAGATGTGGCGCTTCGTGGCGGTCGACGACCCCGGGATTCGCGCCGCCCTGCGCCGGGCTGTCGACGACGCGCTGGACGCCATGGCGGCCTGGCCGGAGCTGGCAGGCAGGGACAAGGAGATCAAGGCGCTGCGCGCCTACGCCACGTTCTTCGCGGACGCGCCGCTCGTGCTGGCAGTCTTCGCGCTCCCCTACGCCTCGCGCGCCGACGAGATGCTGGATGCGCGCGGCGTGAGCCGAGAGGAGCACGACCGTCTGCGCGCCCGGCCGGACCTCCAGAGCGTGGGCGCGGCCGTGCAGCTCTTCTGCACCGCCGCGCAGGCCCTCGGGTACGGCGCCTGCTGGATGACCGCCCCCGTGCTGGCGGCGCCGGCGATCGAGAAGCTGCTCGGCGTCGAGCCCGCCGCCAGTCTCGCGGCGATCGTGCCTGTGGGGCGCCCGGCCGGCGCCGTGGACCCGACCTCACGTCTCCCCCTCGGCGACGTCCTCGAGTTCCGCTGAAGCGAGCCCGGCGCCGCTCGCGACCGTGTCTCGGCTCACACGACACAGGACTGGACGCCGCCGACGTCTGACCTCCGTACGAGGTTGCCAGCCCGCTCTGTGCGTGGGTACACTCGCCTCACGCGGCGCCCGGCCGCGGCGCGCCCCCGGCGGCACAAGCGAAGGGTAGGACGTCCTTTTGGTTCCTGCGAGCGCCAACGAAGTCCGCGACCTCTGCTCGCGCGCCCTCGACGGCGCGGTCCTGAGCGAACCTGAGCTCGCGCGGCTGCTCTCCGCGACGGGCGACGACGAGCAAACGGTGTTCGCCGCCGCGCGGGAGCTGCGTGCGCGCACCACGGGCGACGCGGTGTTCCTCTACGGCTTCGTGTACTTCTCCACCTACTGCCGCAACGAGTGCGCCTTCTGCTTCTACCGCGCCGGCAACGAGGAGAGCCCGCGCTACCGCAAGACCGTCGACGAGGTAGACGCGATCTGCCGTGGTCTAGCCGCCTCGGGCGTGGTGCTCCTCGACCTCACGATGGGGGAGGACCCAAGGGTGCTCGCGGACGGCTGCGCCGGCCTCCTCGACCTGGTCGCAGCCGTCCACGACGGCGCCGGCCTGCCGGTGATGGTGTCGCCCGGCGTGGTGCCCGCGGACGTCCTCGCCGGGCTGCGCGAGCGCGGCGCCGACTGGTACGCCTTGTACCAGGAGACGCACACGCGCGAGCTCTACGACCTCCTGCGCCTCGGGCAGCCGTTCGAGGCGCGGTCCGCCGCGCGACGCGCGGCCCGCCGCAACGGCCTGCTCGTCGAGGACGGCCTCCTCACCGGCATCGGCGACTCCGCCGCCGATCGCGCGCATTCCATCGCGACGATGCGCGCCGAGGGCTGGGAGCAGGTCCGCGTCATGACCTTCGTACCACAGGTGGGCACGCCGCTCGAAGACGTGGCGCCGCAGGGCGACCAGGCGGAGCTGCTGACGATCGCCGCCATGCGGCTGGCGATGCCGGAGGCGCTCATCCCTGCGTCACTGGACGTCGACGGCATTCGGGGATTGGAGCGGCGCCTTCAGGCCGGCGCCAACGTGGTCACGTCCATCGTGCCGCCCACCGCGGGTCTTGCCGGCGTTTCCCAGGCGGAACTGGACATCGACGAGGGCTATCGCACGGTCGCCGGCGTCCTGCCCCACCTCGAACGGCTGGGGTTGCGCGCCGCCTCGGCGGCCGAGTACTCGCGGTGGCTCGATGCGGCCCGAGATCGGCTACAGGTGACGATGTGAGGCTGCTCGTGGTCGGCGGCAAGCTCCAGGGTACGGAGGCCGTCTACCTGGCCGCCAAGGCTGGTCACGAGACCGTGCTCGTGGACCGGCATGAGGACCCGCCGGCATCCGGGCTGGCGGACCGCTTCGTGGTCGCCGACATCACCGCCGACGAGGACCGCGCCCTCCTGCTCGCGCGCTCCTGTGACGCCGTGCTGCCTGCCTGCGAAGACTTGGCCACACTCACCTGGCTCGCCGAGCAGGCGCCTCGCTGGGACGTACCGCTGCTGTTCGATCTCGACGCGTATCGGATCAGCCAGTCCAAAGCCGCCTCGAGGCGCCTGTTCGCGGAGCTCGACGTCCCGCGTCCTGCGGCTTGGCCCGGGTGCGGGTTCCCGGCGGTCGTGAAGCCGGATTCCGCGAGCGGGAGCGAAGGCGTCCGCGTGGTCACTTGCGACGAGGAACTGCGCGAGGCGTGCGCGAGCCTGGAGGCCGCCGACCACGAGGTCGTCATCGAGGAGTACGTGGCCGGGCCATCGCTGTCGCTCGAGGTGCTGGCTTGGGGAGGCCGTGCCGTGCCGCTGCAGGTCACCGGCCTCGAGTTCGACGCCGCCTACGACTGCAAACGCGTCGTGGCTCCGGTCGAGGGCGTGGAGGCCGGTACGCTGGCCGCCTTTGACGCCGCGGCCGTGCGTCTCGGCGAGGGCCTGCGCCTCAACGGCCTGATGGACGTCGAGGTCATGGTACGGGACGGAGCGCCCAGAGTGCTCGAGATCGACGCGCGGCTGCCGAGCCAGACCCCAACGGCCGTGCTCTGGTCGAGCGGGCTCAACATCGTCGACGCGCTGCTCGAGACGGCGGTGCGCGCGGCGCCGCCGGTCGTGGACCGCGACCCCCGCCGCGCCTGCGTCTACCAGCACGTTCACGCTCACGCGGGTTTGCTCGAGGTCCTTGGCGAGCACGTCATGGGCAGCGCACGCCCGCTCACGCTGGTGCCCGGCTTCTTCGGCGCCGCCGAGGCGCTTACCGACTACGCTCCGCGCGCGCGCGAGTGGTCGGCAACGCTCATCGCGACCGGGTCGTCGGTCGTCGAGGCCAGGAGGGCGCTGGGTGCGGCCGTCGGCGAGGTGGCGGCCTTCGAGAAGCTTAAGCCTGTACCTGAGGAAGAGGGTCTGCAGATGGAGCGGAGGGTCACAGGATGACGCGCCTCACGCCGCAAGACGTCGATGGTCTCGTCTCGAGACTCGAGACGTTCGAGCTGGGCTTGCGCGAGATCGCAGGCCTCGGACTGCGCGGCATCGCCATCCGGTCTGTGGCCCACGACCCCGTGTGCGTGCCGCTCATCGGCGCGCGGCTCGCCGTCGTGCCGATCACGTCCGGCGAGGGCGTGATCTCCGGCTTCGCAGACTGCGTGGCGACGATCCTCGGTCACCTCGGCTGCGAGGCCTGGGTCACGGCACAGCCGGACGTCCGCGGCATCCAGGCGGCGGTGGCCCAGGGCGCCGACGCGATCTTCATGGCCGACGATCACCGCTTCATCGCGCTCGACCTGCGCCACGGCCGCTGCATCGACGACGACCCGGCCACGGCCGACGGCTACGTCAGCGCGCTCGAGGCGGCGGCGGGGAGCCTGTTGAGCCGCCACGTGCTGCTCCTCGGTCTCGGCCCGGTGGGCCGCGCCGCGGCGCGCCGGCTGGTGAGCCGCGGCGCGGCCGTCGAGGTCGTCGAGCCCGACGAGACGCGTCTCCGGGCGGCGCTCGAAGTCGGGCTCAGGGTCCAGCCCGTCGACTTGGCGGAAGGGCTGGAGCGCTGCGACCTCATCTTCGACGCGACGCCGGAGGGCGGCTTCATCGATGCCTCCGGGGTGACGCCGATCACCATCGCCGCGGTACCCGGCCTGCCGTCGGCGTTCACCGCCGAGGCACAGGCCGCGCTGGGACTGCGCCACATCCACGAGCCACTGGCCATCGGCGTGGCCGTGATGGCGGCGCGCGCGCTCGTCTGAGGCGGCTCGCGCGGGCATGAGTGCCGGCCCCAGCGCCGGCCCCTGAGCCGGCCCCACGGGGCGACGTCGATCGTGCTCGCCCTCACGCCCCGTCTCGCGGGAGTAGAATGGAACGGCGCGGGGGGTCGATCGGAAGGATCAGCGTGGGCTCTAAACCCACGCAGGCGGGTGTGACTCCCGCACTCCCCGCCAGCTTCTCCCCTACGGCCTCAGGGTGACGGGGATCTCGACGACGTTCTGGCGGCTGCCGTCCTCCGCCGACTCGCTGTACACCGTGAGCGTCCCGTGCGTGGCCGACGTGCTGTACACGACTGTCTGGTGGAACGTGCCGCGGGCGGGAGCACCCTTCGACGCCTGGACACTGACGCGCACGACCCGCCGGCCGCTGTCGTCGGTGAGCTGTGCCGAGAACGACCCTTCGTACACGCTCGCCGTCCCGCTGAGTACGAACGGGTCCGGCAGCACGGCGCCGAAGCCGGGCGACTCGACGAAGATCGCCGGCTCGAAGCCGCGGAACGCGGCGCGGCGGAAGGTGACCGGCGACGGGCCGGCGTCGGCCGCGGAGGGCCAGGGCCGGCCACCGACCTGGACGCGCACGCCCGCTATCGTGGCGAACCGGGTGAGCGTGTAGACGATCTCCGCCGTCCCGGGCATCCCGAGGAGCGCAGCGGACGCCGTGTCCGGCCCCTGACTGAGGCTCACGGTGGCGACGCGGCCGGAGAGACCCAGGCTCTTGAGCGTCGTGCCGGTCGGGATGGCCGAGGTGAGTCCGGCGGCGCGCTCGGAGGCGCTCGGGCCGGCCAGCAGCGCCTGCACGGCGGCGGTGGCCGGCATCGTGGAGGGCGCGGCGGCCCGTTCGGCGACGCCGAGCTTGCCGTCGCGCAGGAAGTAGAGCGCTTGCGCGGTCGTCGCCGGAGCGCTGGGGGACGACGTGGGAGAGACCGTGGGCGACGCGGACTGCGACGGGCTCATCGTCGCCGACGACGAGCTGGAGGGGCCGCTGGACGAGCCGCCGCAGGCGGCGAGCAGGGCGGCCAGGACGAGCACCGCGCCGGTCGCCAGCGAAGCCGGGAGCACGCGGGTGATGCCTGTGGCGGCGCGTCTGCTCATGATCCACCTCGGTCGTTCCGTGCTGGGACAGTCACCTTCGCCGCGCCGCCCGCCTGCTCCTGCCGCTCGTGGTAGACTCGGAGCCCCGATGCCAACCGACCCCAACAAGGCGCGGTACTACCGCAAGCAGGTCCCGCTCTTCCGCCTGGTCGAGAAGCTCAAACTGTGGCCCTCGCGGCGCGGCATCCTGCACGGCATCAAGGAATTCGAGGAGCGCGGCGCCTACGCCGTCGTCATCACTCACTGCGGCAAGCACATGGTCGTGCACGACTCCAAGACGAGCCGCGCCGCGCGCTGGCTGCGCAACAAGTGGTACGCGGAACCCTGCCCGCAGTGCCGCATCCCGGACTGGAAGCTGCAGAAGTACGCGGCCACCCATTTCAAGCGAGGCTTCGGCTCACATCTCAGGGACGAGCCCGGCAGCCGGAGCTGAGGCGGAGGGGCGGGAGTGTGGCGAGGCGGGTCACGGCTGTGGCGTCTGCCAGGGCGGCGGGTCGTAGGTCACGCGCCCGCTCGGCACGTCGAGGAACTTCCAGCCGATCGCCGTCACCACCTTCCAGCGCCCATCCGTGTGGTGGAGCGTGTAGTCGAAGATCACGGCGTTCGGGAGGCTGTGCGCGGTGCCGGTCTGGAGTGATCGCGTGCGCGCGTTCCAGCGGCCGGTGACGAACGTGTGCTGCACCGCGGCGCGGACGACGAGGTCACCATTCGCTCTGCGGCCGCGGAAGTCGTAGTAGACGACGCGGCCTGTCCCGGCCGCTTCGAACCGGCCGTGATTCCGTCTGCGGTCGTCAGCCAGCCTGTCTGCGAAGTCCCGGCGTAGCAAGAATGCGAGCACGGGCCCCGTCGCATACTGGCGCAGGTTGCGCACGTAGGCAGCGCGCACCTCGGCGACGTCCTGAGGCGTCAGCACCGTCATGCCGTAGTACTTCGCCGGCCAGACGGGCGCCGGCGCGAGCTCGTAGCCGACGAGCGCGGACTCGATCTCCGACTTCGTACCCGAGGCGGGAGGCCAATAGGTCCACGCGTACGCCGCGCCGATGATCCCCGCCGCCACCAGGATTGCCGCCAGGACGATGCGGGGGTGAGGGATCCTCAACGGGTCAGAGCAGCCGCCAGCTCTCCGGCCGGAGTTGCACGGAGGCCGGCGCCTGCAGCACCTTGTCCAGCGCCGCCAGCATGGCGGCCTTGTCGCGCGGCAGCTCGCCGCCGACTGGCAGGTAGTTGGAGGCGTGGTTGCTGCGGAAGGTGCAGCGCGTCACGTCGGTGTTGGCGACGATCTCGCGCAGCTCGCGCAGCATGCCGATCGAGTCCGGGAGGACGAGGGCGCCGCCGGCCACGCGGCGCTCCATCGCCGTGCCGGGCGTCAGCATGAGCGTGAGGATGCCGATGTAGCGCGGGTCGATCGCCGAGAGCGCCACCCCCGTCGCGCGGCCGTGCTCCAACGACCGTTCCTTCCCGGCGAGGCCGAGGATCGCGGTGACCGAGAGCTCGAGGCCGGCCTCCGTGGCCAGCCGGCACCCCTCGATCTGTTCCGCGACCGTCATGCCCTTGTGGATGTCGGCGAGCGTCTGGTCGTCGCCGGACTCGAGGCCCAGGTACAGCAGCTCGAGGCCGCCTTCGCGCAGCTCCGACAGCTCCTCGACGTTCTTGGCGAGCAGGTTGCGCGCGTTGGCGTAGCTGCTCACGCGCTCCAGGTTGGGCAGCGCGCGGCGCAGAAGATCGAGGATGTCGCCGAGCTTGCGCGGGCTGAGCGCGAGCGCGTCGCCGTCGGCGAGGAACACGCGCTGGACGCGCTGCCGCACGGTGGCGGGGAGCGCCGTGACATCGTCGACGACTTCTCCAAAGGGTCGCACGGCGAACGGCTTGTCGAGGTAGGTCCCGCAGAAGTCGCAGGTGTTGTTGGAGCAGCCGTACGTCACCTGGACGATCAGGCTGGATGCTTCGCTGGGGGGTCGGATGACGGCGCCGTGATACCTCACGGCCTCATGCTAGCACGGGCCGTCGGAGGCCGCGCCGGAGGGCTTCGGAGGCGAGTCTGGGTCTTGGGTTCTCAGGCTCGAGACTGGTATACTGCCGGAGCGCGGCGCACGAGGGCGGAGGGTTGATGCCAAGCTTGCGGAGTCATGCCTCTCCCGGGTCGCGCAACGCCATACCCAACCGTGGGTAACGCTGTCGAAGTCGTGGGAGGAGTCCGAGGGATGGCAGACATCTACCAGGAAGCAGCCGAGACCATCGTCAACGCCGACCGGGCCGGGGCCGAAGAGGTCGCAAAGCGCGCCATCGACTCGGGCATAGCGCCGGGCGACATCATGCAGAACGGCTTCGTCAAGGGTATCCAGGAAGTCGGCGAGCTCTTTGAGAGCGGCGAGGTCTTCCTGCCCGAGCTGATGATGAGCGCTGACGCCATGGCCGGCGCCACCGAGGTCACCAACGCAGCCCTCGAGGGCGGCGCCGCCGAGACCAAGGGCACGATCGTCATCGGCACCGTGCAGGGCGACGTGCATGACATCGGCAAGGCGATCGTCATCGCCTACCTCAAGGCCAACGGCTACGACGTGACCGACCTCGGCCGCGATGTCGCCGCCGCCACGTTCATCGCCAAGGCCAAGGAGAACAACGCCGATATCATCGGCATGAGCGCTCTGCTCACGACGACGATGGAGGAGCAGCGCAAGGTCATCAAGACCATCAAGGACGAGGGCCTGTCGTACAAGACCGTCGTCGGCGGCGCGCCCTGCACGCAGCGCTGGGCCGACCAGATCGGCGCCGACGCCTATGCCGAGGACGCCAACGACGGCGTCAAGAAGATCGACGCGCTGCTCGGCAAGTAACGCGCGAGACAGCCGCATTCTGCGAAGGGCGGGCCTGCGGCCCGCCCTTCGTGCGTACGGCAGACGCGCACGCGACAGAGGCGCGCCGCGCCGCTAGACGTTGAGCCGCACGCCGTCCACGTAGGCCAGGCTGCGGCCGACGCGTTCGATGTTCGGATACCCCTCGCGCGCCATGATGAGGCGCTCCAGGCCGAAGCCGAGGCCGACCCAGGGGTCGACCACGCCCCAGTTGCCGTCGAGCGGGTGCGGCCCCACGTCGGCCGAGCAGACCTCGGCGCCGTCGACCTCCACGTCGACCATCTCGCCGTAGACCTCGGAGTCTGTGCGCACGAGCGCGTAGTCGTCGATGCCGGCGGCCGCCATCACGGTCCCGGCCAGCTCTTCGAGCCGAGCCGCGCACTCCGCCGCCGGCAACCCGAGCTCCACGAGGTTCAGCATCGTGAACTCGTTGAGATGGCTGGCGCCCTTGCTGTCGCGCCGGAAGCAGGGGCCGATCTCGAAGATCCCGAACGGCTTGCTCCAGATGCGGCCGAGGCGCCGCAGCAGCGTGTAGAGGTTGGGAGCGAGCATCGGCCTCAGGCAGCGCCCGTCCTCGAGCCAGAACACCTGCTCCCGCAAGGGATGGCCGCGTTCGATGCCCATCTTGACCAGAGAGTCCGGCGAGATGATCAGCGGCGTCACGACGCGAACGAAGCCGGCACCGGTGAGCGCCGCGCTGAGACCCGTCTCGAGCTCGACGAGCTGAGGCGCGCGCCGGCCGGCGCGCAGTTCCTTGAGGCGAAGGCGGCTGTCGCGTGCGAGGTCGTCCTCGCGACGCTTGAAAGCGGCGTCGCGAGTGCGGGTGTCGACGAACATCTCGTCGAGCACGAGCGGATCGGCGCCGAGCTCGCGCAGCCGTTGAGATTGCGTCGCCGTGAGGCGGATGCGGATCGCCTGTGCTTCGTCCGGCGTCATGACGCCTCCTCTCCCTGTGGGGAACGCGCGAGGTAGTCGGCGAGACCGTCGACAAGCGCGCGCGCCAGCGCCTCGTTGTGGTCGGGGCGCATGGCGGATCGAGCCTCCTCGGGGCAGCTGAGGAAGAGCGGCTCGACCTGGACGGCGATGCCGCGCGCCTCGCGCAGCACCCCGTAGTTGCGCCCGAAGCGCCCGATGAAAGGTCCGCCGCGGGCAAGCCGGCCGCCGATGTAGCCGGCGAGGCGGCGGCCGTGCTCCGAGTAGTAATGGCTGCGCTGGAAGTAGTAGCAGGCGCCGCCACGCGCCTGCGGCGACGCGTTGAAGTTGCAGTGGAGCGACAGGACGTAGTCGGCTGACTCCGCGTTGGCAGTCTCGGCGCGCGTGTACAGCGCCACGGTCTGGTCGCGCTCGCGCGTCAGGCGCACGCGGCAGCCCTCGGCGCGCAGCAGTTCTGCCGTGCGCCGGCCGAGCGCCAGCGTGACGTCCTTCTCGGCGACGCCGCCGGCGGACACGCAGCCCGCGTCCGCGCCGCCGTGCCCGGGGTCGATCACGACGGTCTGGCCGACGAGGCTGCGTGCCGGCACGAAGCCTCCGTCCCGCTCGGGGATCTTCTTGCCCTCACGGCCCGACTCGGCCTTGCGTACCGCCTCGAGCTTGATCAGCGTGCTCTCGCCGACGATGCCGTCCAGCGGCAGGCCGGCGTTGCGCTGGAAATCGATGACGGCGCGCTCGACCTCCGCGTCGTGCACGCCGCGCTCGGCGCCGGCGTTGAAGCCCAGCAGGTTGAGCTTGACCTGGAGGGCAAGCACATCGTCGCCGCGGAACGGCGGCTCGCGCAGGTACAGGAGCCGGTCGCCGAGCTCGTATCCGGCCTCGACCAGTTCTCGCCACGAGTTGGCGCCGACGATGCCGTCGACGACGAGGCCGCGCTCCTGCTGGAACGAGCGCACGGCGAGCTCGGTGCTGGGCCCGAAGAACCCGTCCACGCCCTCGCGGCCCAGCTCGAAGCCGCGCCCGCGCAGGCGCGTCTGGACGTCGAGGACTTCTTTTCCGCGGTCGCCGCGGGAGAGGTCGCGCACTGACTCAGATACCCATGCCCGAGCGCACGCCGGCGACGATCAGGATGAGGATGGCCACGCCGACGACGATCCGGTAGAGCACGAACAGGTTGAAGTTGTGGCTCTTGAGATAGCGCAGCACGAACCAGATCGCGATCATGCCGCTGATCGCGGCGGAGGCGATGCCCACGACGAACGGCATGGCCGTGCCGGCGGGCAGCCCGTCCTTGGCCACGTGCAGCGCCTTGTAGACGGCGGCACCGCCTACGACGGGCACGCTGAGGAGGAACGAGTACCGCGCCGCCGACTCGCGGTCGAGGCGCACGGCGAGGCCGGTCATCATCGTGACGCCGGAACGCGACACGCCCGGGCAGAGCGCCAGCGCCTGGGCGAAGCCGATGAGGATCGCGTCGGTCCAGGTGAGCGCCTCCAGGTCGCGGTCGAGCTTGGCGACGTGGTCGATGGCGTACATCACGAGCGCGAAGACGATCATCATGATGGCGATGATCCAGGGCTTGCCGAGGCGGTCCTCGATGAAGCTCTCGAAGGCAACGCCGAAGAAGGCGGCCGGGATCGTGCTGACGAACAGGAGCCAGGCCAGCCGGGCCTCGGGGTCGGCGAGGCTGCGCCGCATGATGCTGCGCACCCAGGCGGACACGAGCTTGACCACGTCGCGCCAGAAATAGACGAGGACGGCGACGAACGTGCCGAGGTGCAGCGCCACGTCGAAGGTCTTGTTGAGGTCCGGGTTGTTGAGGAGGAAGTGCCAGTTGAACAGCCACGGCACGAGGATCAGGTGCCCTGAGCTCGAGATCGGCAGGAACTCGGTGAGCCCCTGGACGATGCCGAGGATGATGGCCTGGAGGATGGTCAATGCTGCTCCTTCTTGCGTCTGCGCGTTTAGAGCACGGTATACCTCAGGCAGCTCGGAAGTCGACCGCGGGCGTGGACCGCGAAGGAAGCGAGGATGGCATGGCGCTCAGCGAGCCGGTGGTGGTCAGCTGGAAGAACGAGGGACTGCTCTTCGAGGGCGTCACGGCGCACGGCAAGGTCGACCTTGCCTCGAGCAGCGACGAGGTCGGCCAGGGGGCGACCCCCATGGAGCTGCTCGCCGTCTCGCTGGCGGGGTGCACGAGCATGGACGTCGTCTCCATCCTGGTCAAGATGCGCCAGCCGCTCGAGGCGTTCCGCGTCGAAGTGCGCGGGGAGAAGGCCGCGGAACATCCCAAGCGTTTCACGTCGCTCGAGGTCGTGTACCACCTCAGGGGGGCGCTGGACGAGCAGAAGGTGCGTCGGGCCATCGAGCTCTCGGAGACCAAGTACTGTTCCGTCGCGGCGACGCTCCGCCCGGCGCTGCCGATCACCTCGAGCTACGTGATCGAGAGCTGAGGCTTCCGTCTGAGGTACGACGCGGCGCGCGCGAGCCCGCAACGCTCCGGTTCGCACTAAAGCCACAGTGTTTACAGGAGATGCACCGGCTTGTAATATCGAGCCTCTGCAAGCCGCATTGAGGGGTGTGTGTGGACCGCGATCACGAACTGTCGGCGGTACTTGCCGACGACACGCGCTACCGCATCTACCGGGCGATCGCCGAGCGACCCGGTGAGGACGTCACCGTCGCCGACATCGCGCAGCGCTTCGACCTCCACCCCAACGTCGCCCGCATGCACCTCTCCAAGCTCGAGCAGGCCGGCTTCCTGGCAACCGACCTTCGTCGCACCAGCGGCGGCGGCCGGCCGGCGAAGTTGTACCGGCTCAGCGACCTCGTCGTCACCTTCGGCTTCCCGCCGCGCCGCTACGAGCTTCTCTCGCGCCTCGCGCTCGGCGCGCTGGCGGCGGGCGGCTCGCGCGAAGACGCTGTGCGCGTGTGTCGCGAGGCCGGTGCCGCCGAGGGCCGGCGCGCCCTGGCCGGCGAGGTCGCCGCGCCGAGCGATCGCGACGCGGCGGCCGAGCTCGTGGCGCGGGTCACCGAGGACCAGGGCCTGCTCCCGGAGGTCACCTGGCAGGAGCAGGCTCTCGCCGTCGTGGTCCACAATTGCACCTTCCTCGAGCTCTCCGGGACCGACCCTGACCTCGTCTGCGCCATGCACCGCGCCTTCCTCGAAGGCGTCCTTGAAGTGGTGACCGCCGGCCTCGGCCCCCTGCACGTGAACCCCGACGACTGTCGCATCAGTTGCGGCGGCGAGCGCTGCGAGATGCTCTGCACCTTCGACCCATCGGCGCCCGGCTTGGCGGCCGTGGACGGGTGATACAGTAGCGGCCGAAACGAAGCCGCGGGCGCTGCAAGCGGGCAGGGAGGGGGCGGAATGACAGCCGACGAGGCCATCCGCGATCTGCTGGATATCTCGACCGACGTCAACGGCGTCGCCGTGCTCGGCGCGGACGGCGAGCTTCTCGCCTCCGGCCCCGGCGCAGTGGCGGGCGACGTGGGGACCGTTGCCACCAGACTCTGGGACGCCGCCGCGGGACAGGCCCTTGGGGCGGGCGCCACCGGACTCGATCACGTGGTGGTAGAGGACGTCTCCGGCGCAGTCGCCGTGGTGGAGGCCCATGAACGCCGCATCGTCGCGGTCACCGGGCCGCAGCCGGCCGTCGGCCTGCTGCTGTTCGACCTGAGAACATGTCTGGGCGACGCGTTCCCCGCCGAGGAGAAGTCATCATGAAGCGCCTTGTAGCCGTTCTCGCCGCAGCTGCTGCCGCCGCGGCCGCCGTGCTCTGGTGGCGGCGCCGCACGCAGGCGTCCGCGCCGGCGCCCGTCCAGCTCGGCCTCGCCGACGGCAGCACGCTCACGCTCGCCACCGGCGATCCGGCCGCGGCCGAGATCATCGCCGCAGCCGGCGACGTGCGCCGCGCCTTCGCAGCCGGCGCCTGATGCATCTCGCGAGCTTCGACGCCGGCCTGCTCCAAGCGACGCTGCGCCGCGCCCTCGGGCACGGCGGCGACTTCGCCGAGGTCTATGTCGAGGACCGCGACAGCCTCGGGCTGCGCCTCGAGGACGGCCGTATCGAGGCGACGAGCGGCGGCCGCGAGCTTGGCGCCGCCGTCCGGCTGCTCGCCGGGGCGCACACCTTCTACGCCTACAGCGACGCCGTCGACGAAGCCGGGCTGTTCGCCGCCGCGGAAGCCGTGGCGGCGGCGGTGCGCACCGGCGACAGTGGCCCCGCGCTCGTCGACCTCGGCGCGGTCCGCAGCGACCCAGGCCGCCATCCGGTCGCGGTCCCGCCGGAGTCGGTCGCCGTCGCGCCGAAGGCGCTGCGCGTGCGCGCCGGCGACGAGGCCGCCCGGGCCGCCGGCCCCGAGATCGTCCAGGTCACGGTCGGCTACGGCGACACGCGCCAGCGCGTGCTCATCGCCAACTCGCTCGGCGACCTCGTCCTGGACGACCGCACGCGCACGCGCTTCACGGCCCAGGTCGTCGCCCGGCGGGGCGACGTCATCCAGACCGGCCACGAGACCGTGGGCGGCAGCGCCGGCTTCGAGCTCGTGGACGAGGACATCGCGCGCGGCGTCGCGGCGACGGCCGCGGAAAAGGCCATCATCATGCTCGATTCGCGCCCCGCGCCGGTCGGCGCCATGCCGGTCGTCCTCGCCAACGGTTTCGGCGGTACGCTCTTCCACGAGGCCTGTGGCCATGGCCTCGAGGCGGACGCGATCGCCAAGGGGGCGAGCGTCTACGCCGGCAAGCTGGGCGAGGTCGTGGCGGCGCCCATCGTGAGCGCTTACGATGACGGCTCGCTCACCAACGGCTGGGGCTCCCAGGCGTTCGACGACGAGGGCGTGCCGACGCAGAAAACGCTGGTGATCGAGGAAGGCCGGCTCACCGGCTATCTGTACGATCGCCTGCGCGCTCGCGAGGCCGGCGCGGCGCCCACCGGCAACGGCCGGCGCCAGTCGTTCCGGCACGTGCCCATCCCGCGCATGACGACGACCTACATCGCGCCCGGCGACGCCCTCGCCGCCGACGTCATCGCCGCCACGCCGAAGGGCTTCTACGCCAAGAGCCTCGCCGGCGGGCAAGTGGAGCCGGCGAGCGGCAACTTCGTGTTCGGTGTCGCCGAGGGCTACCTCATCGAGGGCGGCCGCCTCACCACCCCGCTGCGCGGCGCCACGCTCGTCGGCAACGGCATCGACATCCTCATGAAGATCGACATGATCGCCGGCGACTTCGAGGTCAAGACCGGGATCTGCGGCAAGGACGGCCAGGGCGTACCGGTGGGCACCGGCCAATCGACGCTGCGCATCGCCGAGATGACCGTGGGAGGCACGGGCTGATGTTCGACATCCTCGACGGCGTGCTCGAGCGCGCCCGGGCGCGCGGCGCACGCGAAGTGGAAGTGTACGGCGAGCGCTCTACGTCGCGCCGCCTCAAGGTCTACCGCCAGGAGGTCGAGCAGCTCACCGCCGCCCAGCGGCAGGGAGTCGGCGTGCGCGTCTTTCGCGAGGGCGCAGTGGGCCACGCCTACGGCTCCGACCTCACCGCCGCCGCGCTCGACGAACTGGTCGCACGCGCGGTCGACAACGCCGAGGTGAGCGACCCTGACGAGTTCGCGGTGCTGCCGGCTCCGGGCGGCGCTCCGGCCGACGTGCATCCCTACGACGAGCGCCTCTCCGCCGCCACCGACGAGCGCCGCATCGAGCTCGCCATGAGCGTGGAGGCCGCGGCGCTCGCCGCGGATCCGCGCGTCAAGACGGTCGAGGACACGATGTACGCGGACGGCGACGGCGAGGTCTTCATCGCCAGCACGGCGGGCGTGCGCGGCAGCTATCGCTCCAACCAGTGCTACGCCTTCGCCTACGTGCTCGCGGAGCAGGACGGCCAAGTCGAGACAGGATACTCGTACACCGTCGGTCGCGCGCTCGAGGACCTCGATCCCGAGGGCTGCGGCGGAGAGGCGGCCGAGCGTGCCGTGCGGCTGCTTGGCGCTCACAAGTGCCCGTCCATGAAGGTGCCGGTCATCCTCGACCCCTTCGTGTCGGCGGCCTTCTTCGGCGTGCTCAGCTCGGCGCTCACCGCCGACGCCGTGCAGAAGGGCCGTTCGCTCTTCGCCGGCCGCGAGGGGCAGCGGGTGGCCGGCGAGCTTCTGCAACTCGACGACGACGGCGTACGCGCCGACGGTCTTGACAGCGCGCCGTTCGATGGCGAAGGTACGCCCTGCCGCCGCACCGCGCTGATCGGCGGCGGCATCCTGCAGGGCTTCCTCTACGACACCTACACGGCGCGCAAGGCCGGCCGCGGCTCCACCGGCAACGGTGTCCGCGGCGGGTACGCCGGTCTGCCGTCGGTGCGCCCGACGAATCTGGTCGTAAGCGGCCCGGTGACACCACTCGCCGACATCGTCGCCGGCATGGAGCGCGGCGTGCTCGTCACCGACGCAATGGGCATCCATTCGGGCGCCAACCCTGTCTCGGGTGAGTTCTCCGTGGGCATCAGTGGCATCCTCATCGAGGATGGTCAGCTCTCAGCGCCGGTGCGCGAGGTCACGCTCGCCGGCGATATCATCAGCATGCTCACGCACGTCACGGCCCTGGGCGATGACGCCCGCTGGGTCCCGGGCGGCAGCATCTTCACCCCGTCGGTGGTCATCGAGGGCATGGCCATCGGCGGTACGTGACACCTCGCACACGACCGACGAAGGGAGCCCGGTGAGCGATCTCGGCCAGCGCCTGCTCGACGCCAGCTATCTGGAGGGCGACTTCCTCCTGCGCTCCGGGCGCCGCAGCAAGTTCTACCTCGACAAGTACCTCTTCTCGACGCAGCCGGACCTGCTGCGCGACATCGCCGCCGGCCTGGCGCTGAAGCTCCCGGCCTACGAGCCGTTCGACCTCCTCGCCGGCCCCGAGCTCGGCGCCGTCGCCGTCGTGACGGCGGTGTCGCTCGCTTGCGGCAAGCCGTTCGTGATCGTGCGCAAAGGCGAGAAGGGCTATGGCACCAACAAGGCGATGGAGGGGCGCGCCGAGGCCGGCCAGCGCGTGGTGATGATCGAGGACATCGTGACCTCGGGCGGCGCCGCGCTCATGGCGGTCGACAAGCTCCGCGAGGCCGGGCTCGAGGTCCCGGCGCTGCTCTGCGTCGTCGATCGCGAGGAAGGCGGGCGGGCGGCGATCGAGGCCAAGGGCCTCACGCTCGATCCGCTCTTCACGGCCACGTCGCTGGGCATCAAGAAGGCCTGAGAGCGCCCGCGGGCACAGCCGCCCGCGGGCGCGGCCGGAAGTGGCCGCGCCGCGCGCGGGACTGAAGCGTCAGAGGACGACGCGGAGCGTGCCCAGCGCGCGGTCCTCCGGACCATGGACCTTGAGGCCCTTCGCCGCCGCTTCGAGCAGATAGGCGACGATCTCGTCCGAGATCAGCTCGCCGGGCCCGAGGACCGGGATACCCGGCGGATACGGGGTGACCATCTCGGCGCTGACGTGGCCGGCACAGGCGGCGACCGGCAGGGCCGCGGATGGCGCGAAGAAGGCGTCGCGCGGCGTCAGCACCTGCCGCGTGAAGGCCGGAGCGTGGCCGAGGAGGCCGGCCGGGGCGGCGGAGCCGCCGTCGCCGGCCCGGGCCGCGAAGCGCGCGGCGCAGCCGGCGAGCGCGGCCACGAGCCGCTCGACGTCGGCGCGTGAGTCTCCGTAGGTCACGTTGAGCACGATGTCGAGCGGGTCCGCGGCCTCGACGGCGACTCGGTAGTCATCGCGCAGGACCGTCTCGAGCTCGAACCCGGTGAGCCCGAGGTCGCTCGCGGAGACCGTGAGGCGGGTGCGGTCGAACGCGACGACGCCATCCTCCTGCAAGACTTCGTCGCCGAGGCAGCGCAGCCCGGGGAGCGCGGCGATCTCGCCGCGCGCCCAGCCGGCCAGATCGAGGGCGCCGCGCCACAGCGCGTCGCCCTCCGTGGCCATCTGCGCCCGCGCGGCGTCGATGCTCGCGTACATGAGCACCTGGGGGCTCGTGCTCTGCGTCAGGTGCACCATGCCGTCGAGGCGCGCGAGGTTGATGCGCTCGTCGCGCGCCATCAGCACAGACGTCTGCGTGATGCCGCTGATCAGTTTGTGCGTGCTCACCACGGCGGCGTCGGCGCCCGCGCTCATGGCGTCAGTGGGCAGCTCGGGGCAGAAGCGCAGGTGCGGTCCCCACGCCTGGTCAGTGACGAACGGGACACCGGCGGCGTGGGCCAAACCGGCGATCGCCGCCAGATCGGCGCAGAGGCCGTTGTACGTCGGCGAGGTCACGAACAGGGCGCGCGCCTCGGGGTGCGCTGCGAGCGCGGCGCGCGCCGCCTGAGGAGGGACGTTGAGCGGGATGCCCCACAAGGGGTCGACGGCCGGCTCGAGGTAGACCGGCATGGCGCCCGAGAAGATGAGCCCGGCGAGCATCGACTTGTGCGCGTTGCGCGGGATGATGACCGTGTCGCCGGGCCCGCAGAGCGTGAGCACGAGAGCATGGATGGCGCTCGTCGACCCGTTGACGAGGAACCAGGTGCGGTCGGCTCCCCAAGCTTCGGCCGCGTAGTCTTCCGCCACCCTGATGAGATGCGTCGACTCGCGCGTGTCCTCGACGCCGCCGGCCATGGCGATATCGACGTTCAGGCAGGCCTCGCCGAGGAGCTCAACGAGGCCGGCCGGCGCCCCCTTGCCGAGTTTGTGCCCGGGCGTATGGAACGGCGTGTAGTCGCGCGCGCGGTAGCGGAGCGCGGCATCCAGGTACGGCGTCTGGCGCTGGTCGTGGGGCACTCGTCCCTCCTGCGGCGGTGTCGCGTTCGGCGCCAGGCGTGCGTTCCAGCGCCGTCTCAAGGCGCGGCGCCGGCGAGTAGCCGAGCGCCGGCCGCCTCCCGGCGTGCGTAGCATAGCAACCCGCGGCCGCTTCGTCGCCGCTCTGCCGGTCCTGGGCGTTCGGACTGAGGCAGGTGATAGACTGGACCGGCTTTTGCAGGAGAAACGACCGGATCGGAGTCCGACTATAACGCTCGAGTCGAAGGTGAGAGTGCGCTTCGCGCCGAGTCCTACTGGCACGCTGCACGTCGGCTCGGCGCGCACGGCGCTGTTCAACTACCTGTACGCACGCCACTGCCGCGGCTCGTTCGTACTTCGCGTCGACGACACCGATGCGGCGCGCAGCGAGGACCGCCACGAGGAAGCGATCCTCGAGGACCTGCGCTGGCTCGGGCTCGACTGGGACGAGGGGCCGGACGTCGGAGGCCCGTGCGGCCCCTACCGCCAAAGTGAGCGCGGCGCCGGGTATCAGGCGGCCGCCGGCGAGCTGCTCGCGTCCGGCGCCGCGTACTACTGCTTCTGCCCCGAGGAGCGCCTGGTGGAGCTGCGCGCGGCGGCGCTCGCGGAAGGCCGCGCGCCGCGCTACGACCGCCGCTGCCTGAGCCTGCCGGCCGCGGAGGTCGCCGAACGCCGCGCCGCCGGCGAGCCCGCGGCGCTGCGCTTCCAGGTTCCGGCCGGCGACATCGTCGTCGACGACCTCATCCGCGGGGCGGTGGTCGTAGGGCACGACGCCATCGGTGACTTCATCATCGTCCGCTCGGACGGGGCGGCCTCGTACAACTTCGCCTCGGTCGTCGACGACCGCGACATGGCCATCACGCACGTGATCCGCGGCGACGATCACCTCACCAACAGCGCCCGCCAGTTGCTCCTGTTCCGTGCGCTCGGCGCCGAGCCGCCGCGCTTCGCGCACCACTCGCTGGTCCTGGGCGCGGACGGCGGCAAGCTCTCCAAGCGCCACGGTGCCACTTCGGTCGGGGAGTTCCGCGAGCTCGGCTACTTGCCGCAGGCGCTCACCAACTACCTGGCGCTGCTCAGCTGGTCGCACGGCGAGGACGAGCTCATCGGCCGGGAGAGGATGATCGCCGAGTTCGAGCCCGCCGACCTGTCGCCCAGCCCGAGCGTGTTCGACCAGGCCAAGCTCGACTGGCTCGATCACGAGTACATCATGGCGCTCGATCCGCGGGAGCACGAGCGCCGCTTCGCCGAGCGGCTCGAGCCAGGCACGCCGCCGCCGGCCGCTGCCGCCCTCGCGGCCGCGTTCCAGCCGTCTCTCGTCGCCTACGGCCGGGCGCCGGACCTCGCCGCGGCCGTCCTGCGGCCGGGGGTCGCGGCGCCCGAACTGGCCGCGGTCGCCGTCGCCGCGGCACCCCAGCTCGCCACGTTCCGCGAGCTGCGCGCCTCCGCGGCGGACTGGATGTCGCTGGTTGTGGCGTACGACCTGCTCACGGCCTACCGCGTCTGGGGCAAAGGCACCGGCTATGCGGCCCGCGATCTGCTCATGCCGTTGCGCATCGCTCTGACGGCCGCCGAGCACGGCCCCGAGCTGCCGTTCGTGCTCGCCGCCCTGGACCGGGACGAGACTCTCAGACGGCTGGACGCCATCCTCGCCGGAGAGGCCGCCGGCGAGACCACGACGACCCCGGGAGACGCATCGTGATCCGCCTGTTCAACTCGCTGACCCAGCAGAAGGAGCCCTTCGAGCCGCGCGACCCGGGCAAGGCTGGCATCTACGCCTGCGGGCCAACCGTCTACAACCTTGTCCACGTCGGCAACGCGCGGCCCTACGTGGTGTTCGCCGTGCTGCGCTCGTGGCTGCGCCGGCGGGGGCTCGACGTGACGCTGGTCACGAACATCACCGACGTCGACGACAAGATCATCAGCAAGGCAAGCGCCGAGGGCCGCCCCGCGACTGCGGTCGCGGAGGAGTTCACGGCGGCCTACGTCGCCGACACCGACCGCCTCGGCATCCCGCGCCCGGACGTGGAGCCGCTCGCCACCGAGACGATCCCCGAGATCATCGACCTCGTGTGTCAGCTCGTGAGCTCGGGCCACGCTTACCCGGCGCACGGCAGCGTGTACTTCCGCGTACGCAGCTTCGACGAGTACGGCAAGCTCAGCAAGCAGCGTATCGATCAGCTCGAGGAAGGCGTGCGCGTCGACGCCGAGCCCGGCAAGGCCGACCCGCTCGACTTCGCCGTCTGGAAGGCCGCCAAGCCCGGCGAGCCGGCATGGGACAGCCCGTGGGGCATGGGGCGCCCCGGTTGGCACATCGAGTGCTCGGCGATGGGCCTGCGCTACCTGGGCGCCGGCTTCGACATCCACGGTGGCGGGCGGGATCTCATCTTCCCGCACCACGAGAACGAGATCGCCCAGAGCGAGGCGGCGGGTCTGCCGTTTGCCAAGGTCTGGATGCACAACGGCATGATCCGCAGCGACGGCGAGAAGATGGCCAAGAGCGTGGGCAACATCTTCCTGCTGCGCGAGGTGCTGGATCGCTACGAGCCGGCGGTCGTGCTGATGTACTTCCTCACCACGCACTACCGCAGTCCGCTCGAGTTCTCCACGGCGAAGCTCGACGAAGCGAAGGCCGCCTACGGCCGCTTCGCCGACGCCCTTGCCGACCTCGAATTCCGCATCGCCAACGCCTCCCGGGCCGCCAGACAGGGCGAGTGGCCGGATCTCTCGCTGCGCGCCGAGACGGCGCGCATGGCGTTCGGCGAGCAGATGGACGACGACCTGAACACAGCGGCCGCCATCGGAGAGCTGTTCGCGCTCGTCGCGGAGGCCCACCGTTACCTGGCCGAGGTCGACCGCGGCGCGGCGCCGCTGGATAGCGGCGCTCTGGAGGCAGTGCGCGAGGTAGTGCTTGACTCGCTCGACGCGCTGCTCGTGCCGGCGCCCGGCGCCGACGGCCTCGTGACCGGCGTCGGCAGCGTGGCCGGCGCCGCCGGCGAGGCCTGCGTGACCGGGGACGTGGCCATGATGCCCGCCGTGAGGCTGGCGGAGGAGGGACGCTGGGACGACGTCTCGCTCGTCTACGCCGACCGGCTCGACTGCGGCGACGCCTCATACGCCTGCGTCCTGCGCGACCACTATCGTGAGACCAAGGACTGGGCGAACGCCGACCGGCTGCGCGACGAGATCCAGACGGCGGGGTTCGACGTGCGAGACACGCCGCAGGGCACTCAGGTCGTGCGCAGGTCGTGAGCCGGCCTGCCTGGCCACCACGGACGTGACTACGGAGTGAGCGACGTGGAGTGGATCTACGGTCGCAACGTCGCCTTGTCCGCTCTCGCTCCCGGCGCGCGGCGGCGGGCCCACAGGCTCGCCGCGACCGCGCCGGCCCTCAAGGCGCTGCGCGGCTCGTTGCCTCAGGGGCTCCCCGTGGAGACCGTCGCCGCGCATGAGCTCGACGAACTCACCGGCAGCCGCGACCACCAAGGCGTGGCCCTGCAGGTCGACGCCTTCCGGTATGCGCAAGAGGAAGAAGTGCTCGCCGCGGAGCTGGTCGTGGTCCTCGATGAGGTCACCGATCCGCGCAACCTCGGAGCCGTGGCGCGCAGCGCGCTGGCGGCCGGGGCCGGCGGCCTCGTGGTGCCGCGGCATCGCTCGGCGGCAGTGACGCCGGCGGCGGTCAAGTCGTCGGCCGGCACGGTGGAGCACCTGCCTGTCGCCCAGGTCACCAATATCGTCGCCTTCCTCAAGCAGGCCAAGGACGGCGGCTGGTGGGTGTACGGCGCCGCCGGGGAGGCCCCCGGGTCCTACCTGGACCTCGACCTCACCGGCCGCGTGGTGCTCGTCTTCGGCGCGGAGGGGCGCGGCCTGCGCCCGCTCGTGGCGCGCACCTGCGACGCGCTCGCCCGCATCCCCATGGACCCCGCCGTCGAGAGCCTCAACGTGAGCGTCGCCGCCGCGCTGTTCGTCTTCGAAGCTCGCCGCCAGCGAGGCGCAGCTGCGGCGTCTGGCGCCGCGCCCGCCCGGCCGTGACTGCCACGCTCTACATCGTCGACGGCTACAACGTCCTGCACGCCTTCTTTCGCGGCGCGGGCAAGGACGAGATCTTCGCGCGCCGCGACTGGCTCGCCGACAGGCTCGCCGGGTTCGCGACGGTCCGCGGTGCTTCGGCCGTGCTCGTCTTCGACGGGCGCGGCCCCCGCAGTACGACCTCGACTCCGATCAAGGGCGCGCCGATCGAGGTCTGCTTCGCCGGCGGCAAGTACACGGCGGACACGCTGATCGCGCGGCGCATCGCCGATCGGCCGGCCGACGTCAGCGTGGTGGTCGTCTCGGCCGATCAGGAGGTGCAACGTACCGCCGCGCGCGCAGGCGTCAGCCGCATGACGCCCCCGGAGCTTGCCGTGGAGCTTGGCGTGGCCGAGGAACACGGGCAGGCTCTTGACTCTGCCCGAGAAGCTACTACAATGCCCTCACGGCTTGAGGATAAAGTTGACGTTGAGACTTTGCGCAAGCTGAACGACTTGCGCAACAAGCCGCAGTAGCAGCCGGGACGCAGTATTCGCC
>Ga0316226_1001764_pt1 | contig 21983 bp, 14 predicted proteins | sample TBH18017metaG_FD_206009 | JGI IMG/M metagenome (GOLD analysis project Ga0316226, IMG submission 206009) | Freshwater microbial communities from Trout Bog Lake, Wisconsin, USA - TBH18017 | ecosystem: Environmental > Aquatic > Freshwater > Lake > Hypolimnion/Profundal zone | place: USA: Wisconsin...
CGGAATGCGAGCCATCTCCCCGTCGTCGCGCATGATCTCGCAGATCACTCCCGACGGGTTGAGCCCTGCCAATCGCGCCAGATCCACTGACGCTTCCGTCTGCCCCGCGCGCACCAGCACGCCGCCCTTCCGCGCACGCAGCGGAAACACGTGGCCGGGCCGGGCCAGGTCCGTGTACTTGGCGTCCGCATCAATGGCGGTACGGATGGTATGCGCCCGGTCCGCGGCTGAAATCCCCGTCGTAACCCCCTCCCGCGCCTCAATCGTCTCGGTAAACGCCGTGCCAAAGCGCGAGGAGTTCTGCTGCGTCATCGGAAACAACCGCAGATGGTCGGCGCGCTCTTCGGTCAGCGTCAGGCAGATTAGGCCGCGGCCGTAACGGGCCATAAAGTTGATGGCCTCCGGTGTTACATGCTCGGCGGCCAACGTCAGATCGCCCTCGTTCTCGCGGTCCTCGTCGTCAACCACAACCACCATGCGCCCGGCTCGAATCTCGGCCAGCGCGCCTGGGACGTCAGTAAAAGGGGGCTCGAAAGTTCTTGGGGTATGAGGCATGGCGACCTTTCTATTCTCGCCTATGCCAGCCGCAATCACCAACACCGCCAGTCTCGCCTATCAAAACCCGGCCCCAGCCACCACAGAGACTCAATTCGCCCCACGAACAGCAAAAGCGCCACCCGAGGGCGGCGCTTTTGAGAAGAAGTGCAAAAAGGCCTATAACGTCGATTCGATCTCGAAACCCCAGGCCTCGAGAAGCGCCTCAGGGATGTATTTGGAATTTTTGTTGCGACGAGCCCACTCCCGCAGCCTGGTTGACCGGATGTACTGGTCAGGAGGCAGCTTGAACTCCTTCACAATTTGCTCAAAGGAGGTCACAGTAGGCACAACCGGGCCAATGGGCTCCGGCTTGCCCCAATTTGGATTTCCACGACGCTTCGCCATCGATTTTGTATCCTTAAGTGAGGGGTTATTTGTCCGCACATCCGAAAGACCGGGATGGGGGTATCCTGTCAGTCCGTAGGATTTGTTACTCTTCTATTTTAGGGATATTTTCTATAAAAATCAATAGGAAAATGCGGTTAACCGCGAATAAAAACAAACCCCGACCAATCTAGCCCCCGTAAAGCTATCTAATTGTTTCAAAATGAATTATACGAGTCCGCGACCCTCAATCAACCGCCAGACCGCATTTTTCACAGCCGGGGCTGGCGGCATACCCGCCGCGGGTGGGAGGATACTCTCATGACAATAGCCAGCCGAGTTGTGGCATCCAGCTTGCTAATGGCCCTGGGGGGCCTCGCCCAGTGCGGCGCAGTTCAGTTGAAAGTCAGCCGCCAGGCCTTCGAGCGCACCCTCAAACAGCAGCTCTTCAGCGGCCCCAACGGACGCTATTACCTCAAGGGAAACGCCCAGTCCGCCTGCTTCACCTATGCTGAAGACCCCCAACTGAGCTTCGTCCAAGACCGCATCGTGGTCCGTGTAAAGACCCATGCCAGCCTCGGCAAGGCCGTCCGCGGCATGTGCCTGGGAATCGCGCTCACCGTCCCCTCCGAAGTCTCCCTCGCCCCCGACGCTGAAGGAGAAACCATCGGCTTCCGCGACGCCCGCGTTGACAAGGTCTCTGACCAGAAGGAACTCAACTTCCTCCTCTCCCCTTTCATGGTCCACCAGATCCCCTCCAGCATGAAGGTCAATGCCGCCGACCTCCTCCGCAAGGCCCTGCAAGGCTCCACCGCATCCTCCGGCTACAAGGTCACCCTTGAGCGGCTAAAGATTCACTCGGTACAGATCGAGGGCGACAATCTCGTCGTGGATGTGGATGGCGACATCGGTGTTCAGTAGGCAGCAACCCCGCATTCGCAGAACTGTAGCGCCGGTCGCGCAACTCCAGCACAAATAAAATCTGCGCGACGGGGAACCCCATCCTCGCAGCGTCATCGCCCTCGACGAATGATCAACGAAGGCAGAAGCAATGCCTGCACTACCGGCCCGTCGTCTTCTCTTTGTGCTAGAGTGTTCGGTGTTAATCGCCCGATCCAATTGGGTTCATCCTGGGAATGTTAGTTGATTGCATGAGGGGAAAGAACAATGAAGCGACTGCGCTTGGCGTTCGTGCTCATCACTATCTTGGTGGTGCTTTTCTCGGTACCCACTTACGCAACGCCTACACCAGATAACTTCGCCGGTGTACCGTGGGGGACAACGCAGGAGCAAGTCATAAAAATTATGAGCGAGCGCGGCTGGCGCCAAGCCGAAGAAAACAACGGAAAGTCATTCTACGGTGACTTCGCGGGCTTTCCCAGCAAAGTCATTTTTTCCTTTACAAGCAACGCCATGACCGGCGGAGTTGCGCAAATCGAAATATCCACGAATGGGTATCACTCAAAGGCGACATTCGATGCCGCTTACAAACTACTTAGCGAAAAATACGGCCAGACAGCTATTAGCATCACGCCCAATCAAGGCCGACGTAAAACGATGCCGAATTATTATGGTGCCGATTGGAAGCTCACCGATGACGTATCTTCGGATAAATTTTCCATCAGCCTTTGGTGTGGCGATTCTGTCTATCTGCAGAATGGAACAGAACTCAACATAGTCGGCATCACTTATACGAACCAAAGCCTCTTGGAGAGAAAGAAAAGCAGCGCGTACTAAGCGCAGGCCCTCCCCCCACCACCCCAGCATTCGCAGAGTTGTAGCGCCAGTCTCCAGACCGGCTGTCCTGCGGGCGCCCACGCCCGCAGCGGGTCGCGCAACTCCAGCACAGGTGAACACGAGCTGCCCCATGTCTAGCCTTTGAGACATGGGATGGAGGATCTTCGAAGGACGAAGAGGCTGGTTCGTTATCAGCCAATCTGCCCAGAACCCCAAAGCAAAAGCCTGAGACACGGTATCCGCCCCCTGCCCCCTGCCTTCTGCAATTGCAGATAATTACACCCCGAAGGCGCACAATAATCTCAAGCGGAATGCCGCCAGGAAGCACAGGAGAAAACGTACCCCCCCTCCCCTGGTCGCAAAATCTACATTTTTCGCACCCTTACGATTCGTCAAATTGTTCTTTTTAAACATCTTAAAAGAATCTCCTGCTAACTATTTAGTAACACCTCACCCTACAAAAGTGTCAGGTTTTCGCTACTAAACCAGCACTTTTGGGCGGCTTTATGCGTGAAATACGCACAATTTCGCACCTCTGGTTCACCCTCATCGACACAGGTTCTTCACCCGCACCACGCGTCAAAAGCCCCAATTCTGATCGCTGCGGCCAGCGCCTCAATATCCGCCGAAAGACTGCGGTCCGCTTCAAGACGCGGAACTACCGCGCGCACTGCTGCGCACGCCTCGCCCATCTGCGGACTGGGCTTCAGCGGCAGCCGGAACTCCACGCCCTGCGCAGCGCACATCAGTTCCACGGCCACAACGCGCTCGGCATTCTCCACAATCTGCCGCAGCTTCAGCGCGCCTGTCATGCCCATTGACACATGATCCTCCTTGCCGCCGCTGGTGGGGATGCTGCCAGTCGAGGAGGGGTGAGCAAGCACCTGGCACTCGTTGATGAGCGCTGCGGAAACAATCTGCGCAATCATGAATCCCGACGAAAGCCCGGCATGTGGAGACAGGAACGCAGGCAAGCCTTCATTGATGTCGGGATTCAGCAAACGGTCGATCCGCCGCTCTGTAATTCCGGCCAGATCGGTAAGTGCGAGGGCCGCGTAGTCAAATGCGTAAGACAGCGGCGCGCCGTGAAAATTCCCGCCAGAGAGCACGTCTCCGCTGCCCTGCGCTTCGCAGCAGTCAACGGGAAAGACCAGTGGATTGTCCGTGGCCGATCCGGCTTCGACTTCCAGAATCCCGGCCACATGGTCCAGCACGCCGCGCACCGCTCCATGCACCTGCGGCATGCAGCGCAGGCAATAGGCGTCCTGCACTCGCGCGTCGTGTTCGCGATGAGCCTCGCGAATCTCAGAACCGGCCAGCAGTTGAATCAGGTGCGCGGCGGCGGCAACCTGACCGGCATGGGGGCGAGCGCTGTGAATGCGCGGATCAAATGCGGCTGGCGTTCCCTCCAGTGCTTCCAGAGACATGGCTCCGGCCAGATCGGCCAGGCGAACCAGTCTGCGGGCGCGTGCCACCGCAAGCGCGCCGACAGCGGTCATGGCCTGTGTCCCGTTCAGCAGAGCCAGTCCCTCTTTGGCGGCCAGCGTCATCGGATGCAACCCGGCGCGGCGCAGGGCTTCGCCGCCAGGCAGCCGCTCACCGTGATAAAAGGCCTCGCCCTCGCCGATTACAACCAGGGCAAGGTGCGCCAGGGGCGCCAGATCGCCACTGGCTCCCACTGAGCCCTTCTCCGGGATTACCGGGTGAACCCGGGCGTTCAGCATCGCAACCAGCAACTCAACCAGTTCCGGGCGGCAGCCGCTGAATCCCTTGGCCAGCACATTGGCCCGCAAAACCATCATGGCCCGCGACTCGCCCTCTGATAGGGCCGCGCCCACTCCACCCGCATGGCTGCGAACGAGATTTGTCTGCAACTGCTCCAAACTTTCGTCGGGGATTTTCACCTCTGACAGCCTGCCGAATCCGGTATTGACTCCGTAGACTGTCTGACCCTCAGCCAGAATCCGCTCAACCAGGCTGCGGCTCGCGTCCACACGAACCAGTGCCGAAGGAGCAAGGGCCACCGGGCAGAAGGAGAGAGAGACTGCTTCAATTTCAGCGAGGGTTAGCGGCTGACCATCCAGTACCAACAGTTTCATAGGCTGATGATAGGCTCCATGGTGTCTCGGGTACAGACTGATCGCATTGCAGAATCTCATCTATACAGAGGATTCGAATGAGATTATGAAATTTTGCCACTGCCAGGCGGCGGGCGTCTTTAGGGTAACCGGGCGCAATCTATATAGTTGTAGCAATCGCCACGCTGTACACCACGAGAGGAACATCCCACCACCATGACCCTCACTCGAAGAGACTTTGCCCGGCTAAGTGCATTGGGCCTCGCCGCACACTATGCACCCCCCTTGTTCGCGCAGTCCCCAGCCCACAAGACCCGCTATGCCGTCATCGGCTTGGGCCGCATAGCTGACCATTTTATGGCTGGCGTACTGAATACAACCAACTCCAGGATCACCTCACTGGTTAGTGGCCATCGCGATAAGGCGGAGAAGATTGCGGCCAAGTTTGGCGTATCGGCAGGCTCTATTTACAACTACGAGAACTTCGACGAGATTGCCCGCAATCCGGATGTGGACGCCGTATATGTGGCGTTGCCCAACTCGATGCATGCCGAGTTCACCATCCGCGCGGCCAAGGCTGGCAAACACGTGCTGTGCGAAAAGCCCATGTGCCTCAATGTTGCTGAAGCTGAAGCCATGATATCGACCTGCAAGAAGGCTGGTGTGAGGCTGATGATTGCCTACCGCTGCCACTACGAACCCACCAACTTGAAGGCCGTCCAACTCATCCGAGACGGCGCACTGGGCCAGGTTCAAGCCATCGAGAGCCCTTTTGGCTTCAACATCCGCGCGGGAGAATGGCGGCTAAGCAAGAAGTTGGCCGGCGGGGGACCGCTGTTTGACGTGGGCATCTATTCACTGAATGCCTGCCGCTACCTCACAGGCGAAGAGCCAGCGCAGATTTCCGCCTACGCCTCCGTAATTGACAAGGATGGAAGATTCAACGAAGTGGAAGAGAACGTTGGCTGGACGATGCGGTTCCCCTCCGGCATTGTGGCCAGTTGCACCACCACCTATGGCGCCAGCATGCCCGGCTACTTCCGCGTATATGGATCGAAAGGCTGGCTGCAGGTGGACCAAGCCTATGTGTACGAGGGCCTGCGCCTGCGCGGCGAGTTCCAGGGCACAAAGCTGGACGAACTGAACCCGGCCCGCGACCCCTCCCACTTCCAGGCGGAGGCCGAGCACTTCTCCTACTGCGTGCAGAACGGCCTTGAACCCCAGAGTCCCGGCGAAGAAGGGCTCCGCGATATGAGGTACATCACAGCGATTTACCGGTCAGCAGGAATTTCAATCTAAATCGCCGGAATAGTGCTCTCTAGAGCGAGACCGACACCCTCTTGTGGTCTGACCTCGCGAAAAATCTTTATCCAAAACCCTCCATCCGCAGCGATAATGGATAGGGAGATTCTTGGAGATTATATGGCAGACGCATCGTGTGATATCGGCCTGATCGGCCTCGCCGTTATGGGACAAAACCTTGTCCTCAACATGAACGACCACGGATTTAAAGTTGCCGTTTTCAACCGCACCGTGTCCAAAGTGGACGACTTTATCGCCAATGAAGCGAAGGGAACGCAAGTTGTCGGTGCTCACTCAATCGAGGAACTTGCTAGCTTGCTCAAGCGACCCCGTCGCGTGATGCTGATGGTCAAGGCCGGCGATACAGTTGACAAGATGATTGACCTGATTCTGCCGCACCTCGAGGCGGGCGACATCGTCATTGACGGCGGCAACTCGCTGTTTACTGATTCCAACCGCCGCACTAAGGATCTCGCCGACAAAGGCATCCTGTTTATCGGCACCGGCGTTTCAGGTGGAGAAGAGGGTGCGCGTCGCGGACCTTCCATCATGCCCGGCGGCAATCCTGCGGCATGGCCGCACGTTAAGGGTATCTTCCAGGCCATCTCCGCCAAAGTTGAAGACGGAACTCCCTGTTGCGACTGGGTAGGCGAAAATGGCGCGGGCCACTACGTGAAGATGGTCCACAACGGCATCGAGTACGGCGACATGCAGTTGATCTGCGAAGCCTACGACCTGCTGCAGCGTGGCCTTGGACTGACGGCCGACGAGCTGCACAATGTGTTTGCCGACTGGAACAAGGGCGAATTGGACAGCTACCTGATCGAGATCTCCCGTGACATCTTCGCCAAGAAAGACGAAGATGGGCAGCCTCTTGTGAACAAGATTCTCGACACCGCGGGCCAGAAGGGCACGGGAAAGTGGACCGTGATCAGCGCTCTTGACACGGGCCAGCCGGTCACTTTGATTGGCGAGTCTGTGTTTGCGCGTTGCTTGTCTGCACTCAAGGATGAGCGCGTGGAAGCGTCGAAAATCCTGCAAGGACCAGTTGCAAAGGCTGATGTGGGCGAGCGGGCAGCATACATCGAGGACGTGCGCCGCGCGCTGTATTGCTCCAAGATCATCTCGTATGCGCAGGGTTATATGCTGCTGCGGGCCGCGGCCAAAGAGAATGGCTGGAACCTGAACATGGGCGGCATTGCGCTCATGTGGCGCGGTGGCTGCATCATTCGCAGCCGTTTCCTGAGCAAGATCAAAGATGCCTTCGACAAGAACCCGGGCCTGGAAAACCTGCTGATGGACAGCTTCTTCTCCGGCGCAGTGAACCAGTACCAGGAGTCATGGCGCAAGGCTATGATTCATTCGGTCCAACTAGGCGTACCTACACCGGCGTTCGCCACGGCACTTGCGTTCTTTGACGGCTATCGCACGGCGCGCCTGCCGCAGAATCTCCTCCAGGCACAGCGCGACTACTTCGGTGCCCACACCTACGAGCGCGTTGATCAGCCGCGCGGTGTTTTCTCTCACACCAACTGGACAGGCCACGGAGGCCGGGTTTCTTCTTCGACCTACACCGTCTAGCACAACAACTGAAAAGAGAAGGCCAAGCTTCCCAATCTGTGGCAGCCTGGCCTTCTCTTTGAGCCTCTCAATGTGGCAGTCGTAATGCAAAGAAGCGGCAGTCCCTTCATGGAATTGCCGCTCATTGCTTTGCATGAACAACGATCAGTATATTGAGACAGCCTTACTTCAATTCCTTGATCGGAGCCGGGTCCATGTCACTATAGACTTGGTTCTCGCCGCCCATGCCCCACGCAAAGCTGTAGGCATGTGTCGCCACGCCAGCGTGAATCGACCACAGGGGCGAAACCACCACGTCCTTGTCGGCCATCACGATGTGCTTGGTCTGCTGCGGCTGGCCCATCATGTGGAACATCCGGTCGTTCTCCGGGAGGTTGAAGTACATATAAATCTCCGAGCGGCGCATGTGCGTATGCGGCGGGAATGAGTTCCACACATTACCCGGATGCAGGTGGGTTACGCCCATCACCAATTGGCAACTCCGCGCACCTTCAAGATGGATGTACTTGCAGATGGTGCGCTTGTTGCAGGTTTCCTGGCTGCCCAGTTCAATGGGATTGGCTTCTTCCTTGCGAACCAGCGCGACAGGGTAGGTGGCATGGGCAGGATAACTGAGCAGGTAGAAGATGGCCGGAGCAGCCTTGTCCTTTGACGCAAAGCTCACATTGGCATTGCCGCGGCCAACGTAGAGTACGTCCAGGTTGTTCAGCTCGTAGCTTTTGCCCTCAACAGTAACCGTGCCGGCGCCGCCGATGTTCAGCACTCCCAGTTCGCGCCGCTCAAGAAAGAACTCGGCGCGCAACTCAGGATACGTAGGCAGCGCAATCGCGCTCTCCTGCGGAACCGCGTAGCCAACAATGGCCCGCTCCAGTTCCACGTAGTTCACATTGATTTTGCCCGGCTCATATAGTCCATTCAGCAGGAAAGCGTCGCGAATCTCTTCCGTCGTCATGCGCGGATAGCGCACAGGGTCAGCCATGATTACTGTCTTCATTATTCCTCCAAATTCATTGGCTTCGTTCAGGAGAGACGCTTGAAAAGTGTACATCCCAGCCCTCTAGCCTGACGAAACGCTCACTTTCCATTTTACTGCTTAGGCGGCTGCACCGGGTCCCACTTATCGGCACCGCGCAGAAAAACCGCGGGCTCAAACTGCCGGGCCTGCTCTGGAGTGAGCAGATGAGCATGCGGTTCGCGCTGTCCCGGATGCGCCCCCGGTCCGCTTGAATTGAATTCCGCGTAAAAGGCCGTATCCAGGGAGTGGGTTTCGCCTGGGTGCCACTCGCGCCAGCCTGCCGGGTCAATCTTGTCGCCCATCTCGGTGTGGAGATACACCACCGTCGCATAAGGACGCCAGGGCCGCCCAAGAAATACATTGCCGGTCACGCCAGGGTCTGCTGTGAGTTTGCAATGGTTCAGCACAAAGCCCGAATCCTCACCCGGATAATGCTTGGATTGCGCGGTGATGTAGCCGCCTCCGTGGGGCGTGGAGTGAATCTCACAGCGGTCAAACACAGCCTTGCTGTCGCCGAAGATGAAATCGACGTTCCCGGCTATATAGCAATCCGAAAAGTACTGGCGCGTGGGAATGCAGTTTTGGCCGTCGGGCGAGCAGTTCCGACTGCCTGTGTAGACCGTGTCCTGGTTGCCCAGCAGGCGGACGTTATGGAACACCGCACGGTCGCCGGTGACCAGCAGAGCCAGCGCCTGCGAACCGGCTGGAAGCTGCGGATGGGTGCGGTTGAAGTCGTTCTCGAAAGTGATGTTTTCAGCCTTGAAGTTGTCTGCCGTCACGTTGACCGTAGCCGAGTGCAATGTGCCGCCATTCTCGCCCGCATTGCGGTCGTTCACAATCACCGTCTTGCTGGCGTCTGGATTGTCGCTTCGGATTGTGATATTCGGCTTGTTGACGGTGAGTACCTCGCGATATTCGCCCGGCGAGACCATGAGGACCTGCCCCTCCTTTGCCACATCGAGCGCCCTCTGAACGGAATAGAAATCTCCCGTCCCGTCGGCTGCGATATACAGGTTGTTATCTTCTGGCGGTACCTTTCCCACCATCTCCGGCGCGGTGGCAAGCGATGGGTAGGGCACAAAGCGCGCATCGCACTCCAGTGGCTTACCGGCGGCAGCGGCAGGTGTCTGCGTAATCGTCACGTTGTCTCCGCTGGGCTCAAGATTCCCGCGCCCTGGCCCGATCGTGATATCCGCATCCTTGTCATAGAAAAGCGAGTGCTGCTGATCGTCTGCAAACACGTTATCGAGCTTAATTCCCAGCTTATGCTCCGCATCCAGCCCTAAGAACGTGAAGGCGCCCGGCGTCAATACATGCACATTTTCAAGCGTAATATCTTTGTAAATTGGCAGCCTGTCGCCCTTGAAGGTTGTGTAATGCGGCGTAAACACCAGCGGGTTCATCACATTGCGAATGCAGACGTTGCGATAGGTCACTGCGTGCACCAAGCCACCGCGGCTAGGGTCGCTCTTGATGCGGAGGCCGTTGTCTGCGCCATCGATGGTCAGGTCTTCCACCAAGAGGTGATCCACACCGCCATCAGTCCCGCTTCCAATTGACATTCCATGCCCAGCATAGAAGTGATTATGTAGAACCGACATATTCGAGACGCCGGCCCCGCGGGCAGGTTTGAGGCAAACGTCATCATCGCCGGTGTTGATGCTCGAGTAGGCAATGGTAATGTTGCGTGAGGTGCCGGGATCAATGCCATCAGTATTGCGCGCTGTCTTCGGCGTCATGATCTTCACGCCCCAAGCTGTAAAGCCATCCGTCTGGTTCACTGACACGTGAAAGTTGGGTGAGTTCCGCAGCGTGATCTTGTACATCGTAAAGTTGGTAGCGTGGCGCAGCACGATAAGCGCAAACACGTTCTGCATCTGATCGGTGATCTTGGCCCGGTGCGCCAGATCCCACCACGTCTCGTTCTGGCCCAGCAGCACGGCCCCGCCGCGTCCGTCGATCGAGCCCTCGCCCATGATGCCACTGTCCTTGACGCCATCGCCAGTAATAAACGGCTTGCACCCATGGGCCCGTTCCGCCACAATGCCGCAGCTACCCGGAGCAAGATCGTAGAGGCGCGGATCGCGCGAGGCCACCAGAGCAGTATTGGCGTTTACCACCAGCGTGACACCGGTATGAAGATTGAGCGGACCAGCAAGGAACACATTCCTTGCCCCCTTGCCGCGCAGCACCACCGACTTGCCCGCTGCGCAGCTATCCATAGCGCTCTGGATGCGCACCGTGTCCAGTGCCTGCTCGTCCTTCTCCGCTACCACCCCGTTCGGTGCGGCAATCACCGCATCCAGCGTGACGCAGGCAGCGGGGATGAGCGGCTCGGTAACCTTGCGGGTGTCCTGGGCAGCCAGAGAAAAAGCAAACAAAAGAGGCAGCGCGGCGGCAAGCGAACGCGATAAATAGAAACGCATCAGAGTCTCCAATCGGCTGGTCGGAAAGCCTCACGCTGCGAGAATTAGTCGCCGCGCAAGAGGACTGACCACTGGCATCATCCAATGTACAGCAGAGGAGCCGTCGACCGTCAAGAACTTCCGACGACGCAGTGAATGGCGATACAGAGCCGAGAGCGGCACCATGGTTGTTGTGGGGAATGCGGCCGTTGTTGGTCCGACCTTCTGGACAGTACAATTAACAGCGCCGCAATTGTCTGAACACAATCCGCATTGGAGATACAACCTGTCATGAAAAAGATGCTTTTCATTATTGTTTCGAGTGTTCTTGCGTCTGCCAGCCTGGGGCACGCGCAACAGGCCGTCCAAGCCGCGCCGACAAAGGTCAAAGTCATGCTGGTGGGCGACTCCACGCAGACCCGGAACGCGGGCTACGGACTGGGCTTCTGCGCGAATCTGGCCGGAGTCGAGTGCCTGAACAATGCCAAGGGCGGCGCCAGCACCAAGACCTATCGCCAGGATGGCTACTGGGAAAAAGCACTGGCCGCCAGGCCCAACTACATGCTGATCCAGTTTGGCCACAACGACTTGGCAGGCAGTCGGCACCTACCGCGCGAGACCGATTTGCAGACCGAGTACCCGGCCAATCTGAAGCGCTTTGTTGAGGAGACGCGCGCGCACGGAATCGTGCCTGTGCTGGTGACGCCGCTGTCGCGCCTCAATTATGGGGCCGATGGCAAGATTCACTCTGACCTACTGGCGCACGCCGAGACAATGCGAAAGGTCGCGGCAGAGATGCACACGCCACTCGTCGACCTGCACGCGGACAGCCTAGCCTACCTGAACACACTCACCGAGGCGCAGGGCAACGCACTTGGCATTACCAAGAAAGACTCAGATGGCAATACCATTCCTGACAAAACCCACCTCAACTACCAGGGCTCCTACGTCTTTGGCCGCCTAGTTGCCGTCGGTCTGGGCAAGGCCGTGCCCGCGCTGGCCAAATTTGTGCTGCCCGATTCCGCACCACTACCGCCAGAGGGCGTCCGCGCCATGGCGATATACCGCGGCGCTCCGGTCCGTATCGTTCTCGCTGGTGACTCGACGGTAAACAACGACGGCGGGTGGGGACCGGGCTTCTGCGCGCTGCTCAAGCCAAATGTGGAGTGCATAAACATGGCCCAGAATGGCCGCAGTTCAAAGAGCTACTACGACCAAGGCTTCTGGCAGAAGGCTCTGGCGCTGCATGGGGACTACATTTTGATCCAGTTCGGGCACAACGACATGCCCGGCAAGGGACCGGAACGCGAGACTGATCCGGAGACTACCTACGCCGCTAACATGCGCCGTTATATCCAGGAAGCGCGCGCGGCCGGAGCGCGCCCCGTCATTGTCACGTCGCTCTCGCGGCGTCATTACGTCGATGGCAAGTTGCCGCACGAGCTCGCTCCGTACGCAAACGCCGCCAAACGAGTGGCATTAGAGGAAGGCGTCCCTGTAATTGACCTGAACGCAAGGAGCATTAAGCTTCTTGAGACAATGACCCAGAAGCAAGCTGACCAGTTCGATGCGATTGGGCATCCCGACGCAACCGGCAGGAATCTCGATACAACACACATTAACGCGAAGGGCTCTGCGGTCTTCGGCCGCATGGTGGCAGACGATCTGGCCAGCAATTGCGTGGAACTCGGCCCCGACATCAAAGGCGAGCCAGTGGCCAAAGCGCATTGATGCGCCTTTGGATTTCAAAAGCAACGGCCTGCTCTGGTTGCAAGCTTCAATTGCAACCAGAGCAGGCCGTTCTTACTTATGCCTGCCGTTCAACAGATTACTTGTGCCCAGCTGGCGCGACAGGCTTTGCGTGCGGAACCTGCTGCAGGATATAGCGCGCAAACTCCACGCCACCTGAGTAGTTGTCGTACTCGGTAGGCAGTCTGCGGCCGTCGGTGTACTCGTTATAGAGCCACGGATCGACCATTGCGATGACAGTTCCCTTTCCGTGCCTCGCGGTGGCCATAAAGATGTCGTCGCCTTCTCTCAGCAGCGATTCCGCCGGCCCCGATACCGAGATGGTGCACACGTCCTTGGTATAGATTGTGTGCGGCTTATGGAAGACTGGCCCCTTGCCATCAATGGCGATCTTGCCCATCTCCCAGTGCGTGCCCTCGACATGCTTGCGCAGCACACTGTTGAAGTGGATACCGAACTTCTCTGAGATCACGTTGAAGTGTTCCAGATCGGCGAACGAAGTATCGTTCTCCATAATCACCAGCACTCCTCCCGCCTTCACCCACGCGGCGAGTTCCTCTGCGTCCTTGGCGTTGGCGTAGTTCGGCTTAGGATTCTTCGCCGGAATATCAGGCGAGACGACTACAAACACCTGGGCCTTGCTCAGGTTTGCTGCCGTTGGTTCTGCGTCGAGTTCCTTTGTGTCCGCTCCAAAGTTTTGGAAGATGTGGCCAAAGAGCGAGTAGCCCGGCTGATCCTGCGTATCCCACTTGTAGTGGAAGTAAACCTGCTTGCCAAATGCATCGACGCGTTGCTGCGAGTTGAACCACCCATCAACCACAACAGTATCGCCGCGGCCCAGTTTGGCGTTCTGAGCGTTCTCCATCTCGGTTGCGGCCAGAATGAAAGCGCCCACGCCCTTGGGATCGTTGGTCACTACCTTTTCGCCGATGTAGTAATCGTAAGTTCCGTCCCGATAGGGATTGCCGCCCAGCCCCGCGCCCTGCACTGTCTTGGTCAGCAATACATCGTCACCAGGCCCGGTCTCGATGAAGTGAGAAAGAATACCCTTGTAGCCACGATCTGCATTGGCAAGGTAGCGCTGGGGCAGATAGCCGCGCCGCACGCCCTTGGCCAGCGCATACACAAACATGCTTGAAGCCGAAGACTCAAAGTAATTGCCCTTGCCCGTGGGCTTGTCGAGCACCTGGTACCAGAGGCCAGAAGACGCATCCTGATAACGCGCAACGGCTGCGGCGGTGCGGGCGAGGATGGCGAGAAGTTGCTGCTTCCCCGGATCGCCATCAGGATAATACGGCAGCGTATCGACCAGCGCCATCATGTACCAGCCCATACCACGCGCCCAGAATTCGGCGGAGAGGCCGGTCGTCTTGTTGGCCCAGCGCTGCTGCTTCGACTCGTCCCAGCCGTGATAGAGCAGGCCGGTCTTTGCATCGCGCGCCTTCTGCTCCATCAACACAAACTGCTTGGTAATGTCGCTGAAGTTCTCCGGATGGTGAGAGATGGTGGAATACTCGGCGTTGAACGGCTCGGCCATGTAAAGGCCATCGAGCCACATCTGGTTCGGATATATCTGCTTATGCCAAAAGCCCCCGGATGCATTGCGAGGCTGATGAGCTAGTTGATCGTGAAGCAGCGTGGCCGCCGTCAAATAGCGCTTGTCTTGCGTAACGCCATACAACCGAAGCAGTTGACGACCCATGAGGATGCTGTCGAGCTGATTTTCGCTCGCATTAAAGGTGGGGATAGAGCCATCAGGTCCCACAAATTGATCCACTGCGGCCTTGACGTATTTGAAGTAGCGCTGGTCAGCCGTGTTCAACCAAACAGCATCCACGCCTCCCAGGAGTGTGCCTAACTGGTAGTTCCAAACCCAGGCGGCACCCGCAGGCTTCAGGCGTCCATCTGGCCAGCGTGCGATAGCGGCATTCGCTGCGCGCTGCGACCACGGCAATTCACTCTGATTCGCTGTGGCAAAAACACTGCTAGCCGTTGCGGCAAATACAAGAATGCATACTAAAGTGCGGAAGTTTTTCATTTGGACTCCGGATGTTCCAGCGACCACTTTTCATAGCGGTCCAGTGCGCGTTGCGGTTCGACGCCGAACCAACTATATCCATTTCGGCGTTCTGCGGACAACTCTCTGACATTGTCGTGGATGGACTTGTCGCGATCGCCAAAGACTGGAATCTCTGTATCAATCTGGTAATAACGCGCCCAGAGGGGCCCTGCGCCAGGGGCAGGAACAAGTTGCCGTCCCTGGGCGGTGCGCTGCCAACTTTGGCCATAGATCGCGCTCTTGTGGAACCAGGCTGCAGCCGCGCGGATCGTGCGCTGCTGTTCCAGCGTAGGATGTGGCAAGTCATTCATCAGCATCGTCAGCATCTCGGCGCTCTCTCCACTGCATTCTGCCGGCGGCTCATAGTTGCGGCCTGATACAGGCTTGAGCGTGAGCGCATCGTCCTGCTGCGGCCATACCGTCCGCTTGCCTCCGCTGACGATCTGCGCCGCAAGAATGCATCGCATTCCGCGCGCAAAGCTGGCCGCAGCCTGGGTATGCATGTCCTTCGGCACAAAGGCAAAATCACCAGAACCGTCCGCCACTTTGCGCATGATCTCCATTACCTGAATCATGGCTGCGTCGTTGAATGTAATCGCATCGTGGTAGCTGCCCTCGAGCGGCCACACCTGCGGCCATCCACCGTTGGGAAACTGAGCCGCGAACAGATAACCAATGCCTCGCAGGCAGGCTGCGCGATAAGCCGCAGTGTCCGAACTGCCTGCAACTGAAACCACTTTAGCCAGGAAGTTGATCTGCGTGGTAGTGGCGTCATTGTCGATGGTGCCGATGTAATTCCAATCCGGCTCGAGGGGAGTGTCAAAGTCATCCGGAGAAAGGAATCTGGATACGTTGTTGGGAGCATATCTTTCCCCAGGCTGCCGAGCCTGCTTGCTCATCTCAAGATTCTTCCCCCAGCCGCCTGCCGGTGTCTGAAAGGAGATGATGACAGCTGCGATATGCCGCGCCTCCAGGCTTGCATACCAGGCAGCATCGCGATCAAGCGGGATGCTGCGTGCAGAGTTACTGTGCTCCGGCTCGGTGGGCGTAGCGACCCCGGCGCGCTTCAACTCCGCATGGAATGCATCCTTGTCTGCCTTGCGCTGCTGCTCGGAACGCTCAAGGTAGTCGAGCCAGGCCTTGCGCTGGTCCAGGGGAAGTTGCGCGATGCGTTCGCGCGTGATGGACTGCGCGGGCGGATTGGTTGCAATGGTCGAAGCTGAAGCAAGTGCGGCGACTGCAAGCAAAACTATAATCATCACTCTGCCGAAGGTAGAATTCATTTGCTTTGGTTCTCCAGGTTTGCAGGTATTCAGTGAGCTGCAGACGCCGGCGACGTCGGCATCCAACCGTTCAAACGCAGCCAATTTTCAAGCAGACCCGGCCATGCTGCGAGAGCCGGATAACTCTGTGCCAGCCCCGTGCCATGCGGTCCTTGCTCAAAAATATGGAGCTCGGCAGGAACACCAGCGCGAACCAGCGCTGCATAGAAAGCCACGCTGCTCAAAGGCGGTACCGATTGGTCGGTGGTAGTAGCGAACAGGAAATAGGGGGGCGTCTTCGTAGTAACATTCCTGTCCGGCGAAAGCTCGTTCATCAATTCCGGCGTAATCTCGCCGTTCACAAACGTCCGCAGCGATCCCGGCTTCGCGACAGTCGGGTCCATCGTCAGAACTCCATACGAACTGACGACAAAGTCGGGGCGGTCGCTGACGCGCTCTGTTGGGTCTACTGCCTGCGGGTTGCCATCGTCGAAGTGCGTCCCTACCATACTCACCAGGTGGCCACCGGCAGAGAAACCCCACATACCAATCCTGTCAGGTGCGATATTGAATTGCTTTGCATGGCTGCGCACCCAGCGCACCGAGCGTTCCCCGTCCAGGATCGGCGCTGGATAGTGATAGCGCGGAGAGAGACGATAAGTCAGGATGAACGCCGTGATTCCCCGAAGATTAAGCCACTCGGCGATGCGCGTGCCCTCTTTTTCATAAGCCAGGTGCGTGTAGCCGCCACCGGGGCACACAACGACCGCAGTATGCAAGCCGGGGCCGGAAGCGCCGAAGATCTCAAGATGAGGCTTGTCCTGCTCTTCTGTACCAACTGCGCCCGGTGCGCCAGCTGGCCACAGATATTCGATGGGGCCATGAGGCAAAGCCAGATCCTCGGCAGCAACAGCGGCCGGTACTGGCGCGGGGACCTGCGCGGCCGCATAAGTGCTGCAAGTGAGCCCGGCGAAGACCAGCAGGAGCAGCAACCTGACTGTGCCGGAAATGCGCGGTGAAGTGAAACAGAATATGCGACAGAGCGGATTTGACGGCTTATAAGCTGGCATGAAGTGACCCTCGATTATGAGCATAAGGATTGGAGGAGGCGGCCTGCCCTCCTGTTCAGATAAGACGCTGGCGCAGGTTCTGAAGTTGATTCTAAATTGCACATGAAGAAAGCAGAGGCTGCCGGATTGCGCCGGCAGCCTCTTTTGGTCAAAGCGAGCTTATCAACAAATTAGAAGTCAATGCGTGCCGAGAACTGCGCGGCTTTGCGATTGGCTGTCGCGCTGTTGGTTACCTGTCCAAAGCTGCCATTGCCTACGGCGGAGCTGGCAACAGCAAACAGAGTGTGGTTGGTCACGTTATACCACTCGGCGCGGAAGTTCAGCTTCGACGACTCCGTAATGTGCAGCGGGAAGCTGCGCACCATGGCGAAATCCAACTGATAGTTACCAGGGCCGTAGAGGTTATACGGAGCGGTACGGGGCGCGTCGCCAAACTGATATGCATACGAGCTCAGCATGGTCGACACCGGGTTCATGAATGGTCCTTGCGCCGTAGCCACGGTTGTGCCGGTGCTGGGTGCAATATAGGAGATTGAGTTGCTATAACGGGGATCGCCACTTGCGCCGTGTCCCCATTTTCCGTTCACGCGCACCGGACCTGTGAAGTTCGGGTTCAAGATCGGCATGTGTGTGCTCTCAGCTGGGTTGGTCTGGTTGGCAGACTCCGTGAGCGCCAGCGGCGAACCGGAGTATGCCTGGAAGATCCCGGACCACTTGAAGCCGCCGAATACTGCGCGTTCCATTGGGTTTTGCGAAAGAATTGACTTGCCGAGCGGCCAATCCCAAACTGCTGTAGCAACAAAGTGCTGTGGCTGGTTGGAGGTGGAGACGCCACGTTCGTAGCGGTCCGCCTTGAAGCTTGCAGTGGGGTGATTGGCAAGGGTGCCGGCAAGGATCGGATAGCCGGTACGGAAATTGCCGCCATCGTCGATAGCTCTCGAAAAGGAGTAGTTCGAGTTCAATGTAAGGCCATGCCAGGAACGCATGTTCAACAGCAACTGGATCGCGTTGTAGTTGGCATTGCCTACATAGCTAAATGCGTCGGTGACGCCATGGAACGGGAAGGGCTTCAGCAATTGAGAAAGAGCAGGGCCGGTCTTCGCATCGGTGTTGTAGTTGGCCGGGCAGGTCAGGCTATTCGCGGTGCAAGCTGCGGCAACCTTATCTGCTGTCGTTCCCAGTGTTGATCCAAGGTACAGCCACTTCGGGTCAAGTGCGTCCGACCAGTAGCCGCGAGCGTTGCCGCCGTCTGTCTGCAGGAAGTGACCTTCCGAACCGACATAGGTTACGGTCAGTGTCATGGCATTGTTCAACTGGCGCTGGATTCCGAAAGTCCAGTTGATGTATTCCGGTGCGCGGCTGCCAAGGTAAGGATCCGCATAGCCAACACTTGGGGGTGACAAACTAAACGCTGAGTTAGACGTATAGCCGGTGCCGAACGTCGCGCCCGAGGCAACGCCCATTGCGGGCGTGTAGCTCGGAATCGCGCCATTCGTGCCGACCAAAGGAAATTGACTCAGCAAAGTCGCGCTCGATGCAACCTTCGGGCTCGTGGAGAAACCTTGTGTGCCGTTGGCAAACGTGCCACCGCCCAGGCTTGTGGCAAGCCCGCCCACCGCGTTGCTATGCGTAAACATAAAGCCATAGCTGGCGCGGATCACAGTCTTGGTCCCGAGTTGATAGGCCAGGCCGAGACGAGGACCAAAGTTCTTGTAATAGTTGTTAGCCGGCGAAGGAGCGTTGATGGTACCAGCGCCGTAGCCAACGTATGCCAATGCGCCGTTGATGCCCGTCACCGAATTTGCCAGTGTGGGGCTAAAGGAACTCATCGCATTATGAACTTCCCTCAGCGTCGGGAAGAAGTCATAGCGCAAGCCTAGGTTAACGGTCAGTTTCGGCGTTACCTTCCAGTCGTCCTGGATGTAAGGTGAGATGGCCCGGAAGCGGGTTCCGAACTCCTGCTGTTGATATTGCGTAAAGCTGCCTGTGTCAATCTGGCCTACCAGGAAGCTGGCATAGGACAAGCCTGTTCCGCCGGCGGCTGCATATACCGGTTTGGTGTTGCTCGATGGGGTAATAGCAGCAGTTTCCGTTACGGCATTGGCCAGCGTGATCGGTGTCGATCCGCCGCCCGTAGCGTTGTTCACGTTGTAGAGCAGCCACGCAATTTGCCCGCCAAATGTAAAGGCGTGCTTACCGTGTGTCCACTGCAGGTTGTCAAGGAATGTGTAATTCTCGGCGATCGTCGAATTCTCTGTGGCGCCGTTCCACTGGGTGGGCGCCTGGGTGCCGGCGAAGCTCACAATCGGGAACATCTTGGTTGCCTGCCCGACAGGGGTCCCCGTCAAGCCCATCGTCTGGGCCGAGTATTTTGTGTTGTCGTCGGGATTAAAGGTCGGCCCGTTATAGCGCGCGTAGCCCCACTTCATCTGGTTCAGCAAAGTAGGCGAAAACGTGTGCGTCTCTTCGATTGTCCATACCGCGGTCTTGGGAGCATAGGCCTGGCCGTAGTTGTATGGCACCGGCCCTACGTTGCGGCCTGCGGTCGTTTGGCCCACCGGAACCGAACTTGCCTGACGGCCCACGGCGCCGAGAACCGTGAGGGTGTCCTTCGAATTGATCAGGTAGTCAATGCGCGATGTAGTCGACCAGTTGATCAACCCGGTGAGGTTCTGCGCGGTGTAGTTGTTTCCAGTTGCCGTGCTCGGAATCGAGGGCAAAAGTGCCTGCAGATTCTTCGCAACTGTTGAGAACTGGGTGGATGGGATCACGTTAACGGCGGCACCTGTGGCCGTCGGATTGCCAGCAGAACCAGCAGTAGCACCTGGACCGTAACCATATTGATACCGGCAGGGCCCGTCGGTGCTGTTCGCCGTGCAGGCAGCCTGCGTGGACGGGTCGTAGATCTTGACGCCATCGGCGCTAAAATCGCCTGTCCGTTCCGCATTGTTCGGGAACCGCATCAGCGTAGGCGTTGCGCTGGAATAACGGAAGCCGTTGTAGTTGGTAAAGTAGAAAAGCTTGTTCTTCCAGCTGCCAAATGGAACCAGTGGTCCGCCCAAATTGATGCCGTACTCGTTGCTGTGCTCAATCGGCTTCACAAGCTGGGTGGTGCTGCCTGGCGCAAGGGCCTTGAAGAATCCCCAGGTGTCGAGCGAAGTGTTACGGAAGAACTCGTAAATTGATACGTGCTGCTTCGCGCCGCCCTGCTTGACTGAGTAGTTCATCACGCCCTGGCCTTCATAGATGGCCGAGTAGCCGCTGGTCTGCAACTGGAACTGGTCGACTGCGTCGACTGAAATTGCGGTCCAGACAAAGCGCGGATCGCCGTTGCCGCCGGCGCGCACAAAAGGAATACCGTCGATGTACACAGCCGAGACAGCGCCCTTGCTGCCTGACCCGTTCACTACACCCGTGTTCGTGGTTGCGTTGCCGTTGGTTTCATTGCCCTGCACGCCAGGCATAAGGTAAACAAAGTCGGTGGCGCGGCGTTGGTCAGGTGAGCCATAGGCGCCCATTTCGATGGGCAGTTCCGCGTAAGTCTCCTGCTCCATGGTTGCGCCCAGCGTCGCGTTGCTGGTTTCCAGCGCCGGAGGCTCGGCGGTCACGGTGACTTCGACATCAGCACCGCCGACGGTCAGCACAGGGTTGTACACCTGCGATTCCATCGCATTCACATGGATGTTCTTCTGTGAGAGCTTTTCAAAACCCTTGGCAGTCGTGGTGACTGTATAAATGCCCGGATCAAGGTTGGAAAAATTAAAGTCTCCCGCCCCGGTTGATTTGGTCGTAGTGGTGATGCCTGTGGCACCGTTCGTCGCGGTGATAACAGCGTCCGGAATCACGGCGCCAGTCTTATCCGCCACCGTGCCTGTCACAGCGCCCTTGCCTGAAAGCTGCGCCATTGCAGTGCCGGCGAGCATCAGTACGAACATAGCCGTGAGACATCCCAGCCACGATACGCTGCTGAATAGTCTCCGGCTGATGCTGTGCGCTGTATTACTGTTGCAACCTGAAATCGTGTTGCGCATTTTGAATCTGCCTCCTCGAATACTCTTCCAAAATTGTCCAGCGGTTAAATACACTCACCCTCAGCAGGCTTTTAGACCATTTTGCTAATGGTGGTCAGACCACAAATTGAAGCGGAGTTAGTTTCGTACATACACATAACCGTTGTCAATAGAGAATTTCACATTTACTCATATTCGAAGGGAAACAACACCAAATGAGTACTTTAGATGCGAAAGGGCATCCTCGGCAGTGCACACATGGTCTGACCTTGCGAGCCAGAGGCTAATCTACCGCTATACCAAATCCCCACGGCGGCTCGTATAGTGGAAGTCTCTGTATTGAGACTCATATTTCCCGCCATTGGGCAGCTTAAGCGCATTGGAGTTCTGATAAAAATGAACCGCCGCTCGTTGATTGAACAATCCCTATTTTCTGCCGGAGCTGCCCTATCGAGCCATCTCCTGGGCCCCCTTGCCGCCGGCACTTCCACCACGCCAGAAGCATCGCTTACCACTGGACGCGTGCGCGGTTGCATCGACCGGCAGATCTGCTCATTCAAGGGCATTCCCTATGGCGCGGATACAGCTCCGCGCCGCTTTATGGCTCCTATTGCCCCCTTGCCCTGGACCGGCATCCGGGAGGCTGCCGCCTTCGGCTCCAGAGCCCCGCAAAGCTCCGGCCACGGAGGCGGCAATCACGGGTATCACCTCCCCCCTGAACTAGGCCCCATCGGTGAGGACTGCCTTTGCTTAAATGTATGGACCCCCGCCATGCGCGATGGCCGCAAACGCCC
>Ga0316226_1001772_pt1 | contig 21912 bp, 13 predicted proteins | sample TBH18017metaG_FD_206009 | JGI IMG/M metagenome (GOLD analysis project Ga0316226, IMG submission 206009) | Freshwater microbial communities from Trout Bog Lake, Wisconsin, USA - TBH18017 | ecosystem: Environmental > Aquatic > Freshwater > Lake > Hypolimnion/Profundal zone | place: USA: Wisconsin...
TCCTTCAGGCTCATCTTTGGATTGGAAAAGACTCACCCTGGCTGCCTGGCCGGGGATTATGCACCACCATCGGTTCATTCTTGGGGGAAATTTGGCAAAGCGCTCCTCCCGCAAAGCCCGGCGCCTCTCTTTTAGACTGGGAGCAAGGGCTCCCCATGCCCTGGAGGTTCCAAAGCCATGATCCGCAGCCACCAGGGGCACACCCCCAGCGTCCCCGCCAGTTGCTACGTTGATGTCTCAGCACAGTTGATAGGTGACGTCACACTCGGCGAGCGCTCCTCGGTTTGGATGAACGCCGTCCTTCGCGGCGACGTGCATTCCATCCGCTTGGGCTCCTGCTCCAATGTTCAGGACTGCGCCGTACTGCATGGGCAGCGCAACAAGTACCCGGTCATCGTCGGCGACTGGGTAACGATTGGCCATAACGCTACAGTCCATGGCTGCATTGTGGAGGATGCCGTTGTAATCGGCCTCGGCGCACGCGTGCTCAACGACTGCCGCATCGGGGAGGGTTCCATCATCGCGGCAGGGTGTGTGGTCCCTGAGCACACGCAGGTTCCACCTCGGACACTCTGGGCCGGCGTTCCCGGTAAACTTCGCCGCGAACTCGGCGACAAGGACCGCGAGCTGATTCTGGAGTACGCGACAAACTACCTTGACTATGTAGACATGTACATTGCCGAGGCCCGCCTTGCGGAAAAGCAATAGTGGATAGAGTGAGCAACCGATTGCCCCATCCTCTCCGCGTTCAAGACGGAGAAGATGGGGCAATCGCTTCGTAGTTTGCGCCTATATATCCTTCTCTTCGATGTGGCCGTGGACATTTACGTCGTCGATATGGCGATTCTGAAGCACCCGAAGGTCTGTCAGGTCGCGAACCGAGATGGTGGGCTGGCCTTTTGTATAGGGCGCTTCAAGATTGAAGAAGTCGGCGCGGTCCACATCTTCCATCACAATGGCGGGCCGGGCGTCGGGTTGCACGGTTGCAATTTCAACATGGCTCAGCTCAACATGCCGGGCATGGCGGATGTAGAAGCCGTGTGCTGGAGTGGGGCCGAACATCGTCGGCTCCGGATAGCCGCCTTCCCGCTCGGGGGGCCTGACCTTGGCTGCATCCGGGCCGGCGCCGCCCTGGTTTTGCGCGTACACGTTTGAGATCTTGATGTCCTCGACCAGGTAGCCTGGAATGCCGCTGATGACAGAGGCAAGCTGGTAGGGCGTGGTCCAGGGGGTGAAGATGGGTATGTCTGGCGGGCCTACGCGTACGGCAGATATCTTCTCCGCCGTGTTGTAGCTCACCAGGTTATCGATCAGCACGCGGCGCAGCGTGCCCGGCTTTGTGCCCTGCGGGCCGCGCAAGCGAGCGCCGAGACGCATGAAAATCGGCGCGGTAACAATGTCGCGCATCGTGATGTTGGTAATGGCAATGTCTTCAAGCAGGGCGCCGTCCACCGTCTCCAGCGCCAACCCCTGGCAACCCTCGAAGACGCAGTTCGAGATGGTGATGTTGCGGAACCCGCCATTGGACTCCGTTCCGCACTTGATGCGTCCCGTGCGCCATACTTTGGCCTCGGGCGGAAACTTCTTGAACGTGCCGTCGATAACGCTGCCGAGTTCGTAAATGCCGGTAACAAAGCAGTTGGTGATGGTGACATTGTCCGTCGAGCGCGCGTAGCCGAGCGCATACGAGCTCTTGGGGCAGATGCCGTCGTCCCACGGCGAGTTCACCGTGCAGTTGGAGACGCGCACATTACGGCAGCAGTCAATGTCCATACCGTCGCGGTTGGTATCAATCTTCAGGTTGTCGATGGTGAGGTTGTCCACGCCCGTAAGGAGCAAGGCAAAGTGCCCACCCTTGAGAACAGAGAAATCCCGCAGAGTCACATTGCGGCAGTTCTTGAGAGCGATGGACTTGTTGCCGACGCCAGGCTGCTCGGCGCGCGCGCCGTTGGTGAGGCCCTGGCCCCAGATCAGTCCCGGGCCGGTTATGGAAATATCGCTGAGCCCGTCGCCCCAGATAAGGCTGTTGTGCCAGTGGCAATGGCCGTAGTCCTGGTAGTCCTTGCCCTCGGGATTGGGCTCGGCCAGGTCATAGTAGCCGCTGCTCACCGTTGAGCCGCGATCGGGAGATGGCGCAGCCAGGATCGTGGCGCCGGGGGAGAGGTAGAGATGGACCTTGCTCTGCAGGCGAATCGAGTAGCTCAAGTACACGCCCGCCGGGAAATAGACCGTTCCGCCTCCGCCGGCGGACGCCGCCTGGATGGCCGCATTGATCGCAGGCGAGTCCGTGGTCTTACCATCTCCCCTGGCGCCAAAGGCGCGAACGTCCAAAAACAGGGGGTTTAGCGCCCCTCCTGCGGTGGCCTGTTGCGCTGCCACGGCGGGGGTTGCTGATGCTGCTGCCGCGACCAGTCCCGCGCCCGTCCACTTCAAAAAATCGCGCCGTGCCGATGTCGTATTCATGCTTCTCCTGTGTGGATCTGGAACCGGCGTGTGCCGGGTTTGGTTGGACACCCAAAACTCTCTGCCTGGCAGCTACGCGACGCCACATGCTGACAGTCACGAAAATGTACCTGAAACCGCCAACCCCGGATGTGTGGATTGGAAATGTTTGCAAAGAGAAATTCGAGAGAAGTATATGGACACGAAGAATGGGCCGTCAATTGCCATTTGGCGTGAGTCTATGCGTTGTGACGTGCACTGGCCGTCCGCGCGGTTCAACACGCCTCGCCAATGCCCTAAATCCGCTCACAGGCGATAGCCTGGCTTCAACCCGACATCACACGGCAGTCTGGCAGAATCCTCGCCTTGGGAGCGCTTTTCAATAGGCGCAGCCACAAGCAGAATGCAGCAAATCCCGGCCTTGGGCGAAAGGCTTCCAATCACCCTTTATGGCGTGGTCACGTTATCTTCATTTCCCAGTTTTGGGCGACCACGAAAAATCGAATCAAAAATCAGTTTCCTATTGACATTCGTTATTTGGATAACGTAGCTTTCATCCCGTGGTCCGACCATGTGTTTGGATGGGCCTCAAATATATTCCATTGCCAAGTCTTACAGCGGCCGGATATGGGTCTTTGCGGTTCGGCGCTGAGAGCATCTCACCAATGCACCTTGAGAGTTTCACTCTCAGGAGGCTCTTTTTTGAACTTTCGGATTGAATTCGTCGGAGAATCGAATGACAACTAGAGGATATCTCTGGAATCGTGCAGCCCTGTTTGCCGTGATCGCACTCTTGTTCATTGGCTGTACAACGGCGCGCCTCAACGCCCAAGGCTACGGATCTATCAGCGGAACGGTCAGCGACCAGTCCGGTGCTGTGATCGCGTCAGCTAATGTATCCGTAACCCAAACCCAAACCGGCCGTGTAAGCACAACGGTCTCAGGCAAAGACGGCAACTTCGTGTTTCCCACCCTGGCGCCTTCAGCCTATTCGCTCGTGGTCACTGCCAAGGGTTTTGAAACCGCGAGCCAGACTGGCGTCACCCTCCAGGCCAACCAGGCGCTCACTCTCAATGTGAGCATGCAGGTAGGCTCGGCCTCGCAGACTGTCAGTGTTTCCGCTGACGCCCCGCAGGTTGACACCACCACCGGCACCCTCTCCCAGGTCATCGACGAGGCTCGCGTTGTTGATCTGCCTTTGAACGGCAGAAACGCGGCCGCGCTCATCACCCTGGTTGCAGGCGTTGTTGACGCAAGCAATGAAGGCAACGGAACCAACCAGGGCAACGGCAAAACGTTCCCCGCCGCTGTAATCTCAAGCTCGAACGGAACCCTCCCCGCGCAGTCAAATTACCTTTTGGACGGCGGCAACAACGTGGATGAAATGACCAATGTCAATGGGCCATTTCCTTTCCCCGATGCGTTGCAGGAGTTCAGCGTTCAGACCAGTAACTACAACGCCGAGTTCGGCCAGGCCGCCGGCGCCATCGTCAACATCGTCATGAAGTCGGGCGGCAACAAGTTCCACGGCGACGCATTCGAGTTCCTGCGCAATGGCTACTTCAATGCCCGTCCCTACTTTGCCACCGTCGCCGACAACATTCACCGCCACCAGTTTGGCGGAACCATCGGCGGACCGGTCATCATCCCTCATATCTCAAAGGGTGAGAGCACCCAGTTCTTCTTTGGCTATCAGCACACGCTCTATCACCAGAATTCGAACTCCTCTCTGACGACAGTTCCGACGCTGGCTGAAGAGGGACGCGGTTCCAACAGCTACGCCGATTTTGGCAACTTTTGCAACACGGCCGCTGGCAACTCATTCAACGGCAGCGGCCTGTGCGTAACTTCCACAGGCGCCGCGGTTCCGGCACAGCAGATCTCCAATCCGTTCACAAACGTGCCGTATGCCTATAACCGTATCCCCTCCACTGATTTCGACCCGGCTGCCGTACAGTTGGAAAAGGTTTTCCCCACCTACACAGGGACTGAAGCTGCCGGAGTCATCGGTGGCACGGTTAACTACTTCAAGCCCACTGTTCAGTTCTTTAACGAATATGTGGCCCGCGTGGATCACACCATCAGCGACAAGGACCACCTGTTCGGCCACTATTATCAGAACTACTTTGAGCAGGCTGGCGTCTACAACCCTGCCATGCTGGCAAGCTACGCATCGTACTTCAGCACCCGCTACCAGAATGCGCTCATCTCTGAGCAGCACACCTTTACCAACAACCTGCTGAACAACCTGATCGTCAACTACCAGCGCGAAGTTGCTCTGCGTGGTGGACCTCCCGGAAGCCAGGACATCACTGCTTATGGCGTGAAGAACATCTGGCAGCCTTCGGTTGGCCCCTACATGGCCTTCAGCGTAACTGGGTATTTCGGCGAGTCAGGCTCGGCCTTTGCAGGCTGGGGACGTAACAACTACACCTTCAACGATGACCTGCACTGGGTAAAGGGAAGTCACAACATCGCATTTGGCGGCCACTTTGAGCTGAGCAAGTTCGACGTGACCAACGTATTTACTTCGTACGGCAGCTTTGCTTCCGGTACGACCAGCAACAAAATCGGCTCCACGACCTACCAGTACCCCAATGCCGCTGCAAACTTCCAGATGGGCTTCCTGACCTCCTTCGGACAGGGTAACTTCGAGCTCGTGAATGACCGCAACCACTTCCCTGGCATCTATGCCCAGGACAGCTGGAAGGTCAATCACAAGTTGACAGTGAACTACGGCGTTCGCTGGGAAGACTTTGCACCCTGGGCAAACAAGAGCTCGCTTGAGCAGGAATTCAGCCCCACCAACTACGCAGCCAACAAGGGCACAAGCCAGTTCAGCACCCTGCCCGCGGGCATGATGCTCACCGGCGACCCAGGCATCCCGAAGTACGGCCTGAACAGCAAGTACACGCAGTTCATGCCTCGCGTCGGCTTTGCCTATGACGTATTTGGCAATGGCAAAACCGTGGTTCGTGGCGGCGGCGGCATCTTCTATCAGGATCGTATGCCTGGCTTCTTCAACCTCAGCCAGGCCAGCTTTGTGCCGAATACTATCGCCGTTGCGACAACCAACGCCGCTATGTACAGCACAACACCCGGCGCCAACGCCGGTGGCCCATTGAGCGATCCGTATTGCACCACAACGGCATTCTGCGCATCGGGCAAGGTCACCAACCCCTTCCCGTTCACGCTGCCGTTCCCCTCCACAAAGGTGTTCCCCAACAAGATCACCCTGGTGGAGTACGATCCGTCCGGCAACTTCCAGGTTCCAGTCACCTATGACTACAACCTGACAATCGAACATCAGATCTCCAGCAGCTGGGCGATGCGGCTTGCCTATGTCGGCTCCGGCTCGCGCCACCAGTTTGTCAACCTGGAACTCAACCCCGAAGTCAACAACGGCGCCGGCGGCACAGACCTGCGGAGGGTGTATAACACCGCTCCTACGGTTGGCCCTTGCACAACCTCAGTTGGCTGCGCCATGAGCTATTCCGACATCATCAACGCGGCCATGATCGGCTCGGCAAAGTACAACTCATTCCAGGCAACTTTGGAAAAGAAGATGGCGCACGGTCTCTCAGTGCTCGCCAACTACACTTGGTCCAAGTCTTTGGATGACATGCCGCAGGCAACCAGAGTCGGTAACACGCAGGATCTGAATGCTGGCGAATCCTATGTCTATCCTCTGTATCCTTCCAACGCGACGGGAATGCCGTCGGGCTCGATGGTGACAGACATCAAGGCACTTGATCGCGGCCACTCGGATATCGACAAGCCCCATGCAATTTCGATTTCCTATGTGTACTCCCTGCCTAAAATCACTCGTGGAAGCAGCATCCTCAAGTACGCCGCAAACGGCTGGCGCACCAGCGGATTGATTCAGCACCACTCTGGAGACGCTCTCACTGCCTACATGGCTACAGACGTCTCTCTTACGGGCCTCGGCCAGGATCGCCCACAGCGGGACTTCACCGCCAATGCATACCTCAGAACGGTTGGTGGCGGCGATTGCAAAACTGCTGGCAAGTCCTGCAGGGCATGGTTCAATCCGGCCGCCTTCGGAGTTCCTCTACAGTCAGGCCCCGGCACCGGCTTCGGCAACGTCGTCAAGGGCTCGCTCCGTGGTCCCGGCTACACAAACTGGAATGCGGCTGTTGTTCGCCAATTCCCGGTCTACCGCGAAACCAACATGGAGTTCAGGGTCGAATACTTCAACGTCCTCAACCACACCGAACTCAACAACCCCTCTGTGTCAAACCCTGTTAGCAGCAGCACATCCTTTGGTACCATCACCGGATCTGCTGATCCGCGCATCGCGCAGTTCGCTTTGAAGTACACCTTCTAAAGCCGCTGTTTGTTTCCTCCTGGCGGCTAGTATCCAATGAAATATTGGATACTAGCCGCCTTTTTCTTGCTCTCTGCTTCAACCATGGTCTTCCACGCGCGCGACAACATTTCATTGCCCTACCCCTGCAATTCACGCGCCTTTGCCGCAGGCAAGAGTTTCGGGTTTTTATGATCAGCAACAAATGCGTTTCAGGAGATGGATTCATATGAAGAGATTCAACCCGTTCACTGCCGTAGCGTTCTTCTCGCTCTTGCTGGCTGCTGCATCGGCGCATGCAGAGCCCAGGATGTTTCTGGCCAACGACTATGGCGCCAGGGGCGACGGGGCAACGCTGGAAACGGCAAACCTGCAAAAGGCGATTGATGCGGCGGCGACGGTGGGCGGCACGGTGACGATGAAGCCCGGCACTTATCTGACAGGTTCTCTGTTTCTCAAGTCCGGCATCACTCTCAACGTGCCTGAGGGCGCAATTATCGTCGGCTCTCAAAAGTTGAGTGATTATCCCATGCTTCCTACCCGCATTGCCGGCATCGAGATGAGCTGGCCCGCCGCGCTCATCAATGTGCGCGGCCAGAGTCACGTCACCATCACCGGCAAGGGGACGATTGACGGGGACGGCCCGCTCTGGTGGAAATCGTATTGGGACCTGCGCGCCATCTACGAGCCCAAGGGCCTGCGTTGGGCTTCAGACTACGACGCTCGGCGGCCGCGATTGCTACTGATTCAGGAGTCCTCAAATGTTCTGCTCGGCGGCGGAATTCTGCTCAAGCGCTCAGGCTTTTGGACCGTGCAGATTCTCTACTCCCACGATATCCACGTGGACGGAGTTGTGATTCGAAACAACGAGGGCGGCAAAGGGCCGAGTACCGATGGAATCGACATCGACTCTTCGCGCAAGGTCCTGGTCGAGCATGCGGACATTGATGTAAACGACGATGCGCTTTGCCTGAAAGCCGGACGCGACTCGGATGGCCTGCGCGTGAACAGGCCCACCGAAGACATTGTGCTGCGTGACTCGATCGTGCGTCACGGCGCGGCTGCCATTACGATCGGCAGTGAAACCTCCGGGGGCTTTCGCAACATTGAAGCCTATAACATTACCGCGCTCAGCGGTGTGCCCTCGGGTGTGCTCTTCAAATCGGCACATACCCGTGGCGGCTATGCCCGTGATATTCGCATCCACGACCTGACGCTGGAAGGCGTTGCGATCCCGATTCACATTACCATGAACTGGAACCCAAGCTATAGCTATGCCACTTTGCCGGAGGGCCTGAAAGATGTGCCTTCATACTGGCTGGCGCTTACAACCAAGGTGCCGGATGAGCAGGGCTTGCCCCACTTCAGCAATGTTCACATCTGGAATATCAAGGCCACAGGGGCAAAGTTGGCCTTCAATGTGAGCGCCTATCCCAACGCTACGCTCGATGACTTTCGCCTGGACCACTTGGACATTCAGGCAGCAGCAGCGGGCACCATCGCCAACGCGCGGAACTGGGCGCTGAGTGATAACAGGATTGATACGAAGGATGGCAGCAAGCCGGAGTTTAAAAATGCTGCGGAAAAAGACGCGAAGGATATTCCATTTGGCGAGCCCAGGTAGTTACCCGGCATTCGCTATTTCTGTCTAAATAGCTACGGCGCAGTCTCGCGATGAATTGCGAAACTGCGCCGGTAGGTGCGAGTCGAGTTACAGTTGAACTCCGCAGAGATGTACCTGCAGACCCATCTCTGCAAACATGGTTGCCTTTGCTGCCAGTGCGCGGTCGGCCGCTTCGCTGGTGGGCGCGTAGGCTACGTTGATGTGATTCGATGGATGCCGCGCCATGAACTGATTCTGGCTCACTCCATGCAACAGCACATGCATCACGGGCCACTGCGACGTAACCTCGGCCCAGCGGCGATTGGTCTCTTCCTCGGGCAATGTGATCGCCGTGGCGCGTCCCAAATCAACATGCAGGCTGCCGTGCTCAACATACACACGGCTCCACACCACGTCTCCGGGCTTGCAGACGCCCTTCATGGTTCCACCGCCAAGGCGGAAGTACATTGAAGGCTGGCGTTCGCTGACCGCACCCTTGTAGCCGCCAGCGAGATGCGAAGCAGGCACCGCTCCAGAGATCTGGAACAGCCAGACAAAGTCATCCACGCCATTGCCGGTGTAGTGCTCGCCCCAGCGCACGTCGTGCAGCGTCGTTGCGGGATCAAGGCCCATCGCGGTCCACACGCGATTGGTAACAATCGCATCCACGCCTACGCACTCATCCACTTCATTGAAGTGCGGCAGGGGCTTGCCCGCGTACAGTTCGCGCCCGTCGCGGCTGTAGGCCGGGGGCCGCTCGACATTGTTGAGCAGGCCTTCAACCAGGTCCGATGCCGGAACCAGGTCTTTCAGCCCCTGCTGGTACTGAATGCCGATTGCATCGCAGCCGAACTCGTCCGCAATGCGCATCGCGGCAATATACATCCTGCATTGATCGAGAATCTGCCCGTCGGTAAGATCGGTGGCTTCGTTCGTACCGGTGTCGAAGCGCATCCCGCTTGCGTCCAGCCAATCGCGCACCTTCTGCGCCTCTGCCGCCGTCACCTCGCGCATGGCCGCATACAAGGCAGACTGACTCAGTCGCTCCTTGTAAATGCCCGCGGGATTCATCAGCGAGTCTTCAATGATGGCATTCATCATGCCCATGCAGCCTTCATCAAAAACACCGAGAATCGCCTTCTTGCTTTGCAACTGCTTCGCCAGCGCCGTGCCCAGCGTGCGCTCGGCCACGCCGGCGTTTGCGCTTGAGAACTCGTGCACGTGCGATGTGTCGTGAACAACGACCTTGTCTTTGATCCACTGGCGCAGCCCGCTCTTGAAGAACTCATCCGTGAAGTCCTTGCTCCAGAGGGTGCTGAAGGGGACGCCGGCCTTGCGCAGGCAGCCATTCAGATTCAGCATGCCTACCAGGCCCGGCCACTGGCCAGACCAGTTGGCCACGGTCAGAATCGGGCCGCGATGCGAGAGCAGGCCTGCCCACAGGTGGCCGCTGTATTGCCATACTGCCTCAGCCACAACAATCGGCGCATCCGGATGGATGTGCTCGAAGATATCCATGCCCATCCGCTGGCCAGAGATGAAGCCATGCTTCAGGGCCGGGTTATACGCATGGGCTCTGCGGACCTTGACACCCTCTTCAAGAAAGGCATCGGTCACCATCTGTTCAAGTGCAGCCTGCGCCGCCCAACAGACTTCATTGGCGGACTGGCGCAAGTCGCCGTTCGCAACCAGAACTACCTCGTCGCTTGCGACGGGCGCTGGACTCGACATTTCAGGAATTGCATAAGTTGACATCCGATTTCCCTCACTCTTCTCATGCTGCAAATTTCGTTAACTGTAACGCTACAGTATCTTGCCGCATAGAATCTTCGCTCCTCCATCGGCTGGCCGTCAAGTATCAAAATATGTCGCCCCCAACTCGCTGTATCAGCGCAGTTTAAGTTTCAGCCTACCGCTGGCCCTGGCATAGGGTCCAGGCGGCTCTCAATTGCACGGCCGCCGGGCCCATCTTCAAGGCAGTGTTATAAACTTTTCACAATATGGCAACCACCATGAAGGATATTGCCCGTGATCTTGGAATCTCGATCATCACGGTTTCAAAGGCTCTGCGGAACCACGTTGATATAAGCGAGAAGACACGCAAGCGGGTGATGGACCGCGTCAAGGAGCTCAATTACACCCCAAATCTTGCCGCGCGATCTCTGGTTACAGGGCGTACCTATCTCGTGGGACTTGTGGTGCCAGACCTGCTGCATACTTTCTTCGCCCAGATTGCAAAATCGCTCTCTGCCGCGCTGCTCAAAAAGGGTTATTGCCTGATTATTTCCACTTCGGATGAGGATCCTGAGTTGGAGGAGCGGACCGTCAACCGATTGCTGGCGCGCAGGCTTGACGCTCTCATAATCGCTTCTGCGTGCACAAGCCCGGCCATGTTCGAGCGCATCCGCAAGGACGGCCCTCCGGTTGTGCTGGTGGACCGTCGATTTCAAGGGCACGATGCCAATTTTGTAGGCGTTGACGATGAACTGGTTGGAAGGCTGGCCACGGAGCACTTGATCGGGATTGGCTGCAAAAGGATTGCTCATCTGCGCGGCCCCGAGACCAGCCCTGGCATAGGCCGGCATAGTGGATATCTCAAAACCCTGGCCAGGCACAAGATGAAGCCGCTGCCGGGTTATGTATCCGCGCAAACAATGGTGGATGTGCACAGCAGCGAAAGCGGCGCGGAGATGACGAAGAAGCTGCTCAGCCTCAGCCCGCGCCCGGATGGAATTTTCTCTTACAACGACCCCATGGCCATTGGGGCCATTCACGCGATCCTCGATGCCGGCCTGCGGGTTCCAGAGGATGTTGCGGTCATCGGCTCAGGAAATCTCTACTACGATACCGAGCTGCGCATTCCCCTTTCCAGCATTGACCAGCAGACCGAGGAGATTGGGGAACGCACCGCGCGCCTGACTCTGGCATTGCTTGAGGCCAAGACTACCTCGCGCACCAGAACCGTGATCATTGAGCCCAGGCTGATTGTCCGCGCATCCACCCAAAGGATACCGGGGGCGGCAACAGTCTCAAAAAAATCAGCAACTAAATTAGCTTCTAAATAGTGCTTCTTCCCCACCCTCTTCGCACGATGCGCGGAGAGGATGGGGCGCTGGCCTGTCAGTTCTTGTACGCATTTATATGCAGTTGGTTAGAACTCCCAGTTTACGTCCACTTCAGGCAGTACGTCGTTATCGCGGGCCATCCAGACATAGAGCGTGGGAATCAGGAAGATGCCAATGATCAGGTTGGCTATGAGTCCGCCGACAATGACGATCGCAAAGGGACGTTGCGAGTCTGAACCGATGGCATGCGAGAGCGCCGCGGGCAGCAGCCCTAGAGTAGCCACAAGCATCGTCATCATGATGGGCCGCAGACGTTGAACCGCGCCTTCGATTGCGGACTCCATGATGAGTTCCTCGCTTGATCCGTTGGTGTCCTTGTTCCGGGTGCGCAGTTGGTTGATGAACTCGATCATGATTACGCCTGTTTCTACCGAAACCCCAAACAGGGCAAGGAACCCAACCGCGGAGGAGACAGAGAAGTTGGTATGAGTAAGCAGCAGCGCCAGTGGCCCTCCAATGGAAGCAAGGATCACAGACACCAGTACAAGAATGGACCACTTGTAAGAGCGAAACATTGTATAGAGGATGAGGAAGATAGCCAGCACGGTAATGGGAATAACCAGCGCCATCCTCTTGTCCGCGCGCTTCTGACTTGCGTATTCACCGGCCCACTCCAGGTGGTATCCAGTGGGCAGCGTGATGCTCTTGCCGACCTTTGAGATTGCTTCTTCAACCGTAGATCCAAGATCGCGGCCGCGGACAGAGTACTTGATGGCGATGTAGCGCTCGCCCCCTTCGCGATTGATCTGTTCGGCGCCGTCGTCCGTTGTTACTTTTGTGAGTTGGGAAAGCGAGACGCGCTCGCCAGAAGGAGCCAGCAAGCGAATGTCTTCAATGGCTTCGCGGGTATCGCGATACTGTTTCTGATAGCGAAGCGTTACGTCGTACCGGGCCTCGCCCTGCTGCACCTGGGTCAGAGCGTTGGATCCAACCGCGGTTTGGACCGCATCCTGAATGTCGGCAACATTGATGCCCCAGCGCGCCGCCGCATCCCGGTCCACGGTGTAGTTCAGGTTGGGCTGGCCAACGATGCGGAAGATACCCAGGTCTTCAATGCCCGGTACAGAAGACATCTGCGCCTGAATCTGCTCGGCGGTGTGTTCCAGCGTTCGCAGATTGCCGCCGTAAAGTTTGACGGCAAGTTCGCCCTTGACGCCAGATACGGCCTCCTCCATGTTGTCCGAGATCGGTTGCGAATAGTTCCAGATGACGCCTGGAAACTTTTCAAGTTCCTTGTCGATGCCAGAGATGAGGGCTTCCTTGTTCTCATGGAAGACCGGACGCCATTGCTCCCTGGGCTTGAGGTCAACAAAGTACTCGGTATTGAAGAAGCCGGTGGTATCTGTGCCGTCGTCCGGGCGGCCAGTCTGGCTTACAACCTGGGTGACCTCAGGAAACGCGGCCATCACAACGCGGGCTTTGTCTGTAAAGTCGATGCTCGCGGTTGGGCCCGCGCTCGGTGCCAGTGTGCCGCGCACCCAGATTGAGCCTTCGTCCAGATGAGGCAGAAACTCCGATCCTATGGGGCCGCCGAATGAAAGATAGATGGCGATCGCAAAGAGAAGGGTTGCGATTGTCATGGTCCGTTTGCGATGAATGATCGCGGAGCGGACTGCGGTGCGGTAATGAGCTGTAAGCCACTCCATGAGCGGATTTCGCCACTCCTTGGCTCCATTCCTGAACAGAATGCCGGCCATCACCGGGGCAACAAGAATGGCAAAGACCAGGGCGCCAAGCAGCGCGAAGGTCACGGTCCACGCCATCGGCTTGAAGAGACGCCCCTCCACAGCCTGCAAGGTAAAAATGGGCAGGTACGAGGCAATAATGATGCCGCGAGCAAAAAGAACCGGACGCTGCACTTCGAGCGCGGCATCGCGAATCCTCTGGATCGCAGTGCGTTTGCCTCTCTCGTTCGCCATGTGGCGGACAATATTTTCCACCATCACCACGGAGCCATCTACCACCATACCGAAGTCCAGCGCGCCAAGCGAGAGCAGGTTGGCCGGAATGTGGCTGAGGTCGAGGCAGATGGAGGCGAACAGCAGCGCAAAGGGAATGGTAAGGGCAACGATGATTGCGCCGCGCACGTTTCCGAGGAACAGAAACAGAATGATGGAGACGAGGATCATGCCCTCGGTAAGATTGCGTTCGACGGTATCCACCGTAAACTTGACCAGATCAGAGCGGTCAAGAAACGGCTTGACGGTAACGCCCTTGGGCAAAATGCCTTTGTTCAAATTTGCTGCTTCTTCGTGAATACCCTGCAGCACCGGGTCGGAGTCATCCCCCTTCTGCAGCAGCACTATGCCTTCTACCGTGTCGGGATTGTCCACGATCGCTCCGTCCGGGCGATGGGTGGCGCGTCCAATTTGACCGAGGCGGATTCTTGGTCCCTGCGTCACTGTGGCGATGTCTCTGATGCGGATCGCGGCGCCGTTTTGAGTTTTGACAACCGTGTTTTCAATGTCGTGCACGTTGGTGTAGAGGCCCAGCGACTGGACGTTGACCTGCTGCGCGCCCTGCTCGATAAAGCTGCCGCCGCCGTTGGTGTTGTTCGCCGCAATTTGCTGCTCCACCTGGCTGATGGAGAGTCCATAGGCGATCAGCCTCTCTGGATCGAGCTTGACCTGGTACTCCTTGGTCGGCCCGCCAAAACTGGATACATCCACCACGCCCTTCACGCCTTTGAAGGACTTCTCAAGCGTCCAGTCTTCAAGTGACTTCTTCTCCATCACATCGTAGGCTGGATTGGTGCTCTCAAGCGTGTACCAGTAGATTTGCCCAACCGGGCTCCAGTCGGTGCCCATCTGCGGAACTAGATTCGCAGGCAGGTTGACCTGGCTCAGGCGTTCCAGCACGTGCTCGCGATTGACGTCGCTGGTTGAGTCGTCGTCAAACACGAGCATGAGGCTTGAGAGCCCGGCCAGCGTTGTGGAGCGCAGATGCGTGAGGTGCGGAATGCCCGCCATCTGAATCTCAATCGGGACGGTCACCTGGCGCTCAATCTCTTCAGCGCTGCGGCCGGGCCACTGCGTGATCACCTGCACATAGTTGTTGGCCACATCGGGGTAGGCCTCGATGGGTAAATTACGGAAGGAGATTACTCCCCATGCCGTGAGCAAGGCCACTCCGCCGAGGACCAGCCATCGGCTCTTGAGCGCGAAATCTACAAGGGCTCGGATCATCTACTGGTTCCCCGCAGTCTCAAGCAGCAGCGCGTCTGCCACCACTTGCTGGCCAGGCTCAAGGCCAGAGAGAATCAGCTGCCGGTTGCCGTCGAGCATCTTTCCAGCGTGAACCTCCGCACGCTTGAAATGGTTATTGCCCGCAGGCTGGAAGACCCAGTCGCGGTCATGCAGGTGGAGAACCGCGTTCACCGGTACCGCCGCGTGAACCTCTTTGCTGTGGCTGGTGAATGTCGCGGTTGCAAACATTCCCAGCTTCAGGAACCCCGGATTGGCGAGCTGGATCCTCACCTTCGCGGTACGCAGCGAAGGATCAAGAATCGGGCCGATATCGCTGATGCGTCCCGTGAGTTGGCGATCGGGATAGGCATTGATTTTGATCTTCGCGTCCTGGCCAAGTTGCAGCTTGGGAATGTCGTTCTCGTAGGCATCGCAGACGATCCATACCTGGGACAGGTCGGCGATGGTGAAGGCGGTGGCCGAGCCGGAGAGGCTGACACCCGCAGCCGAGGAGCCCGTCACATTCTGCTGAACGATCACGCCCGATATCGGCGCATACACACTCACGATGTTGCTTGGATGGCTCTTGTCCACGCCAAGCGTTTTCAACTGCTCTTCCGCGGCGGTAAGGTCGGCTTGCGCATCCTTGGCCGTGTCCTCAGCCTGCTCCACCATCGCCTGGGAGATGGCGCCGTGCTCAAGAAGGTCCTGCGCGCGAACAAAGGCTTTATGCGCCAACTGCTCGTCGTTGGCGGCTTTCAGATAGGCATTGAATGCACTGGTGGCGTCAGGGCTCTGCACCTTGAGGAGCAGTTGGCCTTTCTTTACGCTGTCGTCGAGGCGGGCCTTGATATCCACAACGCGGCCATTGGCGAGCGAGATGACGGGCACTTCACGGGAGACGTCGGGGAATACCGAGCCGGTGGCAGTCAGTTCTGAGGCTGACTCGGTTCTCTCAGCGGCAACAAGTGGAAATTTACTAACGTCGTTGCTGTCGATGGTAATCAGGCTCATGTCCGAGACCTGGATTACTTGTGCGGGCGGCGGGGCGCTGTCGCCCTGTGCCTTCTCCTTGCAACCGCCAATAGTGAGCGCAACAACCAGCGCACCGGTCAATTTGAGTAGCCTCGGGGATAATCTCGACATCATTGAATTGCCTCGCGTCCAACAGCAAGTGAGTTGCGGGCTCGCCAGTCCGGCCCCTGCAAGCTGCCGTCCAGTTTGCGCCTGAAGTGTAACAACCATCGCCTGGGCAAGCCAGGAGGGGAATAACAGCTTCATACAAATCCTTTACGCCGTGTTCTGCACGGCGATAACAGGAAGACATAAATGAGCGCTAAAGAGTTGGGAGGGGAATCAGGCCGCGGGGGGAGGGCGGTTTTGGATCGTAACGAAGGCAGGGTTCTCAACGGCGATCAACGGCAGGTTCACCGGAGCGGCAAAACGCTGGAAACATGAGGTTGCTTCGGCAAAAACAAGCTCGGGGAGAGCCGTGATGGCGGGAAACACAGAGTGTGGGCTGGTAGCCAAATGCGCCCGTCTCTGGCCGCTATTGATCTCGGCTGGATTCTGAATCGACTGTAGATCGTCGCTCACTGAAATCGCCGGAAACAAAATCACGATGAGCATGACCAGCGCGATGAACGACAAGCGTCGGCCCGCAGGCTCGCGGCCTTGTATCTGCAGCCAATGGCAAACAATGCCCGCAGCCAGCAGCATCCACGCGAAATTGAGGAGTAACTCCATGCTTTAGTGGAATTCTATACTGCGCCCCGCTCGGTTTGGGAGCCCCTCGGCCCCGCGGCGCGCCCGGAAATATTCCGTGTACTCAGGCAAGTCATACGAATAGACTGTTGTGTACTCAAGGCGCTAGGTCTTCGACGGTGCTGCAAGGAGTTGAAACCATGGGCACTACAACATTCAATTCAGCCAGTCGTGAGCGCCTTGCCGACGCGCTCGGTCACCGGCAGCCTGATCGGATTCCCATTGATTTTGGCGGAACCATGTGCACCGGCATCCATGCCAGTTGCGTGGCCGAGTTGCGCGATTACTACGGCCTGGAGAAGAGGCCGGTGAAGATCCATGAGCCCTTTCAGATGCTCGGGCTTATTGAAGACGACTTGATTCAGGCCATGGGTATCGACGTAACCGGCGTTCTGGGGCGAAAAACCAAGTTCGGTTTTGCGGTGGATAATTGGAAGCCCTGGCGATTCAACGGCCAGGAAGTGCTGGTTCCCGAGGGCTTTAACGTCACCGTCGACGCCAGGGGCGATACGCTCATCTACCCGCAGGGCGACACTTCGGTTGCGCCCAGCGGCCGCATGCCCAGCGGAGGTTTCTTCTTTGACTGCATCGTGCGCCAGGAGCACTTCGACGAAGAGAAGCTGAACCCTGAAGACAATATGGAGGAGTACGGCCCGGTTTCGCAGCAGGACATTGACCACTTTGAGCGCGCGGCTGGCGCTGCCGCGGCAACTGGACTGGGCGTGGTGGCAAGCTTCGGCGGCACTACCTTTGGCAATGTCGGAGATGTGCCTGGGCCTGCGTTGAAGCATCCCAGGGGAATCAGGGATATTACCGAGTGGTATGTCTCCACCACCAGCCGCCAGGACTACGTTCACAAGGTCTTCGAGTGGCAATGCGAGACAGCGATCAGGAACCTGGAGCGCATCTATCCAGTGGTGGGAAGCAAGGTGGATGTGGCTTACCTGTGCGGCACCGACTTTGGCACGCAGACTTCAGCCTTCTGCTCCGTAAAGACCTTCAACAGCCTGTATTTTCCTTACTACAAGCGGGTGTGCGACTGGATTCACGCCAACACGCACTGGAAGGTGATGAAGCACTCCTGCGGCGCGGTGGCAAAGTTTCTGCCTTCGTTTATTGATGCGGGCATCGACATTCTCAATCCCGTCCAGTGCTCGGCCACTGGGATGGCCCCTGAGGACTTGAAGGCCAACTACGGCCAGCATCTCGTCTTCTGGGGCGGAGGCGTAGACACGCAACACACGCTGCCCTTCGGCACTCCGGCAGAGGTCCGCGAACAGGTGTTGCGCAGGTGCGAGGTGTTTGCGCCCGGCGGCGGCTTCGTCTTCAACACCATCCACAACATTCAGGCTCAGACGCCCATCAGTAACATCGTGGCCATGCTCGATGCCGTGCATGAATTTAACGGAGTAAAGTAAAGCCCCTTGCCAGCCTGCTGACCACTTCGCCAGGCGCTGCCTTAAATCGCCGGGAACTTCATCCGTATCGTCGCGCCGCCGCCCTCACGATTGGCCGCGCTCAGCTCGCCGTGGTGCAGCTTCACTGCCCGCTCGGCAATCGCAAGGCCAACGCCAAAGCCGCCCGTGCCAGGGCTGCGCGCATAGTCCACGCGATAGAACGGACGGAAGATGGCGTCCAATTGCCCCTCGGGAATGCCCGGCCCGCGATCGCTCACTTCAATCTCTGCCTGCCGGACTCCGCGCACCACCGTTTCTTTCAGGGTCACCTCAACTTCAGAGCCGCTGTCCGTGTACCGGATCGCGTTACGTACAACATTTTCGAGCGCCCGATAGAGCAGGTCCTGGTTCCCTTCAATCACGCACTCTGCTTTAGCTTTGAGGACTACGGAACACTGGCGCTGCTGCGCCTCGTACTCCGCGTCGGGAATCATGCGTTCAATAAGCCGGTTCAACGAGAGTGGCTTGAAGTTCTCAACCTTTTCCAGAGCCTCCATTGAAGAGAGCGTAAGCAGTTGACCAATCAGCATATTGAGCCGCTCGGTCTCCCGCTCGATGCGGTCAAGATGCGCCGCGGTTGCCGGGTCAGAGTCTTCGCGAGCCAGTTCAAGTGCCACGCTCAGGCGCGCCAGCGGCGACCGCAACTCATGCGATACATCGCGCAACAACAGCTTCTGCGCGCCCACCAGCGACTCAAGCCGCTCCGCCATGTGGTTAAAGTCTTGAATCAGCGCGGAAATCTCGTCCCCTTTGAATAACCGTGACTGTGCCGCCGGCCACACAACCCGCGCATCCAGTTTGCCTTGCGCCAGCTCCCGCGCCGCCTTCCTCAGCCTCGCAATGGGCCGTGTAAACAGCAGCACCAGCACAAAGGTCGTGAGGCCGCCCACCACAATCGCCACCGGCAACTGCGGAAACGAGAAATGGCGAAGATCGTCAGACCAGCTCGGGGTATAAGGCACATGCCGCCGGCTCAGCAGAAACACATAGCGCTGGCCGCTGCCGGAGGTAATGGGAACCCGCCAGATAAATTGCTGCCCCACCTGGATTCCGCCAACCCGGCCGGGAAGCTCGGCGCTGCTTGCTGGTAGTTCCATGCCAGCGGGAGCGCACAGCGCTTTACCCGCAGCATCCGTCAGAGCGACTGTCTGCGCAATGCCCGCGCCATACGCCTGCACAGCGCTGCAGCCGCCTGCCTCCCACGCCGCTGCTGCGGCTTTGCCATCGGTCAGCAGGCTGCTGTCGAGGGTGTCGAACATCACCTGCGGACTCTCGAAATGATGCCGGACAATCAGTGCAATCGAGATCACGAAGATCAGGCTCTGGGCGATCCAAAAGATGATGAATATTTTGAAGAAGAGGCCGCGCATGGTTCCGTCCTTTTACTCAGTCCTTTGCCACTGGCGGATTGAAGTTGACAGCAAGCTGGTATCCGACTCCGCGTATGGTCTTTACCTGCTCCTCCGCGGAGCCCTTGTAGCTGAGCTTTCGGCGAAGGCGGCTGACGTGCATATCCAGGGCGCGGTCAAAGGGATGGAACTTGCGGCCCAGCACGTTTTCTGAGATTTCCTCGCGGGTAACAACCTTGCCCGGCGAGCCCATCAGCGCCTCAAGCAGCGCGAACTCCACATCAGTCAGTTCAATCTTCTCGCCGTCCTGCGTAACCGTGCGCGCGGCCCTGTTGAGTTCCAGGCCGTCGGCGCGTAGCAGCGTCTGCTCCTGCCGGGGGGTAGCGCCCGCGCTTCTGCGCAAAATTGCGCGCATCCGGGCCAGCAGCTCGCGGGGATTGAAGGGCTTTGACAGGTAGTCGTCCGCACCAATTTCAAGCCCCACGATGCGGTCCACATCTTCGCCGCGTGCGGTCAAAAGCAGCACGCTGATCGTGGACTCGGCGCGAATATGCCGCAGCACTTCAAAGCCATCCAGGCCCGGCAGCATCACATCCAGCAGCACCAGGGCATACGGCTTTTCAAGCGCTGCCTTCAGGCCGGTGTCGCCGCGATGGACGGATGTCACCCGGAAGCCATAGCGCCCCATGTACTCCGTAAGCATTGAGCAAAGCTCAACATCGTCGTCGATTAGCAGAATGTCGTCCACGCGCGTACCCTGTCCCTCGCACTTAGCGTACGCCATTCCATCCCGCCCGGCACGCCGGAAATGTAACAAATGGTCACAAGCCACGAGACACTTTGTTACACAGCTTTACCCAATGTGACCGCACTGCTTTGCCTATGGGGCAATCCTGAATATGTAAGTTCGTTCCGGTGTGGAAAGGATTCATCATGACAAGCAAAGCGATTTTCAGTTCGATAGGTCTTGCACTTCTGTTCTGCGGCCCATTCTCCGCGGTGAGTTATGCCCAGGCGGTTGCGGCCCAGGCGGAGAGGGCCTCCGCACAGGTACAGACAGGCAGCATTCACGGAACCGTGACCGATCCCACAGGGGCGGTGGTTCCCGCTGCCACAGTTACCCTTTCAAGCCCGGATGGCGCCTCGCGTTCCGCCACCAGCAGCGGAAGCGGCTCCTATTCAATTGAGAATGTCTCTGCCGGCCACTACACTCTTTCGGCTACAGCCGGGGGCTTTGCTCCTTACGATCCCCTCGATGTGCAGGTAGTTGCCTCCAGGGTCACCATGCAGAATGTGGCCTTGAGCTTGCCCGTGGAAGTGCAATCGGTGAATGTGAGCGAGCAGGGGCTCAGCGTAGACACCAGTTCCGATAACAACGCCACCTCCATGGTCATCAAGGGCAAGGATCTGGATGCGCTCTCTGACGATCCCGATGAGTTGCAAAGCGAGCTAAACGCGCTTGCCGGGCCCTCTGCCGGACCAAACGGGGGACAGATTTACATTGATGGATTTACCGGCGGGCAACTGCCGCCCAAGTCCTCCATCCGCGAAATTCGTATCAACCAGAATCCCTTTTCCGCGCAGTATGACAAGCTCGGCTACGGGCGCATTGAGATTCTCACCAAGCCGGGAACAGACAAGTTCCACGGCATGCTCATGGCCAACGGAAACGACTCAGCCTTCAACTCGCAGAATCCTTTTGTTACCACCGAGCCCTCGTACTACTCCACGTTCTTTACGGGGAACGTCGGCGGTGCGCTTACCAAGGGTTCTTCCTGGTTCGGCAGCTTCTTCCGCCGGGATAACCAGTCCAACTCCATTGTCAATGCCGAGTTGCTTGACTCCGGCGGCAACGCTTACAACTACTCCGCCGCAGTTGCCAATCCGCAGTCTCGCCTGGATGTCAGCCCGCGTTTTGACTTCCAGCTCGGATCTAAGAACACCCTCAGCGTCCGCTACATGTATGACCGGCAGACTGAGACCAATAGCGGTGTGTCGCTCTTTTCGCTGCAAAGCCAGGCCTATAACGTAGCCAACCAGGAACACACGCTGCAGTTGAGTGACACCCAGATCCTCAGCGACCATGTTGTGAACGAGACGCGCTTCCAGTACACGGGCGAGCGGAACAACCAGGCGGCCGATAACACCACTCCCACCGTGAGTGTCCAGGGTGCCTTTACCGGCGGCGGCAACAGCTTGGGCGTAAACCGCGACAACCAGGACCGCTACGAGTTGCAGAACTTTACCATCGCAACCAAAGGCGCACACTCCATCAACTTCGGAACCCGGCTGCGCTTTACGCGCGATGCCAGCTACTCCACATCGGGATTCAACGGCCAGTACATCTATTCGTCGCTCGCGGCGTACAAGGCAAACACGCCCACTGAATATGATGTAACCGCGGGAGTCGGCGCGGCGCAGGTAAACTACTTTGACGCCGGCCTCTTCTACCAGGACGACTTCAAGCTGCGCCCCAACCTCACACTCAGCTACGGCCTTCGTTTCGAGTCACAGAGCAGCATCGGAGATCACGCTGACGTAGCGCCCAGAATTTCATTCGCATGGGCTCCCGGAGCGCACGGCACCGCGCAGGCCAAGACCGTAATCCGCGGTGGCTATGGATGGTTCTTTGATCGCTTTGGCGAGGGCAATGTGCTCCA
>Ga0316226_1001777_pt1 | contig 21902 bp, 24 predicted proteins | sample TBH18017metaG_FD_206009 | JGI IMG/M metagenome (GOLD analysis project Ga0316226, IMG submission 206009) | Freshwater microbial communities from Trout Bog Lake, Wisconsin, USA - TBH18017 | ecosystem: Environmental > Aquatic > Freshwater > Lake > Hypolimnion/Profundal zone | place: USA: Wisconsin...
ACGAAGCTCAATGCTGGTATGGTCTGCCCCCGGCCCAGAAAATCCACGCCCATGATCTGTAGCTGGGTTCCGTTCCCGATGGTCACCGTGCGCGCCACCTGCGGATTGCCCAACGCGCTGTGGTTTGGGTTCTGGTTAGGGCCGGACGGGCCCGCCACCTGCAGGATGCCGTTGGTCACCGTCACATTCCCGGTGAACGTGCTGGCGGTATTGCCAAGGTTCAACTTGCCCGCGCCGGTCTTGGTCAGCGCACCGCCGCCCTGAATGACCGCGCTGATCGTCGCATTGTTGCTGGCCACCAAGGGCACGGTGCCTGTCAGGTTGATATTGCCCCCGCCACTGGCCAGTGTGTAACTGCCACCAGCCGTGGGATTGAAGGTGATGCCCGCCGGCGTCACGCCGCCGCCCAGCGTCACCACGCAGTTGGTCGTCACGCTCACGCCGAAGGCCGCCACCATCCCGTCCCGCCACGAAATCGCATAACCGTTGAACCACCAGTTGGTCGCCGTTGCGTTCCAGACGCCGTTGCGGTCCCACGGCCCGCCCGCAGACCCCGACGCGTCCCACGTCAGGATGGCTCCGGCCGTTGGCGTCCTCGGATTGCTGTTGGGATCGTTCGGATTGTAGCCGAGGTCGGCCTCCAGTTGGTCGGTGAAGCCGTCCCCGTCGCTGTCCATGTTGACCAGCGCCAGAATGTTTGACTGTGTCAACGCCACGTTGTAAATCCGGGGATCATCCATCACCCCGCGCGGCAGGCCGATGACCAATGGCGCTGTCACCACATCCACCGTCCCGGTCGCCGCCATCGTTCCGCAGGGCACGCCGTCCAGATACACCTTCATCACCGAACTATCATAGGTTCCGGCCAGGTGATGCCACAGGTTGTCGGGCAGTGAGTTGCTCCCGTGCGCCTCCTGCACCATCCCGTTCAATGAAAGTTGAAACACCGGCGCCCCGTTGGTCAGGTTCAGCATATAGCTGCCAACGCCAGGGGTCGTCGTCCATTTGGCCATCGCCGTCCCGGTGATGGTGTTGGTCATCCTCACCCACGCGGTCAAACTGATGGCGTTGCTCGGCGTCAGCGCCGGGGCATCCGGCACCACCACCTCGTTCTGTATGCCGTCAAAAAACAACGCGTTGGAACTGACCCCCAGCGTCCACGCCGGCGGCGGATTGCCCAGCAAGACGCCCGTGTTGCCATGGCCGGAGGCATCCATGGTGTTGGTTCCCTGTCCCTCGTCAAAGGGCCAGCGCCCCATCAAATCCGCCTTCAACCCCAAGGTTAGGAACACCTGAATCGCTGCAATCAGCAGCCCGGCTTTCATCATCGTTCGTGTCGTTTTCATGTAATTTGGTGAAGTCCAGCCAATGTTGCGAGCAGTTTTCATAAGAAAAGAAATCGAACGGAAATGAAGTGCCGAAAAACACCCGTCTTGGCAGAGATATTCCGCTCCTGCCAACAGTGTGAAGCCTCAACGGCTGCCTGCCGAAATTCCTATGTCTTTTATATTCCATACCCAACATAAGGCCATACCCGTGGATGCAATCGCTGGGCGTGCCTATGACGCCTGCTTCAACGAACAACTGCAAATAACCGCACTCGAAACAAAGAAATGGTGAGCGTGGTTTTTAGCGGTTTTCGATTCTGATTTTTAGCAGCTTACCCAGTGAAAGTAATTTTAGCAATGGAGAAAATGGCAATTTTAGTGTATGATTTGCCAAACTTTTTTTAGCTTGCACGCCCGGCATTTCGATATTTTGCGTGTTTGAGCACATGAGTTTGTCATTGTGGCACGGGTCGCTGGAAATACATTCTTCTCGTTCGAGTGATGAAAACATTGGCTTGTTTTTTCAAAAAAACTTTATTTGCTTATTTGACGCAATTCATGTTCAGGGTTGCCCAATGTCCGGTTGGGTGGCAGCAGCCTGTCAAAAAAATCTGCCCGTTCGTTCTTAAGCTGTTCGATGAACATGTCTTTGGCCCGGTTGGTTATTTTCAAGTCCAGGATTTCAAGTTCAAGCTCTTGAAACTTCTGCCGGTTCGTGGGGTTAGCGCTGTTTTCCGGATGTTTCACATGTGCCACAGGGCTTCCGAAAGATTCCGAAACTGGAACGCCATCGGACTTCTTCCTGCGCTGGAGTTCCTCCTGGATGGCCGCCTCCACGCTCGGTGGCGTGATATAGTATTTTCGTTCGTTCGGATCAAAATAGCTGTCCAGCCGCGCAATTCCCTGCCGGTTAGGCTGGCACCAGTTGATGATGCTTCGCTCGGTTCGCGATACCCCGGCCGCCTCAAACATTCGGGCCACTTCCTTCACCGTCAGCGTGTGGTTTTCTTTTCGTTCGGAAATCTGCGGAAGCCTGCCGAACACTTCGGCAGCCTTCGGCATCGTGCGGAATTCTGCCGAAGCCTGCGGAACGGGTGATGATTGTCCCGCACTTTCCGGGGCGTGACCGGGGAACTCTGGCGGTTGAATTGATTGGTTTTCCATTGGCATGATTGGCTCCATCTTATCACGCCAGAAACGGTTTGTGAACCCCGGCTGGGGATTGGCGGGTTTTGAAAAGGTTTGCTATGATGTCAGGCATGGAGAAACCGTCACGCGACTTCAAGGGCATCTGGATTCCGAAGGAGATTTGGGAATCGGAAAACCTTTCCATCATGGAAAAGGTTTTGTTCGTGGAAATCCATTCGCTTGACAACGAGCGCGGCTGTTACGCGTCCAACCGCTATTTCTCCGAATTCTTCAGTGTCAGCGAACGCCAGATCCAGACCTACATCGCCAGCTTGAAAGCCAAGGGATTTGTCACCGTCACCATCCAGAACCGCTATGAGCGGGTCATCCGGGCGGTCGGCAAATATGCCCGCGTGCACGGCGAGCGGCTGCATCAGTTGCGACAGGAACAGGTCGGCCTGGCCCAGAGGTTCCGCGTGGGGGGTATGAAGAAAACTTCATAGGGGGCATGAAGGAATCTTCGCACCCCCTGCGAAGAAAACTTCGTGATAGTAATACATTGAACAATACAAAGAATAACACCGGGGATATTTCTATAAAAAAACCGCACCCAAAAATGGCGCGGCCTTATCAACGGTTGGTTTTACTATTTCTTTCCCAGTGGCCAGAACGCCGCCGCCAGCCCCACGGCATCAAAGATGTCCATTCGCGGATCTTCGCTCATCCACGGTCGGCGTTTCGGCGGCAGACGCTTCCCTAATTCCATCGGAAACTTCTCTGCCAGTGTTTTCGCCACGGCGAACTTGGTGCCCTTGGCCGCACCCAGCAATTGGGTTCGCACCCGCGTGACCGAAATCAACCGCACCTTGAGTTGTCTTTTGCCCGCCCACGCGATGATTTTCCGGTGCAAGGTTTTAATGCGTGCCGCCCGGCGCGTGTCGGCTGCTGTCACGTCGGGCAGCACCAACACATCCGGCTGATAAAATTGGATAAAACGATTTGCCCAGGCCAGTGCGCCCGCGTTTTTGTCGCGCAGGATCGCCTTGTTGCCGCAGGCCACGAGCCTTTCCGGCCCCTCCATGACGGCGTAGCCCAAACCACGGCTTAACGGTGCGATGGCTAAAATGCGAACATGTTTGTTTTCAATCATTGATTTGATGGATTAACGCTGGCGTTTTGCGCCAGTTGAATAATGGCTTGCTGTCTCCGCGCATCCGGTTTCCGCGCCTTGCGGAAGGCCAGTATCTTCGCGCGGGCTTTCACGTCCCGCCCGGCCTGCTGATACAGGCCGGCAAAGAGCTCACGAACCGGGCGGCCATAGATCGCCTCGTATGCAAGGGCGTCCTGTAGCGACGGTTCCCGCGCGAAGTTTTCGTCCCGGCACACCTTGTTCCCCTTGTTCATACCCCTGATGCCCAGCAGAAAGCCCACTTCCTCCTGTGAAAGTGACAGGCGCTTGCGCTGGGATTGAAGATAATTGGGTAATGATTTCATGGGATTGAAGCGAACGTGAACCCGATGGCGGTTCAGAGCCGAACCCTACCGGACAAATGGAAAACCGCTGAGACGTGTGAACTTGCCAAATCTGGCAAGTGTGGTGTGGTGAGGGATAAAGACCTCTTTAACCCTAACACAATCATACCATTATATTAACTAATTGTCAAGTTGGCGACACTCTGTTCAAAGCCGCTATGCCATGCTTAAATAGATAGGCCATGGAGATATATCTACGAATTGCAAAGGGATGGTCGAAGCCGGTGCCCAATCGCAGCCAGGAAACGTGTGATTTGTGCGGCGCCAAGCTTTGGATCGGCCCCGGCGACCAGGTTTATTGCGACCAGTTCCACCGCCTGGAAATGGTTGCCTCAATTCCGAAGCCTGCGGAAACCACCACCATCAAATTTTAACGACGGGCTACAAACATGGTTTGTAGGGGCAAGCCGCCCGGCACTATCTACTTTTACGGCTTAACCGCCGCACACTGGCTCCCCAACGTGTCGTCGCGCTACCGCCCGACTTATCGCTTTCTCCCTGCGGGCTATCCGGGTAAAGGACACCTAGCCGTTGTCCTTTACCAAAAAGCGATAAGTCGGCCGGAATCGCCGACACGTTGGGGGACGGGTTTTAGGATCAGGGCTACCGCCCAACCACGATTTCGCTGACGCGACCGGTTCACGCCGAAGCGTGGATCAAGAACCAACGCGTCTCACGACCAGACCGGTCAAGACACTAGCTTTTGCGGCTCGCAGGGAGAAAGCGTCGCCCGACTGGGCGCTAAAATATTTCAGCCGCGCCAACGGCGCGTCCGATTTGCAGGCCGCATGGTATGCTGGTTTCCCGTTCGGGTTTCAAAACCAGCCGCCATTATCTCGCCGGCGTGCCCCAAGCACCGCTGCCGGCGTCACCACGTCCACCACAACCGGGACGTGCATGGAGTGGCGGCTGGTTTTGGCACCATGAACGACCAATCACCCCACATCATCATCGGCGAGCAACCTGGCTGGGGCGATCCCCAGCCCTTTGGCATTGCCGCCGTGGACGAACGGCAACATATCTACATCATCGGTAAAACCGGCTCTGGAAAAACCACTTTGCTACGGAACCTGATTTTGCAGCACATTGCGCTAGGGCATGGCGTCGGAGTGATTGACCCGCACGGTGATTTGGCCGAGGAACTATTGAACCACATCCCACCCAAGAGAGCAGACCACTTGGTGTATTTCAATCCGGGCGACCTGGAATTTCCCATCGGGTTGAATGTCATCGGTAGCGTGAGGCCAGATGACCGGCATCTCGTCGCCTCGGGCATTGTGGCGGCATTCAAGGGCATCTGGCGTGACTCATGGGGGCCACGACTGGAATACATTCTCTACAACGCGGCCTCCGCGTTGTTGGAATGCCGGAACCAGACACTATTGGGCGTGAACCGCCTGCTCACGGATGACCACTACCGCGATAAAATCATCCGGCAGGTCAAAGACCCGTTTATCCGGGCGTTCTGGGCGGAGGAATATGAAAATTACGACGAGCGGTTCAAGCGCGAGGCGATTGCGCCGATTCAAAACAAAATCGGCCAGTTTCTGTTGAACCCCGTGGTGCGAAATATTTTGGGTCAGGTCAAAAAGAAAGTGGATCTGCCATTCGTGATGGATAATGGCCGGCTGTTCATCGCCAACCTGTCCAAAGGACAGTTGGGTCACGACAAGGCGAACTTGCTCGGCTCCCTGTTGGTGACGCAGTTTCAATTGGGTGCGATGGCGCGCGCCAACCGGCCGGAATCTGAACGCCGGGACTTTTACCTGTTCATTGACGAATTCCAGAATTTCTCGACGGATGCGTTCGCCTCGATTCTGGCGGAGGCGAGAAAATACCGGCTCTGCCTGACGTTGTCGCACCAATACATTGACCAGCTTTCCGAACCGGTTCGGCAGGCCGTGTTCGGAAACGTCGGGACGCTGGTGGCCTTCCGCATCGGCTACACCGATGCGGAAGTGATGACCAAGGAATTTGGCAAAACCATTCCGGCCACGGCATTAGCCGACTTGGAGCAGTATGAAGCCGTGGTGAAATTGCTGGTCAGCGGCACCAACCGCGAACCGTTCCGGGCGAAGATGCTGCCGCCGCTGGAAAACCGCGTTGGCCGGCGTGAAAAACTGATTGCGCTGTCGCGCGAACGGTTTGCCATGCCGCGTGCGAAAATCGAGGCGAAGCTGCGGCGCTGGATGAATCACGAGCCGCCGATAAGTTCTGGTTTGCCTGAATAGACAACTCCGCACGTCTTATGAATTGATTGTATTCGCATCATGCTGGCGGGATGTCCCGCCTTCCACGCTTTCAGCGTATCACCACAGCTGCGCTCATCCGGTTGACGAAACGCGATCACGAAATCATCCGGCTCATTCACCGGCACCGGTTTTTGCGTTCCCACCAGATCGTCGCCCTGATTGGCGGCAGCGCGCAAAATTTGTCCCGCCGGTTGCAATGGCTGTTTCATCACGGCTGGTTGGAGCGCCCGCGCGCCCAGCTTCAATACTACGAACGGAGCCACTCCCAAACTATCGCCTACGGTTTAGGGAACAAGAGTGGTTCATTGCTAAAACTCAATCCGGCGGCATGGGGCGAAAAGAATCGCGGCATCGGCCGGATGTATCTGGCGCACGCGCTGCTGGTTTCTGATGTGATGGTGTCAATTGAACTCGCCTGCCGGCGGCACGGCATCCGGTTGTTGCATGAGGATGAATTGAATCTGCCCGTCGAAGCACCGTTGCGTTGGCGGGTGAAAATCCGCGATGGCACCCGGTTCGGTGTCATTCCTGACCGCGTGTTCGCGTTGGAATACACCGATCAACATGGCTCGACACAACGGGTCTATTATTTCCTCGAAGCCGACCGGGGCACGATGCCCGTCGTCCGCCAGAAACTGTCGCAGACCTCGTTTTACCGGAAGCTGCTCGCCTACGAAGCGACCTGGACGAACAAGGTTCATCAGCGGCATCTGGGCATCCCACGATTCCGGGTGCTGACCGTCACCATCAGCGCGGCGCGGGTCAAATCGCTGCTCGACGCGTGTTCGCGGTTGCAGCGCGGCCACGGCCTGTTTCTTTTCGCCGATAAATCTGTTTTGCAAAAAGATTTGCTCGCCGCCGTCTGGCAATGCGGCAAAGCCGCCACCATGTCCGCCCTCGTGGACTTGCCGGATCTGGCAAATCCGCACGTCTCCTGATTGTTTTCGCGGCGCGTTAGCGTGGCCAGTGGAGACAGACCCACTTCCGGGCTGTCACGTTCATCACAACCACAAACACAGGAGCATTATTATGTCAAAAACCAAGTTCGTTGACTTCAAGGCCATCAAAGCGGCCATCACCATGGAACAATTGCTGGTTCATTACAACATACTGGACCAGTTCAAACGCACCGGCGACAGCTTGAATGGGCCGTGCCCGATTCACAAAGGGAGCAATCCCACGCAGTTCCGCGTCAGCACCACCAAGAACATCTGGAATTGTTTCAGCGACTGCGAGCATGGCGGTAACACCCTCGACTTCATCACCAAGATGGAGAAGTGCAGCATCCATGCCGCCGCGCTGAAGGCCATTGAATGGTTCAACCTCGATCCCGAGGCCATGACCGTCAGTGACGACAAGGCCGAAACTGCCGAGCCGAATACATCCGCATCGGCAGCGAAGCCAGCGGCACGGCCGGCAATGACGCCGAAGTTCACGCCAGAAAACAACGTGCCCAATGCGCCGTTGAAATTCCGGTTGGACAAGCTGGAACGCAACCATCCGTATCTGACGGAGCAACGTGGCCTGACGCCGGAAACCATCATTGACTTCGGCATCGGCTATTGTTCCAAGGGGATGATGGCCGACCGCATCGCCATCCCGATTCACAACGTCAAAGGCGAAGTCGTCGCCTATGCGGGACGGTTCGTCGGTGAACCACCTGAAGGCACGCCAAAATATAAGTTGCCGCCGGGATTCCGGAAATCGCAGGAGCTGTTCAACCTCGACCGGGCGATCAAGGAGCAGGCCGACCGGCCGCTCATCATCGTCGAAGGTTTCTTCGACGCCATGAAGCTCCACCAGCTGGGCTACCGGCGGGTTGTCGCCCTCATGGGCGCCACCATGTCCGCCGCGCAGGAGGAACTCATCAAGGAGCATGTCCTCAGCAATCAGCGGGTCATCGTCATGTTGGACGAGAACGAGGCGGGCAGGACGGGACGGGAGGACATCGCGTGCCGCCTGTCCAAATTCTGCTACGTCCATGTGTTCCAATTCATCACGCCGGACAAGGAGCCGGAGCATATCACCGGTGAGGAACTGAACGTCGTCCTGGACTTCATCCTATGAAACGCTACGAAGGCCGGCGCCAAGGCTACGCCGTCAGCGTCACGGTGGACGGCCGCCGTTTGAATCCCCGGTTCGACCTTTGGAACCACAGCCCGACGGGATTCGAGTGGGGCTATGGCGGCAGCGGGCCGGCGCAACTGGCGCTGGCCATCCTGGCCGACCATTGCCAGGACGACGAGCGGGCGTTGAACTTTTATCAACGCTTCAAGTGGGCGGTGGTTGCCGAACTACCACATCGGGGCTGGACACTGACCAGCGACCAGATTGATGCGGTGTTGCGTTCCCTGCGGGAATGCGAACCGTTGCTGGTGGCGTGACGTGAGCGCCCCGATTTGAAACACACAAGGTGAGGGTCAATTCACAGCCTCTTCCGAAATTCGGGGAGGCTTTTTTATTTGCCGGCTTTGGCAAATCCACACGTCTACCACAAAAACGCGCCAGACCATACGCTTCAAGCTGGGTTCACAGGGTTCATTTCAAACCAAACAACGAAAGGAGCAAATCATGCCAAACTGGTGCAGCAATCAACTGCGCGTGTTCGGCCCCGACGAAGACGTGGCCAGGTTCAAAGAACAGGCCGCCGGTCATTCGCCGTGGGGACACGCCGAGAATCAAGAACATAACGTCTTGAACCTCCACAGCCTCGTCCCTATCCCGCCAGAAATCCTGGCCGCCGGTTACAGCAACACCGGCTACCACTGGGAAGTGGAACAATGGGGCTGCAAATGGGGCGCGTGCGAGTCGCGTCTGGTGGATGAATGGGAAGGCCATCTTCACTATGCCTTCGACACCGCCTGGGCGCCGCCCATCCCGTTCCTCGAAAAACTCGCCCCGCAATGGCCGACGCTTACGTTCCTGCTCGACTACGAGGAATTAAGCATGGGCTTCAAGGGCATCACCAAAGCGGCCGGAGCCGTGATCGAAGATCACTGTGTCCAGCTGTAACAACCAGAAAGGAGTCATATCATGGGTCAGTATCATTACCTCATCAACCTCGACAAAAAACAGTTCGTCTATCCGCATCAGATCGGCAACGGCCTCAAGCTCCACGAGCAGGTCGGCTGGGAATATTCCACGGCCACGGCGCTCGTCATGTTGCTCGCGGCCAGCAGCCGGGACGGCGGGCGCGGCGGCGGCGATTTCCACGCCGAACATCCGCTGGTTGGTTCATGGGCGGGCGACCGGGTGGCCTTCGTCGGTGACTACGCCGAGACGGAGGACATTCCCGGCTGCGACGCCACGCAGATCTACGAAATCTGTGCTTACGAGCCGAAAAAGGATGGCGAAACACGTCCCGACGGCTGGGTCAACATTTCGGCGCAGGTGCGCGAAATGATGGCCGCCGAATTCAACATCCGTTACTCGGGCACCGGCTGGCTGGAAATCACCGAAGTCAAAGGAACCAAGATTTCGTCGCCAACGGCATCCGATCTTGTTCTCAACAGCCGAAGGTAAAATCAACAGGCGATTCCATTGGAATCGCCCTTTTTATGTGCCGATTTTGGCAAATCCACACGTCTCCGCAGTTTCACCGCCGTGTCCTACGCTTCAAGGTGGATTCAAAAAATCAACCACAACCAGAAAGGAGATTCATCATGGATGTTCATTGCACCACCTGTGGCGAACCGTGGGACACCTATCACCTGCGGCACGACGCCATTTACGAAACCGGCCTTTGCCACACCGAGGCGAAGGCGTGGACGCAGTTGTCACCGCAACTGAAACTGCTCCCGCGTTACCGCGAGAAGTTCAGGGCGACGGGGTTCGAGTTCGGCAACTCGATCCTCAATGTCCTGCGCTGCCCGGCCTGTCCCAAGGACGCGAAGCCCGATCCCGACAAGGCGGCGCTCAAGGCCGGCATCGTCGAGCTGCTGGGCGAAGACGAGGACGCGATTGTTGACGCGATGGAGGATTGCGGCGTATGAGCACACTTAAAAAGCCGCCTCCCGGCAAGCGGCGCATCGGTCACGACCCGAACCAAACTGAGTTTGGCATCATCTGGGAACTGCATCATTATCCGTTCCGGCTGCGGGCAGGCGACATCTTCCGTTTTGATGGCCGCTTGTGTCGCGTCCTCCGCGTGAATTACAGTTCGGCGGTCGTCATCATGAACCGGCCGGTGCGGGACTTCAAAACTCGCTTCGACAAGCCCGTTCGTTTTCAGCCGCCGCCCAAGCTGTTTTACATCTCACCGGATTCTGAAGTTGCCGTTCTTAACCGTAAAGCACGGCGTTAATTCACAGGCGATTCTTTGAATCGCCTTTTTTATTTGCCGTTGCCGGCAAGTTCACACGTCTCCCTTGAAAATGCGCGGTGCCATACGCTGCATCCCGGGTTCACAGGGTTCAATTCAACCATCAACCAAAAGGAGATTCATCATGGCCGTTCAAACATTCGCGCTGGGCAAGGTCGTCATCACACCCAATGCGCTCGGTCAACTGGCGCCCGCCGATGTCCAACTCGGATTGCAGCGGCATCAGGCGGGCGACTGGGGCGATCTGGGCGAGGAAGATTGGAAAGAAAATGACACGGCGCTGCGCACCGGATTGCGCCTGCTGTCCAGCTATCGCAGCACCGGCGGCGTGACCTTCTGGATCATCACCGAGGCCGACCGCAGTGCGACGACCTTGTTACTGCCGGACGATTATTGACCACGACACAAAGGCGATCCTTCACGGGTCGCCTTTTTTATTTTGCTCGTTTTGGCAAATCCACACGTCTCCCGCCGAACACCGCTCCGTTCTACGCTTCCCGTTGGGTTTACAGGGCTCTTCACAAAACAATAACCAACAGAAAGGAAAAACATGAATGCAGTCAGTGAAGCGACCGAACGTGTCGCGTTGTATTATCGGGAAGGTTCATCCGACAAAGTGTATCAGGCTGCGATTGAACCGGCCGGTAGCCGGTTCGTCGTCAATTTCGCATACGGGCGGCGGGGCACCACCCTGACCACCGGGACGAAAACTTCATCGCCGGTGGATTATGCCGCCGCGAAGAAAATCTACACGAAACTGGTTAGCGAAAAGAAAGCGAAGGGTTACACCGAAGGCGCGGATGGCACACCGTATCAGCATACCGATAAGCGTCCCTCCGGCATTTTGCCGCAGTTGCCCAATCCCATCGAGGAGGCCGAAGTCGAATTGCTCCTGCGCGACGACAATTATTGCGCGCAGGAAAAGTTCGACGGCCGGCATCTGCTGGTTCGTAAGCAGGATGATGACCTTGAAGGCATCAACAAAAAGGGCTTCATCGTCGGCCTGCCGCAGACCGTGGCAAATGACCTGCGGCGATTGGCCGGCAGTTTTATCCCTGACGGAGAATCCATCGGCGATGATTATCACACGTTCGATTTGCTCGAACACAACGGCGATAATTTGCGGCCATTGCCGTATCGGATCCGGCTCGTGCGGCTGGTGAACCTGTTGCTGTCCAGTTCACCGCACCCGCATCTCCGGCTGGTCGAGACCGCGTTCACCACGGAGCAGAAGACCGAACTGTGGGAACGGTTGCGGCGTGAAAATCGCGAGGGCATCGTGTTCAAGCGGCTGGATGCGCCCTACACTCCGGGCAAGCCCAACAGTGGCGGGTCGCAGTTGAAATTCAAACTCGTCGCCACGTTGTCGGCGGTGGTCGCCAGGATCAATGTTCAGCGCAGCGTGGAGATCAGCCTGCTCAAGGGACGAAGTTTGGTTTCGTGCGGCAATGTCGCCATCCCGGCCAACCATGAAATTCCACCGGTTGGCGCCATCGTTGAGGTGCGATACCTCTATGCCTTCCGAGAAAGTCTGGCATTGCATCAGCCGGTCTATCTCGGCCAGCGTGACGACGTTGACCCCGGCGAATGTCTGGTGTCGCAACTGAAGTTCAAGGCCGAGTAGCCAATCATCCGGTCACATTGAAAATATGTGGCCGGTTTTTATTTGCCAGTTCCGGCAAGTCCGCACGTCTCCCGTGAAACGGCACGGGGTCATACGCTTCACCTTGGAACCACAGGGTTCATTCACAAACAAAAACAAACCGTAGGAGCAAATTATGAACAACAAATCGTATGACCGCATCACCGAACGCATCGTCAGCCTGCTGGCGCAGGGGACGGTGCCCTGGCACAAGCCGTGGTCCGTCCAGACCGGGCTGCCGCGCAACCTCATCACGCAGAAGCCGTATCGCGGCATCAACGTGTTCCTGCTGATGGCGATGAACTATGAATCGCCGAACTGGCTCACGCTGCGGCAGGCCAACGCCATGGGCGGACAGATCAAGCCGGGCGAAAAATCCTGCCCGGTCGTGTTCTGGAAACCGATGAAGGTGAAAGACCGGGAGTCGGGCGAAGACCGGAAGATTCCGTTCCTGCGCCTGTATCATGTCTTCAACGTGTCGCAATGCACCGGCCTGAAGAACATCCCGCCGGCAGATGATTCGGCCTTCATCCAGACCTTGCCGGCGGAACTCGTGGCCAACATGCCGCAGCGTCCCGTCATCAAGCATGGCATGGCGATGGCGTCGTATTCACCCGTAAGCGATGTGGTGAACATGCCTGACCACGCTCGTTTCAAATCGGAAGACCATTATTACGCCACGCTCTTTCATGAGCTGGTGCATGCCACCGGCCATGAGCAGCGGCTGAAACGCGCCAGTATCATGGAGCGGAACGGCTATGGTTCCGATCCTTATGCCAAAGAGGAATTGATTGCCGAATTAGGCAGTGCGTTCCTGTGCGGTCACACCGGCATCGTGGATCGCACGATTAACAGTTCGGCGGCCTATCTCGAAGGCTGGCTCAAATCGTTGAAGCAGGATCGGACGCTCATCGTCCACGCGGCGGCACAGGCGCAGAAGGCGGCCGATTTCATCCTCGGCCATAAACCGGAGCAGCCGGCGGAAGACATCATCCCGAAAATCTCGGTGCCGCCGAAACCGGCGGAGGTGATGGCGTGACCCAAAAATCGCGCAGCCTAAAAATTGAGGCGGTTGGAGATTTTGCCTACCGCCGGATCAAGCCCCGGATTCGGTTGAGCGGACAGTGGCTGGAGCGGGCGGGTTTCAAGCCGGGGCATCGCGTGGAAATCTTCACGTCCAAGCCCGGCGAGCTGTCGCTTCAGTTCAAGGAAGAATCTGCCGGCTAAAAAATCAACCCCGACCATCACTGGCCGGGGCTTTTTATTGTTTTCGCATCCGTGTTAAAATGGATGGATTATGAAAACTCTAAAAAACCATCATGGCGAAAATCAGCGTCACCTGTAAAAACTGCGGCAATGTTTTTGGTTGGAATGACCAGTGGCCGGCCGGTCTGAAAAGATGTCCCCTCTGTGGGGTTGCGGCAATAGTTTATCCGAAACCATCTGTGCGGGCGACTGCGCTTTCGGACTATTCTGAAAACAGTTCGGGGAGGTTCATCATGCCGTGGCGTATGCGCAACAGTTCAATGGCCCCTTTTTCCAACCGGTAAAACACCAGATAGTTCGGATATTTTCGCAGGTTCAGCGTGCGGATTCCCGCCTCGGGCAAATCGTTTCGGATGCGGCCAATCTCCGGCACCCGCCGGATGTGTTCCAATGCTTTTTTAAGCGCCTGATACCAGTCGGCGGCAACTTTCTCACCCGCCTCGGTGCAAAGATAATCAGCGCACTCGGCAACATCGGACAGATAGATCGGACGGTAAACCAGATTCACTTGCCCTTCCTCCGGGCTTTGGCACGGCTGACACCTTTGGCGAACGCCGCATCCATGTCTGCCACCTGCAACGGTCTGGCCGGCCCGGATTGCAGGGCTTCCATCACCCACCGGGCATGGAGGGCGGACGTGCGCGCGTCTTCCGTGTCGAACGAGCGGCGCAGGCGGAAGATGATTTCCTGGTTGAGCGACCGCAGGCTGTTTTCTGCGGCCGCCTGGGCGCGGTGATAAATTTCCTCGGGAATGTTTTTGAGCGTGTATTCAGCCATGTCGAAACCATAATGGAACCGTTTAGAGTTGTCAACCGGCCGGATTCCGAATTTTTTTGTCATCGCCGTCGCCACCGGGTGACTGTTGGTAATCCGCAATTTTTAGGGATTGCGGTTGACCGCCAGCAGGCGCAGGACGCCTTTTTCAAAATCGCCTAGCGGCATAATTCGGCGGCAAAATGGAAGCCGCGCCGTCCGCCATCGGCGCGCAGCCGTTCACAAAGGTAGGGCACTTCCTCCGCGACAATCTCCGCGTCGGGCCGCATGAACCAGAAACACCGGGCATGAAACTCCCGGAACGCCGATTGCGCCAAGGTGAGTTTCTCCGCCGACAGCATCGGCACCTGTGATGTTTCCACCGGATTCACATGGATTAAATAGCTCAAATCAGGCGGTTCGGCAACTGTTCATCATTGCGGAGCCGCCGGCTGTTGAACCGGTGCTGCTGGCGTCTGGCCGAGCGCCACTTGAATCTTGCCGGTCACCAGCGACACGCCATCGGCAATCTGCTGCCTCAACTTGTCATTCAGTTGCGGGTCGTTGGGATTGACCAATTCATAATTTGCCGGCAGGGCGTGCCAGTATGAGCCAATCGGCTGGTTGTAAAAGGCCGCTTTCTTCATCTCAATCACCTTGAAGTAAATTTGCGTTTCGTCGTCCTTGCTCTGCCCGCCGACAATTTCACACTGGCGTATGCCGCCCGGAAATTCCTGGCTGGCCGTAATCTTGAAAATTTCATTTGCCATCTCAGAACGGAGCACCTTGAAATAGGGCTGCTCGGTTTTAAGCTGCATCTCGATGAGCAACTGCGCATCTGCGGCGGATTTGCCGGTTGTCAGTTCATGGCTATCAAACGCGGACGCTGCGGATATGCTCGCCATTGTGTCATCAAAAACTTTCTTCGGCCGGGCCAGGCGTTCCACCCGCATCCGCTCAATCTGTTCCGGCACATGCTGTTTGAAGTCTGTGACCAGTTGCATCGCTTCCGCATTGTCCGGCAATGATTGGAGCGCCTGTTTGAGTTCTTTGCCACCGCCGATGTAGTCGCCCTGCTGCCCCAGGATTTTGGCGTGTTGAATCAGTCCCAGGCCGGTGGCCTCGCGTTGCAACGCCAAGGCATCGGCATCACCGGCGCGGGCATCAAGGGCTTCATTCGCCGACTGCAAGGCATGGCTGTAATCGGCAGCGGCCATGAATTGCCGGGTCGTCGTCATAGCGTGCAGATAATTTTGGCTGACCAGGTTGGTGGTGACAAAACTGTCCTGATCGGCCTCGACATTGACCGACAGTTGCACCGATTGGTAACCGGAACGTTGCAGGGTGAAGTTCCAGTTGCCGGGCAGCAGTTCAGACAGCGTGAGCGGGGTTTCGCCCCAGGTGCGTCCGTCATCCGTCGTGATGACGGACGCCCCGGGTGGCGTCGTGGTAAACACCGCCTTGCCATAATGAAAATCCAACTGGGCGGTGGTGTTTGTGTCCGGCCTTACCGTCAGCGCATCCGTGCGCTGATGGCCATGATGCGAGGCGGTCAGTTGGTAAACTCCCGCCGGCAATCCGTCCACCGTGGCCGGCAAATTTCCGTTGGCAACCCACTGGCCGTCTGCGTCCTGCATTTGAAACGTGGCGTCCGTCTGGTTGCAGCCCAATTGCAGTCCGCCGAAATGCGGGGCGATGGGGCAGGCGGCGGTCTGGTTGGCAACTACGCCAACCGTATAATTTTTCTGCCAGTGGGGATAACGGACTTCAATGTCATAGGGATCCGTCGGAACCGTCTGGGTCAGCCCGGCGCTGTTGGTCAGAGTCACCGACCATTCCCGTCCGCGAATGGACAGTTGATTCGCCGGTGGATTGGCGGTCACCGACAAAGTTCCCGTCGCCCGTTTCAAATCAATGTTGCCGAAGTTGTGTGCCCCATACCAGACGAAGAAGTTGGTCGAAAAGGTTTCACCCTTGGGATGTGCGACGGTGAACTGATGACCGCCCAGCGGAATATTGTCGCCGCTAAGCACGGGTTTCCCATCAAAGGTTGTCGTGGCTTGATCCAGCAAAGACATTTGTCCGCCGCCAAGCGTGACCGTGAAATTCAGCCGGGTCTTTTCCATCAGCCGCTGGTGCGTGTGGATGCCGAAAAGGACCAGCACCAGCAGTAGCCACCAGAACAGGGGGCGCAAAACCTGCCGCCAGTAACCGGCCGGGGTTTCTGTGGGCGCGGATGAATTTGGTGTCGCCATAATTTTATCAGGTTTCTTTTGACCTTCAGCCTGGCCCGCTGATTTTGGCAACCCGGAAGAGACTGGGTCGCGCCGGGCCAAATTACCGCGACCATAATTGGTGTTGACCAAGGCAGCAGCCATCAGCCATTCTGCCGACAAAGAAATAACCATGGCTACTGCCGACGACAAGCTGAAAAAGAGCGAATTGTTGCGCCGCATCTTGGAGTTCATCTTCGGGTTTGAAAACAAACGCGGGGTTTTGATCAACCACTGGATTGTTTCCGCCGCCGAATTCAGTCTGGCTCCCGGCGAATTCTATGACACGGTCGAGAAAGAGCTGGCCGTCCGGAAGTTTACCAGCGTGGCGGTGTCGCGGGTGGAGTTTGCTCAGGGCGGCCTGATGTCCGACCAGCGCCTCTATCTTCGGTTCATGCGGGAGCGGCTGGCGGTCGAGGTCTGCGCCGCCCCGTTTGGCACGGAGTATTTCTTTTCCTGCCGCACCACCTACATCCCGACGCTCGTCCGTCTCTGGCATATCCTGGCGGCGCTGTTTTTATTTCAAATCGTCGCAGGACTCCTGATCATCCCGTTGGGTTTTGGCTTCGCCACCATCGCCGTGATTGCCCTGATGTTTGCCCTGGTCGGGGTGATGCGCAATGCCGGCAGCACGGCGTTCTCGGATCTGGACGAGTTGCTGCTAAAAATTCCCGTGGTGGCGACCATCTACGAGGACTGGTTCCGCGTGGACACCTATTACCGCGACGACACGCGCACCCTGTATCTGAAACTTGTTCCCGGCATTGTCCAGGCCGTCGCCGACGAAATCAGCGCGGCCAAGGGCGTCAAGCTGGTGCGGCAGCACAAATTTCCGCCGCCGCTGCTGCATGAGCTGTTCCTGCCGCTGCCGCCCCGGACGGAAGAATCCAAATAGGGCTGACTTCCATGGGATCCGCGCACGAACATTTTTCGGCCCAGTTCGCAGCGTGGGAAGTGCGTGGACGCGGCTGGCAGGTATTTGACCGGCCAATTTATCCTGAACCCCCGTTTGCCCCCTTTGCCTACCGTTCGCCGGCGGAAACCCCGGCGGTGGACGATGGCCGGCGGCAGACTTTTTTCAGTTCGCTCGCCCGCAAGCTGGCCGCACCTGCTCGCACTCCTGCGCCTGTGCCCGATGAACCCGAATCCGAACCCGAACCGACGCCACTCATCCGGGGAGAGCTGGTCGAATTGCAATTGGCCTTGTCCGAAGACCTCGACATGGCGAAGGAATCGTTTGAGCAATTTCTGAACGGACTGGCCTTGTGTCGTGAACCCATAGCGTTCGAATTGCTCGGCGGTTACCGGCGGGTGCTGGCGCAGTTTACAGCGGCCACCGAAGATATTTCACTCGTTAAGCGACAGCTCAAGGCCCATTTCCCCGAAGTGCAGTTTTCCGAACGACCGGACACGCTGAAAAATGCGTGGACTAACAGCGTGGGCAACGAGGCGTTCGCGGTGGAATTCGGCCTGCAGCATGAATTCATGTTGCCACTGGCGACCGGCAAGTTGGATCCGTTTGTCGGCATTGTCGCCGCCCTGTCAGAATTGCAGCCGGGCGAACTCGGACTCTTTCAAGTTCTCTGGCAACCCGTGCAGCATCCCTGGGCGGAAAGCATCACCAGTTCCGTGACGCACAGTGATGGCAAACCCTTCTTCGTGAATGCGCCGGAACTCGCCGCCGCCGCCGAAAAGAAAATCGCCAAGCCGTTGTTTGCCGTGGTGGTTCGCATTATGGTGCGGACATCCAGTCGCGCCCGTCTGTATGAAATCGCCCGCGACTTCGCCACTTCGTTGCGCGTCTATTCCCTCCCGCAGGGCAACGCCCTCATTCCGATTCGCAACAACGACTATCCTTATTTGCCACATCTGGAAGACGTCATTTACCGACGCTCGCGGCGCGCCGGCATGTTGTTGAACAGCGAAGAGCTGACCGGTTTCGTGCATCTGCCGTCCAGCGCCGTGCGTTCGCCGGTCCTGTTGCGGGATGCCGGATTGACCAAGGCGGCACCGGGCAGTGTGCGTCAGTCGGGCATCGTCATCGGCGACAACGAACATAATGGCGACACCGTTGCCGTCTATCTCACGCCTGAACAACGCGTCCGGCACACACACATCATCGGTTCCTCCGGCACCGGCAAATCTTCGCTGCTGTTAAATCTCATCCAGCAGGACATCGAGAATGGCGAAGGCATCGCCGTCCTGGATCCGCACGGCGATTTGATCAATCAGATTTTGGGCATGATTCCCGATGACCGGATTGACGACGTGGTCTTGGTGGATCCGTCCGATGTGGATTTTCCCATTGGGTTCAACATTTTATCGGCGCATTCCGACGAGGAAAAAAGTCTGCTTGCCTCCGACTTGATTGCGGTTTTTCGCCGCCTGTCAACTTCGTGGGGCGACCAGATGGACACAGTTTTACAGAATGCCATTCTGGCTATTTTGGAAAGCAAGCAGGGTGGCACCTTGTCCGATTTGCGTTTGTTCCTGCTGGATGCAAAGTATCGCAGACAGTTTTTACTGACCGTCACCGACCCGGAAATTATTTTCTACTGGCAGAACGTATTTCCGCAGTTGACCGGCGGCAAGTCCATCGGCCCGGTGCTGACGCGGTTGCAGGATTTTTTCACGCGGAAGCCGCTGCGTAACATGGTCGGCCAGCAGGCGAACAAGCTGGATTTTGCGGACATCATGGACAGCGGCAAAATCTTTCTGGCCCGGCTGCCGGAAGGATGCGGCGAGGAAAATTCCTATTTGCTCGGCACCTTGCTGGTGTCGAAGTTCCAGCAGTTGGCGATGGCGCGGCAAAGTCAGCAGGCGTCGTCACGCCGGGACTTCTGGCTCTACATCGACGAGTTTGATCATTTCATCACGCCGAGCATGGCGAAAATTTTGAGCGGTGTGCGTAAATACCGATTGGGCTTTACGCTCGCGCATCAGGAATTGCACCAGTTGCAGGGCGATCCCAAGGTCGCCAGCGCGGTAATGACGCAACCGTGCACGCGCATCGTGTTCAAGGTGGGCGACGACGACGCCAAGAAACTCGGCGAAGGCTTTGAATCCTTCGATGTCCGCAGCCTAAAAAATCTGGCGAAGTTTCATGCGATTGCCCGCGTCGAGCGGAATGATTGCGATTTTAATTTGGCGTTGCGGAAACCGGAATTGCCGGATGACGAGGAGGCGCAAAACCAGCGTGATAAAATCATCGCCGCCTCACGGGCCAAATATGCGACACCCCGCGCTGAAGTGGAAGCGGCTTTGCTCGCCCGCATCTGGGGGCAGCAACCCCAGTCGCCACCGACCGATGAACCGGGCGGCACAGCCGCACCCAAACCATCGCCACCACTACCGCCAACAGCGATTGCCGTTCCACCACCGAACGAGATTTCACCACCGGCTGTCGTGGAAACACCACCGCCAGCAATTACCGAAGCCAAACCAGTTACGGTTTCGGAAAAGGAATCGAAGCCAGCCATCATTCCAGCGGTTGCCATCGTCCTGCCGGAATCGTCAGTTGCCGCGAAACCGGTGGTTGCCGAAGTTAAAGTGCCCAAAGAACGCGGACGCGGGTTTGAATGGCATAAAGCCGCGCAAAAGCGCATAAAAACGGAAGGGGAAAAACTTGGTTTTTCCGCCGAGTCGGAAAAGCAATTGGCGAAAGGCTCGATGCAGGCGGCGGATGTGGTGTTGCGCCGGGGACATGTTCACATCGCCGTGGAAATCGCTTCGACCAGTTCCAACATCAACCATGAATTTGAGAACATTCATAAATGTCTCAAGGCAGGATTTTCCCAAGTGGTCGCAATTGCCAGCGGCCGCACTTTTTTGGACAAACTCGCGGCGGCGGTCCAGGGTGCGTTGGGGGCGGAATTGGCGGCCAAGGTTGGTTATCACACGGCGGATGAATTCATTGACGAACTGCGGCGGCTCGCGGACGCCTCGGAACTGCCACCACCCGCGCAGCCAATGGCAGCCAAGGAAGTGCGCGGCGATTTCGAGATTGAGCGGACTTTTTCACCGGCCAGCCCGGAGACGCAACAAGTCATCCACGACATTGTGAGCAAGGCGATCACCGCGCCGGATAAGTCTTAACTATTATTATGGTTAAGACACTGGATCTGCGGAAGGTGTCCGCCGCGAACCTGCAAAAGAAAAAAATCACCTTGTTGCAGAACCTGCCGCCCATGTCCGGATTGGTGCGGGCATCGTTCGTGAGGCAATTCCTGACGTGCGGGAAAAAGAACTGCCGCTGCCGCCGGGGATTCAAACACGGCCCGTTTTTCTATCTCGTGCAGGCGGCGGGCGCCGGCCGGGTGCGAAAGTTTCTTTTGAAAACTCCCGGGCAGCGGAAACAGGCTCGCGCCGGCATCGCCGCGCATCTGAAATGGCAACGGCGCTTGGCGGAAATTTCAGAAATAAACACGGAACTTTTGCGGCGGGACGCGGCTGGAAAAGGACGCTCCTAATCTGCCAAATGCCTTTATTTACAAGGTGAAACAGCCTTGCGGCCCTTGCAAAAACCGCCGGTTTTTGTTATAGTTAAAGCGTTCCTTCGTCAGTGCTTCGTCCGCTTATTCGTTAATTAAAATACACATGGCCCAACAATTTATCACCCAAGAAGCCGGTAACAGAGACGCGTGGATTTGTGTGTGCGGCAATGTGCCGCATGATGACGGTTTTTATCCCTGCGATAAAACCGGAAATGAAATGGAACCTGTCATTGGATGGAGCGGCTTATACGTCTGCCATCGTTGCGGCAGAATTATCAACCAAGATTCGCTCGAAGTCATCGGTCGCAATCTTAATTTCAAAAAACTAAAATGATTTCAGATGAAACCACATTGTTGATGCTAAAGCATTCGGACAAAATCTTAGAAGTGTTCGACAGCCGGGAAGAAATGACGCGCGGCGATTTGCAGGGAGCGATTGAAGCCATCGTGTTGAACATCCTGAACGAGCGAAAATAAGCGCGGCAAGTGAACGCAAAACACCGGAACATTTAAAAAATGTGCCGGTGTTTTAATTTTGCAGGAAATTTTTATTTCGGGCTTGCTTCGCCATTTATTCTTTGCCATGAAGTAGTGTATGAAGGATAAAAAGGACGAAATAATTTCGCCAAAAAATGTCGGCGTCTGGATTCGCGTCAGCAGCGACGAACAAGCCAAAGGCGACAGCCCCGAGCATCACTTGGAGCGCGCCCGCGCCCGCGCCGCTTCACAGGGTTGGACCATCAAAGAGGTTTATAATTTGTCCGGCGTCTCCGGCAAGTCCGTCAAAGACCATCCCGAATGCAAGCGGATGCTGGCGGACATCAAGCAAAAGCATATCTCCGTCCTGCTTTTTTCAAAATTGGCCCGGCTCGCCAGAAACACCATCGAGCTTTTGGAGTTTTCAAAATATTTT
>Ga0316226_1001778_pt1 | contig 21884 bp, 14 predicted proteins | sample TBH18017metaG_FD_206009 | JGI IMG/M metagenome (GOLD analysis project Ga0316226, IMG submission 206009) | Freshwater microbial communities from Trout Bog Lake, Wisconsin, USA - TBH18017 | ecosystem: Environmental > Aquatic > Freshwater > Lake > Hypolimnion/Profundal zone | place: USA: Wisconsin...
CATCAAGACGCGGGACGCGTTCGTGGAGAGCGACGGGAATTTCCGGGCGCTGCACCCCTACAACCTGGTCGCGTCATATTGCGGGGAGGGGAGCAGCACGATCAGCCTGCATCTGGGGATACAAGGGCACGCGATCACGTATTGTTCGGGCTGCGCATCCGGGAACGATGCGATCGGCTACGCGACGCGGCTGATCCAAAGCGACGACGTGGACGTAGTTGTGGCGGGGGGCGCGGAGGAGACGATGGAGATGTTGCACATTGGATTTTGCCGGTTGAGGGCGATGACGGAGCACAACAGCGAGCCTGCGAAGGCGATGCGGCCGTTTGACCGGACGCGGGACGGTTTTCTGCTCGGCGAAGGCTCGGCATTTTTTGTATTGGAGGAATTGGCCCACGCGCTGGGCCGCGGGGCGCGCATTTACGCGGAAGTGGCCGGGTATGGACAGAGTTGCGAAGCCTATCACGCGACCGACCCGCATCCCGACGGCGTCGGTTACGCGCGGGCGTTGGAAAAGACGCTGCGGCGGGCGGGGCTGGCCCCATCGGAGGTGGACTACATCAACGCGCACGGATCGGCGACGCCGTTGAATGATCCGGTGGAAACGCGGGCCATCAAGACGGTGTTCCGGCAACATGCGAAACGGCTGGCGGTCAGCGCGACGAAACCCGTGACGGGGCATTTGATGGGGGCGTCGGGCGCGCTGGAAAGCATGATTTGCGCCCTGGCGATCTGGCACCAGGTGATTCCCCCGACGATCAATTTGACCGAACCAGACCCGGCCTGCGATCTGGATTACGTGCCTGGCAGCGCGCGGGCGTATCCGCTGCGGGTTGGATTGAATTTGAGCGCGGGATTTGGAGGCCGGTATGCCTGCCTTGCGTTGAAGAAATTCTGAAGGCGCCATGAACCGGCTGGACATCATTCAAATCACGGCGTTGACGGCGATCTTGTTCAACGCCCTGTTGACGGTGCTGGTGCTGTTGCGCGATTTTCGATCCAAGCTGCACCGGATCTACATGGCATTGGGAATTGCCACAACCCTCTGGAACCTCGGCGTGTTCCACCTGAGCCAAAACATCAGCTCTTCCGACGCCTTTTTTTGGGCCAAAATGCTGCAATTGGGGGTGATGTTCATTCCTGTCATCCTTTTTCACATATGCATGGTCATCACGCGGGTTCAGACGGGCTGGCTCATGCCCGCGATGTATCTGCTCCACGCCGGTTTTGCGATCAGCCTCTATTTTGACAAATATATCATCGGCGTCCGGCGTCTGCCGGTGGGTTACTGGTCCATCGCAGGCCCCGGCTTTCACCTCTTTAGCATTGTCTATATTTGCATCATCGTCTTTCTGCTGATCTTTCTCTACCGCAAACAGAAAGAAGCACCGCCGATGCAGCGCAAGCGACTTTGGGCGTTGCTGGCGGTCATCATTGGATTGACGGTGTTTGGAACCAACGATCTGATGCCGATCGTCGGCCGCGACATCTACCCCTTAACCAACATCAAGTTTTTCCCGCTCAGCACATTGGCGGGGGTCTTCTACGTCTGGGTCATCGGCTACAGCGTCTTGCAGCATCGCTTGCTGGATATTCACATTGCCTTGAGCCGCTTTGCCGCCCAGATCGTGCGGATGACATTCATGATGCTGGTGGGCTTTTTGTTGCTCCTGTTCATTTCAGAGTTTGCGCCGGATCAATTCAGCCATTTTTCCTTTTTCGCCGCCTTGTTCGTTCTGCTGGTCAGCGCCCTGGTGGCGTCGGTTTTCTTCCCGCAGTTTTTCGGGAAGGGGAGCGAGAGGCTGGAACGGCAGATTTTGGGCGACCGTTTCGAGTATCACACGCAGGTGCAGAATCTCATCCAGATGATGCGCTCCTTTCCCGATCCGCAGTTTCTGATGCAGGAATTGGAGGCTTTGCTCGTCGGCACGATGAAGATGCGCAATTACAGGATAATTCTCCTGGATGACACCACGCGCGGCTTCAAACTCTTTCATTCCCATCCGCCGATGCCGGAGTCGGCGGCGACGGACCTCCAGGTGGACACGCCGATCTTCCGCTATTTCAACCAGACGCGGGCCAAATGGCTCTCCTGCAATTTGATTTACGAGACCGATCATGAATCGTTGATGCAGCGGGAGGCGCGCCGGCAGTTGGCCCCGTTCGATCCGGAAATCTGCTTTCCCTTCTTTGTGGGGAACGATCTGGTGGGGCTGATGTTGCTGGGGCAAAAGGCCGGCGATGAACTTTTCACCCCGCACGACCTCCGCCTGTTGACCGAGCTGTCAGTCAGCCTCGGTCTGGTGTTGAATCAAATCCGGCTCCGCCATCAGTTGCAACTGGTCCACGAACAGGACCTTCTGGGCCGCATGTCGCGCGGGCTGGCCCATGATCTCAACAATTTGTTGACTCCGGTCCAGACGCTGCTCCAGTTGTGCCGCGAATCGCACATCAACCAGGGGACCATAGACGAATTGCTGCCGATGTGCCTTCGCAATCTTGAGACCGTCCGCTCGTACGTCAACGAGGCCCTCTTTTTCTCCCGCTCCGCCAAGTTGAACGGGCAGATCGGCCACCTGGATGAAATGGTGAGGGAAGCCGTCTCCCTGGTGAAGCCTTACGCGGAATCCAAGAACATCCCCGTCTCATTTTCCAGTTCCACACAGGTCGTGATGGAGATGGACGCCGTGCTCATCAAACGACTGGTCTGCAACCTCCTCTCCAATGCGATTGACGCCTCGCCGACGCAATCGCCAGTGGAAGTTCAGTTGGCGCCGCTGCCCAGCCCCGAGCCTGGCCGCGAATGGCACCGTCTGCGGATCATTGACCACGGCGGCGGCATCAGCGCGGAAAACCTGCAACGGGTTTTCACACCCTATTTCACCACCAAAAACACCGGCGATGGCAAGCGCGGTTTCGGCCTTGGACTGGCCATTGCGCGCAAAATCGTCCATCTTCACGGTGGCAACTTGAGCATAACCAGCAAGGAGAATGAGGGAACCACCGTCCAGGTTGATCTGCCCAGCAGGTTGGACCAGGGCCAGACCTCTACTCCGCCTTCGACCGCCCAGCGGCTGAAAATGGTTCCAGCATGAGAACCCTCCTCATCATCTCCCCCAACAACGGCCTGGCCGCCGCACTCCGCGCGGCTCTCGATTCCTCCCGCTACCGCGTCATCGAGCATGACGCCCTTCGCGAGAATGAACTGCGCCTGACCGGCGCTTCCTTCGACGCGTGCGTCCTGGACGCCGACCTGACAACCGTGGAGCCAATACGGGACATTGAGCGCCTCCGGCAGTTGCTCCCGCGTTGTCCCATCATCCTTTACGTGTCGGATTCCCACTGGAGTTGGGAAGAGGATGCCTATTTGCTTGGAGTCAGCCATATCCTCAACAAGCCCGTCCGCGGCCGCCTGATCAATGCTTTGCTGGATCGTCTCTTTGTTTCAAGCGCGCCGCCGGACGATAAACCAACCGCGCCCCAGCGTCCGCGCATGGAGGACAAACGCGCCGCCGACACGCCGCCGATGGCAGGACGGATGCTCCAATTACTGCGCAATTCCTCCTCGATCCTCTGCCACAGCCTTTGCGCCGAATCCCTGCTCAGGGAATTTTTGCTCGTGTTGCGCGAAATTCTCGGCCTCAACCGGGCGGCCATTTTTCTTCGCCCCCCTCCCCGCGCCGCCGGCGCGTCCGAAGGCAGTGGCAGTTCCCAACTGATGGCCTCCGCCTGCGCCCTGGGCCTTCCCTCCGGCGTCCTGGAACATTTCCAACTCTCCCTGGAAGCCGGCATCGGGGGATACCTTCTCCGATCAGGCCGCGTTTTGCGCCGTGACAGCGCCGAGGTCGAGGCGGATCCGCGCATGGCGCGGGAATTTGATCTCCTGGGCGTCCGCGTGGCGATCCCGGTCCTGGACCAGGAATCCCTCATCGGGGTGGCCATGCTGGATGAGAGGATCACCGGCGAGCCGATGACCAATGACGAGCTGGCCCTGATCTTTCATCTGCTCGAACAATTGGGCCTGGCCATCCGGAACATCTGGTGGCACAAACAGGTTTCAGCCCGGCACGAAATGATGTTTGACATCCTTCGCAACATCAAGGCCGGGTGCATCGTCGTCGGGCGGGAGTTGAATGTCCTCCATGCCAATGAAACGGCGCGCTCCTTTTTTCCGCGCCCCAACCGCCTGCCCGAATCCTTCGATTTTCATGATCTGCCCCAAGTCGTGGCCGGCAAGGTCTTTGAGGTGCTTAAAACCGGCCAGCCGGTGGCGGATTTCAAATACCAATCCTCTCCGTCTTCCGACCGGCGGTTCCAGATTTCCATCGTCCCGTTCCGCAAGGACAATGCCGCCGCCCCCGCGGCCGCGCTTGTCGTCGTCGAAGACTGCACGGCCGGCGACCGCCTTCGCCAATTGGAAATCGAGACTGCCAATCTCCGTCTGGTCCGCCAGATGGCCGAACGCCTCGCCCACGAAATTGGCAACGCCGTCGTCCCCATCTCCACCCACCAGCAACTCCTGCGCGAACGCATCGCCGACCCGGACTTCCAGGCATCCCTGGCCACCGCGATGGAGGAGGGAGTCAAACGCGTCAGCCGCCTCGTGGACCAAATGCGTTTTCTGGCCCGCGACCACGCCGCGAACATGGAGTCCGTTCCTGTCAAACAGTTGATTGAGGAAGCCTTCCGCGAAGCCCGCGTGTATCATCCCTCCACCACTGTTTTGTTGCAATACGAGGCGTCGGGCGAACCCTTGAGCATCACCTGCGACCGCCAGGGCATGCAGCACGCGTTCGCCGAAATCATTCTCAACGCCCTCCAGGCCGGCGCCGCCTCCTGCCAGGTTCAGGTGCGCACGCGGACGGAAACCGATTCCAGCGGCTCGCGCTGGGCGAGGATCGAAGTCCAGGACAGCGGAACGGGTTTCAGCGCGGAGGCCGCGGGCAAGGCCGCCGAGCCATTCTACACGACGCGCAAAGTGGGACTGGGTTTGGGGCTGGCCGTGACCAGCAAGATCATCCAGACCCACGCCGGCAAGCTGGAGATACCCCCGCCGCGCAGCGGCCTGCCGGGCCTTGTCCGCATTTCCCTCCCGCTGGACGCCGCCGCGCCGGTCTGATCGCGAGTTTGGACGATTTTGCAAACCCCAAAAGACCTGCGGAGTGTTTTTGGGATGATTTTTATTTTTCGGAATTTTCGAGGCATTGCAAACGCGCCATGACCACGCCATTGCGGTAACTTTTGCCACGCTCACCGGCTTTTACAAGGTTCCAACGGGCGCAAGCGCCGGACATTGAAATACTGACGCCTTAAACCCCCCACCCCACCATGGGCGACAGGAGAGCGCAGAGAAAGAAGGGGGATTGTTGTCATCAAAGCTTGGCGGGCATTTTTCACGGTTATTCGTATCGCAGGGCAACAATGGGGTCCAGGGCGGCGGCTTTGCGGGCGGGGTAATAGCCGAAGAAAACGCCGATGGCAAAACTGACGCCAAAGGCCAGGAAGATGGAGCCCGTGGAAACGACCGCTTTGAAATCAGCCACGTATTTGACGAATTCCGACGCGGCGATGCCGAGGAGCACGCCGATGAAACCGCCCAGGAGGCTCAGGGTGATGGCTTCGATGAGAAACTGAAGCTTGATGGCCGAGGGTTGAGCGCCGACGGCCATGCGGATGCCGATTTCGCGGGTGCGCTCGGTGACGCTGACGAGCATGATGTTCATGATGCCGATGCCGCCGACCACCAGGGACAGGCTGGCAATGGAGCCAAGCAGGAGAGTGATCACCTTGGAAATCGAGTTCACGGTGTCGGCAATTTCCTTTTGATTGAAGATGTTGAAGTCGTCGTCGCGGGCGGCGGTCAGGCGGTGGCGCTGGCGGAGCAGGCTGGTGATTTGTTGCTGGGCAATTTCCATCCGGTCCGCGCTTCGAATCTGGGTGTTGACGGAGCGGAGGTATTTGTCGCCGGTGACGCGTTTCATGGCGGTGGTGTAGGGAATGATGATTTTGTCGTCCTGGTTCTGGCCCATGCTCGCGCCCTTGGTTTCAAGCAGGCCGATGATGATAAAGGGAATGTTTTTCACGCGCACGGTCTGGCCGATGGGATTCAGAGGGCCGAACAATTCATGCGCGGTTTTTGAGCCGATCACGGCCACTTTCGCCGCGCTCCGGACATCGCGGTCGGCGAACATCGAGCCGGCGGCGAGCTTCCAATCGCGGATTTTCAGGTAGTCCGCTGATTCGCCGGCGATGGTGGTGGACCAGTTGTGCCCGTTGGCGATGGCTTGGGCGGAGGTGGAATCTTCCGGGCTGACGGCGGTTACGTCGGTTATTTCACGCGCGATGGCGTCCGCGTCGCCCAGCGTCATGGCGCTGGCGGTGCCGAGGCCTGAACTGACGCCGCCGGATTTGCGGCTGCCGGCAAAAACGGTGAGGAGGTTCTGGCCAAGGGCGGAAACTTCGTTGGTGATGCGGGCTTGGGCGCCGTTGCCCACGGCCACCATGGCCACGACGGAGGCGACGCCGATGATGATGCCGAGGGCGGTGAGGCTGGAGCGCAGTTTGTTCCGGCGCAAGGCGCGCAGGGCGATGAAAACGGTCTGCCACGATTGCACCAGAAAAGCTTTGAAAGTAATGAACATGGTCAGGCGAGTTTGGCTTTTTGTTCGGCTTGATTGAGGCTGGCGATTTCTTGGGCGGCTGAACGGCGGTTTTCGTTTGGGGCATCGCTGATGACCCCGCCGTCGCGCATGACAACGATGCGTTTGCAGTAGCCGGCGATGTCGAGTTCGTGTGTGACCATGACGATGGTGATGCCGGATTCGTTGAGTTCCTGGAAGAGACCCATGATTTCAATGCTTGTGCGGGTGTCGAGATTGCCGGTGGGTTCGTCGGCCAGGACGAGTTCGGGCTGGTTCACCAAGGCGCGGGCGATGGCGATGCGTTGTTGTTGTCCGCCGGAGAGCTGGCTGGGATGATGGCCGAGGCGGTCGCCCAAGCCAACTTTCGTCAACGCCTCGACAGCGCGTTGCCGCCGCTCGCGGCGTGAAACGACTGGGAGGGAGTAAAGCATCGGCAACTCGACGTTTTCAAGCGCGCTGGTGCGGGCCAGGAGATTAAAGCTTTGAAAGACGAAACCTAGTTTGCCGTTGCGGAGCCTGGCGAGTTGCCTGCGGTCGAGTCCGGCGACGCCGACGCCATTGAGCAAATAATCCCCACCTGTGGGCTGGTCGAGGCAGCCGAGGGTGTTCATCAAAGTTGACTTGCCTGAACCGCTGGCGCCCATGATGGCCACAAAGTCGCCGCGGAAAATTTCCAACGTGACGCCGCGCACGGCTTTGACTTCGACATCGCCGGTTTTGTATGTCTTGGCGAGGGCGCGAAGCTGGATGACGGGCGTGGCGATGGTTTGAGCGTTCATGGGCCTTGAGGCGGCGGGCCGCCGAAGTTGCTGGTTTTGGCGCTGGTGGAAAGGGTGGAGGTCACGACCGACGCGCCGTCGGCAAGGCCTTCGAGGATTTCCGTGTCCACGCCATCGGTGATGCCGGTCTTGACGATGATGGGTTTGAGTTTCGAGGGGTCGCCTCCGGGCGAGTAGACGAGGCGCTGGGTATGATCCGGTTTTGCGGCCGGTGTTTTTTCAAACGACGCGTTATCCGGGGGCGTGTAGCGCAGGGCGGTGTTGGGTATTTTTAAAACGTTTTGGCGTTCGGCGACCAAGATGGAAACGTCGGCCGTCATGCCGGGAAATAATTTCTGCTCCGGGTTGTCCACGGTAATGATGGTTTCGTAGGTGACGACATTCTGGGTGGTGGTTGGAGATTTTCGAACTTGGGTGACTTTGCCGTGGAATATTTCATCGGGGAACGCGTCCACGGTGAAATCCACCGGCTGGGCGTCTCTGACCTGGCCGATGTCCGCTTCGGAAATGGAGGCGTTGATGTTCATCTTCGTGATGTCCTGGGCGATGGTGAACAGGACAGGGGTGGTCATCGCGGCAATGACGGTCTGGCCGAGGTCCACTTTGCGGGCGATGACAATGCCGTCCACCGGGGCGGTGATTTTGCAGTAGCCGAGATTGGCCTGGGCGCTTTCGAGCGCCGCCTGTTGGATGACGATGGACGCGTCGGCTTGGGCGAGTTCGGCGGTGGCCTGGTCCAAATCCAATTGGGACGCGGCATGCAAGGGGACGAGGGTTTTTTTCCGCTCGAGGTTCTGGCGTTTGAGGATGACGGTGGCTTGGGCGCTGGCCAGTTGACCTTCGGCCTGGCGGAGGGAAGCGGCATAAACGGCGGGGTCAATTTCCGCCACAGGCCGGCCTTTTTTCACCGGCGAGTTGTAATCGGCGTACAAGGCGCAAATTTTTCCAGAAACCTGGCTGCCGACGTCCACGCTGACGACGGCGCTCAAGGTGCCGCTGGCGGTGACGTGTTGCACGATGTTTCCGCGCGTGACGGGGGCGGTGCCGTATTGGACCGCGCCGCGGCCCGAGGGTTTGCAGCCGGCGCTGATTGCCAGGGTGAATGCCGCGAGCAATGCCATGCGACTCATGATTTTCGGCTGGCGATGGCAGGGCACGGCGGGCTTTGAACTTTGGCCGCCTTTGTCAGGGGTGAAAACATACGTCTGCTCCGTTCCGGCGGAAAAAGAGCGGTGCGGCAGACCAGCCGGTTTCACTGGAAATATTTCCGTCAGTTCCGGCAAAAATTGGATGTTCAGTTTCATGATTTTATTGGGGCAGTCAGGTTGCGCTTGGATTTTTGGCGGCACTGGACAACGGTTGCTTTCCAATTACGGCGGCAGCCAAGGCCTGTTTGGTTTTGCTTTTGAATACTTTTTGCACAACCACGTAGAACACCGGCACCAGGAAAATGGCGAGTGCCGTGGCCGTAATCATGCCGCCGATCACCCCGGTGCCGATGGCGTTCTGGCCGGCTGAACCGGCGCCCCGTGCCACGGCCAGCGGCGTGACGCCGAGGATGAAGGCGAACGACGTCATCAGAATTGGACGCAGCCGCAGATGCACGGCTTCGAGCGTGGCTTCAATCAGGCCAAGGCCGCGCGCCTGGGCATCCTTCGCGAATTCGACGATCAAAATGGCGTTCTTGGTCGAAAGCCCGATGATCGCCAGAAATCCAACCTTGAAATAAACGTCATTGGCCAGACCCCGCAGTGAAGTGGCGGCCAGCGCGCCGACAATACCGAGCGGCACGACCAACAACACTGCCGTCGGAATGGACCAGCTTTCGTACAGCGCGGCAAGGCACAAGAACACTACAATCAGCGAGAGCGCGTAGAGCATCGGTGCCTGCGAGCCGGAGAGCCGTTCCTCGTAGGACTGGCCGGTCCATTCGTAGCCCATGCCGGCGGGCAACTTCCTGGCCAGTTCTTCCATCGCCAGCATCGCCTCGCCAGAACTGCGGCCCGGGGCGGGCGTGCCGACGATTTCCACGGAGGGAAAACCGTTGTAGCGTTGCAGGTTGGGCGATCCGTAACTCCATTTCAACGCCGCCACCGCCGAGAGCGGAACCATCGTGCCCTTGCCGTTGCGGACATAGACCTTGCCGATGTCATCGGGCTTCATGCGGAACGGCGCGTCGAGTTGGACGATGACGCGCTGGACGCGGCTGCCGTTGACGAAATTGTTGACATAGTCCGAGCCAAAGCAGGAGGACAAAGCGGTGTTCAAGTCGCCCAAGGTGATTCCAAGCGCGCTGGCTTTTTCCTGGTCCACCTCGATTTTGAGTTGCGGTTCGTCATCCATGCCTTGAGCGCGCACGTCGGAAACGCGCGGGTCGGCGGCGGCTGAATGGAGCAACTGATCGCGCGCTGCCATGAGCTTTTCGTGGCCAAGCCCGCCGAGGTCCTGCAATTCAAAATCAAACCCCGACTGCATGCTCAACTCTGTAATGGCGGCAGGCACGAGGGCGAAGATCATGGCGTCCTTGATCGGAAAGAACGCCTGATTGGCGCGGGCCACGACACTTTGCACCGAATGTTGTTTCCCGGAACGTTTGCTCCAGTCCTTGAGTCTGGCAAAGCAGACCGCCGTATTCTGGCCGTTGCCGCTGAAGCCGAAGCCGACGACGGACATGAAGCTTTCCACTTGCGGCTGCCTACGATAAAACGCTTCGACCTGCTTCAACACGTCGGTGGTGCGTTCCGCCGTGGCCCCCGCCGACAACTGGATGCTGGTCATGAAAAAGCCCTGGTCCTCCTCCGGCAGGAACGAAGACGGCAGCCGAAAATACATCAGCGCCATGACGCCCACGATGACGGTGTAGAGAACAAAACTGCGTGCCGGTCGTTTCAGCCATTGCGCCACCCAACCTTGATACTTGGTGGCGCTGGCGGCGAAACTACGGTTGAACCAGCCAAAGAACCCGCGTTTCTCGTGCTTGTGTCCCTGCTCAACGGGTTGCAGCAACGTGGCGCACAAGGCCGGCGTGAGCGACATGGCCAGGAATATCGAGAACATCATGGCCGAAACCAGTGACAACGAAAACTGCCGGTAAATCGTCCCCACCGACCCGCCAAAGAATGCCATCGGGATGAACACTGCCGTCAGCACCAGGGTAATGCCGATCAGCGCGCCGGTGATTTGTTCCATTGCCTTGTGCGTGGCTTCACGCGGCGACAAGCCTTCGTCGTGCATGAGGCGCTCGACGTTTTCGATCACTACAATGGCGTCATCCACCAGAATGCCAATGGCCAGCACCACACCAAACAAAGTCAGCACATTGATGGAAAATCCGAACGCATACAGGCTGGCGAACGTGCCGAGCAGGGCCACCGGGATCACAATGGTCGGGATCAGCGTCGCCCGCAGGTTTTGCAGGAACAAATACATGACGAGGAACACCAGCGCGATGGCGATCACCAGGGTCTTGATCACTTCCTCGATGGAAATCTGAATGAAAGTCGAGCTGTCCATCGGGTAGTCCACACAAATGCCCGCCGGGAAAAACTTTGAGAGTTCCACCATTTTGGCCCTGACCCCGATGGCGGTGGAGAGAACATTGGCTGAGGGCGAGAGCTTGATGGCAATACCCGTGCCCGGCTGGCCGTTGGCGCGGGCTGCCGTGGCGTAGCTCTGCCCGCCGAATTCCACCCGGGCCACATCCCGCAACCGCACCTGGGAGCCGTCGGTGCCCACTCGCAACAGAATGTTCCCGAATTCAACCGGCGTGCGCAGGGTGGTTTGCGCGCGGAGCGTGACGTTGAGTTGCTGGCCGGCAACGGCGGGCCGGTCGCCCAACTGGCCGACCGAGACATCGTTGTTCTGCTCTGAGATCGCGGACGTCACGTCGTTGGCGGTCAGTCCGAAACTATTAAGCTTGTCCGGGTCCAGCCAGACGCGCATGGCGTATTCCGAGCCGAACATGCTGGCCTCGCCCACACCGGGGACGCGCCGGATGGAATCCAGCACGCTGGAAGCGACAAAATTGCCCACGGCATATTGATCCATGCTGCCGTTGGTGCAGTAGAGACTGATGATCATCATGAAATTGCGCGTGGCCTTGGCCACGGTGATGCCCTGCTGCTGCACGGTCTGGGGCAGGCTGGGCGTGGCCAATTGCACCTTATTCTGCACCTGCACCTGCGCCGTGTCGGGGTTTGTGCCCGGCTTGAAATACAAGGTCAGTTGTGACTGTCCGCTGGCGCTGCTGCTCGCCATCATGTATTGCAGATTGTCAATGCCGGTCATTTGCTGTTCCAACAGTGTGGTGACGGTGTTCTGGACGGTTTCGGCGGAGGCACCCGCGTAGGTGGCGGAAACCGAAACCGACGGCGGCGCGACGTTGGGATATTGCGCCACGGGCAGATGTGTGATGGCGAGACCTCCCGCCAGCATGATCAGGATGGAAACCACCCACGCGAACACCGGGCGCTCTATGAAAAACTTGGGCATGATCGTTTAGCCTCTAATGGGTTGTTGCTGGTGCTGATACTGACGGGGTATTGGTGTTGCCTGCTTGAAATGGAACGGTAACCACCGTCGCGCCGGCACGCACCTTTTGAAGCCCTTCAACAATGACTTGGTCCCCTGCGTTGAGGCCGCTGCTCACGATCCATTTGTCGCCCGACACCGAGCCAGTTTGAATCGAACGCTGCTCGACCTGATTCTGCGCGTTTACAACCAACACGCTGGCCTGGCCGTTGGCATCGCGCATGACGCCGCGCTGTGGAACGGTGATGGCCTGGTTTTCAACCGCCACTTCAACTCGTCCGCGGACGAACGTGCCCGGCAGGAGAATTTTTTCAGGATTGGGGAACTCGCCGCGCAGCGTGACCGAGCCGGTATTTTCATCCACTGAAATGTCGGAGAAAACCAGTCTGCCAGTCTCGGCGTAGGTTATGCCGTCTTCCAGCAACAGCGCGATCTTGACCTCTTTTGTCGAAACACCCTGTAACTTCCCTGATTCAAGCGAACGGCGCAGTTTCAACATCTCGGCACTGGACTGGGTGAAGTCCACGTAAATTGGATCAAGCTGGTGGATGACGGCCATCTTCGTGGCCTCGCTGGCGCTTGCCAGCGCGCCTTCCGTGATCAGCGCCTTGCCGATGCGCCCGGAAATTGGCGCGGTGACTTTGGTGTAGCTCAAGTTCAACGCCGCCGTTTCCAGCGCCGCATTCGCGGCCAGCACGTCCGCCTCGCTTTGCAGCGCGTTGGCCCTGGCGTCTTCGTATGCCTGCTGGCTGACGCCGTTGACTTTTACGAGTGTCTCATTGCGTTTGGCCTTGGCCTGTGCTTGCTCCGCCGTCGCTTTAGCCTTGGCCACGCTTGCTTTGACGCTGTCATAACTGGCTTGCAGCGGCGCGGGATCAATTTCAAACAGCACCTGGTTGGCCGTCACGTCCGCTCCTTCCTCGAATAGCCGCTTCAGAAGAATGCCTGTGGCACGCGCCCGCACTTCAGCTACGCGCATGGCGCTGACACGTCCGGGCAATACCACAGTCAGTGCCGCATTTTCCGGGGCAATCGTTACCACGCCAACTTCCGTCGGCGGCATTGCTCCGCCCGCACCGCCAATGTTCGGGCTGCGTCCGCAACCGATGAGCGTGACCAAAGCCAGAAACAGGAGTAGCATTGTGCCAAATTGATGGAACTTCAATGTCAGGAGCTTTTTTTGAATGACGTAAGTGAGAAGCTTCATAATTCGTCAGTGGCTATTTCCAGCCTCCGCCCAGCGCCTTGTAGAGCGAAATCTGGCTGGCGAGTTTGTTGTATTGGGCCGCGATCTGGCCCTGTTGCGCGCTGTAAAGGTCCTGCTGCGCGGAAAGCACGTTCAAGTAAGTGTCCTCGCCCTGGCGATAGCGGAGATTGGCAAGTTCATAGCGTCTTTGCTGCGCGTTGATCAGGGCGGCTTCCACCACGATTTGACTGGCGTAACTGTCGCGGGCCACGAGCGCGTCGGACACTTCGCGGAACGCGGTCTGGATGGCTTTCTGATAATTGGCGATTTCAATGCGCGCGCCCACTTTTGCGGAATCCAGATCGGCGAGGTTCTTGCCGCCGGTGAAGATCGGCAGGGTGATTTGCGGCGAAAAACTCCACACGCCAGTGCCGGAACCGAAGAGTTGGGAAAGCTGGGAACTGGTGGAACCAACCGAAGCTGTTAAGGCAATGGTGGGAAAAAACGCGGCGCGCGCGGCGCCGATGTTGGCGTTGGCGGCTTTCAAAGTGTGTTCGGCTTCCAGAATGTCGGGGCGGCGTTGCATCAACTCGGAGGGCAGTCCCGCCGGGACATCGGCGACAAGATTGGTGTCGTTGAACGGACGGGGGTTGGGCAGATCGGCAGGGAGGGGTTCGCCGACGAGCAAGGCCAGATAATTTTCGGCCTGGGCCCGCTGGCGTTCATACGTGAGGACATTGATTCTGGCAGTTTCCACCTGGCCTTCGGCGGTGCGCAAATCCAGTTCGCTGCTCGCGCCGGCGTCAAAGTTTGCCTTGTTGAGATCGTAGGATTCCCGCACCGCGGCCAGCGTTTGCCGCGCCAGTTGAAGCTGCTCCCCGGCCTCGCGCAGCGCGAAGTATTCATCGGCGACTTCGGAGACGAGGGAAATCCGCGCGTTGCGTTGCGCTTCCGCCGTGGCGAAGTATTTTTCCAACGCCTGTTTGTTCAAGCTGCGCACGCGCCCCCACAGGTCCACTTCATAGGCGGTTGTGCCGAGGCTGGCGCTCCATTGACTGGAGGTGGAAGTCTGAGTTTCAAGGGAACCGGCGCTCCCTTGCTGGAAGCCTGTCAAGGAGGATTTCGAACGCGTGAAACTGCCGGCGGCATCAACAGTTGGAAATGATGCCGAGCGCGTGACGCGATACTGCGCGCGGTTTTGCTCGACATTGAGAATGGCCACGCGCAAGTCGCGGTTGTTGAGCAAAGCCAGTTCAATGATTTTTTTGAGGCGTTCGTCCGCGAAGAAATCCCGCCACGCGATGCCGGCGGCGTTGCTTTCGTTGGTTTGGGCGACGCCCGGATACCGGTCTTGGACGGGGGCAACGGGGCGCACATATTTGGGAATCATCGCGCAGCCGCACAATGCGAGGGTGACGGCGAGAATGGGCAATAGGAATTTTGACATCATGGTTCAAGCGCGCGGTTTGGGGAAGCGCGGAATAGGCGGACGGTTTTTCGCGGGAACAGCCGGGTCGCTTTGCAATCCGGCCGCGATGAAACGGACCATTTCTTTGAGCAGGCACTCATCGAACTTGGGGTTGCGGGCATGACACAATTTGCCCATTTGCATGGAAAACATCAGGAGCGCGCCCATCGAAAACATGGTTCGCAATGATATCAGGTCCTCCGGGATATTGGGCAGGGAACGGCGCAACGCTATGATGAATGCGCGCACATTTGGCTCGAATTCACGGTGAAGGACTTTGTGCAAAAAAGGCGGCGGCATGAAAAGGCTGCGCGCGAGGAGGGTGTGAAAATCCGGGCGTTGCAACCCCAGCAAAAAAGGGGGGCGGATCATGCAATCGACGATGATTTCGACGGGCAGAGGCTTGCCGCGCGCTTGAGTTTCGGCTTCGCGCAAGAGGCTCAAGCGCCGGGCATTGGCGGGGCGGAAACGGCGCAGGAAAGTTTCAATGTAAAGCGCCTCTTTGGAACCGAAATGGTAAGTGGCCGCGCCCAGGTTGACATTGGCTTCTTCCGCCAGCATCCGCATTCCCACCCCGTTGTATTCATGTTTGCCGAAAAGGCGCTCCGCCGCGTCCAGCAACCGCCCGGTTGTTTCACGATCCCCGGTCAGCCGGGGCTTTGACTTTCCTTTCATGCTTCAAATAATACACACGTATGAATTATTTGTCAAATTTTTTTGAAGTCGCGCCCGCGCGGGGCGGCGGCGCGGACGGAAACCGATTTTCCATGGAAAAAGGCTGTTGAAGCCACGGATTAACACAGATAGACACAGATAAAACGGGGAAGAAAAATCGCTGTCCCGCTGGTGCTGCTGTTTCCCGCGGCCATCGTGAAAACAAAAGATGCCATAACTCCCAAACTCGTCCCCGCGCAAGCCATTCAAGAATTCAAATCTTGCTTGTTGACTGGGTGGGCGGCGATGAAGCGGTGGTGACGGGCGAAAAGGGGGCGCAGGGCCAGGGATAGTTCGTCCTGCATGGTTTGCAGTTCGCGACAGGTTTGAACGGAGGCTTTGGCGGGATGGGCGGTTTCGGGTTGGTTCAGGCGCACGAATTGGGCGGTGATGTCGCTGATCTTGACGCGCTCGCCGCGTTGCCTCCGCCAGCACCAGAGGGCTTGCAAGGCCGCGCCATAAGCCGCGCCTTCGCTTACTTTGACTGTGACAACTTCGGCGTCGAAGACATCGGCCATGATCTGACGCCAGAGTTTTGATTTTGCGCCACCGCCGGTGACGCGGATTTGCCTGGGCTTGACGCCAAGCTGGCGGAGGCGGCGCAATCCGTAATTCATCCCCAATGTCACGCCTTCCATCGCGGCGCGGGCAAAGTGGGCGGCGGTGAAGGTCCGTGGATTGGCGCCGAACCAGACGCCGGTGCCGTTAGGAACGCTGGGTGTGCGCTCGCCTTGCAGGTAGGGCAGGAGCAACAGGCCGGCCGATCCCACCGGCGCCCTGGCCGCCTCGGCGTCGAATTGTTCGTGGGTCATGCCGAAATCCGTCCGGGCCATTTCGGTGGCGGCGGTGGCGTTCATGGTGCAGACCAGGGGGAGCCAGCGATTGGTGGAATCGCAAAAGGCGGCGATCTCGCCTTGCGGGTCAATGACCGGACGCTCGGAGCAGGCGTAAATGGTTCCGCTGGTGCCGAAGCTGGCCGTGACGATTCCCGCCACCGTGTTGCCCGTGCCGATGGCGCCCATCATGTTGTCGCCGCCGCCCGCGCTGACCCAAACTTTCCCGCTCAATCCCAACGCCCGCGCCGTCGTTTCCTGCAAGGTTCCGGCGGGTTGGTCGCTGGGAAGCAGAGGGGGCAGGGCGCGCTCCAGTTCGGGGTCAATGGCCTGGAGTACCGCGCGGGACCATTGGCGCTTTTTGATGTCGAGCAGCGCGGTGCCGCTGGCGTCGCCGTATTCCATGACCTTGTTGCCGGTGAGCCAGAAATTCAAATAATCGTGGGGCAAAAGCACCGTGGCCAGACGGGCGAAGTTTTTCGGCTCCTTGCGTTTGAGCCAGAGGATTTTCGAGGCGGTAAAACCGGGGAGGATGGCGTTGCCGGTTTCCTCGATGACAGCCTGGACGCCACCGAGTTTGCGGGTGATTTGATCGCACTCGAAGGCCGTCGAAGTGTCGCACCAAAGTTTGGCGGGGCGTATGACGCGGCCTTCCTTGTCCAATGGAACAAAGCCGTGCTGCTGCGCGCTCACGCCGATGGCAGCCACTTCGCCGGCGGAGGCCCTGGCTTTTTTGAGGGCGTCCTGGATGGCCTGGGCGGCGGCGGCGCGCCAGGCGCGTGGGTGCTGTTCTTTGGCGCCGGAGGGCAAACCGGGAATCATGCCATAAGCGCGGGCCGCGTCAGCGACGACGGAGCCATCGCGGGCGTTGACGACGAGGACTTTGGCGGACTGGGTGCCACTATCCACGCCTAAGACCAGAGTGCGCATGAGAGGGCAGGGGCGGGGCGTCAATCGGGATCGCGCGCGGCGAAGCCAATGAGCGCGGCTAAAATAATGGTGACTGCGGCGGCTTCGAGCCATTTGCTGACAAAAATCACGCCCCAAATGGAGAGCCAGACGCCGAAGGCGGCGGCCGCAAAAAGAATGATTTCCGCGCGACTGCGTTCCATGAAATGATTCATGCAGTGGGGAAAATACGCCCAACCGGGCCGGCAGGCAAGGGGCGGAACAGTACCGTTTTTTTGTAGACAATGGGCGGGGGACAGGGGCAGAATGCGATGAACTTATGAAAGGAATTGAAGAAGCCATGAAAGCCGATGCCATTGAAAATGGTTCCGCAACACGAATGAAACGACGCGCCTGTTCTCTGAATGGATTCACATTGATTGAATTGCTGGTGGTGATCGCGATTATCGCGATTTTGGCGTCGATGCTGCTTCCGGCTTTGACCAAGGCGAAGGTGCAAGCCCAAGGCATCCAGTGCATGAATAACAGCAGCCAGTTGGCCAAGGCGTGGACGATGTACGGCGGTGACAACGGGGATGCGTGCGTGAATAATTTCGGCATCGGCCCGACGGACACGGAAGTGGCGAACGCAACTTACCGCACGTGGTGCGTGGATGTCATGGATTGGACGACAAGCCAGCAGAACACCAATACCGCCCTTCTCCAAAGGGGGCTGTTGGGGCCGTATATGGCGAGGTCCATAGGGTCATACAAATGTCCGGCTGATCATTTTCTCGCCGCCGCGCAAATGCAGGCAGGGTTTCTAACCCGGGTTCGCAGTTATTCGATGAATTGTTTTTTGGGGCTTTTTTCCGCGTGCCCAACTTGCGCCGGGGACTCCTCCGGGACGCCCGGTTCGGGAGACGATCCCACCTGGAGTGGACAGAACTTCGAAGGTTCGGACTGGCCGCAATATTTAAAACTGGCCAGCATTTCCCGACCCTCCCAAATTTATGTTTTCTTGGATGAGCATCCCGACAGCATCAACGACGGCTACTTTCAGAACGGAGATCAAGCGTCTCCCACGGATACCCCCACGTCATGGTCAGGCTCGGATGTGCCGGCCTCATACCATAACGGCGCCTGCGGTTTTTCCTTTGCCGACGCCCATTCGGAAATTCACAAATGGATGGTTCCCGGCACTGTCTGCACCGTGACCACGCCGCCAGGGACGTTCGTGGGGCCAACATGCACGGGTGGCAACTACACCGATCGCATTTGGCTTTGCGCCCACGCCTGCGTGACAACGCCGGGCCAGTGATTTTTCTGGCTTTGCGCCGGGGAAGGGGTATATTCTCCGCCGAGCATGACAACGACAAGTGGAACCATCGGCATGGTTTTGCACCATAAAGGCGCAAACGTATGGACCATTTCACCCCAGGCCACCGTGTTTGAGGCGATTGAACTTCTGGCCCGCAAAAACATCGGCGCGCTGCCCGTCGTTGAAGGCGACAAGCTTGTCGGCATTTTCTCCGAGCGGGATTACACGCGCAAGGTTGCCCTGGAAGGAAAGACCTCCCATGCCACGAAAGTCCGTGACATTCTCACCCCCCACGTCGCCACCGTCTCGCCCAGCGACACGGTGGAGGATGCCATGCGGCTGATGACCGAGAAGCACATCCGGCACCTGCCCGTCATGGAAAACGACCGCATCATCGGCCTCGTTTCCATCGGCGACATGGTCAACTGGATCATCTCCGCGCAAAGCGCGACGATTGACCAGATGCAAGACTACCTTTCAGGGCGGTAAGGCGGCCGTCAGGAAAAGGGAGAGGCAGGTGTTTGTTTTGCTTTGTCACCGGCCTTGTTTTGCGGCACAATGGGCCGGTGCGAATGTTCGCCTTTCCATATCCGTTGCTCATGCTGGCCATATGGTCCGGCGCGGTGTTCGTGGGCGATTATGTCGTGCTGGAAACATCTGTCCGCCAAATCATGGCCGGCGGATACGCCAGGACGACAGGGGAGATCGTGCGCAGCCAATTGGGTGAGGGGGCGATCAGCCGCCGCGGCTTTGACATGGAATACGCTTACACCGTTCGCGGCGCGGAATACGTTGGGCGCCGGTATCGTTACGATGAACGCAATGGGGCCTTTGATTACAAGGCCATCACCGGAAAATTTCCATCCGGCTCCAGGCGGACGGTCTATTATAATCCCTCCGATCCGTCGGATTCGGTGCTTTCGTCCGGTCTGAATGGGGGCGAATTATTGTTGGCCCTGTTTGCCATTCCGCTTAATGTCATGACTGTCGCGCCATGGATTTCGGCTTTTCGTTCGAGTCGCGACCGCCGCCGTCCGCCGCTCGCGGGCGGGGCGCGGATATTCCGCAATGAAAGTGAAACGCGCGTGCGGCTGACCGAGTATTCCGCGCTGGCGGCCGGATTTTTCGGGCTTGCGGCGGCTGCGGCCGCCGCTTCGATTCTGGTTGTCTTTGTCACCGGGTTTGCTCCAAGCCTTCGCCTGATGTCCACCGTCCTGATGATGGTTTGCGGGGCGGGCGTGGCGTTTTTTTTGTGGACGGCGCTAAGGCACTATTCTGGTTGTTATGATTTGTGCATTCATGGGACGTCGCAAACCGTGCTGCTGCCCCCAACGGGCGGGCGCAAAGAGCCGCTGCTGGCGCCGCGCGGGGAGATGATGGCTGTTAGCATGCGGCGGCGCGTCAGCCGCAGTCCCAGCGGCGAGTATTTCAGTTACGTGCCGGCGCTTGAACGAGCCGCGCAAAACGCGCGGCCGGAATCCATGGAACTGGTCAACTGGGGCTGGACGGAGGAAAAGGCCCGCGCGCTGGCCGCCTGGCTCAGCCAGGAGTTGGGGATTCCGTTCAAAGGCATGGAAGAGGAAACGTAAGATCATCATTGGCTCATGCGAAAACACGCTTTGAAGGGGTTACTGGGTTTCGCGGCCCTTGCGGCGGTGTTTCTGGGCGGGCCTGCCGGAGCCCGCGGCCAGACGGGCGACAGCCGTTATGGCATTGACACTTGGGGCGCGGGGCAGGGGTTGCTCCCGGATGATTCGGTCCTGGCCCTCACGCAGACGCATGACGGTTACCTCTGGCTTGGAACCCTCGACGGCATGGTTCGATTTGACGGCGTGAGGTGCATCGTCTTCGATGAGAGCAACACGCCCCGCCTGCCCAGCAGCAAGATCGTTCGTCTGTTTGAGGACAGCCGCAGCAACCTCTGGGTGGGAACACACGCCGCCGGGGCCGCGCTTATTTCCCAAGGCCATGTCCAACCGTTGAAGATCGGACGGGGCCGCCGCACGGGCCATCTGGCTTCGATCTGCGAGGACAGCACCGGCGCGGTCTGGCTGCTCACGGAGGACGGCCAATTGAACCGCTATGCCAATGGACAAATGGACGTGTGGAACATGAGCGGCAGCGCGGGCCAATCCGTCATTGCCGACAAGGCGGGCAAGGTCTGGATCGGCGCCGGCCACCAGATATTAAGTTTGGACCCGGCGGCGGTCCGGTCCGCGGCGCCGTTGCCGGTGACTCATGGACCCGCGGTGCGCGAGCGTTTGGATTTGTTGCTCGCCAGCCGGAGCGGCGGTTATTGGTGCCTGGCCGACGGCGTCATCCGCAAATACTCCGGCACGCGGGTCGAATCCGACTTCGGGGCCTATCCGTGGATCATCAGCTTCGACAACGTCAAGGCCGCGTGCGAGGACCGGGACGGCCATCTCGTCGTGGGGACCGGCGGGCCGAACGGGCAGGGCGTGTTCTGGTTCGACGCGGACGGACACTTCACGCGGATTTGCCACACCAACAAATTGAGCAGCGACTCGGTCTATGCCCTGCAAGCCGACGCGGACGGCAATCTTTGGGTCGGATTGGAGGGCGGCGGTCTGAACCGTGTGCGGCTGAAACTTTTCAACATGCTGGAGGAATCCGCCAATTCCGTCGCCCAATCCCTTTGCCCGGACAACCAGGGGGGAGTCTGGATGAGTCTCAAGGACAAGGATTTCAGTTATTGGAAAGATCAGAGCCTGCGCTTCGTCCACTCCCGCCCCGATCTGATGAGCAAGTTCAATCCCACCGCCATTCTTGTGGACCAAAAGCAGCAAGTCTGGGCCGTCGCCCGTCCTTCCTGGGGGAGCGGTTTGTTTCGCCTCGAGCAAGACCGCCTTTTCCATCCCGCCTGCCTCTTTTCGCCGCCGGAAATGTCCGTTCTCTTTGCCGATCACGCCGGCCAGCTTTGGATCGGAACCGAGGGCGGCTTGGGACGGTGGGACGGAACGCGCGTCCAAATGTGGACCGCCACCAACGGCCTTTCGGCCAATAACATCCACGCCATCGCCGAGGACCGCCGCGGCAATCTTTGGGTCGGCACCGAACTCGGCGGCCTGAACCGCTTCCGCGACGGCCAATTCGACTCTTTTCGCCAAAGCGACGGTTTCCCCAGCGATAACATTTCTTCCCTTTGGGTGGACGGGGACGACGTTCTGTGGGCGGGCACCATGGGCAATGGATTGATCCGCTTTCAAAACGGGAAAGCGACGCACTATTGGAAGCAAAACGGCCTGATCGCGGATAGTATTGACTACTTGGTCGAAGACGACCAGGGCTGGTTGTGGATCGGCTCCAACGCCGGCCTCATGCGCGTTCGCAAAAAGGACCTCAATGACTTCGCCGCCGGCGCGGTCTCTTCCGTCTTCTGCCGGGGCTACGACATGCGCGACGGATTGCCCTCGACCGAATGCACCTTCGGCTCCCAGCCGGCCGCCTGCCGCGCGCCCGATGGGACACTCTGGTTTCCGACCCACGCCGGGGTCGTTTATGTG
>Ga0316226_1001779_pt1 | contig 21869 bp, 20 predicted proteins | sample TBH18017metaG_FD_206009 | JGI IMG/M metagenome (GOLD analysis project Ga0316226, IMG submission 206009) | Freshwater microbial communities from Trout Bog Lake, Wisconsin, USA - TBH18017 | ecosystem: Environmental > Aquatic > Freshwater > Lake > Hypolimnion/Profundal zone | place: USA: Wisconsin...
TGGACCCGCCGTGTACACGAAATCGATACGGTCCTGGGGATCCTTGGCGGTGGGGTTCCAGCCCGGCACCTTGGGACGCGCGGCCCACCACGTGAGGCCAGGGTCCTTGACCGAGTCGGGGTGGGCGACGCGGTACGAATCCTTGAAGCCGGCGTCGGCCATGGCCTGGCTCACCGGCCAGTCGATCACGTACTTGACCTCCGGCCGCGTGCCCACTGCCGCCTGCGTGTAGTCGAGGTGCGACGGCGAGTTGAAATCCCCGGTCACGAAGACGGGGGTGCCCTGCGCCGCGACCTTGGGCAGGACCCGCACCTGCTGCTGGATGGCCGGCAGACGCAGGCGCTTCTCGAGCGCGATCACCTGCTCGGCGCTCCTGCCGTCGCGGATCCAGTTGGGGCCGTAGGGGTCGGAGGGCAGGTGGACGTTGCTGATCGCCACGACGTAGCCGGGCTGGACCTCGATGAACGCGTACACGCCGCCGGAGCCGGACGGCTCGAGGATCGGGTACCGGGAGACGATCTGCAGGCCGGCGTTGTAGTACTCGTAGCCGGCCAGCCTGGCGAGCCGCGCAGTATTGGTCTCGGCCTCTTCGAGGCCCACGACGTCCGGCGACGCCTTCCTCACGGCCTCGGCCACCTTCTTGAAGCTCACCTGCGTGCCGCCGTACTCGATGTTGAAGACCATCACCTTGAGCGTCCTCGGCACGCCGTGCGCGGAGGCCGCCGTGCTGGAGCCGCCGCCCGACGAAGAGCCGCAGCCGCCCAGCGCCGCCGCTGCGGTGACAAGTGCAGCGAGGAGCACTGCCGCGAGCGCAGCACGGGAAGCGCGGCCGGCGAGGCCGGTGCCGAAGCGCATCCGTGCCGGCTGACAAACGATCCTGCGCATGGCGGCTCCTCCTCGGCTCTGGCGTTCCAGGATCTCGCGCCCACTATGCCCGAATCCAGCGGCGCACCGCAACGGAAAGCCGGATTTCAGTCCTGTGCGTGCGATACCGATGGAAGCCCAACGCAGGATGTGTGTACGAAGCGGGGAACACACAGCCGAGCCCTGCCGAAACAAGAAAACGCACTGGGAGGACCCTATGGACTACAGCTACAGCTACCACGCCGGGGGAGGCGCGGCCGCCGCAATCCTGATCGTCGTGTGGATCATCGCCATGGCCTTCGCGATCCTCGCGATCATCGGCCTGTGGAAGACCCTCAGCAAGGCCGGTCTACCGGGCTGGGCGGCCATCATCCCCTTCTACAACGAGTACAACGTCGTCAAGCTGTCGAACCGCCCCACCTACTTCTTCTGGATCATGCTGGGATGCAGCCTGTTCGCCTGGATCCCGTTCCTCGGCTGGCTGCTGATGATCGGCCTGTTCATCCTCTGGATCTTCATGGCGCTCGACATCGCCGCCAACTTCGGGCAGGGCACGGGGTTCGCTATCCTGCTGATCATCTTCCCGTCCATCATGTTCCTCATCCTCGGCTTCGGCCACTACCAGTTCAATCGCATCGCCGAGGCAGGGTCCGCAGGCTTCGGCGCCCCGCCGATGCCGGCCGGCGGCAGCTACGCGGCCGTCCCGCCGCCCCCGCCCGCCGCACCGCAGGTCGCGCCACCGGTCGCGCCACCGGTCGCGCCGCCCGTCCCGCCGGTGCAGGCCGCTCCGCCGGCCGCGCCTCCGGTGCCTCCAGTGCAGGCCGCGCCACCCGCCGCTCCCCCGGTGCCACCCGCCGCTCCCCCGGTGCCTCCGGTCGAGCCGCCGGCCCCGCCGGCCGGCAGCACTCCTCCGCCGCCGGTGCAGTAGCGGGCGCAGAGGGTACAACCACACACGACCAAGCCGGGGCTGCTTGGCAGCCCCGGCCTTGACACTAGGGAGGCCGCATGAGCGCGCTTGCAAGCAGCACAACGACCACCGTCTTTTCGGGCACGTACGTGATCCTCTACTTGATCGTCCTGGTCCTGGTCATCGCTGGGGTCTGGATGACGTTCGTCAAGGCCGGGCGGCCCGGATGGGGCGCCATCATCCCGTTCTACAACGTCTACCTCCTGATCAAGGTCGCGGGCCGGCCGGGCTGGTGGCTGATCCTGTGCTTCATCCCGATCGTCAATCTGATCATCTGGATCATCGTCGCCCTCGACGTCGCCAAGAACTTCGGCCACGGCGCAGGCTTCGGCATCCTGCTGATCTTCTTCCCGGAGATCATGTATCTGGTGCTCGGTTTCGGCAGCTCGGAGTATCACGCGGTCGCTGCCTGACCATCTGAGAGCCACCTCCCGCGTCGTGTGAGGCGCGGGGACCGGACGGGCCGGGGTCGCGTAGCAGCAGCCCCGGCCCGCTCGCGCGTACGCCCAGCGTTCGCGAGCACACCAGTCAGTCCCGCCTGACCGGCGCCCTCTCCTGATGGTAGGGTCCGTCTGTGTACGCCGAGGTCGACACCCCCGCGCTCCTGCTCGACAAGCCCAAGCTGGAGCGCAATATCGCGCGCATGGCGGAGTTCGTGGCGGGCGGGCCGGCGAAGCTCCGCCCGCACGCCAAGACGCACAAGTGCGTCGAGATCGCGAAGCTGCAGCTCGGCGCCGGCGCCGTGGGCATCACCTGCGCCAAGGTCGGCGAGGCCGAAGCGCTCGCCGAGGGCGGCATCCCGGACATCGTGATCGCCAACGAGATCGTCGGGCCGCTCAAGATCGCGCGCCTGGTCGCACTGGCGCAGCGCTGCAGAGTCACGATCGCCGTCGACGACGCCGGGAACGTACGGCAACTCTCCGAGGCAGCTGTCGCCGCCGGCGTCACGCTCGGCTGCTATGTGGAGGTCAACGTCGGCATGGACCGCTGCGGCGTGGAGCCGGGCGAAGCGGCCGTCCGGCTGGCCCGGCTCGTCGACGAGGTCCCCGGACTCTCGTTCGACGGCCTCCAAGCCTACGAGGGTCATCTGCAGAACGTGGTGCCGTTCGCCGAGCGCGAAGCGCGCGCCAAGCTCGACATGCGCAAGGCCCTCTTCGCCAGCCAGCAGATCGAGGCCGGCGGCCTCATGGTGGGCCAGATCAGCGGCTGCGGCACCGGCACGCACACGATCACGGGCCGTCTTCCCTGGATGACCGAGCTGCAGTGCGGCTCCTACGCCACGATGGACGCGCAGTACGCCGCCGTCGGCGGCGCGAACTACGAGAACGCGCTGACCGTCTTGGCGACGGTGATCAGCCGGCCGGCGCCGGACAAGGCGATCGTCGACGCCGGCCTCAAAGCCGTCACGCCGGAGTTCGGCGCCCCCACCGTGCTCGTCCGCGGCGCCAAGTGGCTCGACTTCTCGGAGGAGCACGGCGAGATCACGCTCGCCGGGCCGGCGCAGGAACTGCGCGTCGGCGACAAGATCGCGCTGGTGCCGCGCCACGGCTGCACCACGGTCAACCTGTACGACCGCTACCAGGTGATCGAGGACGGTGCCCTCGTCGCGGAGTGGAAGGTGGCCGCCCGCGGGCGCTGCCAGTGACGGGCGGCGGCCCCGTGGTGACCTGGATCACGCCAGCAGCAGGACCGCCACCGTTGCCGCCAAGGCCACTGCCAGAGCAAGGTCGTTCCGGCCCCGGCGCAACGGAAGCGGGCGCGAACGCCGCGGCGAGAACCCCCTGACCTCCGCGGCGGCAGCCACGTCTTCGGCCCGGCGCACGGCGGAGGTGAGGGCGGTCACCGCGACGAGGCGCAGCACGCGCGGCCTCCTCCAGAGGGCGCCGGCGCGAAGCCGGGCCGTGTCCATCGTCTCGCGCAGCGAGCGCTCCATCGACGGGAGCAGGTTGAAGGCGACGCCCACGGTGAAGCCGAGTCCCTTGACGCCGGCGCGCTCGAGCAGCCCGGCCGACTCGCCCGGAGACACGCGCGACGCGAGCCCGCGCACGGCGAGCGTGATCGCGAGGGCCCTGAGCGACATCTGCAGGCCGACCGCCAGCCCGCTGACAGAGACCGGGATGGGGCCGAGGTGGGCGTCGGGCACGCCGACCCAGAAGGTCATGGAGACCAGCAGCAGGCCGACGAAGACCCACAGCCCGGGGTGCAGGAGCGCGCGGAACGCCGCACGATAGAACAGGGCCGCCAGGACGGCCGCCAAGGCGAGGCCAAGGGCGGCCCGCCAGCCCGGGAGCAGGATGGCGGCGGTCATCGAGGCGACGAAGCAGCACAGGTAGCCGGGCGTGCCGAGCCGGTCACTCACCGAGCACCTCCGTCGCCTGTCGCGAGCGCAACCGGCGCGTGAGCTGGCGGCCCACGACGATCGCGACCCCACCGGAGCACAGACCGGTCACAGTGTGGAGCAGGACGATGAAGGCGATGAGCGCGATCACCATGCCCGAGCTCAGATGCAGCAGCCGGGCCACCTCCTCGAGCGTCCGCGTGTAGATCTCCAGGACGCCCTGGCCCGCCAGTACGCCTTGCGTGAAGAAGGGCTGCACCAGGGACCAGTTCACGGCCAGCACGCCGGCGAGCAGGAAGGGCAGTACCTCGCGGTGCCGCCCTCCGAGGGCGAGCCCGGCCTCCGCCAGCACGCCCTCGACGACGATGGCGATCATCGGATTGAGCACGACGCCCCCCACGCTGAACGCTTTGAGCAGCGCCGCCACGAGGCTGATCATGAAGATCGCCCCGGCGCGCGGCACGAACACGTAGCCGATGAGGGCGATGCAGATGCCGATCCCCGCGAGGAAGAGCCCGGTGAACGGCACCCTGGCGGCGTGCATCCAGGCGCCCACGCTCATCTCCACGCTGCCCCAGAGCGCACCGAACACGGCGATCATGACGAGATCCTTGGTCGAGAACCTCACGGCGCCACCACGCTCATCGCGCCGCCGCCGTCATCGCGCCGCCGCTCGCGGCGCGGCCCTCGCCCTGCCTGAAGATGCCGGTGGCTGAGATCTGGCCGTCGCGCAGGATAGCCACGCGGTCCGCGCAGTAGTGCGCCAGCTTGAAGTCGTGCGTGATGAGCAGGATCGCGCTGCCCTGCTCCTTGAGCAGACGGAGAAAGCCGACCAGCCGCTCGAGGTGCGCCCAGTCCTGGCCGTGGGTCGGTTCGTCGAGGACGATCACCCGCGGCCGCAGCGCGAGCGCGGCGGCCAGGACGGTACGCTGCTGCTGGCCGGCGGAGAGCGCCAGCGGCGGGAGGCGGCGCAGGTCGAGTAGGTCGCTGACGGCGAGCAGCTCCTCGTGCGCCGCCGGGTCTTGGCGCCGCCAGGAGCGCGGCCCCAGCGCCACCTCGGCATCGACTTCGTCGGTGAGCAGCTGGTCGGCGGGGTCCTGGAGAAGCAGCCCGATGTCGATCCCGCGTCGCGGCCGCCTCACACCCGGGATCGTGACGCTCCCCTCCGACGGGCGCTTGAGGCCCGCGAGGACGCGCGCCAGCGTGCTCTTGCCGGACCCGTTCTCGCCGACCAGCGCTACGAGCTCGCCGCCGTAGAGCTCGAGATCGACGCCGTGCAGCACCGCGCTGCGGCCGTAGCCCGCCCTGATCCCGGCGGCGCGCAGCACCGGCTCTTCGTCGGCCCGAGGCCGAGGCGGTGCGAGCAGGTCCTCCCACTCGGCCAGCGGCTCCTGAGTGGGCCGCCGCAGGCCGAGACGCCGGGCCCGTTCGCGGTCGTCGAGCACGGCGGACGGGCGGCCGTCGGCGACGAGGCGGCCGCCTTCGAGCAGCACGAGCCGATCGGCCAGCCGGGTGACCTCCACGAGGCGGTGCTCGATGAGCACGATGGTGACCCCCTCGGCGCGGTTGAGCCGCTGCAGGGTGTCCAGGAGCATGCGCACGCCGCCGACATCGAGGCCGGAGAGCGGCTCGTCGAGGACGAGCACGCGGGGCCGCATCGTGAGGACCGCGGCGGTCGCCACCCGCTGCCGCTCGCCGCCGGACAGCGACCCGGGCGCCCGCGCGAGCAGGGGCTCGAGAGAGCACGCCGCGGCGGCCCAGCGCACGCGGGTCGCCACCTCCGCCTCGTCGAGGCCGAGGTTACGCGGGCCGAAGGCGAGCTCCTCCGCGACCGTGAGGCAGAAGAGCTGGGCCGACGGATCCTGGAAGACGGTCCCCACGTGCCGGGCCGTCGCCGCCGGACCCGCGGCGACCGGGTCTGTCCCGCCCACTTCCACGCGGCCGCTCACGGTCCCGGCCACCACCTGGGGGACGAGTCCCGCGATCACGCGGGCCAGCGTGCTCTTGCCGCATCCCGACGGGCCGCTGACCAGCACGAACTCGCCCGGTCCGATGGCGAGGGATACCTGCGTCAGCGCCGCCCGGCCCGAGAAGCTGACCGAGAGCTCCTCGAGGCGGACGGCCGTGTCGTGCCCAGCCTCCACCGGCGGCGAACAGCTCGACAGGGCAGCCGCCCCCGGCGCGGCGGCCGAGAGCGATCCAAGCGCCTCCGGTGTGACCGCGCGCGCCAGCGGCCAGCGCCGCCGCGCGACGTCCACCAGCTCCGGCCGCACCACCACAACGACCATGCGGTGCTCGCCGCTCGAGACCTGGTCCAGCGACTCCGCAAGCCCCTCGCCGTTGAGGAGCTCGAGCGGGCCGACCTCGTCCACGACCAGCAGCTCGCAGGCGTACGGGACCGCGCCGAGCCGCTCGCCCGCCCAGGCGAGAGCGTCCCTGTCAAAGCGCCAGGCGCCCAGCACGAGCCCGGTCCCTTCGCCTCGTTCACGGACGCCGCCGGCGTCGACGCGCGTGGCAAGAGGCCGGCGCGCGCCGCCGGAGACGTCGACCACGTCGATACCGACCTTTCGCCCGTTGCTGAAACGCGCCGGGCAGACGATGCCGGCCGCCTGCCCGCCGCGCGCTTGCACCGCGGCGACGAGCTCCTGGCAGGCGGTCGTCTTGCCGCTGCCGCGAGGCCCCGTGAGGAGCACGACGTCGCTCGCCGCGACAGCCCCGCTCGAGCTGGCGAGCGGAGCAGACGATGTCGCAGCATGGGTCAAGGGAGCGGCGGCGCCCACGTCAGTAGATCAGCTTGATCCGCGTGATGAGCTTGACGGACTCGCGTCCGAAGAAGTGATGGATGAACGGGCCGACGTCGCGGTAGGGTCCCTCGTTGGCGGGCAGGGGCTTGCCGTTCTTCAGGCGCGCCAGGATCCAGCCCGTCCTCCCGATGATCTCGCGACTGCTCATATCCCAGCTGTAGCCATCGCTGGCCAGGAAGCGGATCTTGTAGCCCTTCCGCGCAAGGGCGACGTTGAAGCTGCCCGGATCGCGATCGTCGACGAGCCCGATGAGCTTGTACAACGTCTGACCGCGATAGACGGCCTTCAGGTCGGTGGGGATGGCGCCGGCCTTCGTGCCGTCCCACGTCACGGACACGGGCAGCCGGCTCCATGGGATCTTCTTCGTCAGCTTGCCCTGCAGCACGAGGTCGGGATACGGACCACTCGCGGGCGCCGCGTCCGGCGTGCGCAGCGCGACGAAGAGGCTGCCGGCCACGACGACGACGGCCACAGCCGCCACGATGCCGATCGTCCTCCAGCTCAGCCTGAGTCCCTCGTCGTTCATGGTCTCTCCAGGCGTATCGCGGGTGGGTGGTGCGGCCCAATGCGACCAGCGCGCCCGTCCGGCGCCAAGAGTCTTGGGCATGCTGCGGCGAGGAGGTACGACGGAGACGCCGCTGCCGGCGCCCCGCGATCAGGCGCGTCGACGACGTCCCGGCAAGGCGATGCCGAGGTTACGGTCACGTCCTTTGCTCCTTTCCAAGCACGAGGAGGTCCGGGCGTTTCCGCCACGGGCCCACGACGACGCGGGTGCGTCGCCCCATGGTCTGTCCATGGTACGGCCCGGCGCCCCTAGCGAGTGCCGTAGGGCGGAGGGCTGGGAGTAGGACTGGTACAACGGTATCACGTTCGCGAGCGCGACCGCCAGAGCGACCGCCGTTGCCGCGCGCGTCAAGCAGGCCGTGCTGTCAAGAGGCGCTCCACGGCGCCCGGGGTCTTCGTCAGCAGGCGCTACGCACCCGGAGCCGCTACAGCCGACGGCGGATCCGGCGGCCCGACTTCACCCGTCCGATTCGCCCTTGGGGCTGCCGTGTAGCGCCAGGTCGAGTTGCCACTCCGGGACGCCCAGGTCCTTGAGGACTCTCGCTCTGATCTTCCAGAGATACTGGAACAGGCGCTCGCGCTCCGCCTTCTTCAGCACGGAGAAGACCCGCTTGTCGATCTCCGAGTCGGCGGACTCTCTGAGCACGTCCCGACCTGTCTTGGTCAGCCGCACCTCGACCTTCGACCGGCCGGAACCCTTGTGCAGCGATACGAGCCCAGCCTCTTCCATTCTCCGCAGCAGTCCCGTGACGGAATGCAGTTCACGGAATACCTCCCGCGCAATGTCGGAGGGGTTCGCGCTGCCACCGTTGTTCGCGATGATGTAGAGGATGGCACGTCGTTCATTGTTGATACCGTAGTACGCATACTCGCGCTCCCGCACTCTCGAGTAGGCGTTTGCGGTCTGCGCCAGAAGGACCCACATCAGCCGGTACTCATCCGACTCGGGTACCTGGCCATCGTCCGTCTCGTCGGGTTCCAGCTCTGACGGGTCGCTCGGCATGCCTGTGCTCCTTTTCGCTGGCCTGAAGCGAGCCCGGTGGGGCGTGCCGCCCGGATCCCTTCTCAGGTGGCCTGACGTTGCGCAAGCGCCTCTGCGACCAGCGCCGGCACCGCATCGGGTCGCCGCGCCACGGGGACGCCAGCCGCTTCCAGCGCCTGCGCCTTGCCGGCCGCCGTGCCTGAGGAGCCGGAGATGATCGCCCCGGCGTGGCCCATGCGCTTGCCGGGAGGGGCGGTGAAGCCGGCGATGTAGGCGACGACCGGCTTCGTCAGGTGTGCCGCCGCGTAGGCGGCGGCCCGCTCCTCGTCGTCGCCGCCGATCTCGCCGACCAGGACGACGGCCTCGGTCGCCGGATCCGCCTCGAAGAGCTCGAGGCAGTCCCGGAACCCGAGCCCGTGGACGGGGTCGCCGCCCATGCCGATGCAGGTCGACTGCCCTATTCCCTCGCGCGTAAGGCCGAAGGCGATCTCGTAGGTCAGGGTCCCGCTGCGCGAGACGATGCCCACGCTGCCGGGGGCGAACAGCGACGCCGCCATGATCCCGGCGTTGCAGCCTCCAGGAGTCACGACCCCGGGGCAGTTGGGACCTACCAGCACGAACGGTCTTTCTGTCACCGGGCCGTCGTCGAGCCCGAGTCCCGCGACGGCCTCGCTCATGTCACGCACCGGGATGCCCTCCGTGATCAGCACCGCGACGCGGACACCGCCCTCGGCGGCCTGGAGAACGGCCGCCTTGGCGAAGCGCGCCGGCACGAAAATGACGCTGACGTCGGCGCCGGTGACCGTGACGGCCTCGCCGACGGTGTCGAACACGGGCAGTCCGCACGCGGTCTGGCCGCCCTTGCCTGGGGTGACGCCGGCCACGACGGTGGTGCCCGCCGCGAGCATGCGCTCCGTGTGGAACGTGCCTTCGCGGCCGGTCATGCCCTGCACCAGCACGCGGCTGCCGCCATCGATGAGGATGCTCATGTCAGCTCCCGATCCGCCGCGGCCGAGACCACGGCTTCAACTGCCTCCTGGGCGCTCTGCGTGACGACGAGGCCGCCGAGGCCGGCGTCCGCGAGCAACTGCAGCCCCTCCGCGGCGTTGTTGCCGTCGAGCCGGACGACGAGCGGCAGGTCGGTGCTCGTGTCCGCCTCCCACGCGAGCACTCCGCGCGCCACTTCGTCGCCGCGGGTGATGCCGCCGAAGATGTTGATGAGGAGCGCCCGCACGCGCTCGTCGGACGTGATGATGTCGAGGGCGGCGGCGATGCGCTCCGCGCGGGCCCCGCCGCCGATGTCGCAGAAGTCCGCGGCCGTGCCGCCGGCGGCGCCGATCATGTCGAGCGTGCTCATGACCAGGCCGGCGCCGTTACCGAGCACGCCGACGTTGCCGTCGAGGCTCAGGTACGTGACGCCGGCCTTGCGCGCCGACCGTTCGCGATCGTCCTCGTCCGGACGCTGAGCCGCGAGCTCCGATTGCCGGTACAGGGCGTTGTCGTCGATGGTGACCTTGGCGTCGAGCGCGACGATCCTCGCCGGACCGTCCACGACGGCCAGGGGATTGACCTCGACCAGCGAAGCGTCGCTGTCGCGATACAGCGCCCAGAGGCGCCGGACCATGTCCGCCAGCTGGTCGTCGAGCCCAGGGTCACCGAGGTCCGCCGCCTCGACCACGCGACGACAGACTTCGTCGCAAGTCCCGGAGGCGGCGTTCAGCGGCAGCCGCAGGAGCGCAGCGGGATCGTCCGCCGCGACCTGTTCGATGTCCACGCCGCCGCGCGTGGAGAAGATCACGAGCGGCGACTTGGCATGGCGGTCGAGAGTGATGGCGAGGTAGAGCTCGCGCAGGACGGAAGCACCTTGCTCCAGCAGGACCGCGTGCACCGGCTTGCCCTTGATGGTCAGGCCGAGAATAGCCGGGACGGCCTCGACGAGCTCCTCCCGACTTTGCACGACGCGAACGCCTCCGGCCTTGCCGCGGCCGCCGGTGAGCACCTGTGCCTTCACGGCAAGCGGGAAGCCGAGCTCGCCTGCGGCCCGCTCGGCCTCCGCGCGATCCCGGGCGACCTGCGACGGCAGGACGGGGATACCTGCAGCGGCGAACAGGGCCTTACCCTGGTGTTCGAACAGATCCATTCGGTTACCTCGTCGTCCGGTCCGGCGCCAAGCGGTTGGCTGTCATGCGCGGCAGGCCGAGCCGGACGATGGTCGCTTTCACTATCAGTCTACCGCGCTGCCCGGGTGCATGGGGCAGACGTGGCGCCAGCGCCCGTGAGAGGACGGGAGGACGCGGTCGTATAGGATGACCGGCCATGAGCTCCCTGCGCACAGAGTCGCGTTCGCCCGTAGACACCGGCCTCCTGCTGGCCGGCGGCCAGGGGCAGCGGATGGGATTCGACAAACGGACTCTGGAGGTGGGCGGCGAGACGCTGATCGAGCGCGGCGTCGCCGCCCTGCGAGAGGTCTTCCGCACCGTCGCGGTCTCCCTGCGGACAGAAGCCGATCACGAGCTCGTCCCGAGCGGCTGCGACGTCATCTACGATGCGATCCCGGGCTCCCCGCTCGCCGGCATCGAGAGCGCTCTGGCGCACTACGGCGAGCCGGTCTTCGTGCTTGCCGCCGACATGCCGTTCGCGGAGCGCGCCGCGATCAGGGAGGTCGTCGAGGCTTTCGACGACGTCGACGTGGCACTTCCCGTCGTCCACGGACAGATCGAACCGCTGCACGCCGTCTACGGCCGCGGCTGCCTGGCACCGATCCGGGAGCTCCTCGCGGCCGGGAACCACAAGATCCCGGACCTCTACCCGCGAGTGCGCGTCGCCGAAGTACCTTTTGCCACATCGGCGCTCTTCTTCAGCGTCAACACGCCGGCCGACCTCGAGGACGCGCGCCGGCGCCTCGACCGCGACAGACACGATGCCGCCCAACGCCGGCCGGCGCTGGCGGCCGTGGTCGGCAAGAGCGACAGCGGCAAGACCACGCTCCTCGAGAAGCTGATCCCCGAGCTCTGCGCCCTCGGCCTGCGCGTGGGAGCGGTCAAGCACGACGCGCATCGCTTCGACATCGACGTTCCCGGCAAGGACTCCTGGCGTCTCGGGCAGGCCGGCGCGGAAGCGTACGTGGTCCACTCCCCGGCGAAGCTCGCCCTCGTCACGTCGCTGGCGCACGAGGCCAGCCTGGTCGATATCGTGCTGCGCTACTTCACCGGCTTCGACATCGTCGTCGTGGAGGGGCACAAGCTACAGTCCCCGAACAAGATCGAGGTGTTCCGGCAGGCCGCCGGGCACGACCAGCCGCTGTGCGAGCCCGGCGAAGCCCTGGCGACCGTGACCGACACTGAGATCTCACGAGACCCCAAGTTCGGAATGGACGATGCGGCGGCCCTCGCACGCTTCCTCGCGGACCGCCTCCCGCAGCTTCGCAGGTACTAGGGTCGGACTCCTCCTTCAGCGGTCGACCTGCGTCGGGGGGGCTTAGTCGCCGGCCGGCGCAGCGGGAGGGCGAGCCGGGCCGCCGGCGTGCGGTGCGGCCGTGCCGGCCGCGTGCGCCCCGCGCGTCAGTGACACGAGCGCGCCGATGAGAGCAAGCGCGGCGCCGGCGAGCATCGCATAGCGATAGCCCTTGGCGAACTCGTCGACGGCACGGGCGGCAAGGCCTACGGCGCCCGCCCCCTGCCCGTGCGTGAACAGCAGGCGGCCACCGAGGCGGCCCAGTTGGCTGGCGGCGATGCCGCCGAGAAGCGCCACGCTCAGCGCCTGACCCGTGGTGCGCATCGTCCCCAGGAAGGCGCTCGCGACGCTGAGCTGGTCGCGGCGCACGCTGCCCATGATCGCCGACGTGTTGGGGGCGCTGAACGCCGCCATTCCGAGGCCGACGATAGCGAGGTCGCCGAAGACCTGCCATACGGGCGCCGTCTCCGGCATGAAGGCGAGGAGGACCATGCCGCCGGCGATCGTGATCATGCCGCCGGACGCGAGCACGCGCGAACCGATCCGGTCGCTCAGACGCCCGCTGAACGGGCTGAGGACGGCCATGAGCAGCGGCTGACTGAGAATCAGCAGGCCGCTCACCGCGGCGGAGCGGCCCTGGACGATCTGCAGAAAGATGGCGGTGAGGACGCTGATCGCGTACAGCGCCATGTAGTTCAGCAAGGCCGCCAGGTTGGCGGCCGCGAACAGCCGGTTGTGCACGAGCAGGTCGAGGTCGAGGACCGGCGCCTTGACACGGCGCTCGACAACGACGAAGGCCACGAGCGCCGCCACCGAGAGGGCGAGCAGGCCGAGCGTCAGCGGCGCCGCCCAGCCCCACTCCGTGGCGAACGTGAGCGGCACCAGCAAGCTGATGAGGAAGGCGCCGAGCAGCACCGCGCCGGCGAAGTCGACGCGCGGCGCGCCCGCCGTGCCCTCGGAACGCGGCAGCATGAACCAGCCCCACACCAGGACGACGGCGCCGATGGGCAGGTTGATGAAGAAGATCGAGCGCCAGCCGAGCGTGTCCACGAGGATGCCGCCGAGCGGCGGCCCCACGGTCAGACCGATGTACACGGCCATGACATTGATGCCCAGGGCCTTGCCGCGCTCGTGTGGCGGGAACACCGCGGTGACGATCGCGGCCGCCGTGGCCACCATGAGGGCGCCGCCGGCGCCCTGCACGATCCGGCTGCCGATCAGCCAGGCGCCGTTCATGCTGAGCGCCGCCAGCAGCGAGCCGGCCGTGAAGATCACGACTCCGAGCAGGTAGAAGTGAACGCGCCCGTGCTGGTCGGCGAGCCGGCCGAGCGGGATCAGCAGGACGGCCGTGGTAAGCAGGTAGGCGGCCTGCACCCACATCGCGGCGGCGAAGCTGAGGTGGAGCTGGGCGCCCATCTTGGGCAGCGCCACGGAGACGATGGACCCGTCCATCGGGGCCATGAACGCGCCGATCGACGTGAGCGCGAGGAGCTCCCAGCGACGGCGATGCGCGTCCTCGTCGGTGATGCGGGTGAGCAGGGTCATGGTGGGAGAGCCTACATCCCCCGTGCTCGGTGCGGCCACCTTCCTCACCGCCGCCCGCCACCCCAGCCGCCCGCCGATCGCGCTCACAACGGGGGCCGGCCCCGGCCGGCTTGACAGCCCGGCGAGCGTCCCTTACCTTTCCCAGACCGCTCGCCGGACGGCGGGTGCACGACGAAGGGCCCGGTGCTCACCGGAGGTGTCACATGATTGGCCCGTGGCGAAGGACATACGAGTCACACCTGAGCTAGTCGAGGCGCGACGCCTCGCACTGGCCCACAACGTCCTGCCCGTCACCCACTCGTTCGTCTCCGATCTCGAGACCCCCGTCTCTGCCTTCCTCAAGCTCGGCGCCCCGCGGCGCGCCTTCCTCCTCGAGAGCGCGGAGCAGGGGCAGCACCTCGGCCGCTACTCCTTCCTCGGCGTCGGCGCCCGCGCTCTCGTGACCTACGCGGACGGGTGCCTGACGGTGCAGGAGAACGGCGATCGCCTGGAGGTCGAGCACGCCGACCCGTTCGCCGCGGCCGCGGAGCTGATCCAGAGCTACAGGCCGCCGGCCGCAGGCACCGGCGGCGTCACCCTCCCTCCGCTCGCCGGCGGCCTGGTCGGCTACTTCGGCTACGACCTCGTGCGGCGCCTCGAGGACCTGCCGGACGCGCCGCCCGACGACCTCGGTCTGCCCGAGATGGCGTTCCTGCTCGCCGACACCGTGCTCGTATTCGACCACCTCAAGCACACGATCACAGTGGTGGCCAACGCATTCGTCGAGGGCCGCGACGTGGACGGCCCGTACCAGCGGGCCGTCGAACGCATCGCGGCCGTCAAGGAGAAGCTGCGCGCGCCACTTCCCGCCAGCGCCTACGGCGTGGCGGAGGCGGACGCAGCTGAGCCGGACGCAGCAGCCGGCGCCGGCGAGCCCAGCCGGACCGTCTCCTCGTCGATGACGCGCGAGCAGTTCGAGACCGGCGTCGGCCGCATCCGCGACTACATCTACGCCGGCGATGCTTTCCAGGTCGTGCTCAGCCAGCGCTTCAGCACGCCGGTCGACGTGTCGCCGTTCGCGGTCTACCGTGGGCTGAGAGCCGTGAACCCGAGCCCCTACATGTACTACATCGCCTTCGACGACTTCGCCCTCTGCGGCTCGAGCCCGGAACCGCTGATCACCGTGCAGGGCGACCACGTCGAGACGCGGCCCATCGCCGGCACGCGGCGGCGCGGCGCCGACGCCGCCGAGGACCGGCGCCTGATCGCCGACCTGCGCGCCGACGAGAAGGAGCGCGCCGAGCACGTCATGCTCGTCGACCTCGGGCGCAACGACCTCGGGCGCGTCTGTCGGCCGGGCACGATCAAGGTCGACGAACTGATGGAGATGGAGTTGTACTCGCACGTCATCCACATGGCAAGGTCGACGAGCTGATGGAGATGGAGCTGTACTCGCACGTCATCCACATGGTCTCGTCGGTCAGCGGCCGGCTCGCCGCGGACGCCTCGCCCACCGACGCGCTCAAGGCCGCCTTCCCCGCCGGCACCGTGAGCGGCGCCCCCAAGGTACGCGCCATGGAGATAGTCGACGAGCTCGAGACGGTGCGGCGCGGGCCCTACGCCGGCGCCATCGGCTACCTGAGCTACAGCGGCGACCTCGACACCTGCATCTGCATCCGCACCGTGATCGTCAAGGACGGTGTGGCCTACCTGCAGGCGGGGGCTGGGATCGTCGCCGACTCCGACCCTGCCACGGAGTTCGAAGAGACGCAGAACAAGGCCGCGGCGCTCCTTCGCGCCGTCGAGCTCGCCCACGAGGAATTCGCCCGATGACCGAGTCCACTTCGCCCACCCGGCCCGCCCCGCGCGTGCTCATGATCGACAACTACGACTCGTTCACCTACAACCTCGTGCAATACCTCGGCGAGCTCGGTGCCGACATCACCGTGAAGCGCAACGACCGCGTGACGATCGCGGAGATTGCGGCGGCCGGGCCGACCCACCTCGTGGTCTCCCCCGGCCCCTGCACGCCCAACGAAGCCGGGATCAGCATGGACGCCATCGCGCACTTCGGTGCCGCGCATCTGCCGGTGCTCGGAGTCTGCCTCGGGCACCAGGCGATCGGCCAGGTCTATGGCGGCGTCGTGCGCCGCGCCGGGGCGCCGGTGCACGGCAAGACCGACGAGATCGGGCACGACGGGCGCGGCGTGTTCGCCGGCCTGCCGGATCCCTTCACGGCGACTCGCTACCACTCGCTGGTCGTCGACGAGGCGCTGCCGGTGTGCCTCGAGCTCAGCGCCTGGAACGCCGAGGGCATCGTGATGGGCGTGCGGCACCGCGAGCTGCCGGTCCACGGCGTGCAGTTCCACCCTGAGAGTGTCCTGACCACGGTCGGGCTCGAGCTTCTGCGCAACTTCCTGCTGCTCGACGGAGGCGCACGTGCCGAATGACGTGATCAGCGAGGCGCTGCAGCGTCTGTCGGCGGGCCGGGACCTCGAAGAGGCGGAGGCCCGCGCGGTCCTGCTCGAAATCATGGGCGGCCGTGCCGGCGAAGCCCAGACGGCCGCCTTCCTCAGCGCGCTGCGGGTCAAGGGCGAGACCGCAGAGGAGATCGTCGGCATGGCGCGCGCCATGAGTGAGCTCGCCGAGAAGGTCGGGGTCGACGCCGACGTCATCCTGGACACCTGCGGCACCGGCGGCGACGGCGCCCAGACGTTCAACATCTCCACCGCCGCGGCACTCGTGGCGGCCGGCGCCGGCGTCACGGTGGCCAAGCACGGCAACCGCTCGGCGACCAGCAGGTGCGGCAGCGCCGACGTGCTCGAGGCGCTCGGCGTGCACATCGACCTCGCGCCGGAGCAGGTGAGCCGATGCATCGCCGAGGCCGGCATCGGCTTCATGTTCGCGCCCCGGCATCACCTGGCCATGAAGCACGTCGCGCCGGTGCGCCGCGAACTGGGGATGGCCACGACGTTCAACCTCATCGGACCCCTGACCAACCCGGCGGGAGCCCGTCACCAGCTCATCGGGGTCGCCGACGCGCGCTACGTGGGGCGCATCGCGGAGGCGGTGCGCCTCATGGGCTCGGAGCGCAACCTCATCGTGCACAGCGACGACGGGCTGGACGAGATCTCGACCACCTGCGCCACGGCCGTCGTGGAGGTGTTCGCCGGCCAGGGCTTCGACGTGCGCTACGAGGTGGCGCCCGAGGAGTTCGGGATGCGCCGTGCCGGGCTCGACGAGCTGCGCGGCGGAGACGCGGCCGAGAACGCGGGCATCCTGCGCGGCGTCCTCGACGACGCCGCCGGCCCGCACCTCGATATCGTGCTGCTGAACGCGGGCGCGGCGCTGTTCATCGCGGAGGCCGCCAGGACCATCGCCGAGGGCGTGGATGCGGCGCGGGCGGCGGTCGCCTCCGGCGCCGCCCGCGCCAAGCTGGACGCACTGGTCGCCGTCAGCGCCCGGCTCGCCGGGGAGGGCGCGTGAGCGACTTCCTGGAGGAGATGATCGTCTCATCGCAGCGCCGCGCCGACGAGGCGCGCCGGGCCGACGCCGCGCAGCGCGGCACAGCGCTGGCACGGCCCGCGTCGCCGAGCCCGTTCGGCCGCCTGCGCGCCGCGCTCGCCGCCCCCGGCGACGCGGCTCGCGACGCGCGTCAGCCGGCGCCACTGGCGGTCATCGCCGAGGTCAAGAGGCGCTCGCCCAGCAAGGGCGACATAGCGCCCGATCTCGACGCGGTCAGCCAGGCGAGCGCCTACGCGGCGGCCGGCGCCGACGCTATCTCCGTGCTCACCGAGCCGGGTCGCTTCGGCGGTTCGCTCGACGACCTGCGCGCTGTCGCCGCCGCAGTCGACGTGCCGGTGCTGCGCAAGGATTTCATCGTCGACCCCTACCAGATCTGGGAGGCGGCCGACGCCGGCGCCGCGGGCGTCCTGCTCATCGCGGCGGCGCTCCCGGCCGGCTCGCTCAGCATCCTGCTCGGCGAGTGCCACGACTGCGGGCTCGACGCCCTGGTGGAGGTCCACGACGCCGACGACATCGAGCGCGCGTACTCGGTGGGCGCGAGCCTCATGGGCGTCAACAACCGCGACCTGCGCACGCTCGACGTCGACCTCGACGTGACTGAGTCCATCGGGCCGCTCATCGGCGCGTGCGTCCTCCTCGTCAGCGAGAGCGGCATCGGCTCCCCCGGAGACGCGCGGCGCGTGCGCCGTGCCGGCGCGCGCGCCGTCCTCGTCGGCGAGGCGTTGGTGTGCACGCCGCACCAGCATCTCGCCGCGGCGATCGCCGGCCTGCGAGCGCTGCCCGGCCAGGAAGAGAGCACAAGATGACGCGCGTCAAGATCTGCGGACTGACCTTGGAGCGCGACGTGCGCACCGCGGCACACCTGGGAGCCTGGGCTTGCGGGTTCGTGCTCAGCGAGAGCCCCCGACGCGTGGACGTGTCGCGCGCGGCCAAGCTCACGCAGCTGACCGGCCGCGCGCTCGCGGTCGCCGTCGTGACCACGGAGGATGCCGAGTGGATCGCGGCTGCCGTGGCGGCAGGCGGGTTCGGCGCCGTGCAGCTCTGTGCCGGCGCCGACGGCCCGACGGTGTCCGACGTGCGCGCGGCAGCCGGGGACCGGGCGCTGCGGCCGCTGGTGATCGCGGCGCAGGACGCGGCCGACGCGCGCTCGGCCGATCTCCTCCTCTTCGATGTCCGAACGGAGGACGCCTACGGCGGGACGGGCCGGACGCTCGACTGGCCGGCCCTCGCGTCCCAGCGCCTGCCACGCGAGCGCCTCGTCCTCGCCGGCGGCCTGCGCCCGGCCAACGTCGACCTGGCGATCAAGCTGCTGGGCCCGCTCGCCGTCGACACGTCGAGCGGCGTCGAGCGCGCGCCGGGCATCAAGGACCCCAGGCTGATGAGCGCGTTCTTCGGCGCCGTCGCCGGCGCCGACTACTCCGGAGGCACGCCCGCATGACCATCGAGTCCCGCTTTGGCCCTTACGGGGGCCGCTACGTGCCGGAGACGCTCATCCCGGCGCTCGACGAGCTCGCGGCCGCGTACGGGGAGGCGCGCGAGGACGCGGCCTTCCAGGCCGAGCTCGCGCGCCTGCTCGCCGACTACGCCGGGCGGCCGACGCCGCTCTACCATGCCGCCCGCCTCAGCGAGCGCTGCGGCGCCACCGTCCTCCTCAAGCGCGAGGACCTGCTGCACACCGGTGCTCACAAGATCAACAACGTCCTCGGGCAGGCGCTGCTGGCCAAGCGCATGGGCAAGACCCGCGTGATCGCCGAGACCGGCGCCGGCCAGCACGGCGTGGCCACGGCCACCGCCTGCGCGCTGTTCGACCTCGAGTGCGCCATCTACATGGGCGCCGAGGACGTACGCCGCCAGGAGCTCAACGTCGTGCGCATGCGTCTGCTCGGCGCCACCGTCGTGCCGGTGGAGAGCGGCTCGCGCACCCTCAAGGACGCGATGAACGAGGCGCTGCGCGACTGGGTGAGCAACGTCGGTCACACTTTCTACGCGATCGGCTCGGTCGCCGGCCCCGCCCCCTACCCTGCGATGGTCCGCGACTTCCAGGCGGTGATCGGCGCGGAGGCCCTCGCCCAGGTGCGCGAGCGCTACGGCCACCTGCCCGACGAGGTCGTCGCCTGCGTCGGCGGCGGATCCAACGCGATGGGGCTCTTCCACGCGTTCCGCGACCTGCCGGTGCGCATGACCGGCGTCGAGGCGGCCGGCGAGGGACTCGACGCGCGCCACGGCGCCCCGCTCGCCAAGGGCTCACCCGGCGTCCTGCACGGCTCGTTCAGCTACCTTCTGCAGGACGCCTGGGGGCAGGTCGCCGAGGCGCACTCCGTGTCGGCCGGCCTCGACTACCCGGGCGTGGGGCCCGAGCACTCGTGGCTCAAGGACTCGGGCCGGGCCAGGTACGCAGCCGCGACCGACGCGGAGGCTCTGGCGGCGTTCAGGACGCTCGCGCGGCTCGAGGGCATCATCCCAGCGCTCGAGAGCGCCCACGCCATTGCCTACGTGCTGCGCGGGCCGTGCGCCGCGACGGCCACGGCGCCCTCACCCTCGTCAACGGGCCGGTTCACGATCGACGGTGAGGCAGCCTCCTTAGAGCCCGGAGACACCCGGTTCGCCGCCGGCGACCTCGTGATCGTCAACCTGTCGGGGCGCGGCGACAAGGACGTCCATGAGGCCGCGCATCTCCTGGAGGAACTCGGATGACCGGCGCGACCCCCAAGCCCGGCGAGACCCCGGCGCCTGCGCCGCCGCCGCTCGCCCCCCGCCTGCGGCGCGCCTTCGCGGCGCCGCGCGCCCGGCGCGCGGCCCTGATCCCTTATCTCACCGGCGGTCACCCCGACGTGGCCACGAGTCACCGCCTGATCGAGACGCTCGTGGACGCCGGCGCCGACATCGTCGAGCTCGGCATCCCATACTCCGACCCCATCGCCGACGGCCCCGTGGTCCAGCGCTCCACGCACGAGGCGCTGCTCGCCGGCGTCACGCCGGACACTGTGTTCGAGCTCGCCGCGGCGCACAGCCACGCCGTGCCCTTCGTGCTGCTGACCTACGTGAACTCCGTGCTCGCCTACGGCCCGGAGCGCTTCTTCGCGCGCGCTGCGCAGGCAGGCGTGGAGGCGCTCGTGATCCCCGATCTGCCCCTCGACGAGGCCAGGGGCGCGACAGCCGCGGACGCCGCGACAGCGCTCCCCGCCGCGACCGGCCCCACGTCCGGCGGTCTGGCGGCGCTCGCCGCCGCCACTGGCGTGAGCCTGGTGCCCATGGCCGCACCGACCAGCACCGACGCGCGCCTCGAGCTTGTCGGCGCCGCGGCGACGAGCTTCGTCTACTGCGTCGCCGTCACCGGCGTGACCGGGGCGCGAGCGGAGGTCGGCGGGGAGTTGCCGCTGCTGCTCGAGCGCCTGCGCGCCCACACGGCGGCGCCGCTCGCCGTCGGTTTCGGGATATCGACGCCGGAGCAGGCGGCCCGCGTCGCCGGCCTCGCCGACGGCGTGATCATCGGCAGCGCTCTCATCGACGCCATCGCGCGCGGCATCGACTCGAGCATCGGCTCGGGCGCCGACGCCGCCTGCGCCGCGGCAGGCGCCCTGGTGGGCGCCGCGAGCGCCGCCATCGCCGCGGGCTGAACTCGGCCGGAACGACCCGGGCGCACCCGGCGTGGCGGCCCGGGAGGCGCCCCCGGCCGCCGCCTCAGCCCTTCTTCGTGTAGTCCTTCTCGGGGATCACGTGGCGGAGCAGGCGATCGTTGAGCTGCGCCAGCGGTCCGTCGTACTTGGGCGGCTTCAGCATCGCCGACGGGTAGAACTTCGGCTTGGGGTACCAGGCGAACTTGTCGAGGTCGACGAACTCCGCCTTCATCGAGGAGTGCGTGACCGTGACCACGAGACCGTCCACGGCGATGGCGAACGGGCCGCCGTACCAGCCGCGCACGGCCTTGGTGGCGGGGCCGATGGTGTCGTCGTTGACCTGGAAGTGCGTGGCGATGCCCAGCCGCGGCCGTGTCTTGTTGAGGATGTAGCCGAGCGCGTCCTCGGGGGTGTGCGAGGACTCCTGGACCTTCTTGGCCGTCTTCAGGGCCGCCTTGTAGCCGGGGTCGCCGGGCTGCAGGCCGCCGCTGTTCTTGGTCGCCCACACCGTCGCCGGCACGACCATCTCGTGGATGAGCACGTCCACGCCCCTGGCGTGCCGGGTCATGTAGGTGCTGGGCTTGGTGTCGCCGCTGAACACCATCGACAGGCCCTTCCACTCGAGCCTGTAGCTGATGCTGCCGTCGCGGTCGTGGATGGCCGGGAAGTGCCGGATCGTCACGCCGTTGGCCTGATAGGCGATCCCGCTCTCCATGTAGGGCAGCTCGTGCGGGACGATGTCGTAGCCGTCGCCCCGGCCCTTGAGCCCGGTGGGCAGGAAGCTGAAGGCCTCGCGGTGCCACTTGCAGAGGCGGTAGAGGTCCTTGCAGAAGGCGTTGGTGCCCTCGTCGCCATGGTCGGAGCTCGGCCCGTAGATGTGGAGCGGCGTCTTGCGGTCCATCGAGGGACCGAAGCAGTACAGCGTGATGAGGTCGCTCACGTGGTCGCCGTGCAAGTGCGTGAGGAACACGCGCGTCATCTTCGAGTATTGGACGCCCATGGCGACGTACTTCGACGATACGCCCGAGCCGAAGTCGAAGACGAAGCTGTCGCCGTTGCCGAGCTCGACGAAGACGCTGTTGCACTGCTGGGCGATGCGCGGCAGGAAGCAGGTGCCCATGAACGAGATGCGCATCTGGTCCTGCGTGAGCTTCGTGCCGGGCACGAACGCCGGCAGCCCCTCCATGCCGGGCGGCGCCGCAGCCGCAGCGGGCGGCGCCCCCAGAAGCCC
>Ga0316226_1001780_pt1 | contig 21862 bp, 14 predicted proteins | sample TBH18017metaG_FD_206009 | JGI IMG/M metagenome (GOLD analysis project Ga0316226, IMG submission 206009) | Freshwater microbial communities from Trout Bog Lake, Wisconsin, USA - TBH18017 | ecosystem: Environmental > Aquatic > Freshwater > Lake > Hypolimnion/Profundal zone | place: USA: Wisconsin...
CCACCCCGCCTCACGGCGACGCAGTTGGCACGGTCTTCGGTGCTGAACCGTCTAACTGCACCGGTGGGACTCTCACCCACGTTGACGCCCGCTTCACGGGCGCACCAGGATGACAAAATAATATGGGCCGCTCCGGTTTCCGTGCTCGGTTTCGGTTTTGTGGGTAATGGAAAGGGCACTTCACCGCAGTCCGCGAGCCTCCTCTGCCGTTTTGGGGTCATCCATTTCGGACCGTCCCGAAGTTGGGCTCATTTTCATTCTCCAATGCGGCCGTTCTTTCCAGAAGAGGTCAGGAGGTCTGAGGCTACAATGTGGTCGGGCCGTTGGCCCTGATCAGCCTGCGCACGCCCTTCGAAAAGATGCGGGTAATGGAAAGACAGGAGTGCCGTTGCTCCAGGACGCTTGCGCATTAAAGCCGGAAAAGCTACGCATGGAGCATGGTTCTCTCTTATCCATGCGCATCTTACCTTCCAGTCTCGCGGCGCGGCTGAGGCTTTGCGGCCTTTAATGAAAACTCCCCCCACGACCACCCAAAACAACCCACCTGACGGGAGCTTCCGGTCGGGCCGCGCGTTTGAGGTGCTGGTTGCGACGGCAATCGGCGCGGTTCTGCTGACGCTGCTTGGCTGGATTCTCTTTTGGACGGTGCTGCGGAACGTGGCAGTTTCCCCGGCGGAACTCCGCGCCGTGCGGGCGGCGCTCGCACCGCGCTGGGTGTCGGCTTTGCAGCCGGAACCCGGGGAGCGTTGGTTGTACGTCCTGCTGTGCCTGGCGGCTCCGGTGTGCGCACTGGGCGCCCTTGTCCTGGCGAGGCCGGTTTGCCGGAGGTTGAGCCGAGTCCTGAACCCCTCGGGCCAGACAAGCATGGCCGTGATTGCGGGGTTGGCGTGTTTCGGCGTGCTTTTCGTCAAGACACGCTTTGGTTTCTGGCTTCTTCCGTTTCAAGACCTGGGGAATTTCTTCGCGGTTTTTCCAATGTCCTACTGGGGCAACGCCGGAGCGATTCTTCTTGCGGCAGCGTTGCTTCTCCCGGCCATTCCCGGCGGTTCGCTTCGGTTTCGCCTGCTCACACGCAATAGACGCCGGGCGTGGGGCGTTGGCGCGGTCGTCCTGGGTGCGGCGCTGCTGTTTCTGCCGCGGGCGATCAGCGTCGATTCCGCGCGGGCGCAGTCGCTGGGCTCGTGGGCGATGCCAATGCATTTCCAGGCTTGCGTCTTCGGACTCACGCAGCTTTATGCCGGAAAAGCGCTCTCGCTGACGATGCCGCTTTACGGCGGGTATGCCGAGTTCCTCGTGCCGGTGTTTCGCCTCTTCGGGCTGTCGGTGCTGAAAGTGTCGTTGGCGATGACGGCTCTTTGTGCGGTGGCATTGGCATCGAACCTCTTGGTATTGGCGCGCTTTGTTCGCCAACCGGCCATCCTGTTCCTCTCCACGGCGACCTTCCTTTACGCCTTTACCGGCACGTGGACGGCGGGGCAGGTTCCATTCGACCCCTACTTCCAGTATCTGCCAGTGCGGGTGCTGTTTCCAGCGCTCTCGATTCCGCTTTATCTTTGGGCTGCCGGCCGAAACGGACGCGCATCCTGGCTGGCAATGGGCGCTTTTTGCGGGCTTGCAGTGTCATGGAACCTGGACTCGGGAATTGCCGTGGCGGGCGCGACCTTCTTTACGGCAACTGCGGAAGCGGTCGCCCGGGCCTTGCGGAAATCGGGCAGGGGCGCCGGAGCGATCGACGTTGCTTTGGCGGCGATCGGAATGGCGGCGGTCTGGCTGGGGTTTTCGCTCTATTTGCAATGGCAGACCCAGGGCGTTCGTCCGCTCCACACGACCGCTGAATACCAGAGGCTCTTCTACGAATTCGGCCTGCTGATGATTCCAATTCCGGATGGCGTCCACCCGTGGATGCTGGTTTTGGGGATCTATCTGATGGCCTTCATTCTCGGTCTTCGGAGCCTTCTAAACGGGCGGCACAGCCCGTTTGCGCGAGTTTCGGTGTTCCTGAGCGTTCTCGGCGCGGGCCTGTTCACTTACTATCAGGGGCGCTCGCACGATTACAACCTCATCATCGTGGCGTGGCCTTCGATCATTCTCGCATTCCTGTTGGTTGACAGGCTGCTCCGGGCCATCCGCGCCGATATTTTTGCACCCGGGTTGCGCTGGCTTGCGTTCCCCGCGCTCTACCTCGGCGTTGTCTCGGTCTGTATGTTTCCCTCAAAGACGCTCATTCTGGCGCGGGACGGGCTATCGCGCTGGCGGGCGGCCCTGTCGGCATCCCCGGCCCGCCCTTCGGAGTCCATTCGCGGTCAGGTCGATTTCATCCGCGCCCACGTCGGGACGGATCGGACATGCGCCATTCTCACCGTTTACCAGACCGTGCATTACGCCGAAACCGGTTTTCAGTCTCCCTACAACCTGCCCAGCGTCACCGAGATGTTCTTCAAGTCCGACCTTGAAGCGCTCCAACGGGCGTTGACCGTCACCCCCGCGCGCCATGTCTTTGTGGACCCCTCCACGGCGGAGGTTCTGGAGCTTTTACCGGTGCTCACCTCCCGCTACAGGGTCGTCGCCAGGTATGGCAATCGCGAGATGGCCTGCCTGGAGCCGATTTCCATTCCCAAAAAGTAGAGGAAAAGCAGAATAAGCGCATCGATTCTTTTTGTTTGGCGAAAGCGTTGCTTTGAGGGATTTTAGCGGCACGACCCTCCGGGAAACACCCAATCCTTTTATCCACCATGAAGAAAATCAGTATTGTCAGCGGGTGCTACAACGAAGTTGAAAACGTCGAGGAACTCCTCCGGCGCGTTCACTGTGCGATGGCCGCGGTTCCGCAGTACGACTGGGACATCCTTTTCATCGACAACGCCTCGACGGACGGCACTCCCGACCTCCTGCGCAAGATGGCTGCCGCCGATCCGAAGGTGAAGGTCATCCTCAACGTCCGCAACTTCGGCCATATCCGGTCGCCCTTTCACGCGCTGCTCCAGGCGGACGGCGATGCGATCATGTCGCTGGTGTCCGATCTTCAGGATCCGCCGGAGATGATCCCGGATTTCGTCCGCAAATGGGAAGAGGGCAGCAAGGTGGTCGTGGGAGTGAAGGAACAGAGCGAGGAGAGCGCCGCGTTTTTCTTTGTGCGGCGGTGTTATTACCGCATGGTGCGGCGTCTGGCCGACACCGAGCTCATCGAGAACTTCACCGGGTTCGGCCTCTACGACCGGGCGGTGATGGACTACTGCCGCAAGCTGAGCGACCCCTACCCGTATTTTCGCGGGCTGATCTCCGAGATCGGTTATGCTCCGGCGCGCATTCCCTACAAGCAACCGTTGCGCAAGCGCGGGTTCACCAAGAACAACCTGTACACCCTCTACGACATGGCGATGCTGGGGTTTACCAGCCATTCGAAGGTGCCGTTGCGCCTGGCGACCATGGTCGGGTTTGGCGCTTCGGCGCTCAGCCTGCTGCTGGGCATTGCGTATCTAATCTACAAGCTCCTGTTCTGGAACCAGTTCTCCGTCGGCATAGCGCCGCTGGTTATCGGCATGTTCTTCTTCGGGTCCGTCCAGTTGTTTTTCATCGGCATCCTGGGCGAATACATCGGCGCAATTCACACGCAGGTGCTGAACCGTCCGCGCGTGGTGGAAAAGGAGCGGATCAACTTCGAGGAATCAAAGTGAAGCGGCTTCTGTCTGCCTGATGAAAACCCACCCCCGTCCCTTTGGTCTCTTTTTTTAAGCACCCATGCCAACTGTTCGTTTAGCCGATTACCTCTTCTCCCTCCTCGTCCAACACGGGTTGCGCGACGCCTTCCTCGTCACAGGCGGCGGCGCGATGCATCTCAATGACGCCATTGCCCGCTGTGCCGGCCTTCGGTACTGGTGCTGCCATCACGAGCAGGCCTGCGCCATGGCGGCGGAGGGGTATGCGCGCATCGCCGGCCGGCCGGCCATCCTCAATGTCACCACCGGGCCCGGCGGCATCAACGCGCTCAACGGCGTCTTCGGCGCGTGGACCGATTCCATTCCCATGGTCGTCGTTTCCGGACAGGTGAAACGCGAGACCTGCATGCGCGCCCGGGGCATCGAGGGGCTCCGGCAATTGGGAGACCAGGAAGCGGACATTGTCGCAATGGTGCAGGGCATCACCAAGTACTCCGTGCTGGTTACCGAACCGGAGAGCATCCGTTATCATGTGGAGAAAGCAGTGTTCCTGGCCACCACCGGGCGCCCCGGTCCCGTCTGGCTGGACATCCCGGTGGACGTGCAAGGCTCGTTGATCGATCCGGACCACCTGAAAGGCTTCGATCCCGCCGAACTGCCGCCACTTCCCACCACCGCGAAGCTCGCAGCCGACTGCCGCGCGGTGCTGGAGAAAATCGCCGCCGGCAAGCGCCCGGTCATTCTCGCCGGCACAGGCGTTCGCGCCGCGGGTGCGCTCGATGTTTTCCGGCGGGTCATCGCCAAACTCGGAATCCCCGTCACCACCGCCTGGACGCACGACCTCATCGCCACCGCCGATCCGCTTTTCTGCGGGCGGCCCGGCACCATCGGCGACCGCGGCGGGAACTTTACCGTGCAAAACAGCGATGTCCTGCTGGTATTGGGATCGCGCCTCAACATCCGGCAGGTGAGCTACGGCTGGGACTCGTTCGCGCGGCACGCTTTCAAGATTCAGGTGGACGTGGACCCCGCCGAGCTGTGCAAGCCGACGGTTCGCGCGGAGATGCCGGTTTGTGCCGAGCTCAAGGCGTTTCTGGAAGAGCTGGAACGGCAGATCGACGCCGGCGCGGCGGAGGTTTCCCGCCATGCGGATTGGCTGGCGTGGGCGCGGGAACGCAAGGAGCGCTACCCCTGCTTCGACCCGCAACGCCACAGCTCCGCGCCCGGCGCCATCAACCCCTACCATTTCATGCATGGCCTCTTCGACGCGCTGGCGGACGACGACGCGGTGGTCTGCGCGAACGCGACCGCCACCATTGTCAGTTTCCAGACCGCGCGCCTGACCGCCAATCAGCGGCTGATCTCCAACTCCGGGGCCGCTTCCATGGGACACGATCTCCCCACCGCCGTCGGCGTCGCGGTGGCGCGCAATGGCGGACGCGTGATTTGCCTGGCCGGCGACGGCAGCCTCCAGATGAACGTCCAGGAATTGCAAACCGTGGCGCACCATCGCTGGCCGGTCAAAATCATTGTCCTCAACAACGGCGGCTATCTTTCGATGCGCCTGACGCAGAGCAACTTCTTCGGGAAGCTCATCGGAGCCGAGGCGGGCAGCGGGGTTTCGTTCCCCGATTACGTCGCCGTCGCCCAAGCGTACGGCCTGCCGGCGGTGCGCCTGGATCGGCCCGAGTTCGCCGATGCGTTGCGCGAGTTTCTCGATTCGCCCGGCCCCGGCCTGTGCGAGGTGATGTTGGACGCCAGGCAAGGCTTTGAGCCCAAGCTCTCCTCGCGAAAGCTGGACGACGGACGCATGATCAGCGCCGCCCTGGAAGACATGGCGCCGTTCCTGCCCCGGGACGAGTTCCAATCCAACATGATTGTCCCGATCTGATGTTAAACCCCTGTGACAAGCAGCTTGAACTCGGCAGTGGACTTTTTTTGTTACCCGGAAATTGGGGGCCGAGCAAGGAAGTTGGAGCGGCCCTTATTTTCTGTCATCCTGAGCTTGCGAAGGATCTCGCAGAACGCCGGGGAGCGTCATGCCACCCTTCCGCCTTCTCGAAGCTGACGGCGTCTTTCGATGAGCCGTCAGTTCCGACTACGCGCCGACTGAAACGAATGTCCGGCCCGCCTCGTGATATTCCTTCGACAGACTCAGGACAGGCTCTTCGCAAGCTGCCAATGAACCTACCGGTTGAGGACAGGCGTTCAGCGCCAACGGCGCGACCACAATGTAGCCTAGGGCAACGCCCTAGGTCTTTGAGCCACAACGGCTTAGGGCTGAAAGCCCGCAACAAGTCCCGCTCAACGCATTGTGCCAGGCCTACAGCCTCGGCCGCCTCATTTGCGGAAGTCCTAGGGCGATGCCCCACTGCCATTAAGTTAAAAAATTCGCGGTCTCGTTCCCAGGCTCCAGCCTGGGAACGCCCCTGTCTTGGAGGCTCCAGCCTCCCGTTCCTCTCCGGTGCGCTGTGCTTTTGGAGGCCCGGCAGGAGGCTGGAGCCTCCGGGAATCCTGCATTCCCAGGCAGGAGCCTGGGAACGAGCGCGCGTTACTAGAGCCTCCAAGCTTAACTTAATGGCAGTGGGGCGATGCCCTAGGCTACATTGTGGCTGGGCCGTTGGCCCGGAAAGGCGCCAGGCGATCCCCGGTTCTTGCCCAACAATCAACGTCGCGCTTTGGCCGCCTGCAAGTCTCAGGATGACAGCCTTTGGGGCTGCGTCGTCGCTCGTGGGTCCGGTCTGCAAACCTGTGGGTAATCCAAAGAGAGGACTGCCGCAACCCAAGACACCGGTGCGTTCGTCAATAGCCCCAACCGGTTTCGACACCCTGCCGGCGCCCATTTCCGCATGATCCGCAACCTCGTCTTCGATCTCGACGGCACGCTCTTCGACTCCCTCCCGAGTATTGAACAGACGGCCCGCGTCGCCGTTTCGCGCGCGTTGCCCGAAATGCCGCCGCCCGACCTGCGTTCCCTGGTCGGCCCGCCCATCGCGAAGATGTTTGCGAAGCTCTGGCCCGATCTGCCCCCGGAAAAAATGGCGGTGTTGCTGGCGGAATTCCGGGCCGAATACGATACCGCCGGCTGCCTTGGGGCGACCCCATACGACGACGTTCTTGCCGTCATGGAGCGGCTGCACGAACGCGGTCTGCGCCTCTTCGTCCTCACCAACAAGCCGGAGAAACCCACCCGGGCCATTCTCAACTGCCACGGTCTCCTTCCCCTGCTGAGCGCCGTTTCCAGCCCCGACTCGAACCCGCCGTTTTCCGCAAAACCGCTGGGCGCGCAAGCGCTCGCCGCGGAATTCAAATTGCGTCCGGAGGAAACCGGTCTGGTCGGAGATGGCGCCGACGACGCGGAATCGGCGCGGGTCTGCGGCTTCCGGTTTTTCTACGCCGCTTACGGCTATGGCCGGCTTGAATGGTCGGAAAGCTTTACGGCGCTGGAAAAATTCGCCACTCTGGAGCAACTTCTGCTGTCTTAACTCTCTTTTCCCTGATGATACAACGCGACTTTTTCGAAGAACTCTTTGTCCTGGAGATGGCCAACAACCATTGGGGGGACGTGAACCGCGGCCTGAAGATCATCGCCGATTTCTCCAAGATCGTCCGCTTCAACAACGTCCGGGCCACCATCAAGCTGCAATTACGTGACGTGGAAAACTTCATCCACCAGGATTTTCGCGACCGCGAGGACATCCGCTACGTCAAGAAGACCCGCGCCACGCAGCTTACCCGCAAGGAATTCGCCACGCTGGTGACGGCCGTCCGGGAATCGGGGTGCATCCCGAGCGCCACCCCGTTTGACGAAGCCTCCGTGGACCTGTGCGAGGAATTGGAACTGCCGCTCATCAAGCTGGCCAGCTCCGACATCAACGACTGGTTCCTCATCGAGCGCATCGCCAAGACGCGCAAGCCGGTTATCGCGTCCTCCGGCGGTTCCTCGCTCAAGGACACCGACGATCTCGTCACCTTCTTCGCCAACCGCAGCATCCCGCTGGCGCTCAACCACTGCGTCTCGCTTTATCCCACTGAAGATTGCGACCTGGAAATGAACCAGATCGATTTTCTTCGCGCCCGCTATCCGCAGAACACCATCGGGTTTTCCTCCCACGAATACCACGACTGGGAAACGAGCATCTCCATCGCCTACGCCAAAGGGGCGCGCACCTTCGAGCGGCATATCGACGTCGACATGGGCGGCATTTCCGTTTCCCCGTACTGCTCGCTGCCGCAGCAGGCGGACACGTGGTTCAAGGCGTTCCGCCGCGCCAAGGCCATGTGCGGCAACCCCGGCACGATGAAACGCCGGCCGCCGCGCGAGGAGATCAAGTATCTGGATTCGCTGGTGCGCGGCGTGTACGCGCGCACGGATTTGAAGAAGGGCCACGCGCTCACCGACGACGACGTTTATCTGGCCATTCCGTTGCAAAAAGGGCAGATCTCCTGCCGTGAAATCATGCGGGGCCAGATGCTGCTGACCGACGTCGCCAAGGACCAACCGCTGACCATCGAACAGGTGGACACCCCCTACGCCTACGACGAGTCGCTCAAGCGGATCATCTTCGAGCGCGGGATTTAACGGCTGCGACTACATCCGCTCTGCCTGAAGCTGAACTTCCGGCATTGTCGAGCGTTTGCCGGTTTCGGGCTGGAATCCGGTGGGATTTCGTGCCCGGCGTCCGGGTTCTTCGTCACGGATGGCTTCCAGAATCTTGGTGAGCGCGAAAATCACGGCGACGGATTTCAAGATCGACAGCATTACCCTGAAAAGCGCCCCGAGAAGATAGCGTGCCGGGAGCTGGGCGATGAGGAATCCGATACCGACGGCCGCCAGAGCCGTTTGCCCCGGATGCTCCCGGATGTAAGTCTCGCTGGATTCGATTCCCTCCCCAACGCTTTGCCAGGCGGACTGGGGCTCTTTTTGGGAAATGTTTGTCGCGGTGTCCATACCATGGGTTCGAAATAGCGCCATGCGGCGCGTTCATTGCAGGTCCGGCGGCAGTTTGTGGACCAGTTCCTTGACCCGGTCCGCCTGGTTCCGGTTGCAAACCAGGACCGCGTCCTTGGTGCGGATGACGATCAGGTTGTGAACGCCCAGCAGCGCGACATGCACCCCCGGCTCGGCAAAGACGATGTTGTCGGTCGCATCCAGCGCGCTGACGGCGGCGTTGGCGGCGTTTCCGGCGGCGTCCCGCTCCCAGTATCTGGCGGCGGCGGCCCAGCTTCCGACGTCGTCCCAGTCAAAGCCCGCTTCCACCATCAGCATGCTTTCGGTTTTCTCCATGACGGCGTAGTCGAGGGAGATCATCGGCAGAGCGGCAAAGCGGGATTCGATGACGGCCTGGCAGTCCTCGGACGTGTGCAGGAGCGTGAGGAAATGGGCGAGCTCCGGGACGCAGCGTTCCAGCGCTCCGAGCATCGCCTGGATCGTCCAGACAAAAATGCCCGCGTTCCAGCGGTAGCCGCCCCTGCGCAGATACATCTCGGCCAGTTCCTGGTTGGGTTTTTCGCGAAATCCAGCCACCTGATGAACCTCCGGAGCGTCGGCAGCCATCCCCTCGACGGCGAACGGTTCGCCCAGTTCGATGTAACCGAAGTGCGGGCACGGCCACGCAGGACGAATGCCGACGGTGACAATGCGGTTGGTAGCCTGGGCCGCATGAAACGAGGCGCGCAGCGTCCGCTGAAAACCGCCGACGTCCTGGATTACCTGGTCGGAAGGCAGGACGGCAACGACGGCGGAACGGTCCCGCCGGGAAATCAGACCGGCGCCGAGGGCGATGGCGGCGGCGGTGTCCCGTTTCGCCGGTTCGACGATGATGTTGCGCGCGGGAATGCCGGGCAAAAGACGGCGAACCGTCTGCTCCTGGTCGCCGTTGGTCAGCACGAGCGTGCGCTCCGGGGGAACCAGTCCGCTCAGACGGGCAACGGTTGCTTCGAGCAGGGTATGGTCCGGAAAAAGTGGGGTGAGCTGCTTGGGATGCGAATGACGGCTAAGCGGCCAAAACCGCTCCCCGCTCCCCCCTGTTAGAATCAAAACGTAAAGATTCTGCGACATGCCGTGACTGAATCTGACTTGCATATCGGTGCGGTCAATCAAATAGTGACGACCCCGTGAGAGTCCCATTCAGCTTGTTCCTGGCCCTTCGTTACTTAAAACCGAAGCGCACCTTCGTCAGCGTCATCACGCTCATTTCCATTATTGGAGTGATGCTTGGAATCACCGTGCTGATTCTCGTCATTTCGGTCATGACCGGGTTCGAGAATGAACTGCGCAAAAAGGTGCTCGGGTTCGAACCTCACGTGCTGGTCAGCAACCCGGAGGGGGTCCTCAAGGACTGGCAGCCGCTCATGAAACGGCTTCGCGAGACGCCGGGAGTGGTGGCCGCCTCGCCGTTCGTGCAGGGACCGGTCATCGTCGAGTTTCACAACCAGCGCCTGGCGCCGAAGATTCGCGGCATCGACCTGGCACAGGAAGAAAAGGTGCTCCCTGAAATCAGCGGCAGTTTCATCAAACAGGGGAAGCTGGAACTCAAGGGAGACACGACAATCCTCGGCATCGACATGGCACGGATGCTGGGCGTGCATGTCGGGGACAAGATCACGGTTTATTCGCCCGGCAACCTCGGCGACGTGCTCAATGTCATCAAGAAAGCCGAGAAAGACCCCAAACAGCTTGAGACCCTCAAGGACCTCGTCCTGCCGACCGACCTGACCGTTACCGGGATTTTCGAGAGCGGGCGGTACGCTTACGATTCGGAATTCCTGCTGGTGCCCCTGCACGTCGGCCAGGAGCTGTACGGGCTGGAGGACAGCCTGCACGGGATTTCGGTGCGCACCGTGGATGCGAACCGCGCTTCGGAGATCCGCGACGCCATCCTCGCCAAAGCCCCCGACGGCATCGGAGCCGAGACCTGGGTGGACATGAACCGCAATTTCTTCGATGCGGTCGCCATGGAACGAAACGTGATGTTTTTCCTGTTGATGTTCATCGTGGTCGTGGCGGCTTTCGGAATTATGAATACGCTGATTACCGTGACGGTGCAGAAAACGCGCGAGATCGGCATCATGAAAGCGCTCGGGGCGACCACCGGGCAGATCGTTTGGGTGTTTCTGGGGCAGGGAATGGTGGTCGGGCTTTTCGGGAACGCGACCGGGCTTGCGCTCGGCATGACGCTCATTACCTACCGCAACGAGTTCAAGGACTGGCTGGCGCGCTTCCTGGGCATTCAGGTATTTCCGGCGGATGTGTATCAGTTTGCGAAAATCCCGGCGGAAGTGGTCTGGTGGCCGGACGTGGCGATCATCTGCATTAGCGGATTTGTCATCTGTTCGCTGGCGGCGTTGATTCCGGCCTATGCCGCCGCCCGCCTCGATCCGGTCAAGGCGTTGCGGCAGGAATAGGTTCCCGGTGGAAACAGACGCTTCCCACGCGACCCGCGTCGGTTGAGGCGGCGGTTTCGAAATCAGCGGGAGCCTCAGATGTCCTGACCTCTACCTGGAATGGGCGTGAGACCATTCGGAGCGGCGAAGCCGTGGCGCGTTGTGGTCGCGCCAGCGTCTTGTAGGACTGCGGCGAGGCCTGTTTGCCTCCACAGCGACGAGCCGATGGGGCGCAGGAAACGCTTTGGGTAATTCCTGAGACCAATCGCTTCGAAAGCGGTGGAGATTCCTTTCCATTACTCACAAGTTTGCAAATCGGGCGCAGGAGTGAGAACGGAGCCCCGAACGTTGTCATCCTGAGCCTGCGAAGGATCTCACGAGGCGATCGCGACGTTCGTTTCAGTCGGCACGTCATCGGGACGGACGGCTCATCGGGCGGTGCTGTCAGCTCCGAGAACGGTGAATGGTGACCTAACGCGGGCTGGCCTGCCGTGAGATTCCTTCGACAGACTCAGGACAGGCTCTTCGCAAGCTCAGGATGACAAATAATATGGGCCGCTCCGGTTTCCGTGCTCGGCTTCCAGTTTGTGGGTAATGGAAAGGGCACTTCACCGCCGCCAGGGATGCCTCCCTGGCGGCGGCAACGTTTTCATCGGAGCCCTTGCGGCGAATGGAAACGAACAAACTCGAAGATACAAGTGCGGCACTCCTGTCTTTCCATTACCCACATCTTTTCGAAGGGCGGGCGCAATCAATCCTCATCCTCATCTTCATCTTCATCGAATTCAGCATCGACTTCGGCGCGCTCTTCTTCGGCTAATTGTTCGGCCTCCTGGTCATCGATCGCATCGTCAAGCTCCTTAATCGCCTTCTCGATTGTTTCGATCGAGGCATCGACATCGCCCGCCTCGGTTACGCCTTTGAGGGAGGCTAGCGCTTTGATCGAGGCTTGTGCGACATCTTTGGCCTCCATCAAGGCATCGAGATCGCCGGCCTTGAGGGCGGCCTTAATCTTCTTGTCGACCTCCGCCATCGTCTGTTCCTTGCTCTTGAGGATCGCCTCCATTTGCGCCCCCAACACCGCGGCGCGCCGGGTTGCTTCCTCAAGATCGACCGCCGCCTCCTTCTGGAGGGACTGAACGACATATTTGATCGGATCGAGCAGCGCCGGGTCCTCCGTTTTCGGCTTGTACGCGGCAAACGCTTTTACCAGGCTTTGCAGCGCCATGACGCGACGGTCCACCTCCGCCTTCTTGAGTTCTTGCAGGGTTCCCTTCACGGCGGTCAGCAGTCCGTCGATGCTGCCGGTGTCGGGGTTGCTGAGCTTGGCATTCTCGACGGCAAGCTTCTTGAAATTCATCCACCAGACAGGGTCCAGCGACATGTCGTCGGGAATCCAGTCTGCCCGGTCTCCGAGCTTGCGGTACAGCTGGTCGTCGTCGTTGTAAAAGCGCTCCAGATAGTCGACCACTTTGTCCGCGTTGAGATCTTTGTCGGAGAGGGTGGCTTCGGTCAAATGGCAGGCGCCCAGGGCGTTGCGCGCGAGCGGATTTTTCTTCACGACGGCGCCCCATGCGATCGTGTATTTCGCAAGCGACGGGTTGAGCTTGCGCACCTGGAGCCCGAGCCTGCGGTTGGCCGGGTTCTTGAACGATTTTTGCGTCAGTTTCCAGGCCGCTTCGAGTTCGCTCTTCTTGTGGAATTTGTAGATGATGTCGGTGAGCTTGTCACCGGCTTTGCCCACGGCCTCCAGCCCCGCGCCGGCGGTCGAGGTGACGCCGCCCAACTCCAGAAGCTGGCCAATGATCTTCGCCGCTCCAAACAAGCACTTGACGGTGTAATAGGTCGCCTGAGTCGCCTGGTTCTTGACGAAATTCCGCGCGGAGGACTCGAGCTCGTCCTGGGCGGCAAGGAAATCGAGCTGATTGTCCCGCCAGCGACAGAATTGGTTGAGCCGCTGGCCCGCCGCGACCATGTTGGCGACCAGACGGGCGGCGTCGCCCACCGCCCCAAGCGCCGGAACGAATTTCGCCGCAAACCCCATGCCTCCTTCGACCAGCTTGACAGCCAGCTCCCAAAGAGCCCGGTCGCGCTCGATCTTGGCGATCAAGTTCTCGATCTTCAGCGCTTCAATGTCGAACTCGTCGTCACCGTCGGCTTCTTCCTCCAGGACGGTCTTGGCGATGAGATCGTTTTTCGCCTTGCCCAGTCCCTTGCCGATTTCCTTCGCCGTGCCTGACACGGCTTTTCCGATCGTGCCGATCGCGTCCACCAAATCGCACTGCAACGGTTCCTCGTCCGGGTCGCCGTCGATGGTCATGTCCTTGATCTTGAAAACACCCTTGACTTGAACTTGAAGGGTCTTGGTGAACGTGCGAATCCCTTTGTCGTACTCCCCGTTGTCGTAGAATTCCTTGATCTGGATGCCGGACGCGATGGCGAGGAAGCCGTTTTTCATACCGGCGCCGGCCTGTTGCAACGCGACGTTCTTTGAATCGATCGCGCTGAAAGAGCTTTCGATGCCTTCGCCAAGCGCGGTCACCGCATCCGCGACTTTCGGCGGGTTCTCGCACAGGGCGGCGAGAACATCCTTGGCGGAGACCGCCGAGCTGTAAATGGTGGCGATCTGGTTCGCTTCGTCTTCACTCACGCCCGCCTGGACCAGCACGGATGAGAGACCCGCCCCGATGCCATCGATGACGCCGTTCAGGGCTTTGATGTAATCGCCGCGCTTGACGAGGATCGCATTTTCGATAACGAGCTTCAGACCAGTCCCCGCAAGATCGATATCGGTGGAAATCGAGCCGGTCTGTTGGTCCAATTCGTCCCCATTAGAGGTTCCCTGGATCTTCCGAACGTCCTGAACGCTCTTCAGGGCGATCTGCGCGCCCTGGGTCAAACAGTCCACCACGCCGCCCGCGTCGCCCTGTTCAAGACTCCCAACCAGGTTCTTCCCGATCGCGACCGATTTGAGTGCGTTCGGGGCGATCGCCATCGCTTTTTCGAGGCTCTCCTTCATCGCCGGATCGCTCACCGAGGCCACGGCGATTGCCAGGGCGCCGTTGAGAACGTCAGCGATGCTGTTCAAGCCGTCGCTCATGCCATCAGCCCCTTTGGCAAAGGCTTTGCCGGCGGCAATCGCCGCTTTGCCTGAGTCGAAGCCGTTCGAAACGGAATCGATCACCTCGCTGGGGAAGCCCGCCTGGCCCAATGCGAACTGGGTGATGATTTCGATATTCCCCAAAACCAGTGAGGAAGCGTCGGCAAACTCCTTTTCCTTGGCCTTGTCATAGATCTGCCCGCCGCCCTTGATGACATCGGACGACAAAGTCAACAGTTCGACGGCAAGCTGGGCCCCGGCTGTGTCGCCCCCGAACGAGGCGACGAGGTCGGAAGCCACCGAGCCCAAGTCCCCCACCAGGTCCACCCCTTCGCGGATAAGGCTCAACTCCGGCGTCAGCTTCCCTTCCTTTTCCTTTTTCGCAATCGCCAGCTCGTAAAGCTTGTTGGTCTCGTCGAGCATCCGCTGCGTCTTCGAGTACATGTCCGCAACGAAGGTTTCCGGGAGGATGCGTTCGCGAACCAGCGGCGTCCAGAATTCGTCCGCAATCTCCTTCGCGGTGAAGAGCAACTCCTGCTTGCCGTTCCGCTCGACGGTCTCCGCTTTCAACCGCTCGTTACAATTGGCAATGGCCGTAGTGCCGTGGTTGATGCTTTGCGATGCCTCGCTGCTCAATTTGAGGTCATAGAACTCGATTTCGGTGAAATCCATTTCATCGATCTGGCTCCCCTCGACTTTTAACAACTGCTCCTTCTTGAGCTTGAGGAAAGACTTGTTGTTCGCCAGTTCGGTCGCCATGGCTTTCTGGAAATCCACCTTCACTTTCGCGAGTTCGTTGCGGACCTCCGCCAGGATGGTTTGTTTCAGCCGCGCTTCGATTTCCAGGCCGGCCACCTGCTGGGCCAGATCGGTGCCCGTCTCGGTTCCATCGGTCACCGAAATGCCGGTGAATTCTTGAAGCCAGTCATTAGTGCTTTTCATAGGGTAATCGACTTAGAGTCAGCGCAGGCGCAGGATGTTAGCTTCGAGACGATTGATCGCCGCATCGAGCCGGCGGGTGGCCATCGTGATCCCCCGTTTATCGAAGGGATTCGAGGCGATGCTGGTGAGCAACGGGTTGGCGGAGAGCAGTCCGCGAATACTTCTCACTTGTGCGAGGGCGGGTTCGCGTTGACCGCGCAAATCGTTTCCCTTCAGTTCGGGATTGCTGAGAGTGCGGACCGTCACGGTGAATTGTTGAGGGGCGAAGAGCGACTGGAGTCGTTCGATATTTGTTTTCAGCCTCTTTTTAACCGCGTTCTTGATCTCTTCCTTGCTTGGGAGAGTATCGACCGCCCCCTCGCAGAGCGCGAGGAAGTTGGCCAGCGCGGTGTTGAAGTCGCCGACCGCCTTCTGATAGACTTTGTCATCGTTGACCAGGTTGTTTCTGGCTCCGATCGAGTAGCCGTGGGGATTGGCGACCGCCTCTTCGGCCCGCTTGGTTGCAACGTCGAGCTGCCGCAGCGCTCCCTGATAATCTCCGCTCTTCGCCGTTTTCTCGGCGGCTTTAACCATCTTTTCGATGTCGGAGATCAGGCCCTTGTCGCCTTTCGCTTTGGAAACGGAGTCCTTCGCCGGCGGCAGGATGCTCTTGTTGAATACGCTAAGGCGACCGGTCCACTCGGCCTTGCCAAGCCGGGTTTCGTCCTTCCCGTGCAGGAGTTCGTCCTCTTTGCTCACCGCCATCGTCATACTCGCCGAAACGTTCTCGATTTCGGTCTGAAGCAGCTTGAGATCCGCGAGGGCGGAATGGCGCTTCAACGGATCCTCTTCGAGCGTTTTTAGCTGTTTGAGTTTTTTCTCAAGCCGCGTCAGGTAAGATGGCGCCACTTTCTTGAACGGGAATGCGTCGAGCGTCTGATCCACGGCCTTGAACAGCACCTTGAATTCATCGTGAGCTTTCTTGCTTTCCGTGACCCGGTCGGTGGCGGACAAGAACGACATTTCGAAGGCGCCCAGCTCCTTCATGTAGTCGGCGGGATCGGTCTTGCCCAGCGAGCTCTGGAGTTGCGCCAGGGCCTCGTCGAGCGGCTTGAGAACGGCCGGACAAAACTCTTTGAACTCATCGCGGTGTTCGTTCAATTGTTTCTCGTTATTGGCAAGGGTCGCGGAAAGCCGATCGAGACCGAGTTGCGACTTGACGTGCCCAAGGAGCCGCAGCCTGTTCTTGAGCTCGGTCAGTTTCTCCAGGGCATCGGCGAGCGTGCCGCGATTTCCGCTGCCCGCGAGGAGGGCAAGCCCGGCGCGCTCGGTTTCCAGCGCATCGAATACCGGGGCGAGGGCTTTGTTTTCCTCCTTGCTGCGCTCGAACTTCTTAAGAGCCTCCAGCCACTCGAGAACTTGCCTCGCCATCTCGGTCACCGCCTCCTTCTTCGAAGTGATGTCCTCGTTGGCGGCTTTCGCCGCCTTCTCGATCTCCTGGTTGAGTTTGTCGAGCGCAACGCGGGCGGCCGCATAGTCCGACGCCGCGTTCTTTCGAATGTTCTCCGCCTTGACGAGTAAATCCATCGAGGCTTCGCCATCCAGCGGTTCAATCTCTTCAATGGCTTTCACCGCGAACTTCCAGTCGGTCTCGAACTGTTGCTTGTTCTTTTGCAGAATCGCTTCGTCCCCCGCCTTCTTGATGGCGGTGGGATCCTTCAACTGGCTCAATAGCTTCGTGAGTTCGCCAAGGCTGCCCTCCAACATGGACGACAACTCATCCTCGGCGTAAGCGCCGCGGGACTTCGAAAGCCACCGTTGACCGATCGCTTCCAGTTCCAACGCAAAGCCTTTCGCCGCATCGGGATTCTTTAATGCGGCGATGGCGTTCTTAACTTCGTCGTGGCGCTTTTGAAACTTGTCTTGGAATGGGGCCGACCAGGTGGGACGCTTCGTTGCCGCTTCCAATTGGCGGCAAAGCGCCTGCCCTTGTTTCAGGGCGCCTGGAAAATCCTTGGCGGTCTGCGCCATCGCGAACCGGTCTATTTGCACCTGAAAATAGGCTACTTCTTTCGTTTCCCCGGTTTCCTTGAAATTGCCAAAGAGATTGATGACCTGCGAGTGAAGCGATTCCAACTCCTCCGCGCTTTGCCGGTAGAGAGCGATCGTTTTCTCCAGGGATTGAAGAGTCCCCTCAAGGGCCGGCCCTCCCTTGTTGTCGCCCGAGAGCACGAGGCCCAGGTTCGTATTAAAGGCGCCCTCCAATGGCGCGACGATGCCTTCCGGGGCGATCGTCTTCAGTTCGTCCACGAGCTTCCTGCCTTGCCGCCCTCTGGCCTTCCCCTTGACTTCGAGAGCGCTCTTTTCCGCACACTCTTTCGGATCGGGGAGTTTCTTCTTGTCGACAGCGTCCAGCTTGTTGACACCAGAAATGTAATCGGGGGTCGCCTTGAGCTCGCCATTGGCCCCTTCGATGGCGGTTTTCACCTCAGCAATCGAGTCTTTGTATTGCTTCTGAATCTCATCGATTCCCGGCAGCGTTGCGATCTCGTTGTATTTTGCCTGGAGTTCGGCCAACCGCAGCACACAGACAGCCTTCTTCTTTAGTTGCTGCGCCTGCTCCTTGGTATTCTTGGAGGTCTCCTCCCGGCGCGCCTTGGTCTTTTCACGGTTGGTTGCGTAAACCCCTTCCAGGCCTTCGCGGATCTGTTCGAGCTTTTTCGCGATGTCGTCCTCTTTGATCTTCTTGGGATTCGACCCGGCCAACTCGGCGGCATCCTTCAGGCAGGTGTCGTAAGCGCCCTGAAACTGCTTCCCCACTTCAGCCAGTTCAGTGTCCTTCGCGATGCCGGCGAGGAGTTTTTCGATTTCCCCGGAGTGCTTGATGATCTTTCCACGAGCCCCGAAGGGTTTGAGGGAGAGCTTCTTGGTTACCCCGTCCAGCCATGCTTTGCGTTCGTCCTTATTGGCCATAGGTCATTAGATTGAGATTCTTTGGGAAAATGGATGCCATTAATTGGCCAGATGAGTTTCGACGTCCTGAATTGCGCTCAAAATGGCGTTGATGAAATCCGATCCAGACTGGCCAAATGGGTTGCTCATGAGATCGGCCATGATCGGGTCGGCTTCGATAATCTTTCGCTGGCGGTCCAGAAGTCCTTTGATGGACTCCATCTTGCCGCTGTTGATGGCGGCATCGATCTCGTCCTGAACTCCGTCGAGAAGCTCTTTGAGGTGGTCCTGAATGCCGGAGATAAGCCCCGCCGTGTCGTCGTCGGGATAGTCCGCGGCGATCCCCTTTGCAAGACCGGCGAGCGCAGCGGCCAGTTCGCCGGGAATCTTGGTCCAGCGTTCCAACAGATACCTACGTTTTGCGACGAGGCCCGAAGGCGGAAGCGTCATTTCGGCCTTCGCGAGAACGATCTGGTCCAACAGGCCGCTCGCCGCCAGCTTCTTGAGCAGATCCAGCGCGGTCTGGAAGTCGTCTTTCTCCATGGCGTCGTTGGCCCTGTTCCAGCTGTCGTTGATCTTCTGGCGAAGCTCGGCGACTTGCGGGCTGGGCTTCCCGATGACGCGTACTGCCTGGATGTATTCCGGCTCCAGCCGCCCGAAAACCGCCCAAAACTCTTCCATCAGTTTGGAGGAACCCTCGGGCTGCTTGGGCTCGGCCTGCGGAGCGGGTGGGGGCGGCTGCTGTGACGGCGCGGGGGTCGATGGCGGCGGCTGGGTGGAAGAAGTGCCGGAGGTGCCGCTCAGGGATTTCAAAACCTCGCCAACCTTCGTCAGGCTGGCTTGCGCTCCAGCCAAATCGCTCCCGATTTGTGACTTGAACTCGGAAAGCGGTTTGACGAGGAGATCTTTGGCGCCCGGATTGGTTGCGATGACTTGTTTGATCACCGGAGCCAGCTTGTTCATAGCCTCCATCAGCCGTTCGGCCGAAAGGCCCGATGGCGGCGCCGGCGCCGGGGGCGGTGGAGTGGACGGGGCGCCCAAAATGACCCCGATCTCCTTGAGCGCGGCCAAGGCGCCGGGGTACGCGCCGGCTTTCTCCTGCTGTACCACCTGGTTGAGAACCGGCGCAATTTTCTCCTTTGACCGGGGATCCGCCAGAGCCGTCTTGATCTGAGGAAATAAGCGTGCCTTGAGGGCATCGAACTCTACTTTTTCAAAATCGCTTGCAGTGGGGGCGGGGGGAGCGGGCTCGGGTTTTGGCGCTGCATCCGTCGTCGGGACAGCTTCCAGCGGAGCCGGAGCAGCCGGTCCAGAACCAGCCTGGTCGGAAGGTGCGCCCCCTTCCGTCTCGCCGTCCTCCGCGGCTTCGACTTCGTCGGATTCCGTCTCTGCCAATTGCCGAAGCTCGATCGGCAAAAACTTTGCGCATTGACGAGCCTTGAGAACGTCCTTGATGACTTTTTCGAAAGTTGGCGAGGGCTTGTTCTTGGATGCAAAGACGAGCGCTTCGGCTTCCTGAAAACAGAGGCCCTTGAGCACGCGCTTTGCGCCTTTGCCGCACTCGGCTTCCGCCTCCTTGATGAGTTTGGAGTTGGGCGGCCTGGGCGTTACGAGGACGATGTCTTCGGCATCGCCGCGGAACAATGCGAAATTGAATCTTTTCTTGCCCAGTTTTTGAAGCGCGATTTTAAGTTCGTAACTCATGGGTGGAGGCCGATTCGGAGTTCTGAAGGGGTGTCGAAATGTGCGGCGAAGTTGCTATGCCGGGCAAGAGAACGCCCACTCAAAGCGGATCGAAGGCGGTTTATTTTTATATCAAGCAGAATCCGGTTCGATTGCAAGAAAATAATGTGTGCCAGCATGCGAGACGCGCGCGCTCCGGCTCCACCGTTCTTATATCCTGACCCGCTGTGCGGCCGCAGCCGCGATCCGTTCGGCCGCAACGATCGCGCGCTTGTGTGCGCCGCGTCCGATTTCTCCGGCGGCATCGGCGGCGCTTACGCGAATCACAAATTGTTTGCCGTCCCGTCCGACGTAGCGGGCCGTGGCTGTCACCTCGGCGCCCGGAGGGGTCGGCGCGGTATGCTCGATTTCCAGGCTCACGCCGACCGAGAGCTCATCCGGCTCAAGCAGTGGGGCCAGCAGACGCGCGGCGGCGAGTTCCATCAGGGCGATCATGCGCGGCGTGGAAAGAACGGCGGGAAACGCAGGACCGTCGCCGCTGTCGAGAGCGCTGGCGAGGTCGGAGTCGGCGACGGTCATCCGGGCGATGGCGGTGGCGTTGAGCGGCAGGGAAGTCATATGTTTTGGGACAAGGCTACCACCAACGCGGGTTGGACAACAGGCTTGTAAACGGACAAACTGCCGCCCGATATGCCTCCCTTTTCCAAATTGCCGGCGAACCGGTTACAACGCGGCGGCGTCCTTCGCGTCGTGTTAATTGTCGTCGTCCTGATCGCGGCGGTTGCCGGCGGTCGATGGTATTTCAAGCATCGCAAGCCCGCCGCCGTTACCTACGAAACGATCGCCGTCGAGCGCGGCGACCTCACCCAATCCGTCCTGGCCGTAGGGACGCTCAATCCGGTGCTTAACGTGCAGGTCGGCAGCCAGATTTCCGGCATCATCCAGAAGCTGTTTGTCGATTACAACAGCCCGGTGAAAGCGCATCAGTTGGTGGCGCAGATCGACCCCGCCATCTACCAGGCGGCGGTTACCCAGGCCGAGGGCGATCTTGCCAGTGCGAAGGCGGCGCTGGAACTGGCGCAAATCAACGCCCGCCGGACCAAGGAACTGCGCAAGGACAACGCCGCCCCGCAGGCAACGCTCGACCAGGCGATCGCCTCGCTTCACCAGGCCGAAGCGGCCGTGAAAGTCAAAGATGGCGCGCTGGCCCGGGCGCAGGCCGATCTGGATCACTGCACGATTGCCTCGCCCATCGACGGCATGGTTATTTCGCGCAATGTGGACGTCGGGCAGACAGTCGCCGCCAGTCTTTCGGCGCCGGTTATTTTCACCATCGCCAACGACCTGAGCAAAATGCAGATCGATGCCAGCGTGGCTGAAGCCGACGTCGGCAATGTGGCCCTCGGCCAGGATGTGGAGTTCACCGTGGACGCATTCCCGTACCGCACCTTTTTCGGCAAGGTCATCCAGGTGCGCAACGCGCCGACGACCGTGCAAAACGTGGTCACTTACGACACCGTTATCGAGGTCAAGAACGACGACCTCAAGCTCAAGCCGGGGATGACCGCCAACGCGTCGCTCATCGTGGCGCACCGGGACGATTCCTTAAAGCTCGGCAACGCGGCATTCCGGTTTCGTATGCCTGAACGGAATGAAACCAAGCGGCACCGCGGAGCGAGCGCCGCGGCTTCTCCCCCGGGGCTGGACCCGGTGGCTGGCGAGCCGTGGGCCGGCGGCCAGCACGCCAAGCCGCGCCCCGTGAGGCGTTTTGAACGCACCGTTTACGTGCTGCCCCAGGATGCCACCGAGCCAAAACGGGTGCAGATCAAGGTCGGCATCAGCGACGGCGTCGATACTGAAATCGTGGATGGCTTGAACGAGGGAGACCGCGTCATCGTCGCAGCCAGCAACGGCGGAGCGGCCTCCGCGCAGCCGGGAGCGACGAGCCCCTTCGGAGGCCCGCCGCGCCGCTTCTAATCCCACGGAAAGCCTCCACAAGAAAGAAGAAATGTCCGCAGATTACGCAGATTCCCGCAGATTTTTTCAGTTGGCGACTGACTTGAGACTAGTAGGCTGTAACAGTGATCAGTTCGGATCGCTAGACGATGGCAAAGCGCGAAAAGTCGGGAGGGGCTCGGCAGTCGCGTCAGCGTCTTGGAGTGCG
>Ga0316226_1001799_pt1 | contig 21655 bp, 18 predicted proteins | sample TBH18017metaG_FD_206009 | JGI IMG/M metagenome (GOLD analysis project Ga0316226, IMG submission 206009) | Freshwater microbial communities from Trout Bog Lake, Wisconsin, USA - TBH18017 | ecosystem: Environmental > Aquatic > Freshwater > Lake > Hypolimnion/Profundal zone | place: USA: Wisconsin...
GATGATAAATAGGGTCAAAGGGCAGTGAGATGGCATGGCAGGGACTCTCCTGCGAACATGATACCGCGATTCGCCGGCGAGTTCTGTGTGAATTTTTAATCCAAATTTTGGACTGGAGAAAAGATGGTCGGGTTTGCGAGTCTACCCATCTCGCACCAACAGCCCCGTGGCTGCCGTGCTTTGCTCCCTCAGTACCTTGGGGCCGCGAAGGGCGCTTGGTCTGTAGCGTAGCTGGTCGATTTACACTATCACCCGAACTTGCGGTTGGCTCGGATCAGCCGTTTAACATCCGATTTAAGCCCCGACAAACGGCTCCGGGGTCACCAAACTTTCCAATTATCAGGCTCCTCTCGGAAGGAACCTGCTCGGTTTATACCATCCACTCCAGCCTTTAGGCCGGATCTCTGTATCTTTTTTACCATGACCTTGCGGCGTTGGCAAGTTCTCCGTACAAAATTTGGACTCCAAGAAAATGCCCTCCCAAACCGGAAGGGCTGTCAGGTAGGTGTTTCAGGATAGCCAAACCAATCTATTACGGCTTCAAAACCGTGTCAATCACCCGTTGGGAATAAACGGCATCTTCGCATACCCTTTTCCCTGAACCTGCTACGTCCTTCGATACGGTCCAGTCGTTAATGCCCTCTCTATGGGCCACTTCCAGCGATCCAATCGACTACATAGCAATGACGAAGTTATGCCCAACTCTTCAGCCCAATCGGCCATACATTGCCTTTTGCCATTGAATTCCAACATTCTAGTTCTTCTCGTATTTCTGTTTTGTTGGGCCGGAGTCGCCCAATAGCAGTTGTCTGGACCATAACCTTTGTCGTTGTCGCGTCTTTCGATTGAATGCCTTGGTGTAGGACGTGGCCCCATGTCTTTGAAGAAGTTCTCAAATACCATCCATCTTTCGCAGACCGTTATGCCGCGACCTCCGTAGTATTTATAACCGATATTATCTGGGTTACTGCATCTCTGTTTCATGTTTACCCAGATTCCTTTTTCTCGATTCTTTTGACGATGAATCAACGCATTCAGGCGAATCTTATCTCGGTCACGCTGTAGTCTATCTTGCCTCTTCGAATACCATCTGTCGTAATTTTTGTCGGCCCATTCTTGAGCCTTCCGGATCACTTCTTCACGATTAGCAAGATACCTAGCCCTCTTCACTTGACGAACATGATCCCTGTTGTTTTCCTGCCATATCTTCATTCCAATTCGATGACACTCTGGACATCCTTTCCCTTTGGAAATATAGGAATGTCCACGCTTGCAAGTTTTGGCCGATTGGGATACTTCTTGATGTGGGGATGTCACGTCGCTCTCCTTAGCGATGGGGCTTTGCCGGATGTTGAAGCATCCGACATCCCCTTTATTTTACCTCAATCTGGAACAAATTCAATTACTTGATACCCGCTACCTACTTTTTGCGGCTTGTAGTTGATCTTCGAGTTCGTCCAAATCTGGAAATCTCCTTCCGAGATTCCAACAATGCGGATCATACGAAAACTCACAGCGGGTAGCCTTACCCGTTGCGCCTGCCGCGAAGGGCTGGTCACTGGAAGAGTGAATGTAAACCCGGCAGTAGAGGAATCATCGTAGAACACCTCGAAGTTGATGGGTTGGCTAGCCGTGTACTCGATGTAGATGTCTTTGGCAAATTTACTTTCGTCCGTCCCCAAGCGTAGCCAAAACGTGTCCATCACCTTCCGGGTTTTCGCCAAGTCTAGAGCGCGTAAACCAATCTGATAGGTGTAGGAAAATTGGGTGACGTTCCCGGCGATCTGAATCGAGACTTTGTAGTACTCGTATCCAAGTCCGTTGTTGAGAACGTAGTTCACTTTTTGGCGCTCAGAGGTGTTCACCGTGCCGATTAGCTGCGAGACTTCGCCATCCTCAAACCAGAGATAAACCAGTAAGGTCTGCCCTGCGGTGTCGATGTCCAAGGTTAGCTCTTGGAATGATTTGGTAACCGCTGGCATCCCAAAATCCGTGTATGGCGTTTGCAGGTTCATACTGATTGGGTTTTGAACCAGCACTCCAGCATTGTTGCCTTCGTCGTAAGCCTGAATCTGGCGGTCAAGATGAACCAGACCATCCGAACTTCCAAACAGGAGGTTGTTCGTGTCGGCTTCCAGCAACAAACTCTGCGCGTCGATGTCGTCGTTTCTCCAGCGTTTGTAAACCGTGTGCAGAATCACTCGATGGCGTTTTCCGTCTACCCCTACGTAACTAAAAAACACCATGTTGTTCCAGTAAGCTCCCCGAGTTTGAGAAAGTTTCGTTAAATCGGCCTCTACGATTGGGGATGACCCGACCTGTTGGAAGATGAACTCCAACGCCTGTGTCAAATACGCCGACGCTCCACCCTCGAAAAACCTTATCCCATCATTTGCTTGATACAGGATGCCTTCTTCCGTATCAACCCATCCAAGCGGAGCCACGCACCCGTGTTTGCACGCTGTCGGATAGACCGTAGGACTTGCATTCTCGTTCGAACCGGGAGCAACCGAAAACCAACCAGCCTTAACCGTGGAGACATATAAATTTCCTTTTTTACCGACTACCACCGTGATTGGATCATCGGACGTGCTGACCTGAACGTAAGCTGCCGAACTGACATATTGCGGGTTGTTCGACGCGCTGAAGTAAAGATAGTTTGGATTGTTGGGATCACCCGCAAACCAGAACTGCCCAAACGCCTGCGCTATGATCGTGACGGGCTGACCGTACTTGGCCGTCGCGGAAACCTGCTCCCCTAACAGATGCGAGTTCTGCACAAACGCCATGAACGAGTTCGGAACCGAAGCCCCCGGAGCATAGACCAACGAGAGAACTACCACGGTTTCAAAGTTGTTGGCGATGGCTCCGATGGTCCCCAAACTCACCTGCTGCGCCACCGAGATATTTGCCATGCTGACCGGATAGACTCGAACCACGGAGTTGGTGGTCGGGATGGCCTGAAGTAAAGTCGTGTTCACTGGAGTCTGAAGCGTGCTGGTGACCGGAACATCGTTGGTAAACGAGACAAAATCCGATTGCTCGATGTCGGCATCCGTCATCACGTCCAGATAAGTTTGCGGGCTTCCGGTTAGCAACACCTCGTCTACCCTTCGGTAGTTGTCGCCCAGCGTTCCCCCTCTGCGGTAGATTCTCAGGCTTGTGGTCTGGGGATCGACGGTCGGGTAGGTCAAAGTCAGCAACACTGGTTGCCGCCGTGGATAGACCCAGTTCGTCTGGTTCGGCGGGTTGATATTCGACATCTCCATCGAAGGATTCGACTCGGTTCCGTCCACGTTGTTGTAGAAGGTAACCATGTAGTCGTAAGCCACACCTGCGAACGTATCCGGCCCGTAGCCGCCAAATAGGACAAGAGACGCCAGTTCTACCGTGGCCGCAGTGTTGTCATTCATCACAATGCTCAACTGGTAGCCGTTCACCGCTCCCCAATTGAACACAGGATCGTTGAAGTCCGCTCTCCCGGCCCCGGCAAAGTCCGACAACTGCAACAGCATGGGCGACCAGTTGTTCAATCCGGTTTTCAGTTGAGCGATTCCGCCAGCCGAGTTGTTGTATAGCCCCAGAGACTCGTCCAAAACCGCGTCCGTTGCCAGCGTGGTAGGAGTTGCCGCCGTCGAACCTCCAGTTTCCGCGCTTGCCAAAACTTGCTGCAATGGCCCTTGAGCAATGACCTTGTAGAAATAGTCGGAATTGAACGTCCCATCCCCACAGTCGAATTTCAGGGTGATCGAGAGTACCTGAGACGGGTCGCTGACGAACAGATACAACCCAATGTAGTCTTCCTGATTTAGTGTGGTCGGCCAACCTAAGATCGGCCTTCCCGCAAAACTGTGTCCGATGGTTCCTGTGCCTGAAGCCGCTACACTCACGGTCCAGCCGTACTCTTTGACTGCCGCTCCGAAGGCATGAGTCTTGGTGAAGTTGGCAATGATGCCAGTCGAGGTGATAAACAGCACTAGAACGGTTTCCTGACTGGCTCCGGTATCAATCACCAAGGACTGAAAGATTCCCACCACAGATGGGTTAGCAACCGCAACTTCCTGAATTCCGGTTTCCGTCACGGCCCCGGCCAGAGTAGTTGAAACCAAGACTTGGTTGGGATTGAAGGTTGAAGTTCCTGTGGTGGTGTAGGCCGATCCTACGCAGGAGTCGAGAATTATTTCATCAGGCGACTGCGCTTCGGCGGATACCGGATACTGCGGCTGTGCAATCCCCATGTTCTGCGGAGCCGCGAGTGTTCCGTTGTCTTTCGCCATCCTCGCGGAATCTGCAAAAAAATTGTAAGGATTCGAGGATACAGGGGTTGGGGCCGCTGCTTGGGATTGCCAAGGCTGGCCGCTAAGATTGCTGGCAATCAACTGGAATTCGCCTTCAGAGAGGGCTGTCCTGCGATACAAACCTGTTCCAGAGCCAGCATAGCGCCATGCCTGACCGTTGAGTCCGTTGAGTTTAGATAAACTCGTTACGGAGGCCGGAAGAGGGAAAACGGCGGCACCCAGAGCATGGTTGGCTGCATTGATTAAAGCGGTACCTAAACGTGTTCCGACCGAGTTCTCGGCTAGTTCTTCGCAGTTGTCCTCATTGAGCCATTGGCCCTGCTCACAAGCATCATCGACGTTGCGAGCCACAATTCCAAGGCTCTTGAGCACGAAATTCTGATTCTGGTAGGGGGTGTCGGCCATGCTCAAAGTTTAGCGCGACTGGTTTTTGGGGGATACAGAAAACCGCCTGAGTAGTACCGGGGAGCCAGCGAAAGCTCCCCGGCGTGTTAAAGCCAACAATCAGTGTAGAGGTGTCCTTTCTTGGTGATTGGGATTTGAATTACACACTTGTTTTGCCAATCTTGGATTCGATGAACTCGGTCAGACCGTCCGGTTTCTCAGTCCAAATTTTGGACTCGCCGCGAAAGTCGATGTTTGCCGCCGTCTGCCGATACGCCGCGTCCGTTACCTTAAACCCCCACTTTTTCTGGAAGTAGGCGCGGTCAGCATCGGCTTGTAGTTCCATGTTTCTGCGGTCTTGCGGATTCGCCAGCCGGAGAGTCCCTGAACGGTAATGCCAGAACGACAAATCCATCTGCACCCCGACAATTCCACAAGCCGCCATCTTCAAGGCCAGATCGCAGTCCGAACAATAATTGTAAAGCTGCTCATCGAAGAACTCTCCGAAGGCCGAAACGATGGCCTGATACGCCCAACGCCGCGTCATACAGACACATAGAGGCGTGTTAGTGCTGATTGCCTTGGCCCGCTCCACCTTGGGAATCTGTATCAATTGAGATACATCTTCCACCGGGGTAGCCGAGACAAAACCGCGAGGAACCTTCGCCAATTCCGAGTAGGTATTGGATGGAAGGATTACATCGTTCGGAACTCCGATCACCTTGTCGTACTTCTGAAACAGGGTCGCACAGTAGTCGTTTGCCATCTTGACCGGAGATACGTTGTAGGTCGAGTGCCGGATGTAGAGCCAGCTTCCGTTCGTCTGATCCGGGTTGAGCGAGTCCAGCCAAGCCTTGGTCGGGGCCGTCGATCCGTTGTTGCAGACATAAACATCGAGCATTCCGATGTCCTGCTCCAGAATCGAGGCAAGCGCCTGCTTGGTCAGTTCCAGTTGGGAGTCCGTGGTGTTGTACATCAGGAACAGAACCGCGTGGCGTTCCATCGTTATCCTTCCCCGTAGAGTTCTGGAGGGTTCTGAATTACTGGTTCATCTTCCCACGAAGGGACGACCAACCCGTTTCCGTGACGGCCTTCGTGACCTTGCGGTTGACCGCATTGCTGTCCAGATTTTGGATGTACGGCTTCACAACGCGGATGATGCTGAATGATTTCTCTCGCCATGAACTCCCCTTTCCAGCCATTCGGCCCATGCAGGCCAGCAGTTCTTCCAGAGATACTTCGGGTTAAGTAATGATTTCCCCGTTGTTCCATACCCAGGAACACATGCCTGTTGCACTCTATCCGCCCAATCTTTTGGATTGAAAACAGGACGGCGATTGCAATAGTACCCTTCGCCGCGATACGCCACTGGATCGACCAAGAATTTCTTCGGGACGAAATCGGCCCCGCCCGCATAATTTCCATGAATCACGGGAATTCCCATTGCAAGGCTTTCACTCAGAGGGTATCCAAAACCTTCGCCATCCCCGATACCTAATGTGCAGTAGCAGGCCGCGTACCAGCACGTCATCTGGTCATCGTCTAAATGGGAGTTGGTAAAGATCGTTCGTTGTTTCATTCCAAAGGAATCGGCAAGCGTCAATAAATCCCAAGACTGGCTCTTTTGAAAGGCATCCGTGTGGGCAAGGAGTCCAACATTCTTTCCTTTGCGAAGTAATTCAGCACACACCTCAAATCCCAAATGCCAATTTTTTCTCGGGGTGTTGGTCGCACAAATCCCTAGTAAAAGCACATCGTCGGAGATCAACCCCTGCCCCTTCTGCACCACTTTTTCCAAAAAGCAAGCCCGCGCTTCCTTGCGGCTTCGGGGGTGAAACGTGGCATCATCCGTTCCGTGCGGCAGGTACTCTGTACAGCCTTGCTCCCAACCGCACGTCCGGTCAATTACATCGGCTCCAAACTTGGTATAGGCCAGCACGCGATTGAACTTGGTGAGGATTTCTGCTTGCGAGGCTGGAAGTTTCCCCATTGGCCCTTCCGCGTCAATGGGGCAGTAGAGCCACGTTTCAAACTGCCCTGAGTTGAGAAACGATTTCAAATCACCATCCGGCAGGGAATCGGGATTCGCCATCCAAGGCAACCAACTCTGGTTCCAAATAAAAAGTATGACGCCCTTGCGGTCGCCCGCGAAGTCTCGCCACACATACGGCAGTTGCGGGATTGTCCAGTTGGGAGCCACCATCACCGGATACTGAGTGAAGCCGAACTGCCGCGAGTACGTTCCTCCCTGCCCGCAGGTTGCCACTTCAAACGTCTCAGAGAGGTTCGCGTGGATTCTGACCGCAAGCTCACGAGCAATTCTCGCCAGCCCGGTTGGAGCGGTGATTGAATCACTGACAATCAGGAGCGGTATGTTCATTCTCTGCCTTCCTCTTTTTCTGCTCTCTCGCATCGCGCTTCATCTTGCAATCGTTACTGGCATAGATGGCGTTCTTTTGAGCACGAATCACCAACTCTCCGCACCCACAAGCACACACCTTGCCGTTGGCCTTCGGAACCAGACGCCGACCGTTCTGGCTCACTTCAATCTGTTCGCTTCTAAGATCGGAAGATTGGCCTCGGTTGGGACGTAGATCACATCTGCTCCATGTTTACCGTCCTCCATCATTTTGATCCATTGCCACCGAAGGTACAGATCGTGGTGCGCTAATTCCGTTCCGATGGCCTGCACTTGCGCGGCAACCGCTTCGGCCTCAATGATTGCCGCCTTTTTGTTGAGTTGCGCCGCATCGAGTCTGCTTTGGGCCTGCGCGATCTGAATCTGCTGTTCGTTCTTTGCGGCTGCGAGGTCGGCTAATCCTTCCTGATGTGCCGCCCACACCTGCCAGCGCGGTTGGATTGCGACACCCCACACGATAAACAGGACTACAATCGCTGCCACAACTTCCAGCGCCCAAATCACCCATGCTGGTATATCGCTCATTGATTCTCCTTGTTATGCTTCTTTAGCCACTCTGTAATGGCCTCGTTGACTAAAGTGGAAACCGAGACTTCCCGATTTTTGGCTACCTCAGAGAGTTTCTTGTAGACCTGAGAAGAAATCTTTACGTTCTCGCTAAGTGCCATCGTCCTCCGCGTCCCGTGAAAAGTCGTCCTTGCCCATCACCACATCTCCTTGATGAACACCTTGACCACATGCTCATCGTCACAAGCCATCTGCACCGCTTCCGCCTTCTTGGAGTAGATACAGAGTTCTCCTGGCAAGGGAGGCTCATAGGAGTCGTCTGGTGCGTTCTTGACTACCCTTCGGTTTTTCCCCACCACCGCCCAACCGTAACGAGAATTCATTGAGTCTGACTCTCCCCGGAAGGAAGCGCCTTTTGCTGGTTTTCCATGAAGGTCTGGAACATAGTCTGACCATTGGCATTCACCACGTAGGGCAAGAATACTTCTGTCATCTGAGCGTTCCCGGCCTCTACAAACGCCAACTGCGCGTCAATCCAATCCTTCACAATACGCCACGCAACCCGCCGTCCTTGCTCCTGAAAAACCACATTCTTTAACTTCTGGGAGCGTGTCCAACTATCTTTGTACTGATTCGCCATTGCTTTCAATACCCCGTCAAAATTGCAAGGCAGCCGGAACGGGAATATCAGTTCACCAACCTTGATCGAGAATGCAATCGCTTCTGGTCGGCAATTGGCATACTGAATCTGAATATTCAAAGCACCTTTGCGGGCAAGAAGACACTGAATTTCAGAAACCGTCTTATGCTCATCAATGCTCGTTGTGTAGTTCTTGATTGCCATCCCCGTCCCTCAGTCCAAAATTTGGACTCACTTGCGATTGCCAACTCAGAATACCATGTTCGCTAGTTTATGCAAGTACCCGCGAAGATTTCTTATCGCATCGCCAACTTGGCGTCTATGGCCTTGCTGATCTGCCCCTTGGTCGCCCCTGCGGGAATGTGAATCCGCAACTTCTGGCAAAACTTAATCTGCCCCGGCGTGGGTTCATCGTTGTGCCACTTCGCCTCCCTTGCCAGCAAGGTCTTCACGCCACCCTTCGCCAAGATCAACGAGTCGGCCATCTTGAACGCACCAGATAGATCGTCACAGGTTTGGGCGACAATGAATTTGTTGACGCTTCCGGTAATCTCGTACACGTCGCGGAGGTCTTTGCGAATCTCCACCTTCTCCCTATCGGGAACGGAGAGGAAATATCCGCTTCCATCGGCCAGTTTCCTCCACGACAATTCCGAGCAGGTTTTCACTTCTTCCGAGTAGTTCACTCGGAACAAATCCACATCCGTTGCGATGGAGTCGATCTTGTCGATGTCGGTCAACTCCGAGAGGTCGCTGTAGGGATACTCCCTTGCTTTGTCCTCCAGAATCTTTACCGTCGCTTGTGCAGACTTTCCTTTCAGATTCATCTTGGGGTTCATGCCGAAGATCAACGGAGTAGTCACCAAACCGTGACGGCTGCTGTCCACCACGTCGATAATCAGGCAATCGCCTTTTGCCACGGGAAGCCCTGCGGTTCGGTGGTCGATGAGGTTACTCACTCCATCCGGTATCCGAGTTCCCCGACCGCTGCACTGCACGTAGACCAACTGGCTCTTGGTGGGACGCGCCATGACAATACAGGCCACGCGCCAATCGTCATACCCTTCAGTGAGAACCGCACAGTTAGTCAAAACCGTAATCTCTCCGTTGCGGTGTTTTTCCAGTTTCTCTGCTCGGTTGGGATCGTCGCCCCAAACTGCTTCGGCTCGTACTCCAGCGGCTCTGTACGCCGCTGCAAGGTCTTGAGCGTGGGCAATGTCTACTGTGAAGGCGATGGTTTGTTTTCCGCGAGCATGACAGAACCATTCCTTGACGATGATGCCGTTTCTTTCTGGAGTATTTACTGTCTCCGAAAGCTGCCCTACTACGAAGTCTCCACGCTGGATTTTTACCTCGTCCAGACACGCTCCCCCATCTACCTTGATGCCTCTTAAATCCGCCAACCAGCCGTCGCGGATACCCGGCAAAATTCCCATGTTGAAGATGATGTCGTCGTAGACTTTCGAAAGTCCCTTGCCGTCGCTACGGTTTGGGGTAGCCGTGACTCCCAAGAGGAGTGGAGATTTTTCGTTCGGCTCCATCAGTCCGAAGTATTCGAAGACGTTGATGTAACTGTCCGCCGTCGAGTGATGCGCTTCATCGCACACCACACAATCGTATTCCGAGGGGTCGAATTGCCGGATTCTCTGGCTTCCGGTTTTTCCAATCGTCGGCACTGAGGCCACAACGATGTCGTCCATCGGCGTTGATCTTCGATTCCCCATCTCCACGCCGACATTGCACCCCGGATTCCAGTGCGCGATCTTGTCGGCTGCCTGATCTGCCAATTCTTCCCGGTGAACCAGCACCAGCATCTTCTTGGTGAATTTGTGGTGGTTTCTCAGGTTGGCAAATACCACAGTTTTCCCAAGTCCGGTAGCCAGTACCAGAAGTTGCCGTTTTACGCCTAGATCAAGTTTCTCTTTGCTCTTGCGGAGCGCCTCTAACTGATACGGTCGTAGCATCGTTCTGCCCTCTCTTTTCTGAGTATAGCATGTTGGCAGATACTCTGCTAGACCTTGACCTTTCCGAGCAAAGAAAAGTGAAATTAAATCCCCCTTTGGTGGCACAGCTTTATCGTGCCTCCAAAGAACAACCGAAGGGCGTTAGGCCGTTGACCTTGCTCTTGAACTTCGTCTTCTTGGAAGGTTTTCAAAACCGCTTCGCTGAGAGAATTCTCAGGAGATGCCAACTGAATGCAAGCGACCTTTAGGGCGGCTATATACCCCCGTTTTTTCGCCGGATTTGCACGCAGGAGCTTGGGCTATGAGTAGGTCTGTTCTACGGCAGCATCACGCCGTCCAGCAGAGTTCTACGCGCTACAAAAGCCGCAATCCCTCACGCTGTTCTGAAATTACCCCTTCACACCGGACCATTAAGGGTACGACGCGGTTTCCCGCTAGATCCCTTAACCCCCCGTTTTCGGCGGAGCGGCAGTCACCTGCCGGGTCATGCGCCTAAAGTCGGACAAAGACATTTGCCTAAAAACAACTCTGCGTACACGGTGCCGCGATTTTGAGAGATTGACGTTCGGAGAGAAATACAAGCGAATCGTCTCTACTCGTTATGTCTTGGCAAAAAGAGAGTAGCACCTAGGAAAAGAACTCCGCTACACAAAAATACTTTCCGTGGTAGAATTTTATTCGCGGGTGGTTCACCGCCAGAACCAACCCACGGAACGTCCTTCGTCATGTCTTGGCAGATTTGAAAAAGAGACGGACCACCCGCACCCCATCTTCACCTCCTGCACCATTTAGCCTCTCTCCCCAATCGAGAGGCTTCTTTTTGCCCACAAATCAATTCTGACGGCCTCCGGCGACTGCCGCGATACTTTCCCCGTCCCTGAGTTCCCGAAAGCCGTAGCGGCTCAGAATGAACGGCGTTATGCTTTCCCCATGAAAGTCTCCCCTAAAGTCTATGTCCCCATTCCTACGGCTCTGACTTCTGCCGGAGCACCCGGAACCCCCCTAGTCTGTGGATCGTGTGAATTTGAACTCTGCGAAGGGCCGGATAAGACCATCTTTTTCGAATGTCGATATGAAGGCTGTGTCTCGGCAGGGCTGCGGGAATTTCCAGCGGACTACTTGTATGTTCCAGATGATATTGCCGAGGACATGCGGCTGCACGCCGCCCTGTGGCATACCCAGTAAATCTTCTCTGAAATCCAAATTTTGGACTCTCAGATGTGCTATTCTGCCTACATGAGATTACTTGACCTTTTTTGTGGCCGTTGGGGTTGGAGCCGTGCCTTTGCTGCGAGAGGTTGGGAGTGTGTTGGTATTGACCTCACCGTACCTCCTGAGATTCCCGAAGGATGCACGTTTGTCCAGGCCGACATTCTAACGCTCTCATGGGGACCGCACTTCGGCTTCTTAGTCGGACCGGATGGCGCGGAGTGTGAGCAACTTGGACACTTCGATTTCATCTGCGCCTCGTCGCCCTGCGAGCAATTTGCTTGTTTTGGGATGCCTCACTTTCAACCCAACCCCCCTTATCCAGAACTAGGCATCTCTCTTTTTAATCATACGCGCCGCATCTGCGAAGAGTCTGGAGTTCCGTATGTAATGGAAAATGTTAGATCGGCACAAAAATTTGTGGGAATAGCAGAACATCACTGTGGTTCATTTTTCCTTTGGGGATCAGCGGTTCCGATGCTAATGCCGCAGGGAATTACGAAGTCAAAATGGACGATGCAAAAAGATAGACCTGGTAATGCTGCACCCGAGTGCTGGTGGCCTAGAAAGAAAAGAGCCGCTCAGTTAGCGACCATTCCACTTGAATTGTCCTCTTGTGTCTGTGATTACGCAGAACGAATCTTAGAGAATGTCTGACATGAAGCAACTCACGGCGATAACTGACCCTCAAATACTCCGCTGCATCATCCGGCTCTTACAGCTTGAGAACTCCATTCTGCGGCGTGAGTTGAAGCGCGAAGGCTGCGAAGAACCAGAACCCGACCACTCCCGGCAACTGCCACTCGATACGGAAGCATAAAAAATCCCGGCTTTTGACCGGGATTCTCTTCGCCGCCTCTGGCTAAGGCTTTCTCTTACAGGTTGAAAGCAGTGTAGCACGAGTCCAAAATTTGGACTACTGGGCCGCGACTTGAGCGTTGCTATCCTCGATTACCCCAAGAACCATCTTTGCCACCTTCACTCCGAACTCATAACGGCTCTGCCAGAACTTCGCCAAGCCGGGATTCTGTGAGCCGCCGTCTTTTGAGTATGCGAACGATAAGACTCTAGAGCGAATCGCAACGCAGAATGGATCGGGTATTGGCATCCCATCTCCCAACCCTAGAAGCTGCGGCCCTCTCGCCGCGAAGATAATCTCCAGAGCCGTAATATTGTTGCTGCGAGGCCACACCCCGACCGTCTGCATTGGAGAGTCATTTCTGAAGTACGCTCGCGGGGTGTCTGCCGACTGCAAAGCCCAGCGATAGTCGTAGCTCTCTAAATTGGGAATAGACGTTTCTCTGAGCGGATATTTGAACGCCGCCACCCTTACCGGATACATACACGTCAGCGGCAATCCCGCGTTTTGTTGGGTGTACGAAACACCGGAATTATTGATGATCTCGTAGACCAGCGGAACCTCGGTCAAGAAGTCATTCAAGGCCGTTGAGATGTAAGCCAGCATCTCTGATTGCTGATATAACGGATCGGTAGTTTGCCTGACCGGGAACGTGGCTCCAATGATCGGCGCTCCTACCCCATGCGGCAATGAGAACTTGGCAGTAAACGATACCCCCGGCACAACCGCCGTGATGGTCACGACCTCCAAATCTACCTGCACCGTTCCTACCAACATCTGCGCCCCAACGTACATTGACGGATCAAAAACGTTTACGGTCGTAAGCCCTTTGGCAATCCCCCCCACTGGAGCCTGAGTGTTGACGGAAGGCTGGATCAAAGAGAAGGCCACATCCGTCAAGATGTCGTTGACTAACAAGAACCCTGCGCCAATTGCGGGTTGAGCCGGAATCTGCGTGGTGTCGAGATACGTTCCATCGGGTGCGACGATCACTCCGAGAACGTAAGACTGCCCTGCAAGATTGGTCAGAATGATGTTCGATGCCAAGCCGGGATTCGACGGCGGCGGAACCGGGGTCAGGATGAGGTCGGAACCGTCTGCGTTAGTGCCTAGCGTAAACCAGTTGCCGTCTCCATCGGTCAGTAGCGGTGGATTGGGAACCGGGACTGGAGCGGTGGTGACGGTGGTTTGCAGGTCATCGTTGTTGGCAATGCCGAGGGTAAACCACGCGCCGGAGCCGTCTGTGAGGTAAGTAGGCATACACTATCTTCCAACTATGTATGCCTACCGTCTAGCCTAATTGACGTGTTTGAGGGATTTCTTCTTCTCGGATTTGGTGCGCGATGCGGGAGGTTCGGGAAGGTCAATCCACTTAATGCAGTCCACCACTTCGCTGTCCTCTAAATCTACACCCTCTTCGATGTCGTTGGCGTAGAACTTCCCATTGACGTAAACTAGCATCTCTGGCTCGGTGGAACCTTTGCGAATCCCCACTACTGGTTCTTCATTCTCTGGCGTGTCCGTTCTCCACGTTTCATTGAATCGGGGTAGCCAAGAGAAGTGGCTGACGTAGATCGATTCCGATTGCGTTGTGCTGGCCGCGCAGACCGGAACGTATCCTTTGTCCTCGATGCAGCGGAAAAGCCAAATCGACTCCCCATCGTTGAACATCCCGAGGACCACATCTTCTTCGATGGGAGACTTCTTCTTCGTGCTTCTCCAGAAACCGTCACGCATTACCTTCAGTTCCATACAAACCTCCTTATTCCTGCCTTGCGAACTCCCCAAAATACTTCACCTCCGCTGCTTTCCTCGCCCGTATTGCTTCCTCTTTAGTGTCGAAATACCCGAGGTGTTTTTCTTTTCTTGATATTACGATACGGGCCTGCCATTTGTTTCGACGTGTATCATATCGTACACCGCAACACCCGCTAGTGTTGTTTCTCTGAGTTCTTCGATTCCGTATGCTTTCAGCGTCGGTGGCGTGTCGGAGGTTTGATCTGCGATTGTCGAGCGTTTGCGACGGTTCTCGGTGATCCCCGTTTTCCTCATCTCCGTATTGCAGCCCTAAAATCATGCGGTGCATAAGAATTGTCTTTTTGTTTTTCAGTCTTGTTGCCGCATAGTATCCGCGAATGTCTTCTGACCACATGGCGTACCAAGAATATTGGCACAGCCACGCATAATCCGATTCCCAAACAATTGATTCTTGTCCTTGCGTTAGGGGAATAGTTCTGCATTCAATTCCATTAAGAAAGAGTGTCCGACTTTCAGAACGAGTTTCCCGAGTTGAATGTCCGACCATATACTTTCGAGGGGTTCCCTTTATCAAACCAAGTCGTCCTTCGCTTTGTTTGACAAGGTTTGTACTTCCCTTGCATCCACAATGGCAAGTTCGATAGGGGATTTTACAGGCGGGATTGCCGCAGATACAGATGGACGGTGGTACGATGGGGTCGGTGGGTGTCATTCGTCCTCCTGAGACGTTTGGCTCTTGCCGGGGCGGGAACCCCGACACCCACTATTCTACACCACTTCTCGCACGTTCACTCTGGAATTTCCACCATAAGCCGCTGAATATACAAGAGAATCTAGTCTGGTTTGGAATAGGCTAAGGTCTTTTACCTTTCCTAGAAAATCTTGGAATGTGACTTCTGCCTCTTCGGCCTCGCTGCCCGTTTCTTTACTGCGAAGCATGGCTGCCGCGTACATGGAAATCAGGTTTGAAAATTCGATCTGAAAGGGAACCAAGATAGAGCCTGAATATGGGCGATATTGGTTGCACGGGCTGAGCAGGAAATCCATCGTCACTTGCGTCTCATCGGCAAGCTGTGGGTATATCCCAAATCCGCTAGTCCCCAAAGGGAACCAAGCAACAATCTGGTCTGAGGGAGCCGCTTGCTGCCAAGCCGGGAAGTACGAATCAAGAGCACTCAGGGAAGTCTTTCTCACGGCATAGGGCGCTTTGAGCCGTAAAGCCGCTATGGTGCCCTTCGGAACCCCTATGCTGCCTCCATATCCTCCCCCGCCATACGGACCCTGCCCGTAGCCTACGCTGCTCGATTGTAAGGCGAAGTAGGTTACTCCCGGCTGGAGAGTAACGAGCACGTTCGTTTGCTGTACCACGCCAGTCATGAGCGCGGCTTCGAACATGGCATCAATCATCTGGACGTACACTTCCCCAACGAGGCTCCAGAACACAGGAGGATTGGACTCTTCTGTGCGACCTAACACGTCAGGAAGCAAATCTTGCAGCGTCATTCAGCTACTCCAAAGTCCAAAATTTGGACTGCTTCTTACGGGTGATGGCCCCAAACATTGATCGTGGCATTGATCGAGTTTACCCCTTCCGAACCTTGAATCTTGACTGTTGCCGTAGTCGTAGTTAGAGCGGTAACCGAAAATTGGGCTGCGCTCGGCACTAAGCTATCCAAAGCCGTCAACGTGGTTGGCATGACCGAGACAAAATAATTCGTGTCAGGGTACGGAGTTCCCCAAGTAATAGTGATTGTGCAATTCGTTTCTCCCATGCAGTTTCCTGTCTCAAACTGGTCAGGAGCCGTGGCCGAAGGAACGTAAGGCGGAGCCGTTCCGTTGGTGATGCTGCCATCTGCGGCAAATACAGCCGAGTACCCCGGCGTTCCGGTGTTGTCGCTCATCTGCACATATTTTCCGGCTGTGCCGTGATATCCAACCAGCGTCGAAGGTAGAACAATTACCGAGCCGACACTGAAGTTGTTGGCGGCAGAGTTCCCGAATGCCAGCGTGTTGGTGAACTGCGAAGTGCCTGTGGCCGGGGTAGCCGAGCCGTAAGCCGGAGGCGAAGCTAAGGTGTTCGATAAGAACGTGTCATTGGTGATGGCTGCCGAGGTGTCCCCTAACGTCTGCGTGGTCGCCGTGGTTCCGTTGGGCAAAGCTGCTGGGCCAGTTAGGTTTGCGGATGTCCCCGAAGTGTTCTGATTCAAAACCGGGATGAAGTTCGCCGGAATCTGGTTGCCAGAGTTGTACGAAGCCCCATAGGTTGCTCCGTTGGAGTTAGGAATCCCGGCCCCCGGAAAGGTCGCTCCACCGCAACTGACGCAGGTAAACGTCCCATTCACCACCAAGTTTCCGGTGATCGTTCCCCCGGCCAGCGGCAAATCCAAAGCCGCCCCTCCAGTGATGCTGGTCTGGAGAGGGTTAGGGAACGGGGTCGCCCCACCTAAGAAGGAATCCAGAATCGAGAAGTTCTGGTTGACCGGAACGTTCCAGTCCCCCGAAGCGTAGGGTGGCAGGTTCAAGTCGAGATACGGGGTAGTCTGCCCCAAACCGCAGAGCGAAGCTGCCAAAACCGTCAAGACAATCCAAATCTTCTTCATGCTTCTCTCCTTACGGATGCAGTGCAAACACTGAAATCGTGGGCGGATTGGGTTGGACCGACGACCCATTGAACCCCACCGTCGAAGATGCCCAATAATTTGCCGCCGTGGCGTTCAAGCCAAAAGTCGGCTGATAGGTTCCCGCGCTTGCCGCTTCGTAGTAGGCGATTCCATTTCCGCTGGTCGTGTCAATGTCCACGGTCCACGGTGAAGAAACGCTGCTCACAACCCCGGTCACGAACAGGCTGCTCACTACAAAATCGCTGGCGAGAGTGGTCGTGATGGAGGCTCCGGTTGCACTCGACGTGCTGGCATTGTATTGCTGATTCAGTAAACCAACCGAGTCGATGGCGGTGATTGGCGCAGATAGTTCGATGAACCACGTCTCCGCATCGCCATTGGGATTCTGCGGGCTTGTCTCACCCGAGCTACTCAGTGGATAGCCATATTGCAGAGTGCAGGTCACCGCCGTCGCGCCCGGTTTCAGATTCGGAGCGTAGTAGAAGTTCACCCTTGCCGCCGTCAGTGGACCACCCGAATGCGAGCAATTTGTGCTGGTTCCGCCGCAGGCCGTCGATGTGGACGAAGGCACTGCGATGTAGGTGCTACTTCCGCCCGTCGCGTTATCGGTACAGCCAGTCGGTGGATTGAATGCGTCCTGATCGTTGACCACCACCACCGCAGAATGCCCACTGCCCGTTGTAGCAATGGGGTCGGTCATCGAATTTCCGCTGAGAATGTACTTCGAAGCCGGAGCCTGAATTACGGTGAAACCGCTGACGTACTGCCCACAGTTGGTGGCACTCTGCAAGTACCCCGTTGCGGTGGCAAACGAGCACAGATAATTCGGCAACGAGACAGATACAGGAGTAGTGTAGGCCGTGCCGGGAGTACAAGTTGAGGTTGAGATGCAATAGGTGATCGCTGCCCCTCCCGTAGCGTCCGAGATGGTCACGGTTTGCGGGCTAGAATACGAGCCCGCCGCAGGAGAGTACGTTGGTGTCGCGGCAGTGGCCTGTGTGTAGACTCCGCTGGTAATGGCGCTATTGGAATCACTTGCCAAGGTAGCTAGGGCTTGCAGGGTAGATGTGCTAGTGATGCTGGCTGTCCCGCCATTGGCAAGCGTGGTTCCCGTCGAGCACGTCCCCGGAGTTGTGGCGGCTGGTGTGGTTCCGTTGGTCGTATAGCAGATCGTGGCTCCGCTGGTACTGCTGGTTATCGTGACCGACAAAGGCATCACCGCTGTATCAGGAGCCGTAGGCGAGAACGTGGGAGTGGCTGCCGCAGGAGGACCGCCAAACGCCGCCGTCACCGTGGTATTGGCCGTGAGAGACACCACACACGTCCCCGAACCGGAACATCCACCGCCGCTCCAAGAAACCGTTCCCCCGGAAGCCGTCAGCGTCAAGGTCGCTCCACCATCTTCCAAATCCGAGCATGTTCCCGTTCCCGACACGCAGTTGATGTTGGTGTTCAATTGTGCCCCGCTTCCCGTCACAGTACCCGATCCGGTCACGGTCACGCTCAAAGTAAAGGGATGATTGAACGCGCCTGCCGTCCAGTTGCCCGTTGTAGGTCTGGGGTTTCCCAAAAAGTCGTAACAGAGTTGAGTCAGGCTATTGCTGCCGCAATTCGTAGTCAGGTTCGCTGCCGAAGCCAAACCGGGAGAACTGGCGGACGGATAGTAGCTCAGAGGGTTGCCAGCGGTCTGCGACGAGACAATCGGGTTGGTCGAGGTGTAGGTACTGGAAGCATCAAAGCCGTGGCTCTGCCAAGAACTGAATGAGTAGTAAGTCGGGCTGGAACACGACCCCCCGGACCACTGCAAAGTCCCGTTATAGGGGTAGTAGATGTTGTAGTTCCAAGTCCCTGTCGGCAATCCGGTATTGCATTGGGTGTAGGCTCCCAGATTGGCTGCGCTGGACAGATACGGATAGGCCGAGTAGACGTTGTTCTCTACGTTCAGCGCATTTCCGGTCATGTAGCTTTCAATGCCGCTTGCTCCCGTTCCGGTGACCGATAACCCGATAGTGTTGTTGTAGATGTAGTACGGCCCGGTTCCTCCCGGCCCACCGCTTACCAGAGAACCTCCCGGCCAGATTGCCGCGCCGCCGTTGTTGACCGTGGTATCCGCATACAGCACATTGTTGAAAATGTTGCATTGGGCGCTGGAGTTCTCGCTGCCTGCAATCTGATCGGTGGCGCAGTAGATAAAACTGGTGGCGCTGCCTCCACCAAGGCTTCCGTAAATGTAGTTTCCGTAGAAGTTCATCACCTTGAGGGTCGAGTCGCCGTCGCCAGTGATCCAAAACAGGCCATCTGTGTGGTACACGCTGGTCGGGTACTGCCAGTTGGTCCAGTTGTTGAACACGTTTCCAGTTACCGTGAAAGGGGTATTGTGTCCAAAATTTGTACCATCACCGTTGGAACTCAGAATGAACAACATGCGGCAGTGATCTTGGATGACGTTGTTGCTGACCACTACGTTGTTGAGGGTGTCTCCGTTCAACTGGTTGTAGAGAACGATGCCCGAAGCCGAGTCGTCCAAGGTGTTTCCGGTAATCGTCAGATTTGAGTTGGCTCCATTGTTCACCGCAATATCCCAAGAGCCTGCTCCGCTGGTATCGCTAGCCCCGCTGGAACTGCCAACCTGCATGTACATTCCCTTGATGTACAGGTTCTCGATGGTGATCCCGGTTGTTCCGCTGACCGTGATGCCCTGACAGGCCGACTTGGTGAGGTTCGTTCCGGCGTTCGTACACTCGATCACGCCACCTGTTGTGCTGGGGGTTTGCGCTACTCCATTCACGGCCCCCGAAGAATTCTGCCCATTGACTGTGATGTAGTTGCCATTGAGCGACATGAGGGTAGCGCCGGAGGAGGCTGAGAGGATCGCATTGTTCTCAAAGTCGATCACGATAGGATTGCCGCTGGTTCCTGACTGGCTAACCGTCACGGCGCTGGTGATCGTGCCGCAATACTTGTAGAGGTTGGCGCTGCTGTATGCGACTGACGCAACTGCTGTGGTGCTCTGCGTCCCATCTGCCCCGCAACTGACCGAGCCGCCTGATTGGCTTACGTAGACGGTGCTTGCCATGAGCGGCGCGGCCAGCAGGAGTGCGAAGATTGGGAGAAGTCGTTTTACCATGTCGTCAGCTTTCCGAAGTAAGGGGTCCACTTGCTGAATCCGCTGCTAGGGCTGGCTGCCTGCTGCGCCTTAACAATCGCGCCGTAGACATTCAGCCGCCCATTGGTGGTCACCAGCCCGCTGAGGTTGTTCGCCGGGTTCAGCGCCGCTCCGGTATCCGCGCCGCTTTCCAGTGCGGTGATTAGCGCCGCTCCGTTGTACATCAACGACGGTGCCGCGATAGCTTCCAAAGCAATAGTGCCCGCAACTAGCGGGGCTGAAAATGATGTGCCCCCTAAGGTTCCCCCCGTAATAAAGTTTTTGGTAGAGTCCGTGCCGTACCCCACATAGGTTGTGGTGCTCACGTTTGTGCCTGGAGCGCCTATGTCCACATACGAACCGTTGTAATTGGATGGGGGTGTGGTCGCACTCCCAGAGTCATACCATCCGCTCTGGTCGGTGCTGCTGGTATTCGCCACGATCACCATGTTCGGCAGTGCATAACTCTGCGGCCAGATGTGAGTATAAAGCGGAGAGGATTGAGTGGCTGCAGCGGTCTGCAAGGCAGGGAGTGGGACAGTATAGGGCAGCAGCACCGCCGCTGCCTGGAGTTCCCCATCGCCTCCGTTAAATCCTAGTCCGTTGCCTGCGGCGAGCACATTCACCAATCCCGGTATAGCTGTGAGGTCTTGCCACAGTGAATACGCCCAGGAGATGTCAGAAAAGGTAACCGCATCGCTGTTCGGCCCGTTGTCCTCTTCGTCGTAAAAATATGAGTGGTTCGCCACGATCAGGTTAGGGAAAAGTGCATTCAGTTGAATCAATGCCTCGATGGCTCCCATTGCCGCAGATTCCAAGCTGCAACTACCTGGCCCATCATTCACGATCCATTGAATCTGTAAGGTTTGCGCCTGCTGCATCACCCCGGTAATGCCGTAATTATTATTGCCCTTGGCACCCAGAACCCCGGTTACTTCCGTTCCGTGATCGTCCACTCCAGCCGCCGGGACGCCGATGGGGTCGCAAGTCCCCGCACACACGTCGATGCCGTGAGTCCCGGCTGGACAGTTGAGCGTATAGCCATTGATCCCTGTCAGGGTAAAGGCGGTCGGCGCGCTCCACACATTCGGCGCGATATCTGGATTGTTGTAATCAAGGCCGGTATCGAGGTCGGCGATGATCGGGCAATTCGCCCCGCTACTGCATCCCGTCGTAATGTTCCACGCCGCAGGAGCCGAGATAATCGGCAAGTCGGTTTGGTAGGTTGCATAATAAGTGTCGTTTGGTGTGCTGAGGGTGTGCACGTGCGTCTGACAGTTGCCTTTGACAAACACTACCCCCGGCTGCCCCGTGATCCCCGCGATGAGCTGGTCAGTCGTGAGAGTATTCGAGTGCAGCAGGTAGATTAGCGGGGTGTCTCCGCGCACCACCGATTCATGCAACGGATTCCAATCGTCGATGTCAAACTTGGTGAGAATCGGAGCCATGATTGCAGCCGAGTTGACTTGCTGGATACCGACAATGGCCGTATTGGCGGCACACTGTGCCCAAGCCGAAGCTGTCGAGAGCAGCAGAAAGAATAGGAGTTTTCGCATCTTAGTAACCTTTCAGGTAAACCCAACCCGTCGAGGTGGTCCCGGTGATTGTAACTGCCGTAGTTGAAACGCTGGTAGCCAGCGCCGCCGCGCCGCCCTCCACATCAGGGAGAAGGCTGAACGAGTATGGATAGGTATAGGAGGCCGTGCCGAGGCAGGCTGCCGCCGTAGTGCCGTTATAACCCACCGCAATCGCCACCTCGTTGTAGCTATTTCCGGCGAATGGCTGGGAGAATGTCACATAGCCGGACGTTGAGCACGCTACCTTGGTTTGGGTAGCCGAGGAGTCAAAGGT
>Ga0316226_1001806_pt1 | contig 21601 bp, 23 predicted proteins | sample TBH18017metaG_FD_206009 | JGI IMG/M metagenome (GOLD analysis project Ga0316226, IMG submission 206009) | Freshwater microbial communities from Trout Bog Lake, Wisconsin, USA - TBH18017 | ecosystem: Environmental > Aquatic > Freshwater > Lake > Hypolimnion/Profundal zone | place: USA: Wisconsin...
CAAAGTACGATCAATTAGTTGGGTTTGAACTTGTGGAGGGCAAAGGCAAGAAGTTTTCATTTTTCTGTGGTGACAACGTGAAATATTTCACAAACTTTTCTTGCGAAGGCGGCGGTCAGTTGTTAAAACACGCCCTCGATTTCGAAGTTAGCCGGACAAATTTTAACTGGTAGCGGATTTAATTTTAGAACGCAGTGATTTTCCCGAAATGGACAAACAGTTTGCCGCTGGTGCTGGGCCTATTTGCCGCCTTGGCCGGCGGTGCCGTGACGGCGGGCGTGACGTACTATCTCACGCCCAAATACACCCGCGCCGGCTACCAGCCCGTCCAGCCGGTTCCGTTTTCACATAAAATCCACGCGGGCCAGTTGGGTGTGGATTGCCGTTATTGTCACAATGGCGTGGAAAAATCCTGGTTCTCAAATCTTCCCGGCGCCTCCACCTGCATGAACTGCCACAACCAGGTGCTGAAAGATGATCCTCGCCTGCAGATCGTCCGCGACAGCGCGGCGAACAACACGCCGATTCCCTGGGTGCAGGTGCACATCGTCCCGGATTATGTTTATTTCAACCATTCCGTCCACGTCACGCGCGGCATCAGTTGCGTGGCCTGCCACGGGCGCGTGGATCAGATGGATGAAGTGCGCGAAGTCAAATCGATGAGCATGAGTTTTTGTCTTGATTGCCACCGCGACCCGGCGGCCAACATCCGTCCGCCGAGCAAGGTCACGGACCTCGGCTGGCAATGGAGCACGAATGCCGCCGAAGCCGCTCAATTGCAGGAAGTGAACGGGAAGAAGTTCGTTCACGATTGGAAAGTCGAATCGCTGCAAAGCTGCTCGGCCTGTCACCGATGAAAAATTTGAATAACAACTCCGCTTCGCCCGTCACTGGCCGCCGTTACTGGCGGAGCTTGGACGAACTGGCGGACACGTCGGAGTTCAAGGACTGGCTGCACCGGGAATTTCCCGTCGGCGCGAGCGAGCTGGTCGAGGACGGCTCGAGCCGCCGCAACTTTCTCAAGATCATGTCGGCGTCGTTTGCGTTCGCCGGCATCGCGATGCTCGGCTCCGGCTGCCGCCGGCCGGAAGAGCATCTGGAACCGTTCGGCAAGCAGCCGGAAAATTATACTTTTGGCGACGCGCAATATTTTGCCACCGCCATGCCCACGCGCACCGGCGCGATTCCGCTCGTCGTCAAATCTTACGAAGGCCGGCCGGTCAAGATCGAAGGCAACGCGCTGTATCCCGGCAGCAACGGCAGCACCGACCGTTACGCGCAGGCTTCAATTCTTGATCTTTACGATCCCGACCGCGCGCGGCATTTCAAGCACGACGGCAAAACGGTTTCGCGCGAAGAGGCGTTGGGCTTCCTCGACGAACTTTCCAAGAAGTTTGCGGCGAACTCCGGCGAAGGCCTGGCGTTCCTTGCCGAAAGCAGCACCTCGCCGTCGCGCGCGCGGCTGCAAAAGATCATTGCCGACAAATTTCCGAAGTCGGTATGGCTGAATTACGATGCAGTTGATTCAACCTTTGACCAGCGCGTCGCCACCGAATCGTTTCAATTTTTTGATCAACAGCCGGCGGTTCGCCCGCTTTATCATTTTGACAAAGCGAAAGTGATTTTGTCGCTTGATTGCGATTTTTTGGGCGGCGAAGACGACTGCCACAATCACATTCGAAAATTTGCCGCCGGCCGCAAGGCGGGCGAACGGATGAACCGGCTCTACGCGGTGGAATCGCTGTTCACGCTGACCGGTGCAGGCGCCGACCATCGGTTGCGAATTTCAGCCAGCATGGTTCAACAGGTCGCCACGGCGGTGTATGTTCAAATTTCTCAAAAGTCGGACTGGGTTCCTGCCGGAGTTGATGGAAAATGGGTTTCCGAACTGGTCAAGGACTTGGTTGCCAACCACGGCAGGGCTTTGGTCGTGGCCGGCCAACGACAGCCTCATCAAGTGCATTTGCTGGCTAACGCCATAAATTCCGCTTTAGGCGCATTGGATGAAACGGTGACGCTGCTTGCGACGCCAAGGGGAAAAAACCAGAGGACCGGGAACTTGATCGCGCTTTCTGGGGAGCCAAAAAGTTTTGACCATCTCGGCATTGATGCCCTGGTCGTGCTGGGAGGAAATCCGGCATACAATCTTCCCTCCCAGTTGAACTGGGAGATTCTATCGCAGAAAGTGAAGTCGGTGATCCGGCTTGGGTATTACGAAGACGAAACTTTTGAAAAGTCCAACTGGCATTTTCCGGCGGCGCACTATCTTGAATCGTGGGGGGACGCGACCACCGCCGAAGGTTTGATGGTTCCAATCCAGCCATTGACCCAGCCGCTTTTTGCGGGGCTGACGGAACTGGAGTTTTTGGCGCGGCTGGCCGGTGAACCGCAAACAAATTCCCTTGCGATTGTTCGCGCCACTTTTGGCGCGGCAGATGAAGCCTGGAAAAAGATTTTATTCAACGGCTTTGAGGATAAAAAACCCGAGACAATTCCTCTTGCGGGATTCAGCATCCCCTTTAATAAGCCCGAGGAATTTGGAACAATAACGCCGCCTTCCGCGAACAGCCTCGAAGTCATTTTCTACCGCGATTCAAAAGTGGACGACGGCCGTTACGCGAACAACGGCTGGATGCAGGAGCTGCCCGATCCCATCACCAAGATGACCTGGGACAACGCCGTGCTCGTCAGCCGCAAGACGGCGAAGGAACTCGGCGTGGCGAACGGCGACATCGTTGAAATCACCTTGAACGGCCGCAGTGTCAAAGGACCGATCTGGACGCAGCCGGGCATGGCGGATTATTCGCTCGGCCTCGCGCTCGGTTACGGGCGCGAGCGGGCAGGGCGCGTCGGCACGGGCGTCGGCTTCAATGCCTACAAGATTTTCAGCGGCAAATATATTGAGACCGGCGCGACGGTGAAGAAGACCGGCGAGACTTACACGCTGGCCTGCACGCAGCATCACTGGAGCATGGAAGGCCGTCCGGCCGTGCGCGAGGCGAACCTGGAAGAGTTCATCAAGGAGCCGACGTTCGCGCAGGAGAAATTTCACGGTGTCGAACCGCCCGTCGTCCAGTCGCTTTATCCAAATCCGCTCGACGAGGCGAAGAAGACGGCGTTGCACCAGTGGGGCATGACGGTGGACCTGAACGCGTGCGTTGGCTGCGGCACCTGTGTCCTCGCGTGTCAGAGCGAGAACAACATTCCGATTGTCGGCAAAGACCAGGTGCTGCGCGGCCGCGAAATGCACTGGATGCGCATTGACCGGTATTTTACCAGCGATCCGAAGCGGAAAGACAACCGGAGCATTTTCAATCCGAAGGCCGACGAAAACCAGACGGACGAGCAGCAGCAGTTTGCGGAGTGGATTGACGACGTGCAGGCGGTGAACCAGCCGATGCTGTGCCAACAGTGCGAAGCCGCGCCGTGCGAAAGCGTCTGTCCCGTGAACGCCACCGTCCACGATCAGGAAGGCTTGAACGTGATGGCGTATAACCGTTGCATCGGCACGCGCTATTGCTCGAACAACTGCCCTTACAAGGTTCGCCGGTTCAATTATCTCGATTTCAACAAGCGCCCGTTGACGGAGCTGAAGGGGACGATGTATTCGACCACGCTCACGCACAAGACGGGAGGCGAATGGGATTTGCTGCGCTGGTGGAAGGATCCGAACAGCGGCATGCGCTCGGAAGACGAATGGGATCTCATCAAGCTCTCGAAGAATCCCGACGTGACGGTGCGGATGCGCGGCGTCATGGAGAAATGCACCTACTGCACGCAGCGCATCGAGCACGCCAAGATTTCGCAGAAGGCCAAGGCGGGCGCGAGCGACAACGTGCGCTTGTCCGAAGCGGCGGGAACCGTGCCGAAGACCGCGTGCCAGCAGGCGTGCCCGGCGGGAGCAATCACGTTTGGCGACGTCAGCGATCCGAACAGCTCGGTGTCGAAATTGAAATTGCTGCCGCAGAATTATTCCGTCCTCGCCGATTTGCTCACGAAACCGCGCACGACTTACCTCGCACGCATCCGCAATCCGAACATTCACATGCCGGATTACCACGAGCCGTTCAGCACGGAGGAATACGACAACGCCAGCCTCACGAAGAAAGGAAACAGCTAATGGACGGCTCCGCGCTCAATCTGGAAGAGTTGAAGCGGCTCGCGCCGCCGGCGGAGCTCGGTCGCGCGCCGGTCGTCGAAGGCAAGCCCAGCCTGGGCGCGCTGACGGACAAGCTGTCCGCGTTTGCCGAAGCGAAGACGCCAATTTGGTGGTGGATTGTTTTCATCCCGGCGGCATTTGCGGCGACGGTGATTTTCCCGACGTGTTTGTTTTATCAGGTGTTCACCGGCGTCGGTGTCTGGGGCAACAACCATCCGGTGATGTGGGGTCTGGACATTGTGAATTTCATCTGGTGGGTCGGCGTCGCGCACGCCGGCACGCTGATTTCCGCGCTGCTGTTTTTGACGAAGCAGCACTGGCGCACGACCATCGGCCGCATGGCTGAGGCGATGACGGTATTCTCCGTGATGATGGCGGGACTGTATCCGGCCATTCACGTCGGTCGCGCGTGGTTCGACTGGTTCATGTTCCCGGTGCCGAACTCTAACGACCTGTGGCCGCAGTTCCGTTCGCCGCTGATGTGGGACGTGTTCGCCGTGAACACCTATCTCGTCGTCTCGTCATTATTCTGGTTCATGGGCATGATTCCTGACTTTGCGATTCTGCGAGACCGCTCGACGACGCGCATCCGCAAAACAATTTTCAGTTTCCTCGCGATGGGCTGGACGGGTTCGGCACGGCAGTGGCACAACTACGAAAAAGCCTACGTCGTCCTTTGCGGCTTGTGCACGCTGCTCGTGTTCACGGTGAGTTCCATCGTCGGCCTCGACTTTTGCACCGCGCAGATCGCGGGCTGGCACGCGACGATTTTCCCGCTCTACTTCGTCATCGGCGCGGTGTTCTGCGGCTTTGGCATGATGCTGGTGCTGTTGATTCCGCTGCGGAAACTTTGCAGCTTGGAAAACATCATCACCAAGAGCCACATTGACAAGGTTGCGAAGCTCGCCTTGGTCAGCGGCCTGATCATTGACTACATCTATCTGATGGAGTTTTTCATCGCATGGTATAGCGGCGACCCGTATGAGCGCTGGGTGTTTGGCCACCGCCTGTTCGGCCATACTTATATGATTCTCGGTTGGATGCTCATCGGCATCAACGTCTGCGTGACGCAACTGCTGTGGTTCAAAAAAATCCGCGCCAATCTTTGGGCGCTGTTCGTCATCGGCTTGCTCATCAATTGCGGCATGTGGAGCGAACGCTTCGTCATCGTCGTCGGCTCGCTGTATCAGGATTTTCTGCCGGCGAACTGGGGCAAGTATATGCCGACCATCTGGGACATCGGCCTTTACATCGGCACGCTCGGCGCGTTTTTCATGCTGTATCTGCTGTTCGTGAAATTCCTGCCGGTGATCGCCATCTCCGAAGTCAAGGGTGTCATGCCCGAAGCCGACCCGCACCATCCGCTTGGCGGCGCGAAGAAAGGAGACCAGCAATGAGCGAAAAAGTTTACGGTCTCATCGCTGAATTTGATTCGCCCGCTGCGATTTTGCACGCGGCGGAAAAAGTCCGTGACGCCGGCTATCGCCGCTGGGACGCGTTCACGCCATTCCCGATTCACGGCATGGACAAGGTGATGAAGCTCGGCAACTCGCTCGTCGGCTGGGTGGCGTTGGGCGGCGGCGCATTCATGTTCGCGAACGTCGCCGGCCTGATCTGGTTCACCAACGCGTTTGACTATCCGCTCATTGTCGGCGGCAAACCGATGTTCAGCGTGCCGATGACTTTTGTGCCGTCCTACATCATGCTCATCATGGGCGGCGCGATTGGTGCACTCATCGGGATGCTCGGTCTCAACCAGCTTCCGCGCCTGCATCATCCGCTGCTGGATACGAAACGGTTTGCGCTCGTCTCGCGCGACAAATTCATCCTCGTCATCGGCGCGCAAGATGAAAAATTCTGCGCGACGGAAACCAAGAAGCTGTTGGAATCCCTCGGCGGCACGCACGTCGAAATCGTGGAGGACAAAGACTGATGCGCTACATCATCTCCATATTATTGATCGGCGCGGCCATCGGCGCGGCGGTGTTCGGGATGCTCGGCTTGCAGGGCAGCCTGATGCGCAAGCCGCCTTTTGAACTGTTCCCCGACATGGATCGTCAGGCGAAATTGCGTCCGCAGGTGCCATTCCATTTTTTCACGAACGGCCTCAGTTCGCAGTTGCCGCCAGATGGCACGGTCGCGCGCAGCCAGCCGATTGCAACGGCCAGCGGTGCGGTCTATCGCTTCGAAGATTCACCCGTGAACACCGGACGAATCACCGGCACGACCAATTTTATTGAAACCAACCCGCTCGCGGTGAACACCGCCTTGCTCCAGCGCGGTCGCGAACGCTTCGATATTTACTGTGCGCCTTGTCACGGCCGGCTTGGCGACGGCAACGGCATCACGAAGAAAATCGGCGTTATGCCGGCGGTGGCGAATTTGCATGACAAGCGCATCGTCGAATTGGCCGATGGCGAAATTTTCAACACCGTCACTTACGGCAAAGGCCTGATGGGCGCGGCCGGCCCGCTGATTCCGGCGGAAGACCGCTGGGCGGCCATCGCGTATGTGCGCGCGTTGCAATTGAGCTGGCTGGGAACGACCAACGATTTGCCGGCGGATCAGGCCGCCGCATTGAAATAATATGAGCCACGACACCAAGCATCTGCCGCCGCCGCTGGACTTGTCCGGCTGGCGCAAGCTGCCGTCCGTCCTGATGGTCGTCGGCGGAATTTTGTCGGTGGCCGGCGCGGCGTTGAGCTGTCGCCACAACGACCTCCGCGAATTCGGCTTCTCCTGGCTGCTGGCGTTCATGTTTTATTACAGCATCGCGCTCGGCGCGCTGTTTCTGGTGATGGTGCATCACCTGACGGACGCCGGCTGGTCGGTCGGCATCCGCCGTTTCTGCGAACATCTGGCGTCGCTGCTGTTCCCGTGGCTGGCGATTCTGTTTCTGCCAGTTGGCCTGCTTGGCCCAAAAATTTACAAATGGATGTCGCTGGATTCGGCCGCGAACAATCTGGTCGCGGCCAAGCTGCCGGTGTTCACCACGCCGGGTTTCTGGGTCACGTCGGCGGTCTTCTTCGGCATCTGGTGGCTGCTCACATCGCAGTTGAGCCGCTGGTCGCTTGAACAGGACAAAACCGGCGCGGCGGAATGCACGCGCAGGCTGCGCTTTTATTCCGGCTGGGGCATCGTCGCCTTCGCGCTGGTGCTGAGCTATTCCGGCGTGCTGTGGATGCAGGCCACGTCCTACCAATGGTTCTCCGCGATGTATGGCGTCTATTTCTTTTCCGACTGCGCGTGGATCGGGCTGGCGACGGTCTATGTCATCGCGGCGATTTTGTTGCGGCAGGGAATCCTCAAGCCGGTCTTGAAGCAAAATTATTTCTATTTCATCGGCGTGATGTTCTTCGCCTTCACGCTGTTCTCGGCCTACACCGAGTTCGCGCAATACTTCGTCGTCTGGAACGCCAACATGCCGGAGGAAACCTTCTGGTATCTCATCCGCGAGCGCGGCAACTGGTGGTGCTTGAGCCTGGTTTTGATTTTCGGCCATTTCTTCATCCCGTTTTTCCTGCTGCTGCCGGAGAGGGTGAAAATGAATTTCAAGGTCGTCATCCCCGTCTGCCTCTGGGCATGGCTGATGCACGCGCTGGATCTGGCGTTCAACATTTTCCCGGCGCTGCATCCTAACGGCTATCCGCTCCGCTGGATCTGGCTGCCGCTCGGCTGCCTGATGTTCATGGGCGGATTGCTGGCGACGATTTTCCTGAAAAAGTTCAACGCGCATCCGCCATATCCGCAGCGCGACCCGCGCCTGCTCGAAGCGATGGGCGTGAGCCAGAACACCGTCCGCGACCTCACCGAAGCCAACACCGGAGGTGCCCGATGAATTTTCAAACCATCAACCGCGCCTCCGCCGCCGCGATTGGACTCGTCGTTGCCTGCGTGATTTTTGCCTTTGTCACCGTGGGTGTGAAATTATTTGTGCCCGTGCCGGCCATTGACGCCGACCGCGCCGCCGAGCGCAGCAAGGCTTTGGTTGAAATCCGCGCGACCGAGGAGAAATCCCTGGCCACGCCGGGCTGGGTTGACCAGTCGCGCGGCATCGTGCGCCTGCCGATTGAAACCGCGATGCAGCAGTCCGCGCAGGCGTGGCAGAATCCCGCCGCCGCACGCGCCGACCTGACTGCGCGTGCCGAAAAAGCCGCCGCCCCCGCGCCAGTCGCGCCCGCCAAACCCAGCGCTTTTGAATGAACCCGACCGAGAACAAAACTTCCTGCGACCGCGAGCTCAATGACTCGTTGCGCGTGCCGCTGCTCGCGCTGTTTGGCGGTGCGGCGGTGTGGCTGGTCGTCGGACTGGTGCTCGGCCTCATCGCCGGCATCAAATTTCACGCGCCGGAATTTCTCGGCGGCTGTCCGCTGATGACCTATGGCCGCGTGGCTCCGGCGGCGAACGACGCGCTTCTCTACGGCTTCTGCATTCCGGCCGCGCTCGGCGTGATGCTCTGGATTTTTGCGCGCCTGAGCCGGAACCCGCTGGCGCTGCCGCTCGTGCCGGTCGTGGCGGCGAACCTCTGGCATCTCGGCGTCTTCATCGGCACGGTGGGAATTTTGCTGGGCGCCAGCACTGGCCACACCTGGCTGGAATACCCGCGCGCGGCGGCGGTGATTTTGTTCGCCGCGTTTATGCTCATCACGGTCTCGGCGGCGGCGACGTTCGGCTGGCGCAATGAAAAATCCCTCTACCCTTCGCATTGGTTTCTGTTTGCGGCGCTGCTGTGGTTCCCGTGGATTTATTCGACGGCCAATCTGCTGCTCAATTCCAACCAGGCACCGCGCGGGCTGGTGCAGCCCATCATCGGCTGGTGGTTCGCGAACAACCTCGTCTTTGTCTGGCTCGCGCTCGCCGGCGTCGGCATCGCCTTTTATTTCCTGCCGAAAATCACCGGCCGTGCGCTCGCCAGTTCCGGCTACGCGCTGTTCGGCTTTCTGACACTGATCTTTTTCGGGACGTGGTGTGGCATTCCGTCGGGCGCGCCGGTGCCGGCGTGGCTGCCGGCGTTGAGCAGCGTGGCGGCGGCGCTGACGCTCGTGCCGCTGCTGGCGATTTTGATTGTCACCGCCAAAACGGTCTGCGGCGCCCGCGTTTCGTGCATGGGCGGATCGTTCTGCTACATCAAATTCGGGATGATGAGCTTCATCGTTTCGGGAATTCTTTACGTGTCCGCCGCGTGCCCGCAATACAGCCGCATCCTGGACTTCACCTGGTTCGGCGCGGCGCAGACGCAACTGCAACTGCTCGGCTTCGCGGCGATGATTTTCTTCGGTGCGATCTACAATATCTTGCCGCAGGTGATGGGCCGGCCGCTGCCGCTGCCGAAGTTTGCCAAGGCGCATTTCTGGCTCGCGATTGTTGGCGTGCTGCTGTTTGTCGTGCCGCTGGTCATCGCCGGCGTGGTGCAAGGCGAGAAACTGGCTGACCCCAGCATCGCCTTTGCCGACGCCAATTCCGCCGCGCTGAAATTTTTGCGCATCAGCACCACCGGCCAGTTGCTTGTGCTGCTCGGCGCGATTTTGTTTGCCGCCAACATTTTCATCATGACGATCCAGTGGAAACTCGGCATCGCCAAAACGGTGATTGCCTACCTCAAGTCGCCGCTTGAAACCGCGTCCGCGTCCGCCTCCGCTTCGCTGCGGCGCGACCAAGGGGAGGTGGAATCGTGAAGACCGGCATCTCCGTTTTTCTCGCCGCGTTCGTCGCGCTCGGCGCTTCGTGGTGCGGTTTTGTTCTCGCGCCGATGTTGCAGCTCGGCGGCGCAAAGCAGACCGTCGTTTTGCAATCCACCGACAACTGGCCGCTCCAGCGCACCGGCGACGCGACGCTCGGCCTGCAAATTTATCGCGCCTATGGCTGCGCCGCCTGCCACACCGAACAGGTGCGCCAGACCGGAGCCGCCTTCGAAATCACCCTGAACAGCCTCGGCGTCCAGAAGCCGGCGGATTTTATTGAGTTCACCAAGTCGCTGTTCGTCCTGCCGGAACTGGCGGCTTACACCAATGCCATCGCCACGGGTCTTAACGACTGGAACGGCGGCCTGCCCAAGACGCTTTTGACCAGCACCGACAAGGACATCGTCACCGAAATGGCCGACCGGCTGAAGGCCGTCGGCGTCAAGTCCGAGACGCGCATCGTCGCCACCGGCGCGGACATCGCGCGCGGCTGGGGCTCCCGCCAGAGCGTCGCGGCGGATTATCTTTACGACCAGCCCGTGCAGCTCGGCGGCCTGCGCGCCGGGCCCGACCTCGCGAACATCGGCGTCCGCGCGCCGGACGCCAACTGGCAGTTGGCGCATCTTTACGCGCCGAAATCCGTCACGCCCGCCTCCACCATGCCGTCGTTCAAGTTCCTGTTTGAAGTCCGGCCGGTAGGCGCGACGCCGTCGCCCGACGCCTTGAACCTGCCGAAAGAATTTGCCGCCGCCGCCGGCTATGAGGTCATTCCGAAGCCGGAGGCGAAACAGCTTGCCGCCTATCTTTTAAGCCTCAAGGCCAACGTGCCGCTTTACGAGGCGCCGTTCACGCCCGTCATGCCGCCAAATAAATGAGCGACGACCACCAGTCCTGTTCCATCCTGTCCGCCGGCGAGCCGGCCGCCACGCGTTCCGCCGCGCCGATGTGGATCATCGTCACGACGCTGGTGCTGCTGTTCCTTGGCGGCATTTATTTTGACCGGCACAGCGGCTGGTTTGACGCGAAAGTCTATGCGCCTTACGCCAGCGCGGAAAATCTGGGCGCCTATCAGCCGCAATCTGGCCCGGCGGTGTTTCTCGCGCGGGGCCGGAAAAATTACGAGGCCGTCTGCGGCATCTGCCACGGGCCGGACGGCCTGGGCAAGCCCGGCCAGGCGCCGGCGCTGGCCGGCTCGCAGTTGGTGAACTGCAAGGGCTTCGACCGGCTCATCCACATTCCGCTCGCAGGCCTGGCCGGGCCGATCACCGTGGCCGGCCAGGGCTGGAACCTCAACATGGCCGCGATGGGCGCGGCGCTGCCGGACGACGACCTGGCCGCCGTGCTGACCTACATCCGCAGCAGTTGGGGCAACACCGCCGGCCCGGTCGCGGGCGACGACGTGAAGAAAGTCCGCGCGGCCATCGGCCGGAACCCGCAGCCGCTGGGCGGCGCGCAGACGATGGCCATGCCGGAGTAAAATCACTCCCGGCGCGTTTCAATCTCTTCAATCGCCCAGCGCGCGTGCTCGGCGATCAGCGGCTCCTGGTCGTGCGCCGCCTTTTCCAAGGCGGGCAGGGCGGTGGCGTCGCCGACATTGCCGAGGGCGACGCAAACATTGCGCAAAACTCCCCGGCGCTTCGTCCGCAGCATCGGCGTGCCGGCAAAACGTGATTTGAAGCCGGCGGCGTCGAGCTGCAAGAGTTCAATCAAATCCGGCGCGGCCAAATCTGGACGCACGTGCGGCTTCATCAAATTTCCCTCGCGCGCGAATTTGTTCCACGGACAAACTGCCAGACAGTCGTCGCAGCCGTAGATGCGGCTGCCGATGGCCGGGCGGAACTCGACCGGAATGGAACCTTTCAATTCGATGGTGAGATAGGAGATGCACTTGCGCGCGTCGAGCTGAAACGGCGCGGTGATGGCCTGCGTGGGACAGGCCGTGATGCAGCGCGTGCAACTGCCGCAATGGTTTTTCTCCGGCGTGTCCGGCGCGAGTTCGAGCGTGGTCAAAATTTCCGCGAGAAAAATCCAGTTGCCCAATTTGCGGCTGATGACATTCGTGTGCTTGCCGACAAAGCCGATGCCCGCGCGCCGGGCAAAGTCGCGTTCAAGAATTGGCCCGGTGTCCACATACCAGAGCGAGCGGGCATGGCCACCACCCAATCCGTCCACAAATGCGGCGAGCGCTTTCAACTTTTCGCCAAGCACATCGTGGTAATCGGCAAATTGCGCGTAGCGGGCGACCAAGCCGGGAAAGTTATGAGTGATGAGTGATGAGTGACGAACTGCCGGCGGCTGCTGGTCACTCGTCACCCGCCACTCGTCACTTTGCGCGTAGCTCGCCGCGAGCGCGATGACGCTTTTCGCGCCGGCCAGGACTTTTTGTGGTTCCACCCGTTTTTCCGCGTTGCGTTCGAGCCACGTCATTTCGCCGTGCGATTTTTCCGCGAGCCAGCCTTGGAATTTTTCCGCGCTGGCGGGCGGCGCGGCGGTGGTGAAGCGGCAGTCGTCAAAGCCGAGTTCCGCCGCGCGCTGACGGATGCAGTCCTTCATCGTCTGCCCCGCGTGGCGAGCTTGAACTGGAGGGCGATCTGCTGCGCGGCCTCGCGCACGGAGCGCAGGTCGGTGTTGATGAGCACGTCGGCCTGCCGGTAAAACGGCTCGCGCGCGGCGAGCAGCTCGCGGATTTTTTTCTGCGGGTCGGGGTCGTGGAGCAGGGGGCGGTGCGACTGGTTGCGGACGCGCTCCCAGATTTTTTCCGGCGACGCCCAGAGGCAGATGACGAGCGCAAAAGATTTCAGCGCGGCCAGATTTTCCGCGTTCGTCGGCAGGCCGCCGCCGGTGGCGATGACGGTTTTCTCGCGCGCGGAAAGCTCCTGCACGATCTGCCGTTCCAGCTCGCGAAAGGCCGGTTCGCCGTCCTTGGCAAAAATGTCGGCGATGGAACGGTTGGCGCGGGACTGGATGAGTTCGTCGGTGTCGAGAAAGTCGAAGCCGAGGTATTCCGCGACGTGCCGGCCCACGGAGGTCTTGCCCGTGCCCATGAAGCCGATGAGCGCGAGGCTGGTGATGCGGCGGCCGTTTTGCATGGCGATGGATTAGCGGAAAACCGCGCCCGACGCACGCCTGATTTTTGGTGGGGCGCGGATTGTCCCCAATCCGCAGCACGTTGGCAGCCGGAAGCGCGGCTGAATAAACGCCGTTCCATGGGCCTGGCCCAGCCGCTGCGAGTTGGGACAGCTCGCGGTCCGTTCAAGCCAGAACAACCCCCATTTTTACCGCGCTCGACAGCCCGGCGGTTTCTGGTAGGATGGCATTGTGAAATTGCCGCCGCTCATCCTGGCCTCGGCCTCACCCCGCCGCGCGGAGCTGCTCAAGCTGCTGCCGGTGAAATTCCAGGTGCTGCCCGGCGACGTGCCGGAAGCCGCGCACGAACATCTTTCGCCGCTGGAAATCTGCCAGCTCAACGCCCACCGCAAGGCGCGCGCCGTCGCCAAGAAAATTCCCGATGCGCTCGTCCTCGGCGCGGACACGCTGGTGTTTCTGGACAATGAAATCCTCGGCAAACCGCGCAACATGGCCGACGCGCGCCGGATGCTGGCGCGGCTGCAAGGCCGGCATCATCAGGTCGTCACCGGCGTCTGCCTGATGCACCTGCGCGGCCATCGCGAACGGATTTTTGCCGTCAGCACCGATGTGCTGTTTCATCCGCTCAATGCGCGGCAGATCCGGGATTATCTCGCGGCCATCCATCCGCTCGACAAGGCCGGCGCCTACGCCATCCAGGATGCCGGCGAACTCATCATCTCGGAAATCTCCGGCTCCTACAGCAACGTCGTCGGCCTGCCGGTGGAGCAGTTGCGCGCGGAGCTGGCGGCTTGGGGCAAGGGCTGACGCGCCCGGTTTGCCGCTGGCAATTTTGCGGAAAACATTTAACCTCGCCGGCTCATGCTCGAACCACTGACCAATTCCCAAATCCGCAAATTCAAGGCGGCGGCGCAGCTCATGGACGCCACGCTGAAGGTCGGCAAGGCCGGCCTGACCGACGGCTTCATCCGCACCGTTTCGGCGGAGCTGGACCGGCATGAACTGGTCAAAATCAAGTTCGCCGAGTTCAAGGAGGAGAAGAAAACCCTCGCGCCGCTGCTCGCGGAAAAAACTTCCAGCCACCTCGTCATGCGCGTTGGCAACGTCATGGTGCTGCACCGGCCCAAGCCCGCTCCTGCCGAACCTGCGCGCGCTGCCTCGCTCTAACTTAAATTAAAACCAGTTGGCTGTGTGTGGGCATAATCAGGACTGACCCCCTTTGACGGACAAGGCCAAGCCTTTTTACCGAACTATATGCACATATATCGGATTAGAAGTTACTGTGAATGTTTTGACTGTAACTACGTTTCCTCTTACCTCTTCCGTGCCCACAGCCCCTTGCATCATTCGTTGAACTGTAATTTTATACGTTCCAATCTCATCTAGCCGACATAGTTTATTCAGGTCAAACTCGCGCTCATATATTTCACTGGAACCGATATTTGATCCTACATCTGAACCAATTTGCGCCTTGGGTCTTTCCGGAGATACGCTTTTGCCGGACGGGAAAACTATGGTGAATGAATAGTTCATGTCATCAATCAATTGCCCGATTTCAATCAAATGGAAGGTTTCATTTGTTGAGACATTTTTAATGCGAACAATTAGACCTAACGATTGCCCGGCACGAATTTCCGCCTTGTTGTCGCCGAGCATAACGGACATCTGAAGGTTGTTTGTGACAGCCCCCCAATCGTTAGTTGACGAATCAGAAGCGAAAGTTTGCATAACAACCACGATAAAAAACAACAGGAAATAGTATGGGCTGTTTTTCATGCCAGCATTTCAACGAGTTAATTCCTGCCACAGATGCGCGCTCATGCGCTGGCCTTTCTCGAAGCAGTCCAGGTTAAACTTCTCGTTGGGCGAATGCGCGTTGTCGTCCGGCAGGCCGAGGCCGAGCAGCAGGGAATCCGCGCCGAGAATCTGCTTGAACTCGTTCACAATCGGGATTGAGCCGCCCTCGCGCATCAGGATGGGCCGGCAGTTGAAGGCCGTTTTCAGCGCGCGCAGGGCCGCCTGCGCCGGCGCGCTCCGGGGCGAGACCAGATACGCCTCCGCGCCGTGGCCCGCCGTGATTTCCAGCCGCACCGTCGGCGGACAATTTTCTTTCAGCCAGTCACAGACAATCTTGCGGATGTGCGCCGGCTTTTGATTGGGCACAAGGCGGCAGGTGATTTTCGCGCGCGCCCAGGCGGGCACGATGGTCTTGCTGCCTTCGCCCTGATAGCCGCTCGTCAGGCCGTTGATTTCGAACGTGGGCCGCGCGCTGCGCTGCTCCGTCGGGGTGAAGCCGTGTTCGCCGAAAAGCTCCGGCACGCCCAGCAGTTTTTTCAACTGCGCGTCCGTGATTGGGAAACGCCGGTTCTCCGCGCGCTCGTAGTCCGAGGGCGCGTCCACGTCCTCGTAAAAGCCGGGGATGTCAATGAAGCCCCGCGCGTCGCGCACCTTCGCCAGCAGCTGCGCCAGCGCCATGGCCGGGTTGTCCACCGCGCCGCCGAAGATGCCGGAATGCAGATCCCGCGCCGGCCCGTGCAGGGTGATTTCAAACGCGATGATGCCGCGCAGCGCATACGTCAGCGCCGGGTGCGCCAGATCCGGCATGCCGGTGTCGGAAACGACCACCGCCGCGCACGCCAGCTCGCTCCGGTTTTCTTTCAGGAACACGGAAAGGTTTTTGCTGCCGACCTCCTCCTCGCCCTCGATCACAAACGTCAGGTCGCAGGGCAGGGGCGTGCCCGTTTTCAAATACGCCTCGACGGCCTTGAGGTGCGCGAAATTCTGTCCCTTGTTGTCCGTGCTGCCGCGCGCGAAAAGATTCCGCCCTTCGAGGCGCGGTTCAAACGGCGGCGTGGTCCACAGCTCCAGCGGCTCCGGCGGCTGCACGTCGTAATGCCCATAGACCATGTAGTGCGGCTTGGTGGAATTTTTCGCGCGCTTCGTCTTGGCGACGACAATCGGATGCCCCGCCGTCGCGCAGACGCGGGCGTCCAGGCCGATGTTCTGGCAGTGCGCCACGAGCCATTCGGCGCAGGCGAGCAGGTCTTTTTTGTGCTGCGGCTGCGCCGAGACGCTGGCGAAGCGCAGATATTCGCACAGCTCCGCGACGAAGCGGGGCTGGTTTTGTTTCAGGTAATCGAGCACGGCTTGCATGGCGGATAGCTAACCGCCTGCCGGGCCGCTTGCCAAGAATTAATGCATCGGCAGGCCGGGCCGGTTCACATACCAAAGCATCGCCGCGAACAGCATGGAGCAAAAAAACATGGCCAGCCCCGGCGGGAAGACGGATTCAATGCGTCCGCCGCGCCGGCCGGTGCGAAAAGGCGAAGATGAAGAACAGCATCGCCAGCACCAAAGCCCCCGACGCCGTGTAGCGGCTCAAGGCCAGCCCGCCCTGGTCATGCGGCTTGTCCATGAAGTCGCCCACCACCGCGCCGAGCGGCCGCGTGAGGATGAACGCCGCCCAGAACAAAACGGTGTGCGAGATTTTCGTCCAGAAATACGCCGCCGCGATGACCGCCAGCAGCGAGCCGAACACGACGATGCCGCCGCCGTAGCCGAGCCCTTGGGTGTCCGCCGTCCAATCGCCCAAGGCCGTGCCGAGCGTCTGCGAGAACATGATGGTCATCCAATAAAACCCCTCGGACTTGGGCGAACTCACCGTGTCCACCGCCACCGAACCCATGGTGCGATGCCAGATGAAGAGGGACGCCAGCAGCAATGCGAGCAGAATGGACGTGCCGCCCGCGTAGCCGATGCCGAGCGAGCGGTCGGCGAAATCGGCGAGCGTGGTTCCCACCGTGGTTGTGGCCACAATCGTGACCCAATAGATGACCGGATGAAATTTTTTGGCGGAAATTTGCACGCCGACGGCGGCGAAAAAGATGACGGCAAAGATGCCGGTGCCGACGAGGTAGCCGAGGTTCATGGACATGGAGACGGCGTCGCCGCCGGTCTCGCCGAGCGTGGTGGCGAGGATTTTGAGGATCCAAAATATCAGGGTGACTTCCGGCACCTTGCTGAAGACGGCGGGCTTATCGGTGTTCATGGATGATGACTCGGAGTGCAAGTGCGGAAGGATGAATCAAGCCGGGGCGAAAATCCAGCGGGATGTAGGAGCAAAGTTTTCCGTCGGAGGTTTTCTTTAGCGGCCAGCAGCAACTGCAATTATGTGGCATCTGTTTTGTTGCTGAGGACATAAAATCCCTGGGAGGCGAAAATGCTGAACGCTCCGTATATGGCAAAGTGTGGCATGAAATTAAAATGCTCGCGCCCAAAGATGACGACCACTCCCGCCGCGCGCTCATCCAGATAAAACATCCTGTAGAAATAGAACAAGGCACCAACAACGAGCCCTGTCACAATCAAACTCAGGCAGAAATGAATAACACCGCGATGCCGCCACGAAATAATCCCCGAACCAACAACACTGCCGACGGCCACCAAAACTGGCATCCAAATGTAGAGAATGTAAACGAATGTTCGCATTGGTGCCGGCGGCCGTTCAGTTCGCCGTGTGCGATTTCAGCAGCAGGCCGCCGCCCGCATCCATCTCGGCGATGACGCCGACGCCGGGCGCGTAGAACTTGTATTCCACGTCGCCGTCGGAGGCCTTTTCCTTCACCTTCACGCAGTCGTGGAAAGTCCCCGCCGGCACGGTCAGGGTTTCGGAAACGGAAACCACCTCGTCGTCCTCGCGCGTGATGCCGGGAACGTTTTCCGAGGAGAACTTGTCGCCGACCTGCGGATGCGCGGGCAGCAGGACGCCGGGAATCTTGGTGTCCTTGCCCAGCAGCCACGCGCCACCGTGGCCGGAGATTTTCCCGTCCGTGTAAGTGTTCGCATCTTCGCCGAGATAATAGACGTTGCCGGCGTCGTCCTGCGCGAAATAGTCCAGCGTCGCCTCCTTCAGGCTGCCGGCGGCATCAAACTCACGGTCTTCAACGCAGAGCGACTCGACCGTCTGGCCGCCGATTTCAAAGGTCTTGCGGACTTCCGGTTTCGCGGTGCGCTCAACGCGCTCGTTTTTGTCTTCAAGGATGTCCTGCTTCAGGGACGCCAGCGGCAGATACGGGTTGGTGATGGCGCGCGGATGGGAAAAGGCGGACGACGGAGCCGTGCCGGCGGAATTCTGGCTGGCGCAACCGGCCAGCAGGCCGGCCGCGAGCGCGGCGCCGACAATCATTTTGATTTTCATAATTCCGTTGCTTTCAGCCTGCGTGGTTGATGGTTGATAAACCAGACGCCGCCATTAAACAACCCCGAAATGAACGGCGCAGGAATGTAACATGGCAAAATTGCAATTTTGAAACCCCCGGTCTTTGGTTTACGTCCGCAATGATGTCCGTATAAACTGTCTCCCATCATCATGAAAAAAACATCGCTCCTCACCGTTGTCCTGTTCGGCCTGCTGGCCGGCAACGTCCTCGCCCAGGACGCCGCCCCTTACAAGGTGCTCGCCACCACCCAGCTCATGGGCAGCGGCGGCATTGATTTTGTCACGGTTGACAGCGCCGGTCGCCGCGTCTATGTGCCGCGCGGCGGGCAGACATTTGTTTTCGACCTCGACAGCCACAAGTATGTCGGCGCCGTCACCAACTGCGGCGGCCGCGGCGTGGCCGTTGACACCGCCTCGCATCACGGCTTCAGCAGCGCCGGCAAGATTGCGATGTTCGACACGGAGACGATGCAGAAGCTCAAGGACATCGACGTGCAAGGCCGGCCCGACGGCATCATGCTGGAGCCGTTCACGGACCGGATTTATATTTTGAGCCATGACGCGCCCAACTTCACGGCGATTGATCCCAAGGACGGCTCGGTCACCGGCACCTTGCAGGTCGGCGGCGCGGTGGAACAGTCCCAGAGCGACGGGCAGGGGAAACTGTATGCGGCCATCGAGGACGAGAAGAAAATCGCCGTCGTGGACGTCAAGGCGCTCAAGCTCGTCACCAAGTATGACCTCGGCGACACCGCCGGCGAACCGGCCGGCCTCGGTCTGGACGTGAAGAACCACATCCTGTTCGCCATGTGCGCGAAGCCGGATGTCTGCGTCGTGCTGGATGCCCTCACCGGCAAGGTGCTGGCCACGCTGCCCCTCGGCAACGGCACGGACGGCGGCGGGTTCAATCCCGCCACCATGGAGGCGTGGAGTTCGCAGCGCGACGGCACGCTGACCATCATCAAGGAGAGCAGCCCCACGAGTTTCGCGGTGGAACAAACCGTGCAAACGAAGGCCGGCTGCAAGACCTCCGCCCTCGACACCAAGAACAACCAGATTGTCCTGATCTGCACCGAACGGATGCCGCAAGTCGCCGGCGTCACGCCGGCCCCGGCCACCAACGCGCCCGCCGGCCTGCGGCGCGGCGGCAACCGTGGCGGCCCCGGCAATCTCGACGTCCTCTGGGTCGGCCGTTGATTGACGAAGCCCGCCCGCCGTCCGGGACAAGGCGGGAACCGCCTCAATTCACTTCGGCGTCTGCACCGCCGGCTCGATGACCTTTTTGTGTTCGAACTTTTCCAGCTTGGGCGCGATGACTATCTGGCAGTAAGGCTGGCGGGAATTGATCATTAGTCAAAAAATTCTCACACGGAAAGCGCCCGCCTCATCTGTCCGCAGCTCGACCTGCCGGCCATCGGGCGTCCACAAAGCGCAACCATCAAACTTGCCGTCTTCCGTGAAACTGATGCTCGTGGAATGGAGCCGGGCGTTGCCGTTCCATTCGTTGATTTCATACCATTTCAGCCGGCCATTTTCATAAAAGACCGCAGAGGAGGTGAGCCGGCGGTTCGTCAATGTCTGCGGGAATTCATTGGCCTGATGAACCAGGTAATCATGGCCGGCAATGAAAAAGGTAAACGCGGTGTTGGGATTATGCGGGTTGGAAATGGACGCGCCCCGGAATTTGCCGACGAAGGTTTTTAAGTTGGGACTGGTCATCAGGCTGGCGAAATCCTCCAGTCTGGCAGTGGTCTTTTGCGCAAGGTCAGCAAAGGCGAGCCTCACGTCGGTGTTGGTGGCATAGGCATAAACGACCGGGGCATTCGGGCCGGATTGATGTCCGGACTTGAGGATGGCGGGCAGGGCAGACAGTTTGCCGACGACCATCGTGAATTGGTTGGTGTCAACGGCAGACCGCAATGCCTCGGCGCAATGCTTTAAGATGGTCTGTTTCTTTTCGGGGCTTTCCGGCCACGGTTTCCAACCGATGGCATGGTTTAAGAAAAGAAAAGCGGCACCAATGACAGTTGCAATTATCAGCAGGGTTATGGCAAAAGATTTTCTCACGGTTTTACCTGCACCGCCGGCTCGATGACCTTTTTGTGCTCCAGCTTTTCCAGCTTGGGCGCGATGACCACCTGGCAATAGGGCTGGTCGTTATGCAGGTCGTAGTAGCCCTGATGGTAGTCCTCGGCGGGATAGAACTTCGTGAACGCCGCAATCTCCGTGACGATGGGATGCTTGAAATCATTTTGCGCGGCCAGCTTCGACTTCTCGGCGGTGAGCTTCTGCTTCTCGTCGTGATACAAAATGATGGAGCGGTATTGCGTGCCCTCGTCCGCGCCCTGCCGGTTGAGCGTGGTCGGGTCGTGCGCCTGCCAGAAGACATTCAGAAGCTTGTCGTAGGAAATCTTGGCGGGGTCAAACGTGATCTGCGTGACCTCGGCATGGCCGGTGTCGCCGCCGCAGACATCGTGGTAAGTCGGGTTAACAACATGGCCGCCCGCAAAACCGCTGGTCACGGACAGCACGCCGGGCAGCCGTTCATAGACGGCCTCCATGCACCAGAAACAGCCGCCGCCCAGCGTGGCGGTCTCAATTTTGTTGGTCGTCATAATCGTGTTGGTCTGCGCCCCGGCGGCCAGGCTGAAAACGCCCGCCAGCAGGATGGTGCAATAAATGGTCTTCATCGTCGTGGTCTTTGACCGCCGCATGGCGGCATCATTCAAACTATTCCGCACGCAACGATGCTGCTATGGCCGCCTGGCCGGACGCAACGAGTCAAAATCCCCGCTCTCGCAGGCGACCACAAAGCCTTCCGTGGCGCTTTTCAATTCCTCCCAGCGCGCGCGGATCTGCTCGGATTCCGGCGCGGTGATTTTATTGTCCGCCGCCGCGCTGGCGACGACGGCGAGCAGGTCGGCAAATTCCTGCACAATCTGGTTGGTGGCGGGAATCAGGAAATGCGGGTGCGGCGGCTGGCCGGGATTGCGGATGAAGAAGCCGCCCGCGCGCTGGCAGATCCATTGGACGATGCGCTCGTCGCCGGTGCTGCGGATGAGCGCCTCGATGCGGTCGAGCGGGTTGCCGATGCCGCCCTCGTTGGTCGGCGGCTGCGCCCATTTGTAGATCATGGAGGTGGACAATTCGAGGTCGGCGGAAATTTCCTTGGCCGCCTTTTTGTCGAAGACTTCGCGGAGCAGTTCGTGCGATTGCATCGCGCGACAATGCCAAAGCCTGAAATTTATTCAAGCGGGAAGCGCGGCAGGGGAGCGCGGATTGTCTCAATCCGCAGCGCGCGGGTGTCAAGAGACGCATCAGCATAAAATAAAACTGCCACGTCTTTGGGACTGATGCCGCCGCTGCGAATTGGGACAACTCGCGCTCCGGGCCGATTCCAAAAATCGTGGAAAATTATCACTGCGCGCGGTCGGGGATTTTGGTTGGATGAAGCCG
>Ga0316226_1001808_pt1 | contig 21589 bp, 21 predicted proteins | sample TBH18017metaG_FD_206009 | JGI IMG/M metagenome (GOLD analysis project Ga0316226, IMG submission 206009) | Freshwater microbial communities from Trout Bog Lake, Wisconsin, USA - TBH18017 | ecosystem: Environmental > Aquatic > Freshwater > Lake > Hypolimnion/Profundal zone | place: USA: Wisconsin...
CGAAGCCCTCACCGCGATCGACGCCACGCATCTGCTGGCGCAATGCCACGCCAACCCAGCCGCCATTGTGTCGCTGGTGGCCGAGAAATCCGATGAAGTCGTGCGGCTGGCATTGCGCAGCTTCGGCGCGCTCTCCGCCGTGCGGCTGGAACAGCTGCTGACCGAGCATCGCATCGTGGCGGCGGCAAACTGGAAGTCCTTCTGGGACCGGGCGCGCAAGGGTCTCAAGTCCGATCCGCTGGTGGAAATGCCGGCCAAGCGCAGCGACCCGATCATCCTGCACGCACAGGTCCGCGACTATGGTCCAGCATGGGTGGCCAACTTCGCGCGGGAACGCGACCTCGCCAAAATCCTCTCCGGCGTCGAAACCTTCTGCGAAGCCGCCGACGGGGCCGTGGACGAAGCCGCGCGCGCCGTGCTGCTGGAGCGCCTGGCGTTTGCGCTCAAGGGCGCCTACAACACCGACCCGGCGCTCTACGCGCGTCTGGCCGCCTTGATGGAACGCACACAGCTCGAAGCGGTGCCGTTCGCCGAGATGCGCGCGCATCTCTGGGAGCAGAACCGTTTTCTCAGGGCCGCGGCGGAACTGACCGCCAGCGACACCGCGCGCATGGTCAAGGTGCTGCTGGGCGATGCCGATGCCCCGGCGCGTTTGCTGGCCGTGCTGGATGAAATGCCTTTTGCACTGCTCAGCGAAACGTTGATCGCGCTGCGCGAGGGTCCGGCGCTGCCGGCGGCGCAGAGCCGCTGCCGCGAACTGCTGCTCTCGCCCAAGGCGCCGCCCGCGCTGGTGGTCTGGATTTTCCGTCACCGCGAAACCCTCGCCGATTGGCCGCTGCCCGGCCTCACCGAGCTGCTGGCGCATGCCATCCTCCTGAGCGAGGCGCCGCTCACCGGCGAGGAATTGCGCATGCAGAACCACATGCGGCAGCTGTTCGAGAATGCCAAGTGGTTTGCGGCCGTGTTGCAGGAACTCGACACGACCGGACGCAGCGCGCTCTTCGACCGCCTGCAGGCCTCAACCGCCTGGGATCCGGCGACGCAGCGTTCCCTGATGGGGCGGATGATCAAGTTCGATCCCTCCCTGGCCGGTCGCCGGCGCGCTGCCGAGGATGGCCATTCCGGAGGCAAACAGCCACAGGCACGCCTGACCTCCTGGCACAGCCTGCTGGAACGCCGCGCGCAATACAAACGCCTCGTGGAAGTCGAATTGCCGAAGACCAGCCAGGACATCGCCGTGGCGCGCAGCTACGGCGACCTCCGCGAGAATTTTGAATACCATGCGGCCAAGCATGCGCAGTCCCTCCTGCTGCAACGCCAGTCCGAAATGAACCAGGAACTGAACCAGATTCAGGGAACCGACTTCGCCAACGCGTCCACTTCGGCCGTCGGCATGGGCGTGTGCGTACGGCTGGCCTACCCCGACGGCCGCACCGGGCATTTCTGCATCCTGGGCGAGTGGGACCGCGATGAAACGCTGGGAATCATCTCCTGCAAGAGTCGCATGGCGCAATGCCTGGAAGGCTGCAAGCCGGGAGGCTCGGTCAAGATACCCGGCGAGCACGGTGATGAAATCGTCACGGTCGTGGCTATCGAACCACTCAGCGATGCTGTGCGCGCCTGGATCGGCGCACCCGCGGCAACCGCCTGAACGGGACACCCCTCTGCAGCCAAATGTCCGCGGCGGCTGAATGCAACGCCGCGCGGACAACGATTTCGGCGGCAGGTTTGCCCCTCTGCGCGCACCCGTTACTGTGCATTAATCTTGGTCCATCTGCCTGTGTTGCACTTGATGTTCGCCAGTCGTGCTGTCCGCAGTGTTCCATTGACGGACATGCTTAGACGTGGCATCATTATGCGAGTGCGATTAAATTTCTTTCCCCAAAAGTATTGGAGTATTTGATGAATTCGGCGATTATCGTGGCGGCCGGCAAAAGTGAGCGCATGGGCGTCGGCACGGACAAGGCTTTTCTCTCCCTTGGCCAGCGTCCTGTGCTGGCCTGGTCGCTCCTGGCATTCGAACAGTGCCTGGAAATCGATCAGATCGTGCTGGTGGTCCGCAAAGAGCAATTGCTGGCCTCGCGCAGCGTTGTGCAAATGTTCGGTATTTCCAAATTGCGCGCGGTTGTGGCCGGTGGCGCGCGCCGGCAGGACTCGGTTGCCAATGGAATGGCCGCCCTCGATCCGGAGACACGGTTCGTCTCCGTGCATGACGCCGCCCGCCCCTGCATCACGCCCGACCTGATTGCCGAAACGATTCGCACCGCCAAGCGCTCGGGTTCGGGCGTCGCCGCCACCCGCGTGATTGACACCATCAAGTTTGTGGAGCGCGGCTCAACCGTGGATCATACTGTGGATCGCGACAAACTCTGGGCCGTGCAGACGCCCCAGACCTTCAAGATCGATCTGCTGCGCAAAGCCTACGCCAAGGTGGCGGAAAAGGGCGCGCTCATCACCGACGATGCGGCGGCCATGGAATTGCTGGGCGAACCGGTTCGCCTGGTGGAATGGCCGCGCGCAAATCCGAAAATCACCACGGCCGAAGATCTCACCATCGCCGCGGCGCTGCTCAAAATCCAAGGTAATTGAGGCGGCGTTGCCCGTCCGGCTCGCGCGACCGCAAACGCGACGCGCGGGAACGGCTGCATGCCGCGTGCGACATGAACCGACGTTACGCGATATTGGGCGATATCCATGCCAACCTCGAGGCCCTGCTCGCGGTGATCGAGGACGCCCGGAGCCAGTCGGTTACCGACTTCGTCTGCGTGGGCGATATTGTGGGTTACAATGCCGATCCCGTGGCCTGCATCCGGATCGTCCGTGACGAGCTCAACGCGCCCACCGTCCGCGGCAACCACGACCATTATTGTTCGCACGCCGAGGAGGAACTGGGTGATTTCCAGCCGCTGGCCGCCAGCGCCATCACCTGGACCCGCCAGCAGCTCTCCGAGCAGGACGCCCACTGGCTGAACGTACTCCCCCTGTCCAAGGCGGTGAGCGGCTTCACGCTCGTGCACAGCACACTGGATGTTCCAGAGCGCTGGGGCTACGTCTTTGACCAGCTGGATGCCGAGTCGCATTTCACCTACCAGCGCACCACCGTCTGTTTCCACGGGCATACGCATGTGCCGCTGGTGTTCGAAAAACGCCATGATGTGGTCCGGTGGCAGCCGGATGAAATTCACATCGCGCCGGGAACGAAATATTTCATCAACACCGGCAGCGTGGGACAGCCGCGCGATGGCGATCCGCGCAGTTCATACATCATCCATTGCCTGGAATCCAAGACCATCACCTTCCGCCGCGTCGAATACGATGTCGCCACCGCCATGAATAAAAACCGCCGCGCCGGACTCCCCGAGCGCCTGGCCGTGCGGCTGGCAGCGGGGCGGTAAAATCCGTCCGATCGGTCTGGTCTGCGGGATCATCCCTGCTCCGCCACCCACACGTCGATCAACCGCCGGCTGATGCTGACGGGCGGCGGGATCGGCGGAAGATTTCCAGGCGCGAACCACCCCGCAGTCGCGATCTCGCGGCCATCCACGCAAATGTCGCCGCTGTCATGCTCGGCCGTGAAGGCAATCATGAGATTGTTCGGAAACGGCCATGGCTGGCTGCCAAAATAGCGCAGATTCCGCACCCGCAGGCCAACTTCTTCGGCGATTTCCCGCGCGGCCGCATGCTCCAATGTCTCGGCCGCCTCCACAAACCCCGCAATCACGCTGTAGAATGCGGTGACACCCTGGGCGCGCCGCGCCAGCAGAATTTCGCGCCCGCGGGTCACGCGGACGATCACCACCGGATTGGTACGGGGATAAACCGGATCGCGGCAGACGTCGCACGCCATGGCGCGCTCCTGGACGTGCCGCGTCATCGGCCGGCCGCATTGGCCGCAAAAGCGATGCGTCCGCCGCCAGTGCAATAATTCAAACGCGCGCGCGGCCATGGCATAGTCCGCGGGCGCGGCCAGCTCGAAAAACGCCCGCAGCGTGAGGGCTTCAATCCCGTCCGGAGGCGTGGCCATCACGGTATCCATGGCCTCCGCCACGGCGCCATCAGGGGTTTCCAGAATTTCCCTTCCAGACACGCCGGCCTCCGCCACCACGCCGGATTCCAGCAGGCAAACCGCCTGCGCGCCGATGCGCCGAACCCAGAGTTTGTCCTGATAAAAGATGATGCGCATCGGCATGTTCCGTGCTTCCAATCGCGAATGCCCCATGACGTACCGCAGGCGCCGGCTGACCCATGGCTCACTTCGCCGACAATTTGATCTGGCTGCGAATCGCGGCTGCCAGCCGGTGGGGATCGGCAGCGTCCAGCCGCTTGAGGATATGAAACCAGCGGTAGGCCATGCTGCCGCCCGGATCCCATGGCCGGTGCTTGAACAGCGAGTCAAACGCGCGCCGCCGTTCGCGGTAGGTCTTTTGAATGCGCACAAAGCGTTGCACAAACATCTGGAGGTAGATTTCGGCAAACTCGGCCGCGTTGGGCATGCGGGTGGCGCGCCGGTTCACCGGCTGGGCATAGGCCTCGATGTTCAGCGTCAGGTCGCCCTCGTAGTTGGTGAAGGTTCCCGTATGATCGGAAACCGCCAGCGAGGACGGCAGTCCGTCGGTACCCAGCAGAATGACCTCGTCGCCGTCGTCAAACAGCACGCTAGTGCGGTCCAGCCGCATGCGCCCGACCAGCAGGTTCACGGCGGCGGCTTCGCCCAGCAGGCTGGCGAGACGCCGGTTAAACTCGGGATTCTGATAGGCGGTATCGGCAATCTTGTCGCTGGCGCGCCCGTCGACATAGTCGCGTTCCAGATACGTGGTCCAGTAAACCTGGCCGTGATAGCGGTTGTTCTGGCCCATGTACCGCTCGCTGATCCGCCGGGTTTGCACGTGGGGCGGCAGGTGCATGCCCAGCTGGCGGCAGCCGAGACGGCGGTCGAGGATGTAATCGGTGTAGTCCTCCGCGCGCAGAATGGCCGTCAGCAGATCGAACCCGTCGTTGAGATGCTCCGCAATGCCCCATTTCTGGAGGCGGATGATGCGCACCACGGGCACGGGATTGCCGTTCTGCTTGACCTCCGCGATGTAGACCGTGTTGCGGCGCACCTCCTCGCGGCGCAGCGACAGCGAGCGCCCGATGCGCCCGATGTTCACATATTCCATGTCGCCGAATTCGCGCACGTAGTTGAAGATGAATTCGCGGGCGCGCAAATCACAGATCGCATGCAACTCCGCATTCTGCGGCTCGGCGTCGGCTTCCGCAAAAACCGGATCCAGCAGCAGTTCCCCCTCTTCAATCCGCGCGCCGGGCAACCATTCAATCTGCAGGAAAAATTCGGGGGATAGCCCGTGCACGATCTCCTGGGTGCCGGTTTCGTGCGGCTGGCTCATCAGCGTCGCGCACATCTGGTTGCGCCATTCGATGTCCGCGGCGTTGTCCTCACGCAGACCCGCCGGCACAATTTCCCGGAAGGCGGCCGCCAGCTCCGCGTGCTTCCGCCGCATGGCGGCATTGTCGAGCTGTACAAAGTCCACCGGCCCGAAATTGCGGCGCCCAAAGGCGGACGGCGCCAGGAAGAAGTCGACCTCGGCGCTCCCGTGCCGGTTGCGCCGCGCGCAGAAAGTCTTGATCTCCACCAGCATCATGCGCAACACATGGTCCGGCTGGGCCGCCAGCCCCTCGAATTCCTGCACCGTCACAAACCGCGTGCCCGTGGTCTGGTTAAAGTAATACAGCGGCAGGCCGTCAATGGCGACGCGCGAATTGCGGATGTGCGCCATGATCTCCTCCTGCTGGAGGGGCACGACGCTCATGCGCCAGTATTCGCCGCGCGCCCGCAGGGCGCCGCGGACACGGTCATTGCCGACGTTGAGAAACCGGATCAACCGCTTGGAAATGCGCAGGCGCTGCTGCAGCAGTTCGTCCGCCTGGAACGCTAGGTCCATGGCTTCGGCATCCGGCCGGATCAGGACATGCCCGTCGTCGAACAGCAAATCGACCGAATGCGCCCATTCCTCCTCGGTCTCCGCCTCGGTCAGCGGGCCGGCGCCGCGCCCCACGCGGATCTCGTTCAGCGCATCGATCCATGCCAACCGCTGGGTCGCGTGCAGTTGCGTGCGCGTCACCAGCCCGGGCGTCCGGAGAAAGACCGTCCCAATCCGGGGTCGCGACGACACCGGCACATTGGGATCGAGCGGAAGCTCGCCAACGACCAGAAATTCGTTTTGCTGCGAAGTCTGCGGCATATGCTTCTCTTTTTACCATCCCCCCGCCGTGGGCACAAGGCGCAAGGCTGGGTGCATCTGCGATGCCTGCACCGCCCGCCGCGGCAAGCTGCGGGCTTGCATCCTCTTGCAGGAGAGCGGCGGGTCCGGCGGCCCCGCCCTACCGGTGGTGCAGGCGTTCGCCATGCCGCGGGGTCACCGCCGGGGCGCCACCACGCGCAGCAGCGCCGTCTCGATCAGGACTTCCTGCGGCGCAGAGGACGACACAAGTCGTTCGCGCAACTCAATCAGCACATGCCGCGCCCGCCGCAGTTCGTTGAGCGTATAGCGCGTCGCCTGCACCGCCGTCTTGCTTTGAATGAAGGGCCGCACGCTGCGCGGATCGCGCGGCAGCGAAGCCAGCAACTGGTCGGCCGCCGCCGGCAGATTCTCGTTCCATTTGCAGTACGGACCGCGCTCCGATTCATGCGCCACCAGCCAGCGCTGGTCAATCGCCTGCCGCAGGACGAGCAGTTCGCGGATGCGCGACTCGGCCATGGTGACCAGACCGATGGCGTTTTCCTCCTGCGCCTGCAACTGCCGCAAGGCCTTGACCAGCTTGACCGCATTGCGTTCACCCATGGCATCCGTCAGATCCCATGCCATGGCTTCGCGACCAATGGAGACGATCGCATCCACGTCTTCCGCCGAAACCCCTTCCGCGCCTTTTCCCTTATAGAGCAGAAGCTTTTCCAGTTCGTTCACCATGTAGCGCGTGGCGGTTCCGGCGCGCTGCAGGAACCGCTCGCGCACATCTTCCGTCATGGTGAGGCCGAATTCCTGGAGCAGACCGTCGAGCCTCTCCCGCGCCAGCTTCTCCTGTTCCCAGGGCTTCTCGCCGCTGCCAAAATCGACCACTTCCCCGCCTGCCTGACAGGCCTTGAAAAAGGAAGTGTTGCGCGCCACCGTGACCGTGGAAATGAGCAGACATTGCCCCTCCGGCAGTCCTTTTTTGATCAGCGCCGTCAGCTCCACCACGCGCTCCTTCACGGATTCACTGTCGCCGGGGCGAACCATGGGATTGAAAAAGGTGGCGTTCTTGAGCCACACAAGTTTGGCGCCGCCAAAAAAACCAACCGTCAGCACGGCCTCCATGCATTTCCGGAGAACCGCCACCGCGTCTTCCACCTTCTCCGCCCGGCCATCCAGCACTTCCAGGCCCAGCGCGCGTTCCGCTGCCGGCACGCCAGCGTCCACAATGGCGCGCGATTTCTGTTCAACGAGAAAATCGTCCACCCCGCACACAAGATAAAGAGGAACAGGCATTGGGAATAGATTAGGGTGCCTGCAAAGGGGTTGCAAGGGGTTTTGTCTGGCCAGCGGGTCCTCGACACCCACCGCACCAACAGGTTATCATTCTTCTCATGCCGCTTACGAAAACCAAGACCCAGCCGCCCATGGCACGCGTGTTGGCGTTCCTGCAGACACCGGGCCTGAAATTGATCACCGGTCACATGCGCCCCGATGGCGACGCCCTTGGCGCCACGCTGGGTCTGGCCCTCTGCCTGATTGCGCAGGGACAGCAGGTCGTCGTGGCCGCCGAACCGGCTGATCTGGGACTGGTCAGTTTTCTCGAAGACAGCAACACCGTGATCCCTCCGGCAGCCGCCGCGAACATGGACATTGCTTCCGTCATCAGCCTCGACTGCGGCACCGTGCAGCGCATTCCCGAACCCTTGCAGCCTCTCTTCATGCGCCTGCCCGTGGTCAATGTCGACCACCACCGCACCAACACCCGCTTCGGCCAGGTCAACTGGATTGACGCGCAGGCCGGCTCGACCTCCGAAATGATCTGGCGGCTGACCCGCCACGCCAAATGGACGCTCGACCGCACCAGCGCCGAAGCGCTGTGGGTCGGCGTGGTCACCGACACCGGCCGTTTCGCCTACGACCAGACCAGTCCCCGCACCCTGCGTTGCGGCGCGGATCTCCTGCGCTACGGCGTGCGCACCGCCTGGATCAACGACCGCCTGTATGGTTCGTGCGACCGGAAGGTGCTCGAATTGAAACGCCGCGCTTATCAGACCCTTGAGTTCTGGGTCAATGACCGTGTCGGCGTCATTACGCTGACGCGCGAGGATTTCGCCGCCGCCGGCTGCACCAAGTCCGATGCTGAGGACATCATCGAAATCCCCCGGTCGCTGCGCAACAGCGTGGTGGCGCTGTTCTTCTACCAGGCCGGCGAAGAACAAGTCACGCGCCTCAGCATCCGCACCCGCGAACCGCTCGACGCCACCCAACTGGCGCTGCGCTACGGCGGCGGCGGCCACGCCCGCGCCGCCGGCTGCACCATCCTCGCGCCGCTGGATGAGGCCAAGAGACAGGTAAAGCAGTACATCGAAGAGTGGCTCAGTGAAGAAGCCGATCATTAGTCAGCGGGCCGTGATCAGAGAAAATGTTTTTGCGGAAATGAACGCGGAAATTACAACACCGAAATTTCCCGGATTGATTCTTCCCGGCAACCACCCATGACCAATGACTGCTGACGAATGACTTCTTTCACCATGAACACAAATCCCCTCTACCACGTACCCTACCTGCCCGCGTTCGACCGCATGCAGCCGGGGCATGCCGAACCGGCGCTGCGCGCCTTGTTGGCGGAAGCCACCACTGCGGTGGACCAACTGGAACGCGACATGCAGCCCACCTGGGACGGGCTGATGGATCCGCTGCTGCGCGCCTGCGAGCCGCTCTTCGATTCCTGGGGTCTTGTCAATCACCTCATGGCGGTGATGAACAGCGAAGGCTGGCGTCGGGCGCATGACGCGCTCCAGCCGGAGATCGTGACCTTCGGCCTGCGCGTCTCGCAAAGTCCGGTGTTTTATCGCGGCTACCTGGCCTTGCGCGAAACGGATCGAACGACCGGCCTGCTCAGCAATCCGCGCCGCCGCATTCTGACCAATACCATCCGTGGCGCCGAACAATCCGGCGTGGGCCTCACGGGCGCGCCCCGCGAACGCTTCAATGCCATCCAGCAGGAGCTTGCCAAGCTTGCCACCTCCTTCAGCAACCATGTGCTGGATGCCGTAAACACCTACACCCTCTGGTTGCGCAATCCACACGATACCGAGGGGTTGCCCGCATCGCTGCTCGCCTCCGCCGCGCTCGCCGCGCGCACCGCCGGCGAACCGCAGGCGACTGCCGCCGCAGGCCCCTGGCGCATCACGCTCGATGCGGCCGTGGCTGTGCCGTTCCTGATGCACTGCCGCAACCGTTCCCTGCGCGAAGAACTCTTCCGCGCCCAGGCCACCAAGGCATCCTCCGGCGCGCTCGACAATTCCAGCCACATCGAATCCATCCTCGCCCTGCGCCGCGAAATGGCCGGCTTGCTTGGCTTTGCCACGTACGCGGATCTGAGCCTGTCGCGCAAGATGGCGCCATCCGTGGCCGCCGTGGATCAATTTTCAGCCGAACTGGTGGCTGCCGCCAGCGAACCGGCGCGCCGCGAATTGGCCGATTTGCAGGCCTTTGCGCGCAGCCAGGGGTTTGCGGAGGAAGCGCTCGCGCCGTGGGACATGGCCTTCTGGGCGGAGCGGCAGCGCGAAACGCGCTTTGCCTACAGCGAAGATGAACTGCGCGCCTACTTTCAATTCCCGCGCGTGCTGCAGGGGATGTTCGCACTGGTCGAACGCCTGTTCGGCATCCGCGTGGAAGCCGCGGATGGCGAAGCGCCGCGCTGGCATCCGGATGTGCGGTTCTTCCGCGTGTACGAATCGGCCACAGCGCTGCCGATCGCCTGCTTCTATCTCGACCCCTACACCCGCCCGGCCACCAAGCGCGGCGGCGCCTGGATGGATTCGTTCCGCACCCGCGACCGCCGGCCCGATGGCACGCTGCAACTGCCCATGGCCGTGCTGGTCTGCAATCAAACCGTGCCCGGCGAAAACCATCCCTCGTTGATGCGGTTCGACGAAGTGACCACGGTGTTCCACGAATTCGGCCATGCGCTCCAGCACATGCTCACCACGGTTGAAGACCCGGAGGCCTCCGGCATTCACAACATCGAATGGGACGCCGTGGAGATTGCCAGCCAGTTCATGGAAAACTGGTGCTACGAACGCGCCACGATCAAGGGGCTCAGTTGCCACGTGGAAACCGGCGCACCGCTGCCGGACGATCTGTTCGAAAAAATCAACGCCGCCAAAAACTACCGCGCCGCCTCGGCGCTGCTGCGCCAGTTCTTCTTCGGCATCACGGACATGGACCTGCATGCGCGCTACCCACGGCCGGAATGGCCCGATGCCAATGCCGTGAAATGCGCCGCCGCGCAACGCCTGCTGCCGATGCCGCTGCTGCCGGAAGACCGTTTCCTGTGCGGTTTTTCCCATCTGTTTGCCGGCGGATATGCCGCCGGATACTACGGCTACAAGTGGTCGGAAGTTCTCTCCGCCGATGCGTTTGCCGCGTTTGAGGAAGCCGGCTTGCATGACGAGGCCGCAATTCGAACCACCGGCCGCCGTTATCGCGACACCTTTCTCGCATGCGGCGGCGGCACGCACCCCATGGAAGTCTTCCAATCCTTCCGCGGCCGCCCACCCAGCGTGGATGCGCTGCTGCGGCATGCGGGGTTGAAGTAAGGATGGTTTGCCGAGTCGTCCGCGACTGTAGGCTGAAGGGGAGATTTCCCGCTGCGGCGTGCAGCGAGGAGGACGCACGGGCGCCGCCCACTCCGCCGCCTTCAGTCTACAGCCCTCTCCCCCCCTTAAAACTCCATTCTTGAATCCCTCATCTTCGCCTCCGTATCCACCTTCAGCTCGAACGGTGCACGCAGGAACAGCATTCTTCCCGGTTGACGCCGGACCGCCTCCTGGGCCTGTTCACAGGTCCACGGGTTGTGCTCGTACCCGTAGAATTCCACGATCACCGCCATCGCCAGTTGCTTCTGAACCATCGCTCTTCCCCCTTGTCTTTCTGTCGTCTTCATCTTTGGCCGCCTTTCGCTTTGTTGTTCCTGTTGTCTCATCCTGTTTTCCAGCCTCTTCATCCCTTTTCTCCTGTTGTTTGTTTCCGACCCAAATCCACGCCATTCGCGCCATCCGCAGCTAAACTCTCCCCATGACCCATGACGCGCGCGATCGCACGCCCCTCACCAACACGAGTCCCACCCTTCCCCCCGCAATCTGCGTATCCTGCCCTCAAACAGCCTCGACTTGATCGCGAACATGTGCCCGCACTGCTCCCCCTCCCATTTCCTGTGATTCGCCAGCGCCAGCGCGATCACGCAATCGTCGTGGTATCCCGACGGCGCCCCGTACGAAAGCCTGCCCGTTTCCCCAAATTCAAACTCATACCGTTTCATCTCGTTTGTCAGAATCTCCCAGTTTCCACGGTCTGACAGTCCGATTGTCCGACCGTCCGACCGACTACTGGCCGTCCCCGGCCACGACACCTTCCGCTGCTCCACCGCCATGCGCAGCCGCTCGATCAACTCCATCTTTTTCCCCATCGTCAACAGGCACGGCTCGATGTCCGGCAGCACGCGTTTCAGATCGTCATAGATCGGGTCCCCGATCCCGGTCGCGTCCATAATCACCCGCCCGCCCCATTGCCGTGCGAACCCCACGATCCGATCCTTCTGGATCGTCCAGTCCAGGTGATTGAACCGGTCCATCGCAAAACAGCGCCCGGTTTCGGCGTCCATGGCGATGAGCACGGTCCAGTCCTTGTGTTTCGCCACATCACACCCGATCACCACGTTCCGCGGAGTTCCCAGTGTCGAGTTTCCAGTTTCCAGTATCAAACATGCATCGATGCCCTTGAAGGCGCCGGCGCAGTCCTCCATGAACTCCGCCATGTACTCCTGCCGGAAGGCATGCTCCCCATAAACCCGCCGCGCTTCCTCCCACTCCTGGGCCGGGAAATACGGCGATGCGTTGCTCGGGAACGTGAAACTGGCGTAATTTGTCTCCAGCGGGTCCATTCCGCGCGTGAAGAGGTCATAGAACCAGTTCCTGCCCATGGGCGTGCTCACGAGCATGGCCCACCCGAGCGTCTGCGAGATCGTCGGCCGCAGCACGTACTGCCACACGTCATGTGGAATGGTGGCCGCCTCGTCGATCACCAGCCCCTGAAAGCCGAACCCACGCATGTTGTCCGGGTTGTCCGCAGACAGGAACCAGATCCGCGTGCGGGGGAATCCGTCGCGTCCCTGGAACTCCACCCGGCACGGGGCACGGCCGCTTTCCTGCACAAATCCGAAGCCGAACTTACGAAACGCCTCGATCCCGCGCTCCGCCACGTTGTAGGTCGGCGCGACCCAGCCGTAGTCGCCGCCTTTTTCACACCCGCCACGGTCGAGCAGTTCGGCTGCCAGGCAGAGCGTTTTTCCAAACCGTCTGCCCGTGCAGACCATCCGGAACCGCTTGTCCCGCGCCCGGTGGATCTGCAGCTGCGCGGCATGCGGCGTGTAATCCAACGTCACGTTCATGGCCTGCAACTGCGCACGGGTGAACTCGCCGGGAGAAGAGAGGGAACTAACCACAGAGGATGCAGAGGGCACGGAGGCTCGATCGCCAAGAGGAACCGGGGAAGGCGGCGGCGACGGCGCGCCGCCCTCCAAAACACAGGGGCTTTCGCGGGCTGTCTCCAGCAGCGAACGCAAGAAGACCCGCTGCTGCGGGTGCTGGCGGATCGCCTTTGCCATCTGTTCCGGCGTCCAGGGGTTGACCGATGTCGAGGCCTTTAAGCGGACGCTCAAGGATCGTGCCGTGCCTTTGGCGCGCATGAAACTGCGGGCCGAGGGGAAATCCTTTGTCGTGAAAAACGGCGTGAATCCGTTGACGGATCGGGTTCTGCCGGTGGTGACGGCCTTGAACGCGCCGGAGTGTGCCGGACTGGAGGTTGCCTTGCGAGGGCTCGGCGCCACGGTGCAAGACGTGGACCGGCAGTCGTTGCGGAATCTTGCGGCCGTTTGGCAACCGAAGATGTTGTCCGGTGAAATGGGGCCGCCTGAGGCTGCGCTTGCGCTTGGAAAACTCGCGGTCGTCTTGGGGCCGGATGCGTACAACCACTTTGTGGACATCTACAACAACGGGACAGGTGTGCAGTGAGGATCGTAGCGATAGCGATAGCGGCGATGGGGCTTACGATAGCCGCCGAGGCGGCGTGCGGGTTGGACCGCATGACGCCTCTGGGGCCGGGTGTCGAGGCGTGCGCGGTGGCGCAGGCCGCTTGCGTGATCGTTAGCGCCGTGGATGCAGTGCCGGCGGTAGCTGGCACGCTGCCAGTTGTTGCCGACGTGCCGGGAATTAACGGGCAGGCGGATGAAGCGGCGGTTTCTGGTGGCGTTGGGGATTTTACACCGGTGGCCGGTGGTGGGGTGTTGGCGTTCGCGGTACCTGGATTCGCGCCGGTGTCCGGATTGGCCGGTGTTGTGACTAACCACGTGTGGGCATACGCAGGTTTCGTCGGCGTGACGAAACATGACGCGGATCCTTTGCTCAGTTTGTTTGACATCTGGGATGCCGGTCCGCTTGGAGAAATGCGCCGCGCTGCAAACCAGTTGCGCAGTCAGGGAAACACGGCGGCGTTCGACGAGGCCGCGGCGGAATACTGGCGCGCACTGGAGGCGGCCGAGCAACGGCGTCAGGCTTTTGGCGCGCGTGGCAAACGCGCACGTGCGCCGGTTGATCCGTAATATTCTGTGTGTGTATACAACCGCCGGGCGATCCGGCAGAAAGAGGTAGACCATGGATGCAGTTCAAGCAACGACTCCTGTCGCCGCGCCCGCGGCCGCGGATGCGACCGTGAAACCGGGTTACCAGACCACGGAGTTCTGGATGACGGCAGCCGCAACAGCCGTTGGCCTGGCAATCGCCAGTGGAGTTATCCCGACCACGGGATACTGGCCGTCCATCGTGGCGCTCGTGGTTTCGGCATTCGCCGCGATGGGTTACACAGTGAGTCGCACGGTTGTGAAGAATGCGTAGGTCGCCATGTGGCAAGCGCTCTTCACAGCAATCCTCGACTGGCTGACTGGGCTGGTGAAAAGCCAGACCCAGACAGCCGGCGAGGACGTTGTTGCGAAACCGGGCCTCAAGGAGAGCCTCAACAAGCGGCTGGCCGATTGGAAGGCCAGGAAGGGAGCGTCATGAATCTGCGTGTGCTTGCTTCTGTTGCGGCTGTGTTGCTCGCGGCCGGATGCGCCGGGCCGCGCGTTGTTTTCCTGCCAGCCGCGGATGCGCCTGTGCGCGCGGGCCCGGACATGAGCGGGCGTGTGTACGTTTGGACCGGATCGACCTGGGAACTCTCCCGGAACAACGTGACGATCCCCGAGGGGTTCTACATCTGGGACGCGGGTGACGCGGCCCCCACCAACACGGTCAAGGGGAAGTAACATGGATGCCGACCTGATTGCACTGCGCGACGAGATCGATGCACGCCTCGTGGAAGTGGAACACTCCCGCGGCACGTGCGCCGGGCATCCGGCGCTCGCGCGCGCCATCGCCACCCTGTTGAGGTGCCAACGCGCGCAGTTGAATCAGCGGGCCGCCAGCACGGTTGCCGCAGCCAGGGCCGGCGGGGTTGTTGGTGCGCTGCTGATTGGTGTCGTGGAGGCCGGGAAGTATCTGTTCGCGAAGTAGCCGTTTCGCGTGTGGAACCTTGTATGCTATTTGTATGTAAATCTCGGGCTGTGCCTAGAGGTTTTTCGACCGTTCCCTGACGTGACTTGCTGTTCCCTGAGGTGACGTGCGATTTCCGCACAATCCCGAAAATGCGCGATATTTCAAAGAGATATACAGTATTTTACTGCTCGAATGGTCGTGAAATCAGGGTGAAAAGATGGTGGCAAGGGTGGGAATCGAACCCACGACACGCGGATTTTCAGTCCGTTTTCAATCGTTGCGCTGCAAATACTTATGCCTGACTGATATACTTTTACTATACTTTGGCGACGAATGGTGATATGGTAGGGCCATCAAGCGCGGAGAAGCGCGAGAAAGGTAATCACCATGAGAATGCGGCACGGGTATCTTTACAAACGGGGCGGCAAATACCAAGTGGCCTGGCGCGTGAACGGCAAATTGTTCATGCGGAGCACAGGCGAGTCGGACAAGAAAAAGGCAGAAGCCAAACGCGCCGAGATCATGGCGCCTTTCGTTACCGGCGATGATGTCTCCGTGCTTCAGAATCTCGCCGCCAAAATCCAAGGGCGTCAAGCCGAGGTTGCCTCTCTCGCAGAGAAAAAGAATCCCCCGCTGACTTTCGATCGCGCCTGGGCTGCGTATGTTGAGAGTCCGAACCGACCGGACTCTGGCGACCGCACCCTGCGCGACTACACCGGATATTTCAAAAGTTTTACCGGTTGGATGCAGAAGCATCACGCCGACAAGCCGGCGCTACGGGATTTGACGCCCGCCATCGCCGCAGCGTATGCGATGCACCTGGCAAAGATTGGCCTCTCGCCAAATAGTTTCAACAAACATATCCGTCTGTTGGAACTCGTTTACCGTGTTACACGTGACCGAAACCGGCCAACCCTGAACCCATGGGAAGACATCCGACGCAAACGGGCCGTGGCGGCTTCTCGTCGCGAACTCACTGTTGAAGAACTTAAAAAGGTTTTTCTTGCCGCTACTGGGGAATTGCGCACCATTCTTGCCATAGGTATTTACACCGGCCTGCGCCTCGGTGACTGTGCCACGCTCCGCTGGGGCGAAGTTGACACGGTCCGTGGATTGATCCGGCGCGTCCCCAATAAGACGGCCCGTCGCAACCCCAAACCCGTGCTGGTGCCCTTGCATGCCACTCTGAAAGTCATGCTTGAGAATATCCCTGCCGCTGACCGCAGGGATTACGTGCTCCCTGAGATGGCTGCTGTTTACATTCAGAACACGTCCGAACTGGCCAAACGCATTCACGATCATTTTGAGGCCTGCGGCGTCAAAACCCAGAAACCGGGAACCGGCTTCTTCATGGCAGTTGGTCCCAAAGGCAAACCAAAGAAGACCTCCACCGGCAAACGTGCCGTTGTAGAAGTCGGTTTCCATTCTCTTCGACATACCTTCGTCAGTCTGTGCCGCGAGGCAAACGCCCCGCTTTCGGTTGTCGAAGCCATTGTTGGCCATTCGAATCCCGCCATGACCCGGCACTATACACATACCAGTGAAGCGGCCGCCCTGGCTGCCGTGGCATCTCTGCCGCCCCTCCTGGGCGCGGAAACGCCGAAAAGCCCTGATGTCCCCTCTCCGCAGCCAATGGTGGACGCCGCGGCCGTCCGCGCCATCGCAGAACAGTTGACAAAAAAGAACGTCAATGAGATGAAAGACGCGCTTTTGGCGCTGGTGAAGGTTGCTGATGTCTCCAGCCAGCGACCCGTTGTAGAGGCCGGCCGGCAGGTTGGCCCCTGATCGTGTGTTCCGGTTGCGTGGTGCGCGGAGGACTAAAGAATGGATGGCGTTGTAAACGACAAGGGTGTTTCCCCAAACAGTCAACCGCGCCTGCTGCGGTTCATGGTCAATGGTCGGCCGTGCTACGCCATGAAATGGCGCGACGAACGCACCGAGAACCGGCGGGAGATTGACTATGTCATGCGGGAGGCAGGCACTGCGGAGCCCTTCTGCTTCTTGGTCGATTGTCCTTTGCGAGTCCCCGGAACGCCTGACGTAGTGTCTGTTGAATCCTCTGGGCGGACGATCCTGCGCGCTGAGACCACAACATGGGACATCGCGGTGACGGTCTGGGAAGATGGGGCGACCGACGACGAGGCACTGGTCCGGTTCTGCCATCCAGACTGTTTTCCCCGTCATGGCGCCCTTCTGGTGCGGGACCTGAAACGGATGATCCGCGAGTACCAGCAGGGAACACGGGCGTGCCATGACCTGGTGCCCTCGACGACGTTAGTTGATCCAAAGGCGATGGACCTTGGGCCTCTCGAGCGCCGGTTCGACGCCATGGAATCCGCTTTGCGGCAGGTCGGTGCGGCCAAGACTGACAGACCGCTCTCGGTGACCGAGGACGCGCTCCGTCAACACCTGGTGCCGGTAATCAAGGCCTTCGAAGAGGGCAATCAGCGAACCGTGACGGCCGTCACCAAGGTTGTCACCTGCGGCATCGACAAAGTTTCCCCGCAAAACGCTGCAGACCGGGCCAAATCCGTTCTGGTTTGGTTGCAAAGATACCCTGGCATCTCCGGACTCGAACTGAGTGCCGCAGCAATGAGGCTGGCCCGCATGCCTTACTCGAAGATCGCGATTGCCTTAGCACGCGAGCACAGCATTCACATGACCCGAGAGGGCGCGCGCAAGATATGCCTGCGGATCGAAGAAAAGGCGGGAGAGTTGTTATTCGAAAGGAAGGACACTTATGCGAGAGCGGACAAGGCAGCAAGGGCGGCGCATGCAACTTCCGAACGGGACGCCATGGATCGGAGACTGGACGGAGAGAGCGAGGAAGAGAGCGAAAGTTGACGGCTAGTTGCCAAAAAGTTGCCACGAAATCTGAATAATCACCTGAAGATTCATCGTTTTTGAGGTCTGGCAGTGGGCAACGCCCCTTTCTAGACGCGGTAACACGCCGCGAAAAGAAAGGGAGTACGAGTCATGTTGCCGACCACATTACAAGCTATCAGAAGCATCCTGACGGCCGATCCGTCCGTCAACCCCGATGAGCGAAACCGCCTCGTGGCGTTGCTGCGGCACGGGCCGCCCACGGACAGACGAAACGCTGCATCCGTCATGCCCGCAAAGGTGTGCCTGATCCGGCGACATGAGGTCGCCGAACGCATGAGTGTTTCGCTGCGGACGGTCGACAGCCTCGCGCAGGCCGGGACGCTGCACAAGCGGACGTTCCCCGGTCGGGTACGGGCCAGCGGATTCCTGGAGTCTGAGGTGGATGATCTGTTGACGGGACGCGTCCGCGCCGTGACGGATGCCTTGGCCGAAGGGAGGGCCCAGGCATGATCCTTCAGAATAGTTTTGCTGAAGCCCTTTCAACCCTTCCCCGGCCCGGCGGCAACGGGTATCACCCGCGCCTGCTGGGCGTGGCCAACATCGGCATACGAACCGGTATCCCGCCGGATGAGGTGGCCGCGGCGTTGCGCGCGTTCACCCCTCCCGGCGGCCGGCAGGTGCCGGACCGGGAGATCACTGACGCGGTGACCAAGGCGGCGCTGGGGCAGGCAAACGCCCCCCGGCGTGGCGGTCCGCCGCGTTGGCGCGTCCCCTCGCCTCCGCGGCAGGTGCCCCAACCTATCGCCCGCCCGTTCGACGCGGCCAAATTCTTGGCCGACCGAATAGCCGAAGGCGATGGTTACGGCGAAGCCGACATCTGGGAAGCGTCACCCGTGCGAATGGAGACTCCGCCCGGGCCGGAAGACGCGGCCCGGCTGCTGATCTCGCTCTACGCTCCCGATGACAGACTGTTCATCGGCGACACGTACGGGCGGACCGTGAAAACCGCCGCCGAATGGGTGGCGCTCTTCCGGGGCGGAATGCCGATTCCGCCGCATGTGATACCGAACCCGGTGACTGGTGTCGAAGGTCTGACAAAGTCCGGCCGCCCCAGTTTCCGGGCGGACGCCTGCGTAAAGTTGTTCCGGTTCGCCGTGGCGGAATTCGACGGCATGAGTCGGGAAGACCAGTTGCGCTTTTGGTGGGCTGTGAACCTGCCGGTGTGCGCGCTGATCGACTCCGCCGGCAAATCGCTGCACGCGTGGATCCGAATCGACGGCGTAACAACGGCCGAACAATGGACCAGTCAGGTCGAGTTCAAGTTGTTCGGCCTGGGGTTGATCCCGCTCGGGTGTGATGCCGCCTGCCGTAACGAATCGCGCCTGTCGCGCCTGCCCGGCCACTTCCGTTCCGAAAAGGGCAAGTGGCAGCGGCTTCTGTACCTGGCGCCGGAAGGGAGGGCGATCCATGGAAGCGTTTAAAGAACTCATGGTTCAGGCCAAACCCGCCGTGGAGAAGGTGCGGGCCTATAGTACGCGGGCGTGGGGCGCGATCGCGCGGCTTACGATCCCCCCGCCCATCTGGTTCCTCGGGCAGTGCTTTGCCCTGGGATTCGGTCGCGTGCGCCTGCATGCGATCTTCGGGCAGGGCGGACTGGGGAAGTCGCGCATCTCCATGAACATCGCCCGCAATCAGGTGCTGGGGCTGCCGTTTGGCGGCATGTCCACCGGCACCAAGCCGTTGCGGCATTTGTTCATGGGGACCGAGAACGGCCTCCACCGTCTGCAGTATGACATCCGGAAGATGTCGTCAGGATTGTGCCCTGAACAGGTTGCGCTCCTGGACGCGAACATCTTTCTGGCCACGCTGGAGGAGGCGGACGATCCGTATGTGACACTGAGCGACGCCGCGAACGTCGAACGATGGCGAGCGACCATCGAGGAACGCCGGCCGGATGTGCTCTGGGTTGATCCCTGGGGCGACGTCCAGGCTGGCGATGCCAACGCCGAATCGGACGCCCGGTGGACCATCGCGGAACTGACCAAGATCCTCGGTGCCATCAATCGTGATGCGGCCATCGTTGTGCTGGCACACGCCCGCACGGGTGCCAAGAACATCATGGAGGCGATCGGGTACGACGGCGCCAACTTCGGCAAGGGTTCGAAGGCGCTCTACTCCTGCGCACGCTCGGTGTTCAACCTGGCGCCCGGCAACGAGGAAGAGAATCCTCCTGTGGTGGTGGCTTGTCCCAAGAACAACGACGCCGCAAGGCCAGATGCCTTTGCGTTGAAGTTGAACACGGTCGACATGACCTACCAGCACGATCCGGAGTTCGATCTCGATGCATGGCTCGACGAGGTCCGGGACCGTGCCAAGGGCAAACGGTTGTCCACCAAACCGGCGCGCCCGCGGGTCTCCGAGGAAGACGCGTTGGCCGTGTTGCGCGGGGCAACAGACACTGCTGCCAGTGTCCGGCACCGGTTGCGCGACGCAGGTGCGACCCGCGATGAGGCGGATGACCTGGTGAAGCGCCTCGTGGACTCCGGGCAGTGGGAGCAGTGGCGACCGCCTGGTCGGAACCCGCCGGTCTACATTGGTCCTGAAGCCGCGATGAAAGTCCGGCGGGAAAAGTGGATGGATCAGCATCAGAAGAAATTGGTTGTTTGACGGTTTCCGACGATTTCCCGGGAAGTCGTCGGAAATCGCCGGAAATCGTTCCCACGACGACTTCCCCCCCGCGCGCTACCCTATAGGGAGCGCGGGGGGAAGTCGTTCGTGACCGGGGGGTGGCCGGAAGTCGTGAATAAGTGCGAAGCGCGGACTTGTATTTGAATGCCAGTGGCCAGCGATATTTGTGATGGATCAGGCAGCGGCATCATGACAGGGTTGCGCTTATTCGCGTCAAAATAACAGGCCATTATCAATGCGGAAACAATGGTTTTTGGCAAAAAACAGGCCGTTTTGCGCTTATTTGCTGTACGCTTTCGCCAATTGCTTTTTGTTGGTACCTGTTGTTAATGAAGGAGTTATGTCAATATTCGAGGAATTAATATCAGTGAAAAACTCTGGCGGTGCCACACACGGCGCACGCGGAAACAACCTGGCGGCATTTTCAACGTGGCTGCGAACACCTCGGCGGCGTTCGGGGATTGCGATTGAATGACGGTTTCCGCGCGCTTCCGGGATTCGCCGGAAGTCGTGGGGCGGGGCTGGATTATTGAAACCTGATTTTAGTGGGCAAATTCGTTACCTCCCTGGCAAATAACAATGAATATCAATGCTGTTTTTGGCAAAAATGCCATGTTTTCCCTGTGTTTGGTGCGAAATGGTGACAAATGGCAGTTTTGCGTAAATAGTTGCCGGGTCGCGTGTTGTTCTTAATTTTGCGGAGTTAATATCAAGGAAAACAGGGTTGGCGTGGAACACGGCATTTGATTTTTCCGCTTCGCGCGGGGACCGCGGCGACCGGAGGGCGGCGCGGCGCGGGGGTTCGGGGGATGCGAAGTCCCCCGGTGTGAGAGTGGCGGCCGGGGGACCGGCCGCCCTACCTGCGGGTTTCATGGGAAGCAAGCGTCAACGTCGGCGGGGTCGTCGCCGACGTCTACGATTTCAAGTTCCTCCAGCCAGCGGAGCAGGGTCGGCGGATCGCAACGGCCGTTGGCAAGGCCGGTGATGATGCTGGGGTGTGTGAGATACGGTTCGAGGAATTGTTCCTCGGTCCGGATGGTGTGTACGGTCGCCATGAGTTGCGCGGCCAGTCGGCGATTGCCATTGAACCAGAGGATGCGGAGTGCATCCTCCGGCGTTGTGATGAAGGCGGCGGGGCGGTCCGGTGCGATGTCCATGACGTGCCCGAGTGCGGTGACTGTCATTGTGGCGGTCCTTTCTTTACACGTCCAGGAGGCGGAATTCGCCGGACGCCTCTTCGAGGTTGTCGAT
>Ga0316226_1001814_pt1 | contig 21575 bp, 17 predicted proteins | sample TBH18017metaG_FD_206009 | JGI IMG/M metagenome (GOLD analysis project Ga0316226, IMG submission 206009) | Freshwater microbial communities from Trout Bog Lake, Wisconsin, USA - TBH18017 | ecosystem: Environmental > Aquatic > Freshwater > Lake > Hypolimnion/Profundal zone | place: USA: Wisconsin...
TTGCTTCAGTAAAAAAATCACCTGCTCGACGCGTTCCTGCGCGAGCCGCTGCTGGCGGGAACAAAACATCTCTTGTTCCGGCGGCGGCTGGAGCAGAAACGTCACCGCCAGTTCCAGCGCCTTGCACTGATACCACAGCGGCTGTGCCGCCGCGTAAACCGGTGGCTGGCGCAGTGTGGCAATGAGCTGCTGCTGTGCCGCCGTAAGCCGGACGGTTGCGCCGGAAACCAATTCGCACGGCTTGTTTTCGATGGCCGCGCGCACCAGCGAATGCAGCATCGGCTCCATGCCCGCAAGATGTTTCGCCAGAAACGCGCAGGAAAATTCCACGGTGAGAAATTGGTGTTGCTCGTTCGCCGCGCGTTTCGCAGTCAGCGGCTCATCCTTGCGGTGATAAAACCCGACCGTGCCGGGCGTAAAATCCGTGCGATTGCGCTGGCATTCCACGAAGCCGTGGCCGGCGAGGTTCAGACATAATTCCACGCAACCCGGATGAAAGCTGGCGGCCCAGTCAAACTCGCGCTTCGCAAAAAAATCGTGCCACTCGATGCTGTAACCCGCGCCGTGAAAACTGCCGAAGAGCGGCTGCCAGCCCTTGCCCACATCACGCCACGCGCCGACTTCGGAAAACGCTGGCGCCGACGGACGGGGATTCTGCGGTGAGGCAGGCACGCGGAAAAATCAGTTGCCGGTGAGTTTCTTTTCCCACTCGGCGATTTTTTTGAACAGGTCGGGCAGCCGTTGCATCGCGATCATGATGCGCTTGGCCTGCTTGTCCGGCTGCGCGGGAATGCCCAGCCACATTTCGCCGTCGGGAATGTTGTGCATCACGCCGGCCTTGGAGCCGACCGTGACTTTGTTGCCAATCTTCAGATGCCCAGCGATGCCGACCTGGCCGGCGAGCACGCAATAGCTGCCGAGTTTCGCGCTGCCGGCGATGCCGACCTGCGAACAGAGAATGCAATGCTCGCCAATCTCCACGTTGTGCGCGACCTGCACAAGGTTGTCAATTTTCGTGCCCTTGCCGATGACCGTCGAACCGAGCGCGCCGCGATCCACGGACGAATTGGAACCGATTTCCACGTCGTCGCCGATGACGACATTGCCGATTTGCGGCACCTTGCGGTGAAAGCTCGTGTCAAAAACGTAGCCGAAACCGTCCGAGCCGATGACCGCGCCGGAATGGATGCGGACGCGCTTGCCGATTTGCGTGCGCGAATAAATCGTGACGTTCGGAAATAGATTTGTTCCGTCGCCGAGGACGGAATCGTCGCCGACGAAATTGCCGGACTGCAAAACCGCGTTCGCGCCAATCTTCACGCGCTCGCCAATCGTGCAATGCGGCCCGATGTGCGCCGTCGGGTCAATCTGCGCGCTCGCTGCGATGGCAGCAGACGGATGGATGCCCGGTGCAAATTTCGGTTCCGGGAAAAAGATGGCGAGCGCCTTGGCAAATGCCACGCGCGGATTCGCCACGCGGATGATGATTTTCTTCGCCGAAGTCGCGTCTTTGCCCGCGATGATGGCGGTGGCGGCGCTGGCTTCGGCGGCGGCGAAGTATTCGGCGTTCTCGGCAAACGTCAGGTCGCCGGGCTTGGCGGCGTCGGCGTTGGCGAAGCCGTTGAGCGGGGTGTTCGCGTCGCCGAGGACTTCGCCGGCGAGCAGTTTTGCGATTTCAGCAGTGGTAAGTGTCATTGACTTGATATATTCGGCTCACTATAAAGCCGGATAGAATCTGTTCAATCCCAACTTTTATGGCCAAAACTTTTCGCGTCGGACTCATCGGCTACAAATTCATGGGCCGCGCGCACTCGAACGCATGGCGGCAGGCGCCGAAATTCTTCGACCTCAAGGCGAACATCGAGATGCACACGATTTGCGGGCGCGATACCGCCGCCGTGCAGTCCGCGCGGGCGAAGCTCGGCTGGCAGTTCGCCGTGACCGACTGGCGCGAGGTCGTGGAATCGCCGCTGATTGACATAGTGGACATCGGCACGCCGACGTTCACGCACGAAGAGATCGCCATCGCCGCCTTGAAAAACGGCAAGCACGTCCTCTGCGAAAAACCCATGGGCCGCGACTTGAAGGAATGCGAAGCCATCTTCGCCGCCGCGAAAAAATCCAAGGCGGTTCACATGGTCTGCCACAATTACCGGCGCATCCCGGCGATTGCGCTGGCCAAGCGGATGATGACCGAAGGCGCGCTCGGAAAAATTTATCATTTTCGTGCGCGCTACGCGCAAGACCGCTTGGCCGATGTGGAATTTCCGTTGGACTGGCGGCTGGAAAAGGAGACCAGCGGCAGCGGCGTCCACAGCGACATCAATTCGCACATCATTGACCTCGCGCGCTATCTCGTCGGCGAATTCACCAGTGTTTGCGGCGTCGTTCACACGTTCGTGCCGGAGCGGCCGCGCGCCGATTTGCTCGCGAAGGGCAAACGTCAGCTCGGCAAAGTCACCGCGCCGGATTCCGCCGCGTTCATTGGCTGGATGGAAGGCGGCGTGATGGCGAACCTCGAAGCCACGCGTTATGCGCTGGGCCGGCGCAATCACATCGAAATCGAAATCAACGGCAGCAAAGGCTCCCTCTATTTTGATTTCGAGGACATGAACAAATTGAAGTTTTACAACGGCGACGATCCGAAAGACCGGCAGGGTTTCCGCGACATCCTCGTGACGCAGCGCGACGGCATCCAGCCTTACGTCGCGAACTGGTGGCCACCCGGCCACGGCCTCGGCTATGAACACACGTTTGTCCACGCCGTCGCCGATTTCGTGAACGCTTGCGCCGAGGGCAAACCGGTGCAGCCGACATTTGAAGACGGATTGAAAAATCAGCGCGTGTTGACTGCCGTGGAAAAATCATCGGCCAGCGGCAAGTGGGTGAAAGTTTAACCCCGCGCGCCGAACACCGCGTCGAGAATTACTTCCTTGGTTTTCCAGATCAGCGCCATTGTCATCGCCAGCGGCAGCAGGATGAAAAAGATCAGCAGCAGGCTGCTCGCGCGGTTCACCCAGACAAACAGCCGGCCCGGGGGCACCAGCGAATTCGGCAGTTGCAGCAGCACGATGACCGCGATGACGAAAAACAGCAGCCCGACCAGCAGCCAGCGGTTGAGCGCGGTGAACTGGCGCGTCTCGTGGCGCAGCGTCTCGTCCGGCAGCATCGCGGCGAGGCGCTTGAGGACGAGGTTCAAGTTGAACAAAAACAGCACACCGGTGAGTTCCAGCAACCAGACGGTGTAGGTGAAGAAATTTTGTTCCGGCAGCTTGTTGTGCCAGTAGATGAACGGACACAGGCCAAACAGCACCAGCGCGAGCAGTTGCGCGCGGTCGAGCGCGTGCCGCCACGGACGTTCCTGCTTTTGAAAATCCGACATCTGCCACAGGCCATAGACGAGCAGCGCGTTGACGGCGAACGCGGGCAGAAATCCGAGCGGCTTGAGCCAGTCGGCGCGCGCGGTCTCGGCGCCGATGAGCAGCGCGGCGGGCAATCCCCAAAAAAGCGCGGACAATCCGCGCGCGAGTTTGCCGAGCGAGCGGAGCAGTTGCGGATTGGGCGCAGTCATCGCGGGAAATTATGAAGGAAGAAGGCTGAATGATGAAACAAATTTGTGCGGCAGGAAATTTTTGGCAACTGTTATTTAAGTGGCCAAGATGATTGCAACGTAAAGTTAAAAGGGCGGATTAATTTTGCCGCTTTTGATTTCTTCCTCCGAGATTTGTCTTTTGCAACTTTTGGATGTATGGCTCCAATCAAGATATTCATCAGATGCCTTTGCACCCCTTTCAAGCACTTCAGGCTTTGCAACTGGAAGTTTGTGCAGATTCCTGCCATTGGCTGGAAAGGGAAATAAATTTTGCCCGGAAAATAAAATGACGCAATCAAATGGATGTGGCTGTTCGCAAATCGAAGCTAAAGAATAAATGATTTTGGCTTTAAGGTTGGCGAAATCTTCTTCTCGACCAGGCACGATTCGTTCTCTCGCGGGAAAAATTTCACCAAATGGACCGCCACTATCAACATGTGCTAACAACCATTTTTCGGAGAAATTTTGTTTCCACTTCTTTACGTCATCGCATTTCCCTTGAAACTGTTGATTGAATGCAGCCAGAGAGTCTTTGACTGAAAAGTCACCCCACGAAAATTCTTGATAAGGCTGCGGATTTATTTTGGTTTCTTTTTCCCATTCTTTAAAAGGCTTTCGTCGAGCATAGCCGCCTTCAACAAAAACTTTTGGATTTAGCTTTGTCAATTCAACACCAATTGAATTGCCAGAAACATGAAAGACGAAATCTGGAGGCTCTAAACCATATTCAACATCGTCAATTGTCATCAATTTGCAGAGACTATTCAAAAACCACCAAATATCTTCTGCTTCCTTTTTCTGCTGCCGATTTGATGACAAATTCCGATAAATTAAAAATGAAGAATGATTTATCGGATTCATTCTAAAATCTTTAGAAACTCAAATAAGTATAGGCCTTCAACCCGCGTTCGTAATCGTCCAGCAGGCGCATGGCTTCGCTCGGTTTCATGCGGTCGGACTTGATGGCTTCGTCCATCTGCGCCTTCATCTGGCGCTTGAGTTCGTTCTCGTCGTATTGCACGGCGGTGAGCGAATGGATGACGGTGTCGCCCTCGATGACTTCCTCGATGTAATAGCCGGTCGGCTCGTCGGGTTCGAGGAAGACGTGGACTTCGTTCACGCGGCCAAAGAGATTGTGCAAGTCGCCCATGATGTCCTGATACGCGCCCATCAGGAAAAAGCCGAGGTAGTAAGGTTCCTGTTTGCCATCGCCGTTGGCGTTGAGCTGGTGCAGCGGCAACGTGTCGCGCACGTCACGCAGGTCAATGAACTTGTTCACCGCGCCGTCGGAATCGCAGGTGATGTCCACGAGCGTGCCTTCGCGCGTGGGTTTTTCATTGAGCCGCGAAACGGGCATGATGGGAAATAATTGTCCGAGCGCCCAGTGATCCAGCAGCGATTGGAACACGGAAAAATTGCAGAGATACTGGTCGGCGAGCGAATCTTCGAGCTTCTGGATTTCGTCCGGGATGTAGGCCTGGCCTTTGAAGCTCGCAACGACTTCCTGGCTGATTTCCCAATAAAGATTTTCGATGCGCGCTTTGTCCGGTAATTCCATGACGCCGAGCGTGAACATATTGTGCGCGTCTTCCTTGCGTTCCTGCGCGTCGTGAAAAGCCTCGAGCTTGTTTAGCTTTGCGAGATTTTTTTTGATGTCGAGCAGTTCCTTCACGAGCGGATGTTCGCTGTCGCCGTATTTGAAGGCATCGCCGGGACGGATTTTTTCAATCGCGCCGAAAACTTCGACAATCAAAACGCTGTGGTGCGCGACGATGGCGCGGCCGCTTTCGCTGACGATGTCGGGATGCGGCACTTTCTCGGCGTTGCAGACGTCGGCAATGTAATAAACGATGTCGTTGGTGTATTCTTGCAGAGAATAGTTTGTCGAAGAATCAAACGCACTGCGCGAGCCGTCGTAATCCACGCCGAGGCCGCCGCCGACATCCATGAACTCGATGGCAAAACCCATCTTCACAAGCTTGGCGTAAAAGCGTGCGGCTTCCTGCACGGCTTTCTTGACGGTGAGAATGTCCGGCACCTGCGAGCCGATGTGGAAATGCAGCAGCTTCAGGCAATGCGACAAATTCTCCGCCTTCAACATTTCCGTCGCCGTCAAAAGTTCCACCGTGCTCAAGCCGAACTTCGCGTTTTCGCCGCCGCTCTCCGCCCACTTGCCCGCGCCCTTGCTCAACAGCCGCGCGCGGATGCCGATGAGCGGCTCGACGCCAAGCTGTTTTGAAATACAAATGATTTGTTTCAGCTCCTCCAGCTTCTCGACGACCATGATGATGCGTTTGCCAAGCTTGATGCCGAGCAACGCCATCTTGATAAATTCCGCGTCTTTGTAGCCGTTGCAGATAATGAGGCCGCCCTGTTGGTTTTGCAGTGCGAGTCCGGCGAAGAGTTCCGGCTTGCTGCCGACTTCCAGGCCAAAATTAAACGGCTTGCCGGCGTCCAAAATTTCTTCCACGACTTCACGGAGCTGGTTCACCTTGATGGGAAACACGCCGCGATATTTTCCCTGAAAATTAAACTCTGCGATGGAAGATTGAAACGCCTTGTTGATCGCCTCGACGCGATGGCGAAGAATATCCTGGAAGCGAATGAGCAGCGGAAATTTCAGTCCGCGCCCCTTGGCCTCTTCGATGACATCGGTGATGTCCACGCTGGCGCCGGCGTCCTGCAACGGGCGGACGGCGACGTGGCCGGCGTCGTTGATGTCAAAATACTTCGCGCCCCAGCGCTGAATGTTGTAGAGGTTGCGCGCGGAATCAATATTCCACGGTTGCGCATCGTTGTTTGGGTTGCTCATCAAAATACGTTCTTGAACGAGCGAACTATAAAAATTCCGGCGCAGAAAGCAATCAGCACGTTAAAAAAATTCGGCACAACGCGACGCGCGTCAAGCCGCTGCATTTCAAAATTAAAAGCCTTCACCAAAAATCAAACCGGCATTATATTCGGTGCCTCACCGCATCATGAACCAATTTATTTTTGCCGGCATCAGCTTAGCCTTGGCTTTTTCGGTCCCGTTGACGACCGGGCGGGCGGCGGATTCCCAACCACCGGGACGGATGCGCAGCACAGCCGCGGTTTTCCTGACCAACAATATTGACCGGCCTTTGCGCTACACGCCGGATGGCACGGATTTCGTCATCACGAACGGCCCGGAATTTTTTAACCGGCCGCTTTACGGTGGCAGCAGTCCATTTCGCGTGGACGGCGGCGATGTGCCGGAATTTTCGCTCTACCTGCCGGGCCGCGGCGGCAATTTGCGGCTGGGTTTTCGCGCCGGTGGAAAATCCCTCTGGCTGCAATCGGCGAAGGAAGTGGTCGCCCGCTACCGGCCCGGAAAAATGGTTTATGAAATCCGCGACCCGCTGCTCGGTGACGGTGTTTTACAACTGGAAGCCATCGCCACCCGCGCCACGGAAGGCTTGATTGTCCGTGCCGAATGGCACGGGCAGCCGCAGTCGGTGGAACTGCTCTTTGCCTTCGGCGGCGTGAACGGCTTGAAAGGCCGACGCGACGGCGACATCGGCTGCGAGACCGAGCCGGTCAGCAAATTTTTCCAACTGCGTCCGGAACAATGCGCCGGCAATACGCTGGTGCTGGCAACCAACGCTTTCGCCGTGCGCGGACAACCCGGCGTGGTCGGCGGCATCTGCTCCAGCGAAGTTGCGCTCGCCATTGCCGCCGCCGAAAATTGGCCGGACGCCGAAAAATTATTTGCCCGACCGAACGCGGCGGCAAAACATCCGCTGGTCATCGGTAAAATAAAGCTGCTTCCCAGTGAACCGCGTTTCCTCGGCATCCAACGGCTCGCGGCGGCGGGCAATGCGGATGAGACGCTTGCCATTTACCGCGAAGTGGCTGCGTCCGCCGGTCAAAAAATTGCGCCGGAAAAATGGGCGGCCTGGCGCGCGCAATATTTGCCGCAGATTTTTTCAATGGAAGAAGCACAACGCCGCGCCATTGCGGAGCGCGTGGTGGTCGCGACGCCCGATCCGTTTGTCAACGCCGCCGCCGCCGCTTTGAACATCGCGGCGGATGCGGTGTGGGATGACCGGCAGGAGGCATATTTGCACGGCGGCGTCGCGTGGCGCGTGCGGCTGCTCGGCTGGCGCGTCGGTTACGTTGGCGATGAACTCGGCTGGCACGATCGCACGGCCAAACACTTCGCTGGCTTTGCGCAGCAGCAGAATACCGGGCCGGTTCCGAATCAAATTTCACCTGCCGACGCCAAGGCGAATCTCGCCCGCAACGAAACTTCGCTCCACACCAGCGGCGACCTGACGCAGTCGCATTACGACATGAATCTCGTCGGCGTGGATGTGTTTTTTCGGCACCTGTTGTGGACGGGCGATTTGGACTACGCCAAAAAAATGTGGCCGGTCATCGAGCGGCATCTGGCATGGGAGCGGCGGTTGTTCCGCCGTGAATTCGGCGCAGAGCGGCTGCCGCTTTACGAAGCTTATTGCTGCATCTGGGCGAGCGACGACCTTGCCTACAACGGTGGCGGCGCGACCCATTCTTCGGCCTACAATGTTTATCACAATCGCATGGCGGCGCGCGTGGCGAAGTGGATTGGCGCAGACCCGACGCCTTACGAGCGCGAGGCGGATTTGATTTTGCAAGGCATGAGCAAAAATCTTTGGCTGCCCGACTGCGGCTGGTTTGCGGAATGGAAAGATTTGCTCGGCCAGCAGCTCGTGCATCCGAACGCGGCGGCGTGGACATTTTATCACACGGTGGATTCGGAAGTGCCGACGCCGCTGGCCGCGTGGCAAATGTCGCGGTTCGTGGACACGCAAATCGCGCGCTTCCCGTTGCGCGGCGACAGCGTGCCGGAAGGAAATTACACCCTGCCGACGACGAGCTGGATGCCTTACACTTGGTCGCTGAACAATGTCGTGCTGGCCGAGACGATGCACACGGCGTTGGCTTACTGGCAGGCGAACCGCGCGGACGGCGCGTTTCCGCTGTTCAAGGGCGCGCTGCTCGACTCGATGTATCTCGGCCTCTGCCCCGGCAATGTCGGGATGTGCACTTTCTTCGACGCGACGCGGCGCGAATCGCAGCGCGATTTCGGCGATGGCAGCGGCGCGCTGTCGCGGGCGTTGGTCGAAGGCTTGTTCGGCGTGCAACCGGATTTGCTCGCCGGCGAAATCAAAATCCGCCCCGGCTTTCCGGCGACTTGGAACGACGCCAACATTCGCCACCCGGATTTTAATTTTAGTTTTCACCGTGACGGCGAGCGGGAAAATTATTTACTCGAAACCAAATTTGCGCAGCCGGTGAAATTAAGCCTACAAATTCCCGCGCTGCGTGATGATGTTGCCAGCGTCGCCGTCAACGGCCAGCCAGTAAAATGGCGCGGGCTGGAAGATTCCGTCGGCACGCCGCGCATTGAAATCGAGGCGGCGTCGGCCACGTCGCAAAACGTCGTCATCGAATGGCGCGGCCACTCGCCGGCGGCGGTTCCGGCCAGCGGGGTGGTTGTTTCCAACGCGGTTTTTCAGGCCGATTGCGGCGCGCGGATTGTGGAGTTGGCTGATCCGCAAGGCGCGCTGGGCGACGCAAAATTTGCGGGCGAACAAGTGCGCGGCATGGCGAAAGGCCGCGTCGGCCACCGGACGATTTTTGCCAAAGTGGAACAAGGCTGTTTACATTGGTGGCAGCCGGTGACGTTTGAAATTCGCGCCGGTCAGGCGACCGGCGCGCCGATGGATTGGGTCAAGCCGGTTGCTGAAAAAATGGAGACGATTGATTTGGCCACCCAGTTTAATGACAAGGTCACGCAGATTTTCCGCAACGAATATCTCGCGCCGCGCTCGCCATTTTGTTCGCTGGCGACGCCGAAGCAAGGCATCGGCAGTTGGTGCCATCCGGCGGATAATTTTGTCGTGGATGATTCCGGCCTGCGTGCGCTTGCGGCAAAGGCGGGCGGCAAAATCATTTTGCCCAACGGCATTCCGCTCGCCACGCCTGGCGTGGGGGACGCGAACAATATCGCATTCGTTTCGCAGTGGAAAAATTACCCGACCGAAATCTCCGTGCCGCTCGCCGGCAAATCGGCGCACGCTTTTTTGCTCATGGCTGGCTCCACCGGCGCGATGCAAAGCCGCTTTGACAACGGCGAGGTCATCGTCACTTATGCCGATGGCACGACCGCGCGGCTCGCGCTGGAAAATCCGACGACGTGGTGGCCGATTAACCAGGATTACTACATTGACGACTTTGCGTTTCGCCGGCCCGAGCCGCTACCGGTGCGCGTGGATTTGCAGACGGGCAAAATTCGGGTGTTGAAAATGGCAGCGTTCAAAGGTCAAGGCCGCGCGGTTTCCGGCGGCGCGGCGACGGTTCTGGATTTGCCGCTCGATGCTTCAAAGGCATTGAAATCGTTGACGGTTCGCGCCCTGGCCAACGAAGTGGTGATTGGCTTGATGAGCGTGACCTTGCAAAGGTAGTGCCGGAAATTCATCGGCCTGCCAGCCTGCTTCATCCCGCCGTGAGCGCGGCGCGGGCGTCATTCGCCATGCCGGTTTTTTCCAGAAAATATTCATAGCCGCCGACGTAGGGCGTCACCTGACCGGCGTTGACGTGCAGCACTTTCGTCGCGAGATGGCGGATGAAATGCACGTCGTGCGAAATGAAAACCAGCGTGCCTTCGTAACGTTCCAGCGCCAGCGTGAGCGACTCGACGGTGTGGATGTCAAGGTGCGTGGTCGGTTCGTCCATGAGCAGAAGGTTTGGCGGATCCACCAGAAATTTGACGAGATTCAACCGGCTTTTTTCGCCGCCGCTCAAAATTTTCGTCAGCTTGTAAATGTCGTCCTTGCGGAACATGAAAGAGCCGAGCACGGCGCGGGCCTCGTCCTCGCGCATTTCCGGCGCGCTGGCTAAAACCTCGTCGAGCACGGATTTCTCCGGGTCGAGCGTGGCGGCGCGGTGCTGGCTAAAATAACCAATCTTCGCGTTGTGGCCGAGGTCGCGTTCACCGCGCTGAAATTCCACCACGCCGGCAAGAATTTTCAGCAGCGTAGATTTGCCCGCGCCGTTCGGCCCGACGAGCACGGTGCGTTCGCCGCGTTCGATGGTCAGGTCGAGGCCGCTGTAAACTTTGTTCGTGCCGTAGGCCATATGGATGCCTTCCAAGGTGGCGGCACGCTGACCGCCGCGCGGCGGCGGCGGAATTTGAAAACGGAACGGCTTGCGCGGGGCAAGCGGTTTCTCGATGAGTTCCATGCGCTCGATCTGCTTGAGCTTGCTTTGCGCCTGCGACGCCTTGGACGGAATCGCGCGGAACCGGTCGGCGAACGCCTGCAAGTCCGCGATTTCCTTCTGCTGATTTTTGTAGCCGGCGAGCTGCTGCTCGTAGCGTTCCTCACGCTGGCGCAGGTAATCCTCGTAGTTGCCAGTGTAGGCAATAAGTTTCTTCTCCGAAATTTCATGCACCTGCGTCACGACCTCGTCCATGAACTGCCGGTCATGCGAAATCAGCAGCACCGCGCCGGAATAATTCTTGAGATAATTTTGCAGCCAGAGCAGCGCGAGCAAATCAAGGTGGTTCGTCGGCTCGTCCAGCAGCAACAAGTCCGGCTCCATGACGAGCAACCGCGCCAAGCGGGCGCGCATGATCCAGCCGCCGCTCATCTCGTTCGCCTTGCGGTCAAAGTCCGCATCGCGAAAGCCCAGCCCGCGCAGCATTTTCTTCGCCTTCGTCTCCACCTGCGCATCGTTCAAAGCATCGTGTTTCGCATGCGCTTCTAGATACTCCGGCGAGGCTACGTCGCCGGCTTTTTCCAGCTCGTGCAGCCGTTTTTCCAAGCGCGGCAATTCATCCACGCGGCCCGTGGCCACGTCGAGGATGGACTCATCGCCATTCGCCTCGGCCTCCTGCGGGAGATGGCCGACCATCGTCCATTCGTCGCGTTCCACCGTGCCGGCGTCCGGCTCCAGTTGCTTGAGAATGATGGAGAACAAAGTCGTTTTGCCCGCGCCATTCGGCCCGACCAGCGCGACGCGGTCGCCATAATTGACGGCGAACGACGCGTCCTCAAACAGCACGCGTCCGCCAAATGTCATTTTCAGTTCTCGAATTGTGAGCATGAAATTAAAATCGCCGCCGCCGGATGACCGGTGACGAGCCGGAAATGATACGTCGGTAATGTTCGCCGTCAATGGCCCATTTGGCGGGGCTGTGGGTATCATGGCTCGGCCAAACAAGAATTGTCTTAAACGCGCGGAGGTGGAAGAATCTCCGCAATGGCATCGAGCTCGGAAGAAAAAATCCACGTTGCCCGCGAGCTTTGCAAACAGGCTTTGTGGCCGGACGTGCTGGCCTTCGCCCAGCAATGGCAGGCGGAAGAGCCGGTGGCCGCGAAAGCGCTGTATTATCAGGGCATCGCGCTGGCGGCGCTGGGCCGGTTGGCGGAGGCGGAGGCGAGTTATCGCCGCGCATTGCTGATGGACGCGGCGGATTTCAAAATTTGGAACAATCTCGCAGCGCTGTTGTTCGAGACGCTGAACCGGCCCGCCGAGGCCGCGCAATGTTTGGCGCAGGCGTTGCAGATTGATCCGGGCAACCAGCTCGGCTGGGCCAACCTCGCCAGCATGAACGGCCAGCTCGATCGCCACGCGGACGCCCTCGCCTGTGCGGAGCGCGCGCTGGCGATTGATCCGGAGATGGTTGAGGCGCACTTGCATCGCGCCCGCGCGGCGCAGGCGCTGGGAAAAACGGAAATCGTCCGCGCCGCGAGCGAGGCGCTGGCACAGTTGCCGCCGGAGAAATTCCAGCGGGTTGCCTGAGCGCGGCAACGAACACGGCAGCTTGTGGCGAACATGGTTTGTGCTAATCTTCCTCCGTGATTTACGACGCATCACTCGACGACTTGCTGCAAAAAGTCTGGGACGGTCAGCGCATTGACCGCACCGAAGCCAAGCGGCTTTACGCCTTGCCGCTGGAAGAACTCGGCGCGCTCGCCGACCGCCGCCGCCAACTCGCGAAGGCCAAGGCCTACAACGGTAGCGGCAACGAAATCGTGACGTTCAACGTGGATCGCAACGTGAATTACACGAACGTCTGCAATGTGTATTGCAAGTTCTGCGCGTTTTATCGCGTGGAGAAGGATGATGGTGCTTACGTCATTTCGCTCGCCGAGATGGATCAGAAAATCGCGGAGACGCTCGCGCTCGGCGGCACGCAAATTTTGATGCAGGGCGGCCATCATCCGAAGTTGACGAAGCAGTGGTATCTGGATTTGCTCTCGCACATCAAAACCAAGTGGCCGCAGATCAACATCCACGGGTTCAGTCCGAGCGAGTTCGTGCATTTCCGCGACGTGTTCAACGAGCCGCTGGAAAAAATCATCGGTGATTTCAAGGCGGCGGGTCTCGGCTCCATTCCCGGCGGCGGCGGCGAAATTCTTGTGGACAGCGTGCGCCAGCGCGTCGCGCCGCTCAAGGCGATGAGCAACGACTGGCTCGAAGTCATGGATGTGGCGCATCGGCTCGGACTTTATTCCAGCGCCACGATGATGTTCGGTCACGTCGAGACGATTGACGACCGCATCGAGCATCTCGACCGGCTACGCCAGCAGCAGGATATTTCGTTAAAGCGGAAAGCGGAAAGCGGAAATGAGAAAATGGCGCATTTCACCGCGTTCATCGGCTGGACGTTTCAGGCCGAGCACACAAAATTGAAAGCCCCCACGGCAGGCGCACACGAGTATTTGAAGACGCAGGCGCTCGCCCGCATTTACCTCGATAATTTTGAAAACATCCAAAGCTCGTGGGTCACGCAGGGCTTGGAGATCGGGCAGGTCGCGCTCAAATTCGGCGCAAATGATTTGGGCAGCATCATGATCGAGGAAAATGTCGTCTCGCAGGCGGGCACGACCTTCCGCATGACGGTGCCGGATATGCACCGGCTCATCAAAGAACTCGGCTACGAGCCGCATCAGCGCGACAACTGGTATCGGCTGGTAAATTGATTTCTGGCAGAACAAACTTGCGCGCCACCGGCAAACGACGAACCTTATTTCATGGCCCAAATCAACCCGGTGCGGCAGATCCGCAACCGCAAGACACGCTTCAACTGGCGCGTTAGCAATGTTCTTCGCCGCACCGTGGTCAAGTGGCGCGAACTCCGCGCGAAAATTTCCGGGCGCGGCTTCTATTGTCCCACGCTCGCGGGTCTGGACGACTACAACCTCACCGTCAATTCCGACCTCACCGTTTCGTGCAACTGCCAGGACTACGACGGTTCCGGCCACCTCGGTGATTTGCGAAAAAATACTTTTGAGGAAGTGTTCTTCGGCCCGGTTGCGCAGCGTTTCCGCGACGAAATGCAGCGCGGCAAAATTCCAATTCCTACCTGTGTGCGCTGTTCCATGCTGCGGCTGGAAAAAAACGCCGCGCCGCCCGTGCCGCGTCTGCCGTATCGCGGGATGCTCATCGAAAACACCGTCGTCTGCAACGTGGACTGCGTCGGCTGCGCGCGCGAAGGGGCCGCCGCCATCCGCACGCAACGCCAGATGTCGCTCAAGGACCTCGCCGAGATTGCCGACCTCGCGGCGCGGCTGAAGATGGAGCGGATTTTTTACCTGAATCTTGGTGAGCCGTTTCTGTCGCCGACCATCTGCCAGGAGCTGCCGCTGTTGCGCGAAAAAAATCCCAACGCCTACATCCGCGTCTCGACCAACGGCGTGCTGCTCAACACCGACGCCAAACGCGAGGCGGCGCTGAATCTGACCGACATCCAGTTCTCCGTCCACGGCATCAGTGACGCCATGCTGGAAATTTACATGAAGCGCAGCAGCTTTGAAAAAGCCTACGCCGCGATGCGCGACATGGTGAAATTTCGCGACGCCCGCGGTTCCAAAATGCCGCTGCTGGAGTGGAAATATCTTTTGTTCAACTGGAACGACAATCCCAAAACCATCGAACGCGCCGTGGCGATGGCGAAGGAGATTGGCGTGGACATCATTTCGTTCTGGCCGACGCAAAATCCTTTTTACGGCGTTTCGTGGCGTTACAAGCTCGGCCTGATGAAAAACATCGGCCAACCCTGCTGGAAAGGTCACGAAATCATCCTGCGCCCCGAAAATTTGCCGCCGAATTATAAGTAAAACCGCCGCCGGACGCGTCCGGTTTTCGCTTGCGGCTTATGGCGCGTTTCAAGGATAATTCCCATTCAAATGACAAAGATTCTTTTGCTCGGTCTTGGTCGCTGGGGCGCGAATCATCTCCGCAATCTTAACAACCTGCCGGTTGAACTTTACGTCGCCGAAGTCGGCGACAAGCAGCTCGAACCCGCGCGCAAACTCGGCCTACCCGCCGAGCGGCTTACCACGAACTACAAAGAGTTCATCAACAAGATTGACGGTGTCGTAATCGTCACGCCGGCGCAATCGCATTTTCCGCTGTGCAAAGAATTTCTCGAAGCGGGCAAAGATGTCTTCGTGGAAAAGCCGCTGACGCTGCTTAACGAAGAATCAAAGCAGCTCGCGGAAATTGCGGTGAAACACAAACGCATTTTGCAAGTCGGACACATCTTGCGTTTCGATCCGGCGACGCTCTGGCTGCGCGATGCCGTGCAAGCCGGCGAGTTCGGCAAGGTAAACATGATCCGCGGTCACTTCGGCGGCTTCAAGCGTCCGCGCAACGACAGCGGCGTGATGTTCGCCGACGGCATCCATTTTGTGGACCTGTTCAATTTCATTCTCGGCGCGCTGCCGAAAAGCGTCACGGCCATCAATCATGATTTTTTTGGACGCGGCCTGGACGACGTTTCGCTGGTCTCGCTCGAATACGAAACCCAGCACGGCAAAACGTGGGCGACGGTGGAGACGGAATATTTTATTCCCGGCAAATTCCGCGAGGTCATCGTGTGCGGTGACAAGTTGAGCGCCATTTGCGATTACAACGTCGCGCAATACAAAATCAAAACCTACGCGAACACGCACACGCCTGCCGGCGGCAATGATTTCAAGGCCACCGAAGGCGTTGTGACGCAGATCGAAACGCCGCCGGAAGAGCCATTGCTGGCGGAACTGCGCGCGTTCATTGACTCGATCAAGACCCGCGCCACGCCGCGCGCCGATGCGTGGTCTGGCTATCACGCCGTTTGCGTGCTGAACGCCGCGCTGGAATCGGTGAAGACCGGCAAAGCCGTTCAGCTTTAGACAGAATTACAGAATGGTGCAGAATTGATTCTGGAAATTCTGACCATTCTGTCCAAAATATTTTATGAGCAAAATCCCGTTATCAAAATGTTTCGTGAACGCCGAAGTCGAGGAGGCCGCGCTGCGCGCCATCCGCTCCGGCCAATACATCCTCGGCAAAGAATCCACCGCGTTTGAGGCCGAGCTCGCCGCGCACACCGGCACTTCGCAATGCGTCCTCGGCAGTTCGTGGACGATGATTGTGTATTGCCTACACCAGTTGCAAGGCATCGGGCCGGGCGACGAAATCATCGTGCCCAGCCACACGGCGTTTCCGACGATGGAACCGCTAATTCATCTCGGCGCGAAGCCGGTGTTCGCCGACATTGACGACACCTTCGTCATGGACTTGAACCATGTCGAATCGCTGATCACACCGCGCACGGTCGGCATCATCGGCGTGCATCTTTACGGCCATCCGATTGACAACGACAAGCTGCTGGCCATCGCCAAGAAAAATAATCTCTGGGTCATCGAAGATTGCGCGCAGGCGCAAGGCGCGAAATACAAGGGCAAAACCGTCGGCAGCATGGGCGACTTCGGCGCGTTCAGTTTTTTCCCGTCGAAGAACCTCACCGTCCTCGGCGACGGCGGTTGCATCACGACCAACAAGGCCGATTACGCGGACCGCCTGCGGATGCTGCGCAATCACGGTCGCCAGGGAAAATATGACCACGAATTCACCGGCTACAACGTGCGGTTCAACGAAATCAACGCCGCCATCGGCCGCGTGATGTTGAAGCACCTCGACGGCTTCAATGAAAACCGCCGCAAGATCGCCGCGCGCTACAACGACCGGCTCAAGGGCATCGTGCAGACGCCGATCGTCAAAGAGTGGGCCACGCCGGTGTATCATATGTATGTCACCCGCTGCGAACGCCGCGACGATTTGCAGAAATTTCTCAAAGAGAAAAACATCGAGACCGGCGTGCATTATCCCAAGCCGAACCATCTGCAACCGGCGGTCGTTGGCCTGTTCCCTTACATTCCGAAATTACCGAACACGGAAAAAGCGGTGAAAGAAATCCTGTCGCTGCCGATTCATGGCGAAATGGGATTGGACGCGGCGGACAAGGTATGCGATGCGATTGCGGAATTTTACGGGAAGAAATAAGCGGCAAGCTGCCGCCGGCCAACCAATAGATAATTGCAAAATCCTCGCCCGGAAAACGGGCGGGGATTTTTTTTGGCTGCGCAAAAATTATCTGTGTTCATCCGCGTCCATCTGTGGTTAATTCTTGGCGATGCCGTCGAAGAATTATTCCGCCGCCCACGCCCGCTCCAAGATTCTTGCCCAGTGGCGCGGCGTGGATTACGCGCCGTTGGAAAAAGCACGCGCCACGCCCACGTGCCTGCCCGGCGACGTGCTGCCAGCGCTAATGAAGGAGTTGCGGCTCGACTCGCGTCAGGCCGAAGCCGAGATCGTCAAGGTGTGGAACAACCTGATTGACCCGGTCGTCACCGCCCACGCGCAGCCGGCCAATCTGCACAAGGGCACGCTGTTCGTGAACGTGGACAGCAGCGTGTGGCTTTCGGAGATTGTGCGCTACCGGCGCAAGGAAATCATCGAGCGGCTGCAAAACAGCTTCGGCAAATCCGTCATCCAGAAAATCTCCTTCCGCATCGGTTGAAAATTCGTCACGGCATCAGCTTCATCTGCGCGGGCGTGAGCAGCCACGCGAGCGTGGCGCATTTTCCCGCGCTGAGATTTTCAATTTCCAATTTTGCCAAGCCGGCTTTTTTCAGCGTGAATCCTGCGCCGGTTTTGCCGGTGACAAACAGTGAAATCAATTCACCTAAGTCTGGTTCGTGGCCGACGAGCAGCGCATTGACCGGAGCTTTTTTAAGCCCGATAATTTTTTTAACAAGTTTTTTCGCGTCGCCGCCGGGCTTCAATTCATCCGCAAAATCCAGCCGCTTTTTCAATTTCAAATCCGCCGCCACGATTTCCGCCGTCTGCCGCGCACGCACGAGCGGGCTGGACAAAATCACGTCAAAATTTAATTCCATTGCGCGCATGGCGGCGACGATTTTGCGCAGTTGTATTTTGCCTTTCGCCGTGAGCGGACGCAGATGGTCGCTGGCGAAATGAATTTCGTCGCGTTCCACCGCGAGGCCGTGGCGCAGGAGAAACAAGTTCATGCCGGCAAAATATACTTCACCGCGTCGTTCGTAAATGTCCGTGAAATGTCACAATTTAACTTTTGGTTTGGGCGGCGGAATTTTTTATCCTGCTCGCGATGCGAAGTCTGCGCCGCGCCGTCATTGATGTTGGCACCAACTCGGTCAAGCTGTTGGTGGCGGACGTGTGCGGCAACCAGGTCACGCCGGTGCACGAGGAATCCAAGCAGACGCGGCTCGGCAAGGGTTTTTACGAGACGCACCGGCTCCAGCCCGAACCCATCGCCCGCACCGCCGAGGCCGTGTGGGAATTTGCCGAAACGGCGCGCGAACGCAGCGCGGAAACCATCCGCATCATCGCCACCAGCGCCGCGCGCGATGCGATGAATCCACGCGATTTGACGAACGCCATCGAAAAGGCGTCCGGCCTAAAAACGGAAATCATCACCGGCACGCGCGAGGCCGATTGGGCTTTTCAAGGTGTGGCGACCGACGCAAAACTCGCGCAACATCCATTGCTGTTGCTTGATGTCGGCGGCGGCAGCACGGAATTTATTTTGGGCCACGGCAAGGAAAAGAGTTTTAGCCACAGCTTTCCGCTGGGCACGGTGCGGCTCATGGAAAAATTTCCGCACAGCGATCCGCCGACCAAAGCCGAGTTCAAAGCCAGCCGCGACTGGCTAAAGGATTTTCTCCACCACGAAGTGCGGCCGCAACTCGAACCGGCGCTAAAAAATATTATTGGAGAAAGTTGGCTGGTTGGCACCGGTGGCACGACCAGTATTCTCGCGCGCATGGAAAAAAAGCTCGACCGCTTCGACCGCGACAAGATTGACAGCACCGTTTTAAGCCTGGAACAAATCGTGGCGCACCGGAAAAATCTCTGGCGGCTGCCGCTGGCCGAGCGCAAGGAAATCCCCGGCCTGCCGAAACTGCGCGCGGACGTGATTCTCACCGGCGTGCTGATTTACGAGGCGGTGATGGAAGAATTTAGTTTTCACGAGCTGCGCGCCAGCACGCGCGGCCTGCGCTTCGCGGCCGTAATGGACTAAAACATTTACGATTCACGATTTGCGATATACGCGCCCTGAAAAATTTTCGAGCGGCGCGTATATCGTAAATCGCATATCGTAAATCCATGCGCGTCTTGATTGTTGGTTGCGGTTACGTCGGCCTGCCGCTCGGTGCGGAACTGGCGCGGCGGGGCCACGCAGTTTTCGGCCTGCGCCGCAGCGCGTTGGCCGAGGCGGAAATGCAAGCCGCCGGCATCACGCCGCTGCACGCGGACATCACGCAGCCGGATTCGCTGAAAAAACTCCCGCGCGATTTTGACTGGGTGGTGAACTGCACCGCGTCCGGCGGCGGCGGCGCGGACGACTACCAGAAAATTTATCTCGAAGGCAACCGCAACCTCGTCGCGTGGCTCGCGGATTCACCGCCAAAAAAATTCGTCTATACCAGCAGCACCAGCGTCTATGCGCAGAACGACGGCTCGGTCGTGGCTGAAGAGAGCCCGGTGGAACCGGAAGCCCCGACGGCGAAAGTTTTGGTAGAAACGGAAAAGTTGTTGTTGGATGTGGCGCACGGCTCGCGGGGACGCTTGCACCACCAACCAAGATTTCCAGCGGTGATTCTCCGCGTGGCGGGAATTTACGGGCCGGGGCGCGGACATTTTTTTAAACAATTTCTGCGCGGCGAAGCGCGCATCGAGGGCGACGGTTCGCGCTGGCTGAACATGATTCACCGCGACGATTTGATTGGAGTCATCATCGCCGCGCTGGAACGCGGCACACCGGGCGAAATCTACAACGCGGCGGACAACGAACCGGCGACGCAATTGGAGTTTTTAACCTGGCTCGCGGCGGAATTGAAACGTCCGCTGCCACCGAGAGTCGTCGCCGATACCGAGGTCTGGCGCAAGCGCGGCGTGACGAACAAGCGTGTTAGCAATGCCAAATTGCGCGCGGAGTTGAAATACGAATTTCAGTTTCCTGATTTCCGCGCCGGTTACGCGGCGGAAATCGCGCGGCTGGCGGCGGAAGGATTTCTGCCGGTTTGAAGGGTTGACCCGACCAAAAAAGCGTTGCGGCGGTTTGATCCGCAGCAACGCTTGAAATACTTCCGGCAGAAATCAGACCGCGCTGTCGCCGCGTTCTTCGGTGCGGATGCGGATGACTTCTTCGAGCGAGGAGACGAAGATTTTGCCGTCGCCAATTTTGCCGGTCTTGGCGGCTTTGATGATGGCGGCCACGGCGGCGTCCTTCACGTTGTCGGCCACGACGGTTTCAATTTTCACTTTGGGCAGAAAATCCACGGTGTATTCGCTGCCGCGATAAATTTCCGTGTGACCTTTCTGGCGGCCAAAACCTTTGACCTCGCTGACGGTCAGGCCTTGGATGCCGAGTTCGTTGAGCGCGTCTTTGACTTCCGTGAGTTTGAACGGCTTGATGATGGCTTCAATTTTTTTCATAGATTTTATTCATTATAGGCACGTTCGCCATGCTGCGACAAGTCAAGGCCGACACTTTCATCCTCCTGATCCACGCGCAGGCCGATGGTGGCATCCACGATTTTCACAATCAAAAATGTCCCGCCTGCGCCGAGCGCCGCCGTGAAGGCCACGCCGATGAGCTGGTTGATGAATTGGTGCGAACTGCCCGCGAGCGAAACCGCCACGCCGTTCGCGTGAAACGTATTGGCGATGGCCGGGTTCACTTCCGGGTTCGCCAAAAATCCGAGCATCAGCATACCCGTGACGCTGCCGACGCCGTGAACGCCAAACACGTCCAGCGAATCGTCATAATTAAAGATGGATTTGATTTTCGTGACCGCCGTGTAGCAGATGATGCCGGCCATCAGGCCGATGCAGAACGCTGCCGGAATGCTGACGAAACCAGAAGCTGGCGTGATGGTCGCAAGGCCCGCGACCATGCCCGCCGCCGCGCCGAGCACGCTGGGTTTGCCTTTTAATTTCCATTCCATCGCCGCCCAGCTCAACGCCGCCGCCGCCGCTGAAAAATGCGTGGCTGCAAATGCACTCGTCGCCAGTGCACCGGCGTTCAGCGCGCTGCCGGCATTGAAGCCAAACCAGCCGACCCACAAAAGTCCGGTGCCGACGAGCGACAGCACGACGTTGTGCGGCACCATTTGTTCGCGTGGAAAGCCGGCCCGTTTGCCAATCATGATCGCGAACACCAGCGCCGATACGCCGGAACTGATGTGCACCACCGTGCCGCCGGCAAAGTCGAGCACGGGAATTTTCCCGCCGAGTGCCCAGTTGAAAAAGCCGCCCTTGCCCCAAACCATGTGGCACAGCGGAAAATAAATCAGCACCGTCCAGAACAGCATGAACACGACGTAACCCTTGAACTTCACGCGTTCCGCCACCGCGCCGCTGATGAGTGCGGGCGTGATGATGGCGAACATCATTTGGAACAACATGAACGTCTGTGCCGGAATCGTCGGCGCGTAATCTGCATCCGGCGCGGCCCCGACACCTTTCAGGAGAAAATGTGTCAGCGGGTTGCCGCAAAAGGCGTTGCCCGGCGCGAAGCACATACTGTAACCGAACACCATCCACAGCGCAGAAATAAGCGCCATCAAAATCAGGCTGTGCATCATGGTGGAAAGCACAT
>Ga0316226_1001820_pt1 | contig 21509 bp, 19 predicted proteins | sample TBH18017metaG_FD_206009 | JGI IMG/M metagenome (GOLD analysis project Ga0316226, IMG submission 206009) | Freshwater microbial communities from Trout Bog Lake, Wisconsin, USA - TBH18017 | ecosystem: Environmental > Aquatic > Freshwater > Lake > Hypolimnion/Profundal zone | place: USA: Wisconsin...
GTTTCACAGCAGTGCCAATCAGTTTAAGGTTGTTACCGAAAAAAGCAATTACCTACTGTTTATGCTGGATCAATACCCGGAACGTCGTCCCCATCGTCGAATGGAGCAACTGGTGGATCGCATTCCGCTCGGCGCTCAGCTTCCCGGCATCCCGCGCAACGATTTCTGCAATCTCCGCTTCGCCGATCTGCAATAAATAGTGCGCTTGATCGGTGAACAACACCGGTTCCAAGCCGAGGTTTTGGCCATGCTCGATCAGCGCCGTGAAATCCACGTGGGCCGTGATGTCCTGCTCGCCGATGTGATCATACGGATTGCTGGATTTAGTGTGCCTGTAATAACACTGGAGATGACCGGTGGCATGCTGTGGTGCAAAGTATTCCGCTCGCTCAAACCCATAATCAATCGTCAGTACGTAGCCGCGCGTCAGCCGACTGGCAATCCCGGTGAGCCAGTCCAGCGCGCGCAGATTCACTTCCGACCGGTAGCCCGCCGGTAAGCGGGGCAACCGGGCATCGGATAACGGTCCAAGCGTTTCCGTGAAATCGCTGGTCACGTAAATCTCCTGGTCGCCGCATACCCGATGCACCGGCAGGGCATCGAGAAATTCGTTCGAGAACACACAGCCGGTAATTTGTGCCGGTAATTCATCGCTAACTTCAATAATCCGGTAATTCAATTCCGGTGCGCCGGTGAGGATGTCGTGTCGGAGTTGGCCGAGGTGGCCGCCGAATTCAACGACGTCAGCGACGTCCCAAGCACGGAATTGCCGGGCGAGAATGCGCCCAAACAGAGACCCCACGCTGGCGCTGGTAAAGTAATCGCCGTGCCGGCCGATACGCGATTGGCCGTTCAGGTAGTAACCCCATAGCGGATGGTAGAGTGCCAGTTCCATGAACTGTGCAAAGGTAATCCGTCCGCCGGCGGCATCAATTTCGCGGCGCAGGGCGGCGATCAGGGCCGGGTTGCCATCCATGCCGGCACCATACCGGAACCTGCCTGACGGCTAAAGACAAATATCTCTTGCAAGCGAAATCGGATTTGATAGGTTGCCGACAGCGGTTGGCGCAAGTGTGAGCCACATTCTCGGTGTTTCACTGGTCGAAATGGAAAACGAATTACAACAATTTATCGCAGTCGGATTATTGATGCTGGTGGCAGTCGGGATGGCAGTCGGAATGTTGGTGTTGCCGACCATTCTTGGCAAAAAACGCATTCATAGCCCCGTCAAGGACTCGCCGTATGAATGCGGGATACCGGCGGAGACAGAGGCTCACACGCGCTTCAGCGTAAAGTTTTACCTCATCGCCATGCTCTTTATTCTCCTCGATATCGAAGTGGTTTTCTTTCTCGGTTGGGCCGCCGTTTACCGGCAATTACTTGGCGAAATTGGTTACCGCATGTTGGCCGGTGGCGCGCTGTTTTTGTTAATTTTAGAGGTTGGCCATATTTATTGCTGGAAGAAGGGCGCGCTTGACTGGACGCCAAAGAAGGTCAGCCGTGAGTGAACGCATCGAGATCGGTATCGACCAGAAGGTCGAAAGCCGGGATGTGATCATCACCCGTGTCGACGCGGCGATTGACTGGATGCGCAAGAATTCCATTTGGCCAATGCCGATGGGGTTGGCGTGTTGTGGGATTGAGTTGATGGCGGCCGGCGCGAGTCGGTTTGATATCGCCCGGTTCGGCGCGGAAGTGATGCGCTTTTCACCACGGCAATCCGACCTGATGATTGTTGCCGGCACTTGTGTTTACAAGATGGCGGGTGTGGTGAAACGCGTCTGGGACCAGATGGCCGAGCCGAAATGGTGCATGGCGATGGGCGCGTGCGCCAGCACGGGCGGGATGTATCGGAGTTACGCGGTGGTGCAGGGCGTGGACCGGTTCATGCCAGTCGACGTTTATATTTCCGGCTGTCCGCCGCGACCGGAAGCGGTCTTGGAAGGTTTGATGGCGATTCAGCGCCAAATTCAGCAGGAACCGGCACTGAAAAACATGAAACGCGAACAGCGCGTCGCATCGTACGCGCAACCGCGCGGGCCGATAATTATCCGCGGCGATTACGCCCCGAAGGTTACGGCCCAATGACGCTCCAAGAGGCAACCGCGCAATTGCAAACGCGCTTCACTGACGCGGTGAGTGCGCCGGTAGAGTTTCGCGGCGAATTCACTATGACTGTGCGTCGCGATGCGATTGTCGAGGTCTGCTCGTTTCTAAAAACTGAATGCGCGTTCGCAATGCTCGTTGATTTATCCGGTGTGGATAACTACGGCGACGATCCGCGGTACGAAGTGGTTTATGAACTCTGTTCGCTGACTAATCGCAGTCATCTCCGCCTTAAGGTTAGCGTGCCAGAAGACGACCTCATCATGGACAGCGTTACCGGTATTTGGCGCACAGCAGACTGGCATGAGCGCGAGGCGTTCGACATGTTCGGCATCCGGTTCCGCAATCATCCGAATCTGAAACGTATTTTGATGTGGGACGGCTACCCGTACCATCCGTTGCGCAAAGATTTCCCGCTGGCTGGGTTGCCGGCGGAATTGCCGGCAACTGCCGTGGATGCCGGCACAGTCGAGGCGGCGCCGATGCTTGGCGGGCCGTTCGTGAGCGGCACTGGCTCGCGGAATTCAGTGCGACGTGAACCCCAGCAGTTTGACACGATGGCGGAACAGCAACAGAAGCTGACCCATCCGGCGAAGGAGGAAGAAGTCTAGGCCATGGGCACGCTGCATGAACTGGAACTGATTGATTCCGCCACGCGCGCGCAACAGGCGGTTGAGGGTAAGCTCGGTGGCGAGACGATGATCCTGAACATGGGGCCGTCGCACCCGAGCACCCACGGCGTGTTGCGGATCGTGCTCGAACTCGACGGCGAGGAAATCGTCAACGCCTGGCCCGACATTGGTTATCTTCATCGCGGTGACGAGAAGATTGCCGAGAACATGACCTGGACGCAGTTCATTCCCTACACCGACTTGATTACCTCGCGCCACTCGCCAACAACATCGCTTATGCCTACGCCGTGGAAAAACTCTGCGGCATCGACGTGCCGCCGCGCTGCCGACACATCCGGATCGTCTGTGCAGAACTGGCGCGCATCAGTTCGCACCTGCTCGGCATCGGTGCGATGAGCATGGATATCGGTGCGTTGACCGTGTTCCTGTACACGTTCAAGGAACGCGAAAAGATTTACGACCTCGCCGAGTTGATTTGCGGGGCGCGCTTCACCACGAGCTACACGCGGATCGGCGGTCTCGCCAACGACATGCCGGCCGATTTCATCCCCATGTGCCGGCAGTTCCTCACCGAATTGCCGGTAACGATTGATGAGGTGGACAAGCTGCTCACGCGCAACAAAATCTTCGTCGAACGGAACCGCGGCATTGCGGTGCTGTCGAAGGACGACGCGATTGATTTCGGCGCGACCGGTCCGATTCTGCGCGGCAGCGGCGTCGAGTGGGACATCCGCAAAGCGCGTCCCTACAGCGGCTATGAGAATTTCCAGTTCGATGTGCCGACCGGCACTGTCGGCGACTGCATGGACCGTTATCTCGTTCGCATGGAGGAGATGCGCCAGAGCATTCGCATCATCCAGCAAGCCCTCGACAGTATGCCCGGCGGCGAATGGAACGCGCCGGAAGCAAAAATCGTGTTACCGGAGAAAAAAACCGTGCTGACGAAGATGGAAGAGTTGATTCACCATTTCATTAACGTCACCGAAGGGATTAACGCTCCGGCCGGCGAAGTTTATTTCAGCGCCGAAAATCCGAAAGGCGAACTCGGTTTCTACATTGTCAGCCGCGGCGGCGGCGCACCGCATCGCTTGAAGATCCGTGCGCCGTCATTCGTGAATTTACAACTTGTTCCGTTGCTTTCGAAGGGGCACATGATTAGCGACATGGTTGCGATTCTCGGCAGCCTCGATTTCGTGATGGGAGAGTGTGACCGATGACGATTCCGGCTGAACTCGATCGTCACATCGACGCGATCATCACGCATTACCCGCCGGATAAGAAGCGGGCGGCGGTGCTGTGGCTTTGCCATCTTTTGCAGGAACACTTTGGTTTCCTCGGCGAAGAACAGGTGCAGTGGATGGCCGGCAAGCTTGGGTTGCAGCCGATCAATGTCTGGGAAGTCGTGACGTTCTACCCGATGTTCACCAGCAAGCCGCGCGGCAAATTCCACATCAAGGTTTGCCGGACATTGTCGTGCGACTTAGCCGGTTGCGGCGGATTGCTCGGCCTGTTGCGGACAAAACTCGGTGTCGGTCTCGACGAAACCACGCCCGATGGCTTGTTCACGATCTCGACGGTCGAATGCCTCGCGCTCTGCGGCACCGGCCCGGCGATGATGATCAATGACGAGACGTTCGAGCGCGTCACGCCGGAGAAACTCGACGCGATCATCGACCGCATCAAGACCACCGGCAAGCTCGACACACAGCCGTTGCCGGCGCCGCAACCGCCGCATCCACTCGAAAAACGGCTCATTCTCGCCAACATCACCAAGCCCGGCTACACCGGCTCGCTCGCCGACTATGAACGCGAGGGCGGTTACACGGCGTGGCGCAAGGCGCTCGGAATGAAGCCGGAGGAAATTGTCGCCGAGGTCAAGAACAGCGAGATTCGCGGTCGTGGCGGTGCCGGGTTCCCGTGCGGGTTGAAGTGGAGTTTCCTCGCGAAGGGGACCGGCAAACCGGTGTATCTCGTTTGCAACTGCGACGAGAGCGAGCCGGGGACATTCAAAGACCGGCAGATCGTGCACTACGATCCGCACATGTTGATCGAGGGGATTCTGATCTCATGTTACGCGGTCGGGGCGAAGGTCGCTTACATATATATCCGCGGCGAGATGCCGCAGGGCGCGAAGATCCTCCTCAACGCCATCGAGGAAGCCCGCGCCAAAGGTTATGTCGGCAACGGGATTGAAATTTACGTTCACCGCGGCGCCGGGGCGTACATTTGCGGTGAGGAGACTGGCCTGATTGAATCGCTCGAAGGCAAACGCGCTTACCCGCGCATCAAACCGCCGTTCCCGGCGGTGGTTGGGTTGTTTGGTTGTCCGACGGTCGTAAACAACGTCGAGACACTTGCGAATGTGCCGCACATCATCAACAACGGAGCGACTTGGTACAAAATGATGGGCGTGCCGGGCTCGACCGGCACGCGGTTGGTGTGCGTCAGTGGACCGGTCAAGCGGCCGGGCTATTATGAGTTTGAGATGGGCAAACTGACGATGCGCCAGCTCATCTTCGATGTCTGCGGCGGACTGCGCGACGGGCACACGCTCAAGGGCGTCATCCCCGGTGGCAGTTCGATGCCGGTGTTGAAGGCGGATCAGATTGATGTGCCGCTCGATTTTGAATCGCTCCGCAAAGCCGGGACGATGGCCGGTAGCGGTGGGATTATTGTGCTCGACGATTCGGTCGATATCGTTGCGGCCACGCTCAACGTGACGCAGTTTTACGCCCACGAAAGCTGCGGCCAATGCACACCATGCCGGGAAGGGACGTTGTGGATGGAGAAGATGCTCCACCGGCTGCACGCCGGCCAGGGGCGGCCGCAGGACGTCGATTTGCTGTACGAGGTGGCCGACAACATCGACGGCAAAACGATCTGCCCGCTCGGCGAAGCCGCGGCGTGGCCGGTCAAGGCGTTCGTGACGAAGTACCGGGAGGAGTTCGAGAAGCATGGCGGATAATACCGTCAACTTGACGATCGATGGCAAAGCGGTCATCGCGCCGAAGGGGATGAACTTGATCGAAGCCGCCAAGTTGGTCGGCATCGAGATTCCGCATTATTGCTATCATCCGAAGCTGTGCATTGCGGGCAATTGCCGGATGTGTCTCGTTGATGTTGGGATGCCGAAGCTTGGCGCGGACCGGAAACCGGAGATCGGGCCGGACAACCAGCCGGTCGTCATATTCGGGCCGAAACTGGCCATCGGTTGTAACTCCGGTGTCGCCGAGGGCATGGTGGTGTTGACGAAATCGCCAAAGGTCGTGAAGGCGCGTGAAGGCGTGATGGAGTTTTTGCTGATCAACCATCCGCTCGACTGCCCGATCTGCGATCAGGCGGGCGAATGCCGGTTGCAGGAATTTTCGGTGGACTACGGCAAGGGGCAGAGCCGGTTCGTCGAGGAGAAGGTGCACAAGCCGAAAAAGACGGTGCTCAATGACAAAATCACGCTCGATGACGAGCGGTGCATTCTCTGTTCGCGCTGCATCCGGTTCATGCGCGACGTGGCGGGACAGGATTGTCTCGGGTTTGTGAATCGCGGGAGCTACTCGACGTTGACCTGTTATCCCGGCATGGAGCCGAAGACGAATTACGATTTGAACATCGTCGATATCTGCCCGGTCGGCGCGCTCACGTCGAACGATTTCCGGTTCCAGCAGCGCGTCTGGTTTTTGAAGGAGACGAAGTCGATCTGTCCGAACTGCGCCACCGGCTGCAACACGGTGCTTTGGTCGCGCGAAGGCGTCGTTTACCGACAGACGCCGCGCGACAACGACGCGGTCAACCAATGTTGGATGTGCGATTACGGACGATTGAACTTCAAGTTCATCAACGATCCGCACCGGCTCACGGTACCGATGAGCGGCGGCAAGGAACTGACGTGGGCTGATGCGACGCGGCAGATCGCGGACAGGCTGCGTGCAGCAAAAGGTCTCGCCGTTGTCGGCAGCGCGCGGGCGACGACGGAAGAACTGTTTTTGCTGAAAAAATTCGCGCCGCAGTTGGCGGAAGTCGTGCCGCATACCGGCGAGGGCGACACATTTTTATTGAATGCCGATCGCACACCGAACATGGCGGGGGCGAAGCTGACCGGGTTTGGCAGTGACGTGACGCGGGTTGCGGACGGTATCAAGGCTGGGACGATCACGGCGTTGATTGTGTTTGGTGAAGACGCGCTTGCGCCGGAGTTGCTGGCGAAGCTGGAATTGCTAGTGGTTATCGACATTTTGCCGACGGCGGCGACGGCGGCGGCGCATTTCGTGTTGCCCGGGGCGACGTTTGCGGAGAAACGCGGGACGTTCATCAACGCGCAGAACCGGCTTCAGCGGCTGAACGCGGCGATTCCGTCGCCCGGTCAAGCGCGACCGGAGTGGCAGACGTTGGCGACGTTGCTTTCGGAGTTGGGGCTGGCGAGCTATCGGACGATTGAGGATGTGTTCACCGATATGACGCGTTCGATTCCGGCACTGGCCGGCTTAAATTTGTCGAAGATCACCGACCGGGGCGTGGAGGTGAAGACGTGACCGAGTTTCTGGTCATCTCTGTCGTGAAGATTGTCGCGGTGATCAGCGTGATGCTCGGCATTGTGGCGTACACGGTGATGCTGGAGCGGTGGGTCTGCGCCTGGATGCAGGACCGGCTGGGGCCGAACCGGGTCGGGCCGTTCGGGTTGCTGCAGCCGATGGCCGACGGGCTGAAGTTGATTTTGAAGGAGGATGTGTTGCCGCACCACGTGAACAAGGTGCTTTACACGCTCGGGCCGACGCTGGTGATGATCCCGGCGTTGATCAACATCGGGGTCGTGCCGTGGGGGAGCAATTTGCCGATCCTGGGGCACGATGTGAAATGCGTGATCGCGGACCTCAATGTCGGGATCATGTTCCCGTTCGCGTTCGCGGCGTTGTCGGTGTACGGGATTGTGCTGGCGGGCTGGGCGAGCAACTCAAAATATCCGTTCCTCGGCGGGATTCGGTCGAGCGCGCAGATGATTTCGTACGAGGTTTGCCTCGGCCTGAGCGTGGTGCCGGTGTTCATGCAGGTCGGGTCGCTGAACTTGGGCAAGGTGGTGGAATACCAAGCCGGGCACCTGCCGTTTGTTTGTTACCCGCACATGTGGCTGTCGTTTTTCATTTTTTTGGTGAGCGCGTTCGCGGAGACGAACCGGACGCCATTCGATTTGCCGGAGGCGGAGCAGGAACTCGTCGGCGGGTACAACACCGAGTACAGCTCGATGAAGTTCGGGATGTTTTTCATGGGTGAGTACGCAGCGATGTTTGTGATGTCTGCGCTGATGGTGACGTTGTTTTTCGGCGGCTGGTCGCTGCCGTTCGCGCCGTTCAACGCGCCGGCGACGTCGCTGATCGTCGGGCTGTTGCACATCGGCGTGTTTTTGGCGAAGATCGGCTGCTGTCTGTTCTTTTATGTGTGGGTGCGGTGGACGATCCCGCGATTTCGGTACGACCAGTTGATGGCGCTGGGGTGGAAGGTGTTTATCCCGCTGACCATCGCGAACATTTTGATCGTGGGCCTCGTGCTCGCGCTGGTGGTGAAATAACATGATCGTGCAACGTCCAAAACTGACGCTTTGGGAAAAGACGTATCTCCCGCAGATTCTGCACGGGCTGTGGCTGACGTTGAAGCACATTCCGCGGCGGAAGTTTACGCGTCAGTATCCGGAGGAGAAGCCGGTGTTGTACGGCGACTACCGCGGTGCGCCGACATTGGTGAAGGACGCCGACAACCGCGTGAAATGCGTGTCGTGCCAGCTTTGTGAATTTGTTTGTCCTCCGAAGGCGATCCGGATCACGCCGGGGTTTCGACCGGAAGACCGGTTTGACGCGAAGGTTGAGAAAGAACCGAAGGATTTCGTGATCGACATGTTGCGGTGCATTTACTGCGGGATGTGCGAAGAGGTTTGCCCGGAGGAGGCGATCTTTCTGAAGAACGATTTTGCCATCACCGCCTACAAGCGCGAGGAGTTGCAGTTCCACAAGGAGAAATTGCTGGAACTCGGCGGCGTGCACGACGACAAGATTTGGAAGTGGAAGAACAAGTAACCGATGAACGTTCACGACACATTATTTTGGTTCTTCAGCCTGGCGATGCTGTTGTGCGGGGTGCTGGTGATCAGCAGCCGCAACCCGGTGACGAGCGCGATGTTTTTGGTGGCGCTGTTTGTGTTCATGGCGGGGCTGTTCGTGCTGCTGGAGGCGTTTTTCCTCGCGGCGATCCAAGTGCTGGTCTATGCGGGCGCGGTGATGGTGCTGTTTTTATTTGTCATCATGCTGCTCAATATCAAGGAGGCGGAACGCCGGCATTTCCGCCTGCTCGGTGTGGTCGGCGGCGTGGCCGTCGCGGGTGCGCTGGCGTGGGAACTGGCGATCATCCTGCGTCGGCCGGTCGAGTCGCTGAATCCCGGCAAGGCGGAGTTCGGCGGCGGGTTGGAAGCGGTGGTGAAACCGCTCTTCGCGAACTACATGTTGCCATTCGAGGTGACGGCGTTGCTGTTGCTGGTGGCGATGATCGGCGTCGTGTTGCTGTCGAAGGAGGAGCTCAAATGACAAGCGCGCTCACGCTCAATCATTATCTCTGGATTAGCGGCCTGCTGTTCGCGCTCGGTATTGCTGGCATCGTGATGCGGCGCAACCTGCTGGTGATTTTTATGGCGCTGGAGATGAATCTCAACGCGGCCAATCTAGCGTTGATTGCGTTTTCGAAATTTAACAAGCTTGTCGACGGCCAGGTGCTGGTGTTTTTCATAATCGCCATCGCTGCGGCGGAGGTGGCGGTCGGCTTAGCGATCATCGTGGCGCTGTTCCGTCGCAAACAAACCGTCAGCGTGAATGAACTTAACTCGATGCGTCTATGAACCCGGCTTGGATCATACTTTTTGCTCCCTTAGTGGCCGCGACGCTGATCACGGTGGTCACGCGGCGGTGGCAGATGCTCAGCGCACTGCTGTCAATTGCGGCGATCATGACCGGGTTTGTGCTGTCGTTGCAGTTGTACTTCGCACTCGAACACGGTGGCGTCGCGTTGGCTTCGACGGCTCTTCAGTGGCTGGTCATCGATGGCGTGGTGAAGATTGAGTTTGGGGCGACGATTGATCACCTGAGCGTGTTGATGCTGCTGGTGGTGACCGGCGTCGGGTCGGCGATTCACATCTACTCGCTGGGATACATGAAAGGCGACCCGGGGTTCTCGCGGTTCTTCGCGTGCCTGTCGCTGTTCACCTTTTCGATGCTCGGCATCGTGCTGGCGAATAACTTCATTCAGATTTTCATTTTTTGGGAGTTGGTCGGCGTGTCGAGCTATTTGCTGATTGGGTTCTGGTTTGAGAAACCCAGTGCGGCGGAGGCCGGTAAAAAGGCATTTCTTGTCAACCGCATCGGCGACTTCGGGATGATGCTCGGCGTGCTGTTGTTGTGGTCGCATACTCACACGTTTAACTTCGCGGATTTGCCGGCCAAGATTGCCAGCATTCCGGCCGGCACGCTATCGCTCATTGCCGCGTTGATCTTCTGCGGCGCGGTCGGCAAGAGCGCGCAGTTCCCGCTGCACGTCTGGTTGCCAGATGCGATGGAAGGTCCGACGCCGGTGTCGGCGTTGATCCATGCGGCAACGATGGTGGCAGCGGGCGTGTACATGCTGTGCCGGGTGTCGTTCCTGATTTTGCCGAGTGAAACGGCGTTGCATCTGATTGCGTGGATTGGTGGCATTACGGCGATCATGGCGGCGACGATTGCAATTGCGCAAAACGACATCAAACGCATCCTTGCGTACTCGACGTTGTCGCAACTCGGCTACATGGTGATGGCAGTCGGGCTGGGCGGGCCGACGCAGGCGATGTTTCACCTGACGACCCACGCCTTCTTTAAGGCGCTGTTGTTCCTCGGCGCCGGCAGCGTGATCCTCGCGTTGCACCACGAACAGGACATCTGGAAAATGGGCGGGCTGTGGAAGAAGACGCCGGTGACGTTCGGGACGTTCCTGATCGGCACGCTGGCGCTGGCGGGCGTGCCGCCGCTGAGCGGTTTTTATTCGAAGGATCAGATTTTGCTGTTGGCGTTTGACCACAACAAGGCGCTGTTCGGAATCGCAGTGCTGACAGCGGTGCTGACCGCGTACTACATGGGCCGAGAAGTGTTCGTGGTCTTCTTCGGCAAGCCGCGCGACCATCACGCCTACGACCACGCGCACGAGTCGCCACTAGTGATGACGTTGCCGCTGGTGTTCCTGGCGGTATTGTCGGTGATCGCGGGGTGGGGCGACAAGCTACCGGAGTTCATCGCCGGTAAGATCGAAATTGAGGCGCACCATCCGATGTTGCTGACGGCCGGGTTGATTTGTGTGCCGGTGATTGGTTTCTTATTGGCCGCCGCGATTTATCTGAAGCGCGAACCGAGCGATGCGCCGGTAAAACGGTCGCTCGGACCGCTGTGGACGTTGGTCGAGAATAAATACTATTTCGACGAGGTGTACCTGTGGATCGTGAAGTATGTGCAGGGCACGATTGCGGCGGCATGCGAGTTGTTTGACCGCTGGATTCTACAGCGATTTGGGATTGGCGGTCTATCGTTCGGCACGGACTTGCTGGGGCGAACTGTGCGGCGGCTGCAAACCGGCAGCATTCCGGGCTACGCGTTCTTGTTCGGGCTCGGTGTCACGGTGATCATTTATTATGTGGTGGTGCGGTAATGGAAACGCTTCTCATAATCGCAGTCCTGCTGCCGCTCGCGGCGGCGTTCCTGACGTTCTTGTTTCCGTCGAATAAGCCGGGGGCGATTCGGGCGCTGGCGATTTTGGCGACGGGAATGTCGCTGTTCCTGACCCTCTACATTTTCTCGCAGTTTGACCGGCAAAATGCGGGGTATCAGTTTGTGACCAATGCCGGTAAGGGGATCGAATGGCTGCCGTCACTTGGCGTATCTCTGAAGTTTGGCGTGGACGGGATTTCGATGACGTTGCTGTTGCTGGTCGGGATTGTGTCGTTCTGCGGAGCGCTGGTGTCGCACGAGATTCATGACCGGCAGAAGGAATACTACATCCTGTTCTTGGCGCTGACGACGGGGATCAGCGGGACGTTCTGCACGACGGACATGTTCTTTTTCTACTTCTTTTACGAGATGGCGGTGATTCCCATGTATCTGTTGATCGGGATGTACGGGTCGCTGCCGCCGGGCAAACACGGGCGGACGAAAGAGTATGCGACGATGAAGTTGACGCTGTACTTGACGGCGGGGGCAGTGCTGGCGTTGATCGGGTTGCTGGCGATGTATTTTGCGGGCGGGAAGACGTTTGACATGGTGGAACTGAAACGGAATCTGCAGCTCGCGGGGGCGACGCAGAAATGGGTGTTCGCGTGCCTGCTGTTCGGGTTTGGTTTCCTGGCGTCGATGTGGCCGTTCCATACGTGGTCGCCGATTGGGTACGCGGCCGCGCCGACGGCGGCGTCGATGATGCATGCCGGGGTGCTGAAGAAACTCGGCGCGTACGGGATCATCCGGCTGGCGCTGCCGTTGTTGCCGGAGGGGGCGCGGCACTGGGCGAACCTGCTGGCGATTCTGGCGTGCTTCAACATTTTGTACGCGGGCTGGGCGGCTTTGACGCAAAAGGATTGGAAGTTTGTGATCGGGTACTCGTCGGTCAGTCACATGGGGTACGTGCTGCTGGGGATCGCGACGTTGAACGTCGTCGGCGTGAGCGGCGCGGTGCTGTTGATGTTCGCGCACGGTGTGATGGCGGCGCTGACGTTCTCATTGATCGGGTTTTTCTACCACCAGACGCACAACCGCATGGTGCCGGACTTGAGCGGGCTCGCGCGGAAGATTCCGTTCATCGGCGTGTGCATGGTGATGGCGGTGATGGCGTCGAGCGGGCTGCCGGGGTTTGCGAACTTTGTGAGCGAAGTGATGGTGTTCATCGGCGCGTGGTCGCAAGGCTCGACCTTGTTCCGTGTGGCGACGATTTGCGCGGTCTGGGGGATCGTGGTGACGGCGACGTATCTGTTGTGGGCCGTGCGGACGAGTTTCTTCGGGCCGTTCGATGAGAAATGGAACATGTTGAAGGACGCGACGACGCCGTGGCAGAAGTTGCCGTTCGTGCTGTTGCTGGTGGTTTTGTTGACGGTCGGTTTCTGTCCGCGACTGTTGACGAACATCATTCAGCAGAGCGTGGCGGCGGCGGTGTTGAAGGTCGAGGTCGCGCCGGTCACAAAGGTCGCGGAGGTGCGGCGATGACGGCTCTCGGCGCGATCCAATTGGAATGCGGAATGGTGGCGCTGGCGCTGTTGACGCTGCTGGCGGATGCGTTCCGGCCGATGGCGGACAAGCGGCGGCTCGGGTATATCCTCGCGACGGCGGTGGCGGTGCTGTTGATTTACAGTTTCACATTGCAAGCGCAGGCGACGACGTATTTTCACGGGATGTACCGGCTCGACACGCTGGCGCTGTATTTCAAGCGGCTGTTTTTGGTGGCGACGTTGCTGGTGTTGGTGATGGGGGCGGAATTCTCGGAGCGGTTCGAGTCGGGCGTGGCGGAATTCTACGCGCTGGTGTTGCTGGCGGCGACGGGGATGTTACTGACTGGCTCGGTCAACGATTTCGTGTTGATGTTCGTGGCACTGGAACTGGTGACGATCACGTTCTACATCCTGACCAGTTTCCTGCGGCGGCAGGTGCAATCGCTGGAGGCGGGGACGAAGTATCTGATTCTCGGCGCGCTGTCGAGCGGGTTCACCGTGTACGGCATCGCCTACATTTTCGGCACGACCGGCACAACGAACTTCGACATGTTGGCGGCGACGTTGAAGAGTGGCACGACCGGCCCGGCGTTCACGCTCGGGATGCTGCTGGTGATGACGGGGCTGGGGTTCAAGATTGCGAGCGTGCCGTTCCAGATTTGGGCGCCGGATGTGTATCAGGGTGCGCCGACGCCGGTCACAGCATTTCTGGCAGTGGGTAGCAAAGCGGCGGGGTTTGCGCTGTTGCTGCGGGTGTTGTTGGTTGGCCTGCTGCCGGTGAGCGCGTTGTGGACGACGCTGGTGCTGGTTCTGGCGGCGGCGACGTTGTTGTATGGCAACCTCGGCGCGCTGCCGCAGACGAACATCAAGCGGCTGCTCGGCTACTCGTCGATCGGGCACGCCGGGTACCTGTTGATGGGCGTGGCGGCGGTGAACGCGCTCGGCGCGGGCGCGGTGCTGTTTTATCTCGGGCAGTATGCGTTCACGAACCTGTGCGCGTTCCTGGCGATCATCGCGGTGACGAACGCGACGAAGAACGACGAGATTGCCGGATTCGCCGGGCTCGGGCGGCGGTCGCCGGTTTTGGGGCTGGCGCTGTTCCTGGCGTTGATGTCGCTGGCGGGGGTGCCGCCGCTGAGCGGATTTTTCGGGAAGTTCCAGTTGTTCGCCGCGGTGATCGAACGGGCGCAGACGGATGGGCAGTACTACGTGCTGGCCGGCATTGGCGCGCTGGCGGTGGTGATTTCCTTGTACTTCTACCTGAACGTGGCGAAGGCGATTTATTTGCAGGAGCCAGCGGCGGGCGCGGCGCCGATTCCGGTGAGCCGGCCAATGCGGGCGGCGCTGTATTTCTGCATGGCGGCGATGATCGGGCTGGGGATTTTCCAGCGACCGCTGGTTGAAGCGGCGGTAAAAGCTGCTAAGGTGTTCCAACTTAACTAGGAGAAAAGTCATGGCAACTGTGAAACGAATTAATGTGGTGTTCTTGTACGTGTTGGACTTGGCGAAGGTGCGCAAGTTTTACGAGGCGGCGTTTGACTTGGGAAAACCGGCAGTCGATGCGAAGTGGTGGGTGGAATATGCGATTGGTGACGGTTCGCATCTCGCCTTGCATCAACTCGACGCCAACCGCGCCAAGCCGCCCGGTGTTGGTTCGGTGAAATTCAGCATCGAAGTCGATGACATTCAGACGTTCGCGGCGAAGTTAAAAAATCTCGGCGCGACTTTCCTAGTGGAGCCGCGGCAGGAATACGGTTTTTGGTTGGCAGAATTTGCCGATGTGGAAGGGAATCCCGTCCGGCTCTATCAGAAGAATGTAAAATGAAAACTCGAATCGAAAAAGACTCCATGGGTCCGCTGGAAGTGCCGGCGGACGCGTACTACGGCGTGCAGACTCAACGCGCGGTCACCAACTTTCCGATTAGTGGCTGGCCCTTGCCGCCGCGCTTCATTCACGCAATGGGGCAGATCAAACGCGCCGCCGCGAAGACGAACCTTGAGCTGGGCTTGATTGACAAGAACGTTCACGATGCCATTGTCGCCGCAGCGACCGAGGTTGTGGATGGCAAGTTGGACGCGCAGTTCCCGGTGGATATTTTCCAAACTGGTTCTGGTACCTCGTCGAACATGAACACCAATGAGGTGATTTCTAGTCGGGCCAATGAAATCCTCGGCGGCAAGCGCGGCGACAAGGCGCCGGTGCATCCGAACGACCACGTCAACCTCTGCCAGTCCAGCAACGACGTGTTCCCACAGCGATTCACATCAGCGTAATTCAGGCGATTCAAGCTGAACTGATTCCGGCCTTGGAACATTTGCGCGGTGAACTGGCGAAGAAAGCGAAAGACTTCGACGCTATCATCAAGATTGGGCGGACGCATTTGCAGGACGCGACACCGGTCCGGCTTGGTCAGGAGTTTGGCGGTTACGCGGCGCAAGTGGAGCAGGGGATTGCCCGCGCCAAGCGCGCCATCGCCATTCTCAGCGAACTGCCGCTGGGTGGCACGGCGGTCGGGTCGGGGTTGAATGCGCATCCGGATTTCCCGAAGCAGACGATCGCCAAACTCGGTAAGGAACTTGGCGTCAAACTGACCGAAGCAGCCAATCATTTTGAAGCGGCGGCGACACGGGATGCCTGCGTCGAAGCCTCCGGCAGCCTCAAGACCATCGCCATCAGTCTCGCCAAGATTGCCAACGATATCCGGCTCATCGGCAGTGGCCCGCGTTGCGGTATCGGTGAAATCAAGATGCCGGCCGTGCAGCCGGGTAGTTCCATCATGCCGGGAAAGGTGAACCCGGTCATTGCGGAGAGTTTGATTCAAGTCAGTCTCTGGGTCATCGGTGCGGATTTGACGGTGACGCTCGGCGGCCTGCAAAGTTTCTTCGAGTTGAATGTCGCCATGCCGCTGATTGGCGCGCAGATGCTGGAGAGCGTGCACCTGCTGGCGGCCGGTAGTCGCAACTTCGCCGACGCTTGCGTTGCCGGCATCGAAGCGGACCGGCAACGGTGCGAATCGCTAGTCGAGCAAAGTCTCGCGATGTGCACGCCGCTCGCGCCGGTGATTGGCTACGACAAAGCCGCTGAGATTGCCAAGACTGCGTACAAAGAAGGCAAGACCGTCCGGCAAGTTGCGCGGGAGAAATCCGGTTTGAGCGAGAAGGAACTCGACGAGATTTTTAATCTCCGGCAACTCACCGAACCCGGGATTCGCGGCAAGGGCGGCGAGTAGATTCTTCGCGGCTGAATCAGGCATTGCAGTTGCCGGTGTTGGGTGTATGGTTATCTGGTTGGGATGGGATAATAATGAAAAAATCCAAGCCGCTTACTCCGAAGAAATCGCAACCCACCAAAACGCCAGCCGTGATACCGGCTGCTCCACTGGCTGATGATACTTTTCCAATTGTCGGGATTGGGGCTTCGGCGGGTGGGCTGGCGGCGTTCGAAGCGTTTTTTTCCGGGATGCCGGCGGACACTGATCCCGGCATGGCGTTCGTGTTGGTGCAACATCTGGCGCCGGACCACAAAAGCATTCTGACTGACCTGATCCGGCGTTACACCCGGATGCAAGTCTACGAAGTCGAGGATGGAATCAAAGTGCAACCCAACTGCGCTTACATCATTCCGCCGAACTGCGACATGGCGTTTCTGAACGGCACGCTGCAATTGCTGCCGCCGGCCGCGCCACGCGGTCAACGATTGCCGATTGATTTCTTCTTCCGGTCGCTGGCGGCGGACCAACACGAGCGGGCAATTTGCATCGTGCTGTCCGGGACCGGCAGCGACGGCACGTTGGGCGTTCGGGCCGTCAAGGGTGAGGGCGGCATGGTAATGGTGCAGAACCCATCCTCAACCGAGTATGACGGGATGCCGCGCAGCGCGCTGGCCACCGGCTTGGTGGATTACGAACTGCCACCGGCGGAAATGCCGGCCCAACTAATCACCTACGCTAGTCGCGCCTTCGGGACGCTGGAACCGCATCCGGCGAACACCCCCACCAAGACTGAGAATGCGCTAAAAAAGATTTTCATCCTGCTTCGCGCCCAGACTGGGAATGATTTTTCCCAATACAAACCCAGCACCATTAACCGGCGCATTGACCGGCGCATGGCGGTCCACCAAGTCGACACGCTGGACAACTACGTCAAGTATTTGCAACAGACGCCGGCGGAAGTGAAGGCGCTTTTTTGCGACCTGTTGATTGGCGTGACTAATTTTTTCCGGGACCCGGAAACATTCAAGATTCTCGAGGAGCAGATCGTTCCGAAACTCTTTGCCGGCAAGCGGGCGGACAGTGTGATTCGCGTCTGGTCGCCGGGTTGTTCTACCGGCGAGGAAGCTTATTCTCTCGCCATCCTGCTCGCGGAACGGCAGGAGGCGTTGAAGCAAAGTTTCAAGGTGCAAGTCTTTGCTACTGACTTGGACAGTGAAGCCATTGCGACAGCCCGGCTGGGGCGGTATCCGTCCAGCATTGCCGCTGACATTACACCGGAACGGCTGGCGCGGTTTTTCACAGCCGAATCCGATGGCAGCGCCTATCGCATTAACAAGGGGCTGCGGGATATATTGATTTTTTCCGAGCAGAACGTGGCCAAAGACCCGCCGTTCTCAAAACTCGACCTGATCAGCTGCCGGAATCTCTTGATTTACATGGGCGGCGAGTTACAGAAGAAGCTCATCCCACTGTTTCACTACGCCTTGAATCCCGGCGGCTACCTCTTCTTGGGAACTTCCGAGACCGTCGGCGAGTTTAACGATTTGTTTGCCGTCCATGACCGCAAGGCCAAGGTGTATCAGCGTAAGGACAGCTATCACAGCCTGCACCGGACGGCAGTCAGCCGCTTTCTGCCACCGGTCACGGCCATAGAGATTGCGCATCCACGAACCGGTAAGTTGCAGTTCCCGGTCAAGCTGCCACTCCGCGAGCTGACGGAGCAAGCCTTGCTGAAGCAGATTGCGCCGGCGGGCGCGTTGGTGACCGGCGATGGCGACATCCTTTACCTCCACGGCCGCACAGGCCGGTATCTGGAGTTGACCCCGGGCGAGACCGGCGTCAGCAACATTCTTAAGATGGCCCGCGAAGGCCTGAAACGCGACCTGACCGTCGCCTTGCACAACGCCGTTGCCGGCAAGGAGATCGTCCGCTTACCGGGCTTGCGGGTCAAAACCAACGGCGATTTCAGCTGCGTTAATCTCACGATTCATCCGGTCCTGACTGAGACCGGCGTCACCCAGGAGGGCCCGTTGTATCTGGTGGTGCTCGACGAATGTGCGCCCACTCTCGAACCGGCGGCGCTGGACGCTAGGCCGGTCAGCGTGGATGAAGATATGCGCATTGCCACGCTCCGGCAGGAACTGCACGCCAAAGAGGAGTACCTTCAGACCGCCAACGAGGAGCTGGAAACTTCCAACGAAGAGTTGAAATCTTCCAACGAGGAAATGCAGTCGGTGAACGAGGAACTGCAATCCACCAACGAAGAGCTGGAGACTTCCAAGGAAGAATTGCAGTCGGTGAACGAAGAGCTGGCGACGGTGAACACCGAGTTACAAAACAAGGTGAGTGACTTGTCGCGGGTCAATAACGACATGAACAACCTGCTGGCCGGCACCGGCATCGGCACCGTGTTTGTGGACCACCAATTGCGCATCTTGCGGTTCACGCCGGCGGTCACGGACATCATCAATCTGATTTACAGCGACGTGGGGCGGCCGGTTGGGCACATTGTTTCCAACCTACGGAACTATGCCCACTTGGTCGAGGATGTGAAGCTGGTGCTCAATACTTTGATTCCCAAAATGCAGGACGTACAGACTGTGGATGGGCAGTGGTACACGTTGCGGATTCTGCCGTACCGGACGCTGGATAATGTGATTGAAGGCGCGGTGATTACCTTTGTGAATATCACGGAGATGGTGCAGACGCGGGAATTGTTGAAGAAAGCGAACGAACTCCTCCGGCTCGCGGTGGTGGTGCGCGATGCGCACGATGCCATTACCGTGCAGGACTTGGAAGGGCGCATTCTGGCTTGGAATCCCGGCGCAGTCCGCATGTATGGCTGGAGCGAGGCCGAAGCGCTGGCGTTGAACGTGCGCGACCGGACGCCGGTGGCGTTGCGGGCGGAAGCGTTGGACCGGGTCAAACAACTCAGCCAGGCGAAAATGTTGGAGCCATATCTGACCAAACGCCTCACCAAAGCCGGTACCAGCTTGGAAGTCTCAATGATTTCCACGGCGCTTGTGGACACGACCGGGCAGATGTATGCGATTGCGACCACGGAACGGGTGATCCAATGAGCGCCGAAGCCAAGTTGACATTGCGCCAACAGGCTGAGCAACGCTTTCGGGAAAACGAGAAGCTGGCACCGGGGAAAATTGCCACGCTGAATGTGGATTCCATCCAGAAATTGTTTCACGAACTGAGCGTCCATCAGATTGAGTTGGAGTTGCAAAACGAAGAGTTGCGCCGGGCGCAAGTGGAGCTGGACGCGCTGCATGCGCGGTATTTTGCGCTTTATGATTTGGCGCCGGTCGGCAATCTCACCGTCAGCGACAAGGGCTTGATTCTGGAGGTCAATCTCACCGCCAGTAAATTGCTGGGCGCACCGAAAAGCCAGTTGGTCACGCGGCCGTTCAGCCAATTCATCGCGCCAGCGAACCAGGATCATTACTACCTGGGCTACCGGCTGCTGGTGACGACCGGTCAGCCGCTCATGCTGGACGATCTCCAGATTGTGAAGGCGGATGGCACGCGCTTCTGGGGGCAGTTATCGGGTAACGCCACGACGAACGCCAACGGCGCGGTCGAAATTCATTTCGTCGTGTCTGACTGTAGTGAGCGGAAAAAGGCGATGCAACAGGTGGTGCAGGCCAAGGAAACGTGGGAACGGACGTTTGATGCGGTACCGGATCTGATCAGCATCATCGACCCCAATCACAAAATTCTGCGAACCAACCGAGCGATGGCCGCCAAACTTGGTGTTACGCCGGACCAAGCGATCGGGATGAAATGTTTTGAATGCTTTCACGGTTTGGACCAAGTGCCGGAGTTCTGTCCGCACGCCAAGTTGCTGGTGGACCAACAGCCGCACGGCAGTGAAATTCACGAAGACCGGCTCGGCGGCGAGTTTATGATTACCTGCACGCCGGTGCACGACCAGACCGGTGAACTGCTTGGCAGCGTGCATGTGGCGCGCAACATTACGGAACGCAAGCGGCAAGAAGCCATAGTGCGGGCGAGCAATGCGGAATTGACGAGCTCGCTGGCAGAATTGAAGCGGATGCAGGACCGGCTCGTTCAGACTGAGAAACAGCGCATGTTCGGCCAGATGGCGTCCGGCTTGGCGCACGATTTCAATAACGCGCTGGCGCCTATCGTCGGGTTCAGTGATTTACTGCTCACGTGCCCGGAGAAACTGGACGACCAGGCAACGGCTCGGAAGTTTCTGCAACTGATTAACACCAGCGCGACGGATGCGGTCAAGATTGTGCGGCAGATGGGTTTCTTTGCGCGGCAGCCGGGCAAAATCGGCAAGGCGGAGTTAATCGACCTCAATAAGTTGGTCCAGCAATCTATCGCGCTGACGGAACCGCATTGGAAAGATCTACCGCAGGCGGCCGGTAAGACGATTAAAGTGGTGGCGGATTTGATGCCGATCCCGGGCGTGATTGGCGAGGCGTTCGCGTTCCGCGAGGTGTTGATTAATTTGATTTTCAACTCCGTGGCGGCGCTGAATCACGGCGGGGTCATCACGGTGCGCACGCTGGTAGAGGGAGAAACGGTGGGTTTGTGGGTGCACGATACCGGCCCGGCGTTACCGGCGGAAGTGCAGGCGCGGCTGTTCGAGCCGTTTTTTACCACCAAAAAAGCCGGGCAAGGACTGGGGCTGGGCTTGTCGATGGTCAAGCATGTCGTGGAGCAGTACAACGGGACGGTGAGTGCGGAAAGCTGTGCGGCGGGGACCACTTTCAAGATTCGGTTGCCGATTGTGCCCGCCACAGCGAAACCAGAGGCGGCACCGGTCGCCAGCACGCCGGCCGTACTGAGTCAGAATTTGCGCGTGTTGGTGGTGGATGACGAGCCGATGTTGCTCGACGTTGCCGAGGCGTTTCTGAGCGATGCTGGCCAGACGGTAGTGGTGGTGTCGAATGGCGCGGCGGCATTGGCGCAGTTGCAGACCGGTAAGTTTGATGTGGTGCTCACCGACAAGGGAATGCCGGAGATGAATGGGGACCAGTTGGCCGCCGCAATCAAACAGCATTGGCCCAAGCTGCCGGTGGTGATGATGACCGGTTTTGGCAGTTTATTGGCCGCGAATATCAAACTGCCGCCGAACATCTGCGCGCTGGTGAGCAAGCCGTTCACCAAGCAAGAATTGCTGGCGGGCTTGGCCCAAGCGGTGCCGGCGAAAACACCTTAAACCGAGTCGTCCGGTTCGGCTGAATCTTGCGGGACTGGTTCCCGGCAGGCGGCGACGGCGCCGATGAGGTAGAGGCCGTACACAATCAGGTAGAGCCACCACAAGTTGATGCT
>Ga0316226_1001821_pt1 | contig 21506 bp, 15 predicted proteins | sample TBH18017metaG_FD_206009 | JGI IMG/M metagenome (GOLD analysis project Ga0316226, IMG submission 206009) | Freshwater microbial communities from Trout Bog Lake, Wisconsin, USA - TBH18017 | ecosystem: Environmental > Aquatic > Freshwater > Lake > Hypolimnion/Profundal zone | place: USA: Wisconsin...
GCGCCAGGGCCACGAGATCGCTGCCGTATTTCTTCAGCGCCTCGTATTGTCCCTCCGGGTTGTCCGAGGTGACCCGCTGGTTGCCGCGCACCTCCTGCAGCACGACCAGCAGACGCTTCGCGTCCACGCCGAACTCGGCCAGCAAACGGCCGGCAGGCGATTTGCGGCCTTGCTCCACCATGGCCAGCAGCAGATGTTCCACAGAGACGTACTCGTCCTTCAGCCGCTTGGCCTGGTCATCCGCCTTGACCAGCAGGTCATTCAGCGCCTGCGTGACGTAGATTTTGCCCTCTTCTGTGTCGCCGGTCACCTTGGGACGGCGGTCGAGCTCCTCTTCCAAGCGGGCACGCAAATCTGGCACCGCCACGCCCATGCGTTCCAGCAGGCGGGAAACCAACCCATCCTCCTGATCGAGCAAAGCCGACAGCAGATGTTCAACATCCAACTGCTGGTGGCTGAGTCGAATGGCCACCGCCCGTGCAGCCTGCACAGCCGATTGCGCCCGTTGCGTCATGCGGTTCAAGTCCATAGTACATTCCTCTTTGCATCTGAAGAGCCGATGCAGTACCTTATAAGCAGCATATGTGCCATGACATTTAATGATCATTAACACATTTACTATCAGTTAGTTATGCTATGTCAACGCTTTCCATTTTGAGTGCCATAATGTCCATATTACGAGACTATGTGCCATAATGGCCCGTCGCGACGCTTCCCGGACACACTCTGCGTGATACCGGCAACCGGCGCAGTTGGCAACAAACGCAGCCATCAGAAAGCGGTGCAGGCAGCGCCGGCGTTGGGAGCGCCACAAAAGGAGCCCGTGCGCCAAGGCGGATGGCGCGTGTCTGGTCACGTGCGGAAGGCGCGCGCGGGCTGCGTTTTTTGAGTCCGCCGCAACGCTCCCGCGCAGCGATTTTGGCTGGCGGTTGCCAGCCATCGGATGTATTCTCAGCAAGCCATTTTGATTGGGGCGGTGAGGCCAAGGTGACAGGCCGGATTGGTTGGCTTGGGCGCGGGCTTGTTTTGTTCCGACGATGAGGCGGTTGGGTGACAGGGGCAGGCAAATAAGCATGGACAAACCAACGGAAGTTGACGCTTCGCTCAGTGACGCGACAGGTCGGATCAACATTGAAGATGAGATGTCCACGTCGTACATCGACTATTCGATGAGCGTGATCATCGGCCGCGCCCTCCCTGATGCCCGCGACGGACTGAAGCCCGTGCATCGCCGCGTGCTCTACGCCATGCACGAGCTGGGTAACGTGCACAGCAAGCCGTACAAGAAGTCGGCTCGCGTGGTTGGCGACGTGATCGGCAAATACCATCCCCACGGCGACACGGCCGTGTACGACACCATCGTGCGGCTCGCGCAGGAGTTCTCCATGCGCTATCCGCTGGTGGACGGCCAGGGCAACTTCGGCTCGATTGACGGCGATCCGCCGGCCGCCATGCGTTACACGGAAGTGCGCATGCACCGCATGGCCGAGGAGATGCTCGAAGATCTCGAAAAAGAGACGGTCGACTTCGCGCCCAACTACAACGAAGAGTTTCTCGAACCGCGCGTGCTGCCGGCCCGCGTCCCCAACCTGCTGCTCAACGGTTCCACCGGCATTGCGGTGGGCATGGCCACCAACATGCCGCCCCACAACCTGGGCGAACTGGTCGACGGCATCACCCACTGCATCGATCACCCGGACTGCACGATTGACGACCTGATGCGGTTCATCAAGGGGCCGGACTTTCCCACCGGCGCCACGATTTGCGGCACGCGCCCGATCGAGGCCATGTACAAGCTGGGGCGCGGCCAGATGATGGTGCGCGGCAGCGCCGAAATCGTGGAGGAGAAGAACCGCGACGTGATCCTGATCACGGCCCTGCCCTATACCGTCAACAAGGCCAACCTGATCGAGACCGTGGCCGATCTGGTGAACAACAAGGTGATGGAGGGGATCTCCGACATTCGCGACGAGAGCTCCGGCGAAGGCATCCGCATCGTCATCGAACTGAAGCGCGGGGCCATGGGGCAGGTGGTGCTGAACAACCTCTACAAGCACACGCAGCTCCAGATGACCTTCGGCGCGAACATGCTCGCCATCGACCAGAACCGGCCGAAGGTCATGAACCTCAAGGAACTGGTGCGCTGCTACATCGACCACCGCTTCGACGTCATCACCCGCCGCACCCATTTTGAACTCGCCAAGGCTGAGGCGCGCCGGCATATCCTCGACGGCCTGCTGATCGCCCTGGACCACCTGGACGAGGTGGTCCGCACGATCCGCTCCTCGCGCCAGCGGGACGAGGCGCGCACGCGCCTGATCGCGCAGTTCGCCTTCAGCGAAAAACAGGCCGACGCCATCCTCGAAATGCGGCTCTACCAGCTCACCGGGCTGGAGCGCGAGAAGGTCGAAGCCGAGCACCGCGAGATCTGCGCGCGCATCGCCTACCTGGAAGGCTTGCTCAAGGAGCCCGCCCGGATCTTTGACCTGATCAAGGTGGATCTGGCCGACCTCAAGCAGAAGTACAACGACCCCCGCCGCACGGCGATCGTGCCGCTGGAGGGCGAGGTCAACATCGAGGACCTGATCGCCGACGCCCCTTGCGTCGTCACGCTCAGCCACAAGGGCTACATCAAGCGCGTGCCGCTGGACACCTACCGCGAGCAGCGTCGCGGCGGTCGCGGCATCACCGGCGCGGCCATCAAGGAAGAGGACTTCATCACGACCGTCTTCGTGGCCGAGACGCACGACACGCTGCTCTTCTTCACCACCCTGGGCCGCGTCTTCGCCGAGCGCGCCTTCGAGATCACGGAGGCGCCCCGCACCTCGTTCGGCAAGCCGATCGTCAACATCATGCAGTTCCAGGAGGGCGAGAAAGTCGCCGCGCTCCTGCCGATCCGCGCCTTCGCCGAGGACGTGGACGTGATGTTCGCCACCGAACGCGGCACGGTCAAGAAAACGGCGCTGTCGGACTTCAAGAACATCAACCGCAACGGCATCCGCGCCTTGAACATCGAGGCGCAGGACCGGCTGATCCAGGTGCGGCTGACGCACGCCGGCAACGACGTGCTGCTGATCACCGCGTCCGGACAGGCCATGCGCTTCAACGAGAGCCAGGTGCGCCGCATGGGCCGCGCGGCCACGGGCGTCATCGGCATCCGGCTGGAGGGCGATGACGTGGTCCGCAGTTTCGACGTGGTGACCGACAGCGAAACGCTGCTGGTCGCGACCGAGAACGGATTCGGCAAGCGCACCGAATTCAAGGAGTTCACGCCGCATCACCGCGGCGGCAAGGGCATGATCGGTATCAAGGACGACTCGGGTCGCAACGGCAAGGTGATCGCCGCGCAGGCCGTGCGCGCCGACCAGTCGCTGATCATGATCACGTCGAGCGGCATGATGGTGCGTTCGCCCGTCAGCGATGTGCGGGTCTGCGGCCGTGCCGCGCAGGGCGTGCGCCTCGTGCGCCTCGACGAAGGTGCAACCTTGGTGTCTGTGAGCGTCGCCGATGCCGAAGACGCGGACGACGGCGTCGGCGTCGTGGATGCTGCGGTTGAGGCGCCCGCAACCACGCCGCCCGAACAGCAGGGCTGAACGGGCGTCGCGGCCCGCTATGACGCCGGCAGGATCTCCACGCAGCGGCCGCTGATGCGCAGCCGGTTGGCCGCCAGCAGGCGCAAAGCCTCGGGATAGGCCTCGTGCTCCTGTTCCTGGATGCGTGCGTGCAGCGTGGCGGGTGTGTCGCCGGGCAGCACGGGGACTGCGCGTTGCACGATGATCGGCCCGGTGTCCGTGCCCGCGTCCACCAGGTGCACCGTGCAGCCGGAGACCTTGACGCCAGAAGCCAGGGCCTGCTCCCAGGCATGCAGGCCGGGGAAGGCCGGCAACAGCGCCGGATGGATGTTCAGCACCCGTTGGGGAAAAGCCCGCAACAGGCCCGGTTTGACGATCCGCATGTATCCAGCCAGGACCACGGTGTCCACACCGGCCTGGCGCAGGGTGTCGATCACGCGCGCTTCGGCCTCGCCATCCAGCTTGGTCTTGAACGGCGCCGGATCGAGGTAGTGCGCCGGCACGCCGTGCCGGCTGGCGCGTTCCAGAATCCGGGCGCCAGGCACATCGCTGATGACACAGGCCACGATGGCATCCAGCCGCCGGTCTGCGATGGCATCGAGAATGGACTGCATGTTCGACCCGGACCCCGAGCCGAGCACGCCAAGACGCAAGATGCTCATGGACTGACCGCCCCTTTCGCGCCATCATGTCACCAGAAGCAGCGGCCAATGACAAGCGCCGAGTGCCTCCAGCACCTTCCGCAAAGCAGAAGGAGCATCCCTTTCGGAATGCTCCTTCCAGAAACGAGACATCGCCGTTGCGTGCGATCAATTGGGTGCCGCTGGCAGGGCATGCAGCGTCGGCGATGCCGACAGCGAACAAGACGGCAGCGCGTTAATCGCGCCATAGGTGTAGGTTCCACCGGCCGGACAGGACGGCGCGCCATTCTTCAGATACGTGTTGATCGCGGTCACATCCGGCGTGGCCGTCTCCAGTGCCCCGGTCGTTGTTGCCCACTGCTGCTTGGCATGATCAAGCAGGCGCAGGTTGTTGATGCAGGCGCTCTTGCGCGACTCGGTGCGGGACTTCAGGAATGAAGGAATCCCAATTCCCGCCAACATGGCAATGATGGCCACGACGATCATGATTTCAACCAACGTGAATCCCTTGCGGTTCAGTTTCATGGTACTGACTCCATTTTCCCGTTCTTAACGCCCTTCCGGGCTACACGGGCTGTTTGTGATACACCACACGCCGCTCCGGAGACCCTCCCGGACTAGCCGACGTCAAGTCAAACCAGCAAGGTGTATGCCAACCAATGTCGCGTCATGGTGTTTGCCGAAACAAGCCTGAAAAACATGACTTAGAGGGCGAACAGCCCCACATCTTGCGCGTCTGACACCCATGTGAACCGCAATCATGACAAACGGCCGGCGTGTTCCGCAGAACTGAGAGACACGAGACGCCGCTGTCAGAGCGTGTTCGTCCAGGCGCGGCGGCCGCGGTTGTCCTCGATTTCGATGTAGGCGTAGGGCCAATCCGACGGCACCTCGAACGTGGCCTCGGTGCGCAGCCGTCCGCTGAATGTCCCCTCGCGCTTACCGGACCAGGCTGGCCCCACCAGGCGCACGAAGCGCACCGGCGAGGTGCGCACGCGCACGACCGAACCGTGCCGTTCAATGGCATGGAAATCGGGGCCGCAGGAGGAGTAATAGCGGCCGCTCCGGATGGCCGCCAAAATGGCGGCAGGCTTGCACGCGGACGCCTGGACCTTGATCCAGCCGCCGTTCCAGCCCGGATGCTCGGGACGGATATGGGCGTCGTCCGCCGCGAACCCAAGGGTCCGCGGTTGCTTTGCCAGGGCGAAGTGCCAGTAGGCCAGGTTGTCGCCCTTGCCATTCAGCCACTGGCAGACATGGTTGTATACCTCCACGCCGTCAAAGCGCCAGCGCCAGACGTCTTCAGGCATGTTGCCCATCCACGCCGGATGCGCGAGGATCAGCAGGCCGCCCTGGCGGCGGAGTGCTTTCATGGCGGCGGTGAAGCCCATTTCGCGCCGGATGCCGTGGAAGGTGCCCAGCCCGACGACATGGTAGGCGCGCCCCCGGTCGTCGCTGCCGTCCAACTCCACGCCGTCCAGCCAGAGCAGCCGCTGCCGGCCTTTTTCGGCCCGCACATCCGATGCGCACCAGTGATCCGTGCGGAACAGGAAGTCGTATCCCTGGCCGGCATACATCGCTTCCAGTTCGGCGAACGTCTTGCCGCCGTCCGAACAGGTGCTGTGAATGTGCGTGTTGCCCTTGAACCAGGTGCCGCCGGGACGATAGCGAAAGGGTTGCTTCATGATCTCCTTTTTCTCCAATGAACGCCGCATCAGGGTTGGTCGATGAACAGCCGCACCAAGTCTGCGGGTGTCGCTGCTTCCAGGTCGGGCTGCGCCGGACGCAGCCGCGCGGCGCCATGCCAGCCCCAGGCCGCGGCCAGGGTGCGCGCGCCCGCCGCGCGGCCCTCCAGCATGTCGCCCAGCGTGTCGCCCACGTACCAGACCGGCGCGCCGCCCGCGTGAGCGGCCACGGCGCGGATCTTCGCCACTTTTCCTGCGCCCTGCTCGGCGCCGAGAATGTCGCCCACGACGGTGACGCCATGCCAACGCAGGACGCCTGCGACGACGCCAGCCATGCCCGACGTCACGATGGCCAGGCGATGGCGCTCCGCCAGGCGCGCCAGGACGCCGGGGGCCTCAGGCCACAAGCGATAGGCGCCCGCGCAGGCTTCCAGATGCCGGCGCAAGGCTGCCATCCACTGCGGATGAATCGTCTGCGGCACGCCTGCGGCCGACAACCCGTCAAACATGTTTGTATCGAACAGACGCAAGAACGCCGCGCGGTCACCGGGCCCGGCCACGCCAAGGTCGGCGCACGCACTGCGCACGCAACTTTCGAACAACTCAAGCGAGTCGGCCAACACGCCGTCGAAGTCGAAGACCAGCATCATCCGTCTGGATGCGTCCATCGTCCGTTCACCGTTCCGTTCGCCCCGAAGCGAGCCGTTGACCCGCAGATGAACACGGATGGACGCTGGCTGTCAATATTTTGCGCCAGGAATGGCCGTCAGCATGCCCCCGCGCGATGCGCACTCGCGGATCACCGCTTTCCAATGCTCCATTTCCGCCGCCGGTGGTTTCCGGTTGAATGTTGACGGCTGGCCGTTTAACCTAATGGACATGACGACCCTGCCATATTGGGAGGATTTTCGGGATGTCGCGGCCGGACTGCTCTCCGGCGTGGTTGGCCTGGGAGCCGGCTATGCTCTGCGCAGCCTGGTCGGCCGCTGGCAGGCCAAGTCGATCGAAAAACGGGCGCAAACCCGTTTCGAGGAGGCCGACGGCGAGGTCAAGAACCGCCTCAAGGAGGCGGAGATCCAGGCGCGCGCCGAGGTCGTCAAGGCGCGCGAGGAGTTTGAGAAGGGCACCAAGACCCGCCGCAAGGAGCTGCAGGACATCGAGGACCGCCTGACGGTGCGCGAGGAGAACCTTGATCGCAAGGTCGAGCTGATCGAAAAGAAGGAGCAGGCGGTCAACGCGCGCCAGGAGGAGCTGCAGACCAAAACCCTGGCCGTCGACGCCCGCCGCCAGGAGGCGGATCGCCTGGTCGCCGAGGCGCAGGCGCGCTTCCAGAAACTGGCCGGCATGACCGCCGACGAGGCCCGCCGCGAGATCCTCCAGCGCATGGAGCAGGAGGCGCGCAACGATTCGGCCAGCATCGTGCGACGCATGCAGGAGGAGGCCAAGGAGAATGCCGAGCGCGAGGCGCGGCGCATCATCACCATGGCCATCCAGCGCTATGCCGCCCCCCATGCCAGCGAGATGACGACCTCCACGGTGCCTCTGCCCAGCGACGACATCAAGGGACGGATCATCGGCCGCGAGGGGCGCAACATCCGGGCGCTCGAGGCGGCCACGGGCGTGAACATGCTGATCGACGATACGCCGGAGGCGGTGGTGGTCTCGGGCTTCGACCCCGTGCGGCGCGAAATCGCGCGCCAGGCGCTCGAACAGCTCGTGGCCGACGGGCGCATCCATCCCGCGCGCATCGAGGAAGTCGTTAATAAGGTGCGGGAGGAGATGGATATCACCATCCGCAAGGCCGGCGAACAGGCGGTCTACGAGACCAAGCAGCAGGGCGTCGATCCCGAGCTGGTGCGCCACCTCGGCCGGCTCAAGTTTCGCACCAGCTTCTCGCAGAATGTCCTGCAGCACTCCCTGGAAGTGGCGCAGCTCATGGGCATCATGGCCGGCGAACTGGGCCTGGACGTGACGCTCGCGCGCCGCATCGGCCTGTTTCACGACATCGGCAAGAGCGCCGACCACGAGGCCGAGGGCAGCCATGCGAACATCGGCGCCGAACTGCTCAAGAAGTTCGGCGAGGACCCTGTGGTGGTCAACGCCGTGGCCGCCCATCACGAAGAGGTCGAGGCCACCAGCCCCTATGCCGTGCTTTGCTCAGCGGCGGATGCCATCTCCAGTTCCCGACCCGGCGCGCGGGTGGAATCCACCAGCATCTACGTGCAGCGCCTCGAGAAACTGGAGGCCATCGCCAACAGCTTCGCCGGCGTCCACAAGACTTTCGCTGTTCAGGCGGGACGCGAGGTGCGCGTGGTGGTCGACCCGAACCAGATCGACGATGGCGCCGCCATCCTGCTGGCGCGCGACATCAGCAAGCGCATCGAGACCGAGCTGCGCTACCCCGGCCAGATCCGCGTGGTGGTGATTCGCGAGAAGCGCTGCATCGAGTTCGCGCGGTAGCGGTCATGATCTTGAAAGCGTCTCCTTGCCCCGGTGGGCTTGCCCCACCGGAGCGGAGCGGACGGCTCAGCAGACAGCAAATGGATGTCAAGCAACCCCTTCTGCAACTCCTGAGGCCATTCATGCGCGTTCTTCTCGTCGGTGACATCGTGGGCTCTCCCGGCCGGGCTGTCTTCAAGGAGGTCGTCGGCCGCCTGCGCGCCAGCGGCGCCGTGCACGCCGTGGTGGCCAATGCCGAGAACGCCGCCGCCGGCAGCGGCCTGACCCGCGCGCTGGCCGACGAGTTGTTCCAGGCTGGCGCGGATGCGATTACGCTGGGCGACCACACTTGGAACCAGAAGGAGACCGAGGGGTTCCTGGCAGCCGAAAAGCGCGTGGTGCGCCCCGCCAATTTCGCACCGGGCTGCCCTGGCCGGGGCTGGACCACGGTTCAGACCAATCAGGGCCCGCTGACGGTCATCAGCCTGATGGGGCGCGTCTTCCTGCCGCCCATGGACTGCCCCTTCCGCGCCGTGGATGCCCTGCTGGCGTCGATTCCCGCCGGCGCGCCGGTGCTGGTCGACTTTCATGCCGAAGCGACCTCGGAGAAGATCGCCATGGGCTGGCACCTGGACGGCCGCGTGGCCGTGCTCGTCGGCACCCACACCCACGTGCAGACCAGCGACGAAAAACTGCTTCCCAAGGGCACGGCCTACATCACTGACCTGGGCATGACCGGGCCGACGCAATCCGTGATCGGCCGCGAGATCGAGCCCGTGCTGAAGAAGTTCATCACCGGCATGCCCTCCAAGTTCGAAGTTGCCAAAGGCCCGGCCGTGCTCGAGGGCGTGATCGTCGAGATCGAGCGCGCCAGCGGCAAACCCACCTCCATCACGCGCGTGAGGGAGCACAGCAGGCAGTAGAAGCCGGCAGTCATCGCGAGGTCGACTCGAGTCGACGGTCATCGACGACAACGATGGGCATTCAGTCACACAAAAGCTCCCCCATGCCTGCTCTATCCACAACCGACGACACCCGGCGCATCTACTCGGTCGCCGAGGTGACGCGCCTGGTCAAGCAGGTACTGGAGGACGAGGTCGGCCGCGTCTGGGTCGAGGGCGAGATCTCCAACTTTCGCCGCCAGGCTTCCGGCCACTGCTACTTCACCCTCAAGGATGACCGCGCCCAGCTGAGCGCCGTGCTTTTCGCCGGCGCGGCCCAGGCCATCAAGTTGCCGCTGGCCGACGGCCTGATGGTGCGGGCCTACGGCGAACTCTCGGTCTACGAGCCGCGCGGACAGTACCAGCTGATCGTGCGCCGCCTCGAAGCCGGCGGCCAGGGCGCGCTGATGGCGCGCTTTGAGGCGCTCAAGCGTGCGCTGCAGGCCGAGGGGCTTTTCGCGGCCGCGCGCAAGCGGCCGCTGCCGCTGCTGCCGCGCCACGTGGGCATCGTCACGTCGCCGACCGGCGCCGCGATCCGCGACATCCTGAACGTCACCACCCGCCGCTTCCCCAACCTCCATGTGCTGCTGGCGCCGGTGCGGGTGCAGGGCGCCGGCGCGGCCGAGGAGATCGCCGCCGCCATCGACCGGCTGAACGTGCTCAGCGCCCGCGCGGCGGAGGACGCGGCCGGCGGGCTGCTGTCCGCGCCGCTGGACGTGCTGATCGTCGGGCGCGGCGGCGGCAGCCTCGAGGATCTCTGGTGCTTCAACGAGGAGGTCGTGGCGCGGGCCATCGCGCGCTCCGCCATTCCGGTGATCTCCGCGGTGGGGCACGAGATCGATTTTACCATCAGCGACTTCGTCGCCGATGTGCGCGCGCCCACGCCCTCGGCCGCGGCCGAGCTGGTGGTCGGCCGCAAGGAGGATTTTGCCGCCCTGCTGCGCATGCGCGAGAAGGGGCTGCGGCAGGCGCTGCGGCAGCAGTTGACCGAGGTGCGCGGACGGCTGGCGGCCGCGCGCGCCAGCCGCGCGCTGCATGCGCCGCGCCAGGCGGTCGAACATGCGGCCCAGGCGCTGGACGGTCTCGAGGTGCGCCTGAAGCAGGCGTTGTCCGGTGCGTCCGGCCGCGCGCGGCGGCGCTGCGACGCCGTGCATGCCCGCCTGGCGCTGCTGCGCGGCAACCGGCTGCAGGCGGTTGCGGGTCGCCTCGAAGCCCTCAACCGGCAATTGTCCCGTGCCGCGCCGGAGGTGCTGAACCGCCGGCGGCGGCAGGTGGAGGCGCTGGAACGGCAGTTGCGGGCGCTGAGCCCCATGGCCGTCTTGGAACGCGGCTACTCGCTGACGCGCGACGCCGATGGACGACTCGTGCGTGCGACGCGCCAGGTCGCGCCGGGTGCGCGCGTGCGCACGCAGGTCGCCGATGGGATGTTTGAGTCGGAAGTCACGCGCTTGAATAGTGAAAATTGAAAATTGAATAATGAAGATTGGCAAGGCACTTCGCCCGTCGCAGTCGCCCAATCTTCAATATTCAGTTTTCAATCTTCAATGAAGCGATCGACAGGGAGACAGTCATGCCAAAGAAAGAGAAGACGGACGTCGGTTTCGAGGACGCGCTCAAGCGCCTGGAAGAGCTGGTGGCGCGCATGGAGTCGGGCGAGATGGATCTGGATGCCATGGTCGGCTCATTCGAAGAGGGGCAGCGGCTGATCCAGCTCTGCACGCAGAAGCTCAACGAGGTCGAGCGCCGCATCGAAACGCTGGTCAAGGACGGCGCGGGCGCAGAAACGACCGCCCCGTTCGAGCCGCCGGTGGCGGCCACGGCCGGCGAAGCTTGAGCCGGACGAACCAGCGACCAGGTATCCTTGAAACCGCAGATCAACGCAGATCAACGCGGATAGCTTCATGGCAATCGATACGTTGCTGCGCAAGACCTTGTTCAGTGGATAGATGAATGCGGTTTCTGTCGCAAGACCGTGCCCATCCGTGTTCATCAGCGTGTATCTGCGGTTCAACGGATCACCGATCACCCGGGAGTTCACGGCTGGTTGGTGGAGCCGGTCAGGATGCCGCCGCCGCGGCGGTAGATGCGCTCTTCGCCCTTGTAGCGCACCCGTGCGGCGTGGTCCTCGACGTCGAGCAGCGTGACGCCCGCGGGCGACATGGCGCCGATCTCCAGGGTCAGGTCGCCGTTGAATACGGCCTGGGTCTGGCCGTTTGCCGAAAACACGCCCTTGTACACCAGCGCGGGCCAGATCACCGGCGGCGGCGTGTTGGTCGCTATGGCCAGGCGGTTGGTGGCGGCGGGCGGGGGCGCGTTGGTCGCCGGTTCATGAAGGGCCGGCGGCGTGTTGGTCGGTACGGGCATGTCCGGCGCGTGGAGCGTCGCGACTGCATTTGTGGCCGGTACCGCAGCCAGCAAGGGCACGGCGACGGGCATGACGCGCGCCGTCGTCGATGTTGCGGCGCCGGTGATGGGCCGTGGGTGCGACGCGACCGATGCGGACGCGGGCTCCATCACCGCGGCCCTGGGCGCCAGAAAGAGCGCCGGCAGGATGACCAGCCCCAGGGTGGCCAGCAGCAACAAGGCGCCACCGGCCAGCAGCAGCTTGGGCACCCGGCGCGGCGGCGGCTCTGCTGGCGACAGACGCCAGTCAGCGGACGAGGCGGGCGGGGGTGGCGGCTGCAAGGGCAGGCGGCGTCCGCCATCGCGCTCCTGTTTTCGCAGGGCCTCCTCGATCAGGCTCATGCGCCATCCTCCAGTTGGCGGATGGCGCGTGTGACGCAGACGTCGGTGACGATGCGTGTGCCCAGCGTATAGCCAGCCAACAGCGCATAGTCGCAGACGGCGTTAATGCTGCGCGGGACGCCGCCGGAGTAGTCGGCCACGCGCCGCGCGGCGGCCTCCTCGAAGCGCACGTCGTCCGGCGCACCGGCGACCTGCAGGCGGTGGCTGATGTACGCCGCGATCTCGGCCACATTCAGGGGTGGCACGGAGGCCCGCACGGTGATGCGCTGGCGCAACTGGCGCAGTTCGGGCGTTTCCAGCCGGCGCTTGAGCTCAGGCTGTCCGGAAAGCACGATCTGAATCAGCTTGCTCTGCGCGGTCTCCAGGTTGGAGAGCAGCCGCACCTGCTCGAGCGTGGTCACGGGAAGATCCTGCGCTTCGTCGATCATCAGCACGACGTTGATGCCGAGCGTCGCCTGCTTCAGGAGAAAGGCGTTCAGCGCGCCAAGCTGGGCGACATGATCGCGCGGGGCGTCCAGCCCGAAATCCGCCACGATCGCGCGCAGCAGCTGCCGGCCGTTCAGGCAGGGATTCAGGATCAGGGCGGAGCGCGCCGTCGCGCCGAGATGGGCCAGCACGGCGCGGCAGAGCGTGGTCTTGCCGCAGCCCACCTCGCCCGTCAACTCGATGAAGCCCTTGCGCTCCGTCACGCCATAGATGACGTGTTCAAAGGCGGCGCGGTGGCTGGGCGTGAAATAGAGATAGCGCGGATCGGGCGTGATGGAGAAGGGCGGCTCGCGGAGCTGATAAAAATCCAGATACATGGCGTCAGTGTGCCGCTCGCCGATTCAAAAGTCCAGCGGCAAGGCATCGAAGGGGAGTGCACAAACCGGACATCTTGCCGTATAATAAGGGGCGTCGCCGGAACCGGAATGTGTCCGGACGCCCCGCGCGGCGATCAAGGAGATGCGTCATGTTTCCACGGACTACGGTCGGCGGACTTTCCTTGTCGCGCATGATCATCGGTACCAACTGGTTTCTGGGCTGGAGCCACACCAGCGCGGCCAAGGACACCTACATCAAAACCCACATCAAGGACCGCAAGCGCATCGCCGACATCTTCGAGGTCTTCCTGCGCGCGGGCGTGGACACGATGATGGGCAACATCTCTGTGGCGCCGATGTCCGATGCGGTGAAAGAGGTCGAGGACCGCGTCGGCCGCAAATGCATCATCATCTCGACGCCCGGCCTGCCCGTAACGCCGGAGGTGCTGACCAAGGGCTGGAACACCGACGAGGTGGCCCGCATTCTCGACAACGAGGTGAAGCACGGCTGCAGCATCTGCATGCCCCACCAGGGCGCGACCGATGCGCTGGTCGACCGCGTCGCCCGCACCATCCGCGGCATGGACGTCATCAGCCGCATGATTCGCGAGCGCGGCATGATTCCGGGCCTGAGCACGCACATGCCCGAGTCGATCGTCTTCGCCGACGAGTCTGGGCTGGATGTCGAAACCTACATCTCGATCTTCAACTCCATGGGCTTCCTGATGCAGATCGAGGTCGACTGGGTGGCCCGGCTGATTCAGCGGGCGAAGAAGCCGGTGATGACCATCAAGCCCATGGCGGCCGGGCAGGTGCGGCCCTTCCAGGCCATGACCTTCGTCTGGAACGCCATTCGCGCGCAGGACATGGTGACCGTGGGCACGATGTCGCCGGATGAGGCCAAAGAGCTGATCGACCTGTCGCTCAGCATCATCGAGCGGCGCCCGGTCGAGGTGGAGTTGCAGGAGACGCGCTCCAAGGCCAGCGTCAAGGCGCGCTGAGACGGGTATTGAGGCGTGGTCAGCGATCGGTGATCAGTAATCTTTGAAACCGCAGATGAACACAGATCAACGCAGATAGGCTCATCGCAATCAACACACTGATGACCGATCACCGAAGCGACTCCCGCGCTTCGTCCAATAACTCCCGCCAGGTCGGGTCGTCGTGGAGCAGCGGATCGAGCCACTTGCGGTAATCGGCGAGTGAGAAGGTTGGCTCGCCAGCCAGGTAGTGGTTGCGGCCGGAGACGCCTGCACCTTCCCAGCTCAGATGGAAGCAGCCGCGGCCACCGACCGGGCAGGGGATCGTGATCAAGCGGGTTGCGGCGTCGCCGGACAGCGTGGCTTCGCCCTCGGCGACCAGGCGCGCGGTGCCGGCAAGCGTCACACGGTAGCGGATGGCCTGGCCCTCCCGCGTGTCGTTGACGCCGACCAGGAGCAGGCGGCCGTCAAGCGGCTCGCCCAGCATCAGGCAGATGGGTTGCTGGGCGCGCTGGATGGCGCCGAATGCCAGCTTCCTGCGGCCATAGTAGTCCACGACGGCATCCGAGAACTGCGGCCAGCCGTCGATCAGGTTCCACCAGATGATGCCCGTGCGCCGCCATTTGGCCATGCGGAACATCTCGACGAAGAACTTCATGGCCTCGGCCTGGACGATCTGGCTGGCCAGGGCAAAGCCGCCCAGCGAGTCGGGCACCGTGCCGAAGAGGGCGCGCACCTGTGAGGCCATCAGCTCCACGCGGTAGTCGCAGAGGTTGAAGCCGGGAATCGGGGAGGTGGCGTGCAGCAGCCATTCGGGGTTGTTCTGATAGGGCCAGAGGCGTTCCGGGGTGATGAAGGCGCGCACCGAGGCAGGCTCCGGGCAGCCGTGGTAGCCGATTTCGCTGGCAAAGTGGCAGATGCTCTCGCGGTAGAAGGGCGCCTTGTAATAGCCGCGCGGACCCCAGAGGTGGTCCTCGGGCAGCGCCGTGCCGCCGGCGGCGAAGGCCGCCTCGTCGATATAGGGCGAGCTCGGCAGATAGGGCCGGCTTGGATCCTCGGCGCGCAGCACCTCGGGCAGGACCTGGCGCGTCAGGCGGTTCTGATTGGGGTCTGAGTTGCGGCCGATCCAGGTGGGAGCCGAATCGCACTCGTTGTCGCCGGCCCACAGGATCAGGCACGGATGCTGCCGCAGGCGTTGCACCACGGCACGCGCCTCGCGCGCCAGCTGGGAGGAAAATGCATCATCCTGCGGGTAGATCCCGCAGGCCATGGCGAAGTCCTGCCACACGAGGAAGCCCTTCTCGTCGCACAAGTCGAAGAAGAGGTCATCCTCGTAGACGTTGCCGCCCCAGCAGCGGAAGAGGTTGCAGCCGGCCTCCTCGGCCAGCGCGATCGCCGCCGGGATGCGGGCGCGGTCACGCGAGTGGAAGGCGTCCATCGGCACCCAGTTCGTGCCCAGCACAAACTGGCGCTCGCCGTTGATCGAGAAGCAGAAGGCGCCGTGGCCGGCGGCGTCGGTCAGGCTGGTGCGCGCCAGCGCGACGGTGCGGATGCCGTGGCGGAACGTGCGCGTATCGAGGACGACGTCGCCGCGCAGCAGGCGCACGGTCACGTCGTAGAGATCGGCCGGACCCCGGCCCCGTGGCCACCAGAGCCGTGGTTGGGGCACGTTCAGGCGGGTCAACCCCATGGACGCGACCAGCGGCACGCGCGCCTCGAAGACCGAATCGCCGCAGCGGCCCTCCATGGCGAGGGTCAGCGAGCCGTCCGGCACGTCGGTCAGACGGGTCTGGAAGGTCAGGGAGAGCGCGGCTTCGCTGCGGTCCTCGGCGAGGCGATCGGTCTGGAGGTAGAGGTTGATGATGCGATTGGCTGGCAGGGTGCGCAGCCAGACCGGCCGCCAGATGCCGCCGGAGAGTACGCGGGGCATGATGTCCCAGCCCCACATGTGCGGCGCCTTGCGGACATAGAGCGACTCCGTGCAGCAGGGGGAGGCGTAGAGCGCGGAGGGATAATCATGGCGCTGGGCCTCGTCGCGCACCGGGCTCAGGTGGACAAACAGCTCGTTGTCCAGCCGCAGCTGCCCGGTGACCGCAAAGACCTGCGGCACCAGCATGTTGTCTCCCCGGCCGAGCAGTTCGCCGTTGAGGTAGACATCGGCCAGGCAGTCGAGACCCTCGAAACAGAGCTCGGTCTCGCCAGCAGGCAGGGCTTCGAGACGGAACGAGCGCCAGTACCAGAGGTGTGCATCTTCGAAGCGCCGCACCTCGGCGATGTTCATGCCGCGGTAGAGGTCGGCAGGAAGCAGTCCCTGCGCCGAAAGATCAAGTTCGACATTGCCCGGCACGGTGGCAGCAAGCACCGGCAGGCCGGCGGCGGCGATATCGCTGCCCCGCTGCAGCGCGACGGCGGGCAGCGCATGGGCATAGCTGAGCGACCACGCGCCATCGAGGCGCAGGGTCCGGGTCTCCTCGCTGTGCTGCATCATTCAAATTCCTTCCTGCCGAAACCGCAGATGGACGCGGATGAACGCAGATCGGCAAGAGGGACGGTCAATCGTTCCGGATCTGAGAAACCAAGGTTCAGAAAATCGCGCGTTGATGCACAAGACATTCCTGCCTGAACCCCGAACCCTGAACCCTTTCTCATGTCCCGATCCATCTCGCGGCCCGGCCCCTTCACCATCCGCGTTCATCTGTGTGCATCTGCGGTTTCAAACGGCGGTTTCGTTCTTCCTCGCGCCTCAGTGCCAAGCGCCGATCATGGTTTCGGCGATACCCGTGCTCTTGCCCTGGGGATCGACCAGCGCGAAGCCGCCCTTGTAGTCCCAGTTGGCCCAGGCGATGTTGTGTTCCTTGAAGGCCGTGATCACGTCGCGGTACCAGGCCAGGCGGACCGGCTGCTGCACGGTGGAGTAGACGCCGAACTCGCCGCAGTAGAGCGGCATGCCCGTGCGTTTGGCGGCGGCCAGCGGCTGGGCAAAGTCCCGGACCATATGGGCGCGGTCGTAGGGCTCGTTGAGCGCCTCGAGCGTGCTGCGTGCCGGCTCGGACACGCGCGACAGGTTCTCCGGCGCGATGGGACGTCCGGGGTACTGCAGGGGGCCGTTGTAGAGCATGCCTTCCGGCCACCAGTTGGCCTGGTGGTGGGTGATGAGCATGGGCAGGTAGTAGTGAAAAGTCAGGATCGTCTCGCGGTCATCGGGAATCTGGAGCTGGTCGAAGGTCAGCGCCGAGTTCCAGCGGTTTGAACCCAGCACGATCGTGCGCTTCGGTTCCAGGGCGCGAATCGCCTGGAAGGCCTGCATGGCCACGCGGTTCCAGTCGTCGGGGTTGGTGGCGACGGCCTCGTTCATCAGCTCGTAGGCCACGCGCTCGAGCGGGCGGCGCTTCAGGCGAGCGGAGAGCTGGCGCCAGAGGGCGGCAAACTTGACGGCTTCAGCGGGGTCAGTGAAGAGCTTGGGTTCGGTCGCCGAGATGAAGTAGTGGCTGCGCAGGATGTGAAGATCCACGACAGCCTTCATGCCTTCATCAAGCGCCCAGTCGAGCGCCGACTCCAGCAGGTCGAAGGCCTCGTTCTCGGGCTTGCCGGCGTCATCCCAGAGCTGCTCCTCATCCGCCGGGAAGCGCAGGTGCTGGAAGCCCCAGTCCGCGAGGCGGCGCACGTCGTCGCGCCCGAAGAAGGCCTTGCGCGCCGCGCCGCGCCGGTCGCTCTGGCTCAACCAGTGGGAGATGTTGGTGCCGCATCCGATCTGCAAGGCCATGGTTGCCGCTCCGTGTTGTGCGCGTGCCCCTCTCGGCCGCTCCATGCAGACCGGAGGGGAAGGGTGAATGACGCTTTCTTGTCGTGCCGCCGAACGTACCACCGAGGTCGGCGAACTGTCATGCACAAACAGCACAAACACGCGCACTGTCCTGCACAATGACGCCCGGACTGAACAGAGGAGCGCCCGCCATCAGCGGCCCTATCCGACAGGCACGCGAGGTTGCGTCCTACACGACGACCGATCTGTTGTCTTTCTCCATGCTTTCTTGTATACTGACGCATCCGAACTTGGGAATGCCTAATTTGATATTGCGCAACCATCCGTCCGGTGGATGTGCGAGGAGGGTGCCTGTATGGACCGATCTGAATCTTCCGACCGACACCGAAGTTGGTGGTCGCGGCGGCATCTTGCCATCCCTTTGGCAGCGGCGGCACTTCTCTGCCGCGTTGCTGTCTGGGCCGGGCAGCCGCCGGCGCAGGTCTACTACCTGCCGATTACCGAAGCAACGGCCTATGGGCACTATACCGATTTGGGCGCGCCGACACCGACGAACATCGTCTACATCGTCTCCATCTCCGTCGTGGTCTCGAACACGGTGATCTATTACGACCCCTGCGCCGACGGATACGAGAAGGATCTTTCCAATCCCACGCAGACCACGACGCAGGTCTGGGGCGATGGCAATCCGGCCAACGGCATGCCGCCCGGCTTTACGAACGACGTGCTGAACGCGGGTTCCGTGATCGTGCTCCAGACCACGAACATCTACCCGCGCATCTCGTCCACGACCGGCTACCACGCCGGCGACCGGCTGGCATCCACCAAGCCCATCTCCATGACTGTCGTCACCTGGCCGACCAGCACCGGCCCGTTGCTGGCCGACGGTTGCGAAGTGTACGATACCAGCGTCTATGGGACCACCTTCGTGGCGCCCGTCGGCACGAACATCATCGACAACGCGACTTATCCACTTTTCAGCTCTTCCCTCTTCTCGATCCTGGCCAGTCAGAGTGGGACGGTGGTGCGGGTGGACAGCACCGGCGATGGCGTGTACGAAACGACCAACACGCTCAATCAGGGCCAGGAATGGCTTTCGGGACGCGTGAAGGCCGGCGCGCACGTCAGCGCCTCGCTGCCGGTGCAGGTTCAGTTACTGACCGGTCGCATCGGTGCCACCTACGAAAACCGCTGGTTCACGCTCTACCCGGTGGAAGAATGGGCCTCAGACTACTACACGCCGGTCAACACCACCGCCACCGCCAATCCCACCGCGGTCTACCTGTTCAATGACCAGACCTCGTCGATCCCCGTCACCTGTGTGACCGTCACCGGTTCGACCGTCACCAACGTGCCGGCCGCAACGTGCGTGCGGTACAACATGCCCACGAATTCCGGCGCCCGGTTCTACACGACGAACCGCGTGCCGTTCGAGGCCGTGACTGCGGTGGACGTGACGACCGCCGCCAACACGGGGTCGACGTACGATTGGGGCGGCTCGCTGGTGCCCGCCTCGCTGCTCAGTTCCGTCGACAGCGTGGGGTACGGAGCCGGCTCCGACGACGGCACCGCCAACGGCAGTCCGGTCTGGGCCATGGCGGTCAGCAACGCCACGTTGTTCGTCGATTTCGACGGCAACCCCTTGACCGGCGCGTTCATCGATCTATACGGCAACCACTACGACACGAGCACGGTCGTCACGGCGTTGCAGCCCGTGCGCTTCTTCAACCCGACCGGCAACAGTCAGACCGGCACGCGCGTTTACACGACCAACGACGTCAAGATCGTCTGCATGTGGGGCGAGGATCCGGCCACGGCGGGTCCGTCCGAGCCCTTCATTGACGGCGGCACCTCCATCTTTCCAATTCCCGTCTTCACGGCCGCCAAGGCGGCGCAGTTGTCATACGACGCCAACACCAACGGCGCGTACGATGCCGGAGACCGGATTCGCTACACCATCTACATGAACAACGCCGGTCTGCGGCCGTTGACCAACCTCTGGCTCAACGACCCGCTTCCTCCCAACACCACCTACTACCCGGGGAGCATGCAGGTGGACGGTGTGGCCACGGCCGACGACACGGTCCCGCCGGCGTCCACAGCCTTTCCCTTCGATGAAGGCGGCCGCTATCTCGGAACGTTGCCGCCGGGGATCTCGCGTGTGGTCTCGTTCGAGGTCGCCATCGCTAATCCGCCCCCCCCGGCGTCACCAATATCCTGAACATCGCGACCGCGTCGGTGCAGGGGTATCAGGTTACTGTCACCAACGGCGTCGATCTCGGGGCCGCGTCCACCATCTCGGGCTGGGTGCTGATCGATCAGAACGGCAATGGCGTCGCTGAGGACTCCGATACCAACGGCCTGGGCGGCGTGACCGTGCGCTTGCTCAATGCAGCCTCCAATGTAGTGGCCACGAGCACGACAACAGCCACCGGTGCCTATAGCTTCACGAATATCTCGCCTGGCAGCTATACAGTCGTTCAGACGCTGCCAGCGGGCTATACCAATACCCTGGACGCCGCCGGGCTCAACGACTTGCGCATCCCAGTGACGCTGGCATTCGCCCACGCCTCGACCGGCAACAACTTCTACGACACGGCATTTGGGGGAATCGGCAACTTCATCTGGGTGGACGCCAACGGCAACGGCGTGCAGGACGGCGGCGAAACCGGCCTAGTGGGCGTGGTCGTGCGTCTCTACGACACCAACAGCACGGTGATGGCGACCGTCACCAGTACCGTGGCGGGCGCCTATGCGTTCACCAACCTGATGCCCGGCACCTACACGGTCGGGTTCACGCCGCCGGGCGGCTATCTCTTCACGACATCGAATGTGGGCAGTGACGTGACGGATAGCGATCCGCTACCGGGCACCAACCGCACCGCGGCGATCACGCTGACCATCGGCCAGACCAACAACAATGTCGACGCCGGTTTTTACCTGCCGATGTCGATCGGCGGCTCGGTGAACATCGACGTCAACGGCAACGGCGTCAAGGACACAGCCGATACCAACGGCATCGCCGGGGCGACCATCGTGCTGCGCAACGGCTCATCGAACGTGGTGGCCACAGTCGTCACAACTAGCACCGGCGCGTTCAGCTTCACCAACCTGCCGCCGGGCAGCTACACGCTGATCGAGACCAACGCCAGCGGCTGGGTCTCGACCGGTCCGACCAACGATCAGCTCGCGGTGACGGTGACCAGCGGCCAGTCCTCTGGCGGCAACACCTTCCTCGATACGGCTTATGCCTCGATCGGCGACTTCACCTGGGTGGATGCCAACGGTAACGGCGTGCAGGACGGCGGCGAAACCGGCTTGGTGGGCGTGGTCGTGCGTCTCTACGACACCAACAATACGGTGATGGCGACCGTCACCAGCACCGTGGCTGGCGCCTATACGTTCACCACCCTGATGCCCGGCACCTATACCGTCGGATACACGCCGCCGGGCGGCTACCTCTTCACGACATCGAATGTGGGCAGTGACGTGACGGATAGCGATCCGCTGCCCGGCACCAACCGCACGGCTGCGATCATACTTGCGAGCGGACAGACCAACAATAACGTGGATGCAGGGTTCTATCAGACCGCCTCGATCGACGGCACGGTGAACGTGGATGTCAACGGCAACGGCGTCAAGGACACAGCCGATACCAACGGCATCGCCGGCGCAACCATCGTGTTGCGCAATGCATCTTCGAACGTGGTCGCCACGGTTGTCACGACCAGCACCGGCGCGTTCAACTTCACCAACCTGCCGCCGGGCACGTACACGTTGGTCGAGACCAACGCCAGCGGCTGGGTCTCGACCAGCACCGACCAGGTGCCGGTGACGGCGACCAGCGGTCAGGCCTCTGGCGGCAACACCTTCCTCGACGTGCAGGCGACGACTGTCTCCGGCTCGGTGCTGCTTGATCTGGATGGCGACGGTGTGG
>Ga0316226_1001823_pt1 | contig 21486 bp, 20 predicted proteins | sample TBH18017metaG_FD_206009 | JGI IMG/M metagenome (GOLD analysis project Ga0316226, IMG submission 206009) | Freshwater microbial communities from Trout Bog Lake, Wisconsin, USA - TBH18017 | ecosystem: Environmental > Aquatic > Freshwater > Lake > Hypolimnion/Profundal zone | place: USA: Wisconsin...
ATTTTTGATCGTTTTCTAAGGTGCCGGTTTTAAATGTTGGATCTGTTAATACATCAATAAATGGAATTAAGAACTCATCTTTAGCGCGAATAGAGTCAATCTCGTGATACGCATTAAAGATTTCACCTTGATCCAAGCCCAATGATTCCACGATATATTGATACGCATGCGTGTGAATTGCCTCTTCAAACGCCTGGCGCAAGAGATATTGACGGCATTCTGGGGCTGTAATGTGCCGATACGTTCCTAAAACGATATTGTTTGCCGCCAAAGAATCAGCAGTGGTAAAGAAACCCAAATTGCGCTTAATGATGCGACGCTCATCTTCGGTTAAGCCATTAGGATCCTTCCAGAGGGCAATATCACGATTCATATTGATCTCTTGCGGCATCCAATGGTTGGCACAACCTGCTAAATACTTTTCCCAAGCCCACTTATATTTAAACGGAACCAGCTGGTTCACATCCGTTTTGGCATTGATAACGCGCTTATCGGCTGCATTCACACGATGCGCAACCCCACCTGCTAAAGAAGCGGCCTGCAATGGTGCGGGTGCAGCAACTTGAGGCGCTACTGCAACCTCATCTACCTGTGGACGTGGTTGCTCTACTGCCACAGGTTGTGGCGCAAGGCCGGCTTTCGCTAACGCCGGAGCAACTTCCTCATCCCAATTCAACATAACGTTCTCCTCAATTCTTTGCTTTCTGATCAGTAGGTAAATGACTTACTGACATGCTTCACATTCTTCAAAACCGGCATCGCCTGGTCGCATAGTACAAACTGGGCCATCCGCTTCTTGCGCCGCTGCTGCATCGGTCCCATTGACACCGCCACCGCTAGATACGGCATTTAACTGCCCACTAGCCACTGTTGACTTCTCAACGTGGGTAGCAGCCATAGTGCGCAGGTAATAGGTTGTCTTGAGACCGCGCAACCATGCCAACTTGTAGGTATCGTCCAATTTCTTGCCTGATGCACCACCCATGTAGATATTTAATGACTGAGCTTGGTCAATCCACTTTTGACGACGAGAAGCGGCCTCTACCAACCAGCTAGGATCCACTTCAAAGGCTGTAGCGTACAGATCCCGTAAATCTTGGGGAACACGATCAATCTTGGACAACGTACCATCGAAGTATTTCAGGTCCGCAATCATCACCTCATCCCACAAGCCACGATCCTTCAAATCACGGACCAAATACTCATTCACAACCGTGAATTCACCAGAAAGGTTGGATTTAACGAATAAATTCTGGAAAGTAGGCTCAATACATGCTGACACGCCAATAATGTTCGAGATTGTTGCGGTTGGAGCAATCGCAACACAGTTGGAATTGCGCATGCCATGTTGCTTGATGCGAGCACGCAAGCCATCCCAATTCATTGTTGAAGAACTATCCACCTCCAGATATCCACCACGCTCCTGAGCTAATAGCGCTACAGAATCCTGTGGCAGGATGCCACGATCCCATAAGGAGCCCTTATAGGTGCTGTAAACACCACGCTCTTCCGCTAACTCGTTAGAAGCTTGATAGGCATAGTAGCAAACGGCCTCCATGGAAGAATCTGCGAACTTCACAGCCTCTTCACTGGCATATGGAATACGTTGCATGTGCAGGCAGTCTTGAAAACCCATAATTCCCATACCGACTGGACGATGTTTCAAATTGGAATTACGAGCCTTAGCCACAGCGTAGTAATTGATATCAATCACGTTATCCAACATACGCATTGCTGTACGAATGGTTCTTTGCAGCTTCTCGTGATCCAGAACCATCTTGCCCGAAGCATCAGTGGTCATATGCGCGGTGAGGTTCACGGAACCTAGATTACATACTGCAATCTCGCTCTCATTGGTGTTGAGGGTGATCTCAGTGCACAAATTCGAGGAATGAACCACGCCAATGTGCTGTTGTGGGCTACGAATATTGCAAGGATCTTTGAATGTGATCCAAGGGTGACCCGTTTCAAACAGCATACCCAACATCTTGCGCCATAACTGCTGTGCCGGAATGCGGCGGAATGGCTTGAGTTCACCTCTGTCAGCCTTTTGCTCATAAGCAACATAAGCCTCTTCAAATGCTTTACCGTATTTATCGTGTAAATCAGGTGTATTGGATGGCGAAAACAGTGTCCACTCGCCATTCTCCATTACACGCTTCATAAACAAGTCTGGAATCCAGTTAGAAGTATTCATGTCATGAGTACGACGACGGTCATCACCGGTATTCTTGCGCAATTCCAGGAACTCTTCGATATCCAAGTGCCATGTTTCTAGATAAGCACATACCGCACCCTTGCGCTTACCGCCCTGATTTACGGCCACTGCAGTATCGTTTACTACCTTCAAGAATGGCACCACACCCTGTGACTTACCATTTGTACCCTTAATATGACTACCCAAAGCGCGTACATTGGTCCAGTCATTACCTAAACCACCAGCAAACTTAGACAACAAGGCATTCTCTTTCAAGGCCTCATAAATACCATCCAAATCATCTTCTACCGTGGTCAGGTAGCAACTAGAGAGTTGAGGACGGGTGGTTGCAGAGTTAAACAATGTAGGCGTACTGGACATGAAATCAAATGTTGAAAGGATTTCATAGAACTCAATGGCACGGCGTTCACGATCCAATTCATTTAGTGCCAAGCCCATTGCAACACGCATAAAGAAGGCTTGCGGCATCTCAATGCGGCGATCTTCAATGTGCAAGAAATAGCGGTCATACAAAGTTTGCAGACCTAAATAATTGAATTGCAAATCTCGACTAGCATTTAATGCGGATGCCAAACGGGCAAGATCGTATTCGCGCATGCGGGGGTCTAGCAATTCAGCAGAGATACCCTCGTTGATATATTTTGGGAAATACGTGCTGTACTCAGACTGCATATCGCCTTGCAACACTTCGCGACCCAAGATTTCTTTACGAATCACATGCATCAAAATACGTGCCGTCACTTGACTATAGGCAGGATCCTTCTCAATCAAAGTACGGGAAGCCAAAATAGCAGAGTCATACACCTGCGCCATAGGTACGCCATCGTATAAATTCTTAATGGTTTCCGTAATGATGGGGCTTGCCTCAATATGGGTACCCAAACCTTCGCAAGCAGCCTCAATCACGGTTTGCAATGCAGCCATATCCAGCCACTTTTCTACACCGTTGTCGGTTACCTTAATGCCTGAATCAGCAGCCTGAGTAGCGACTTGCGACTCTTGTGCACCCACTTGCTGGGCGGCGCGCTCTTGATTGCGTTTTTCGCGATACAAGACATAGGCGCGAGCGACATTGTGTTCGCCACTACGCATTAAGGCTAATTCAACTTGATCTTGAATATCCTCAATGTGGAACGTTCCCCCATTTGGACGACTGCGCAACAACGCACGCACCACCGAATGGGTCAGCTGCTCAACCTGTTCACGCACACGCGCAGAGGCGGCCCCTTGGCCGCCATTGACAGCCAAAAATGCTTTAGTTACTGCAATCGCAATCTTGGATGGCTCAAAAGCAACCACTGAACCATTGCGACGAATAATTTTGTAATCAGACAATTGGGTTGCCTGATTGCCGCCAACCCCTCCCGCCACAAAGCCAGCTGAAGGCGCCTGATTCAGCCCTCCTGCTGAACTCATTCCTGGGTTGTTGGCTCCGGCGGCCTGTCCGGCTGTTTGAGGGTTGGCGTATGTCATATTTTTCCTACTTATATATAGTTATTTGGACAAAAAATCGTTTGAAAACAATGGGGTATTGCTGCTTCAAAACACTAGATCTAGTGTTTTGAAGCGCATTTGTTACTAAGTATAGGGAAATATTATGAATTTAGTAAGGCATTTCTGATGAATATTTATAAGTATTTTTACTAGGCTTTGAGCCAAAATAAAGACCCAATTTGGTGCGAATTTTTTACCCCTTTTTAGGCAGAGGGGAAGAAAGTAAGCATGCGCTTACATACTAATTAAATGGTCTAGCGAGAATGTAGGCCGAAGGGAAATCGATCCAGAGGAAGATCGGTATTTTTCTGAAAATTCTCCCAACTAAAGTGAATTCCAGGATCGGTTTTCCGATCAGGGGCGATATCGCTGTGGCCAGCAAAATGAAGATTTGGGTACCGCGAACCCAATGCATCAACTAAGTTACGCAAGCTTTGATATTGGGATGCTTCAAAAGGGGTTTCGCCATCACCTTCCAACTCAATCCCAATCGAGAAATCATTGCACTTATCTCGGCCCAAGAAAGATGATATTCCAGCATGCCATGCCTTTCTCTGGGTCGATACAAACTGAATCAGCTCACCCTCCCGAGAAATCAAGAAGTGGCTCGAGACCTTTTGATTAGCAATTTCTGCAAAATAGGGATGCAATGCCGGATTTAAACGGTTTTGAAAAAAATCAACAATGTTGGCAGTGCTCACATGATTCCGGAATTCCCCCGGGGGAAGGCTAATGTGATGAATCACTACCAAATCTGGCACCACTCCTTCGGGGCGAAGATCTTGATTGGGGGATTCTCTCCAAAGGGCAGCGCCAATCCAACCTTGCTCATCAACCCGATGGAAATGATCGTTGGAACAATAATGCCTACCTTCTAAATGAATTGCGACTCCCCACGGTAGATACACTCCGCAAAAGTCGCATTGAGCCATGGACTCAGCTAAAGGGGGACTCTGACGTACAGAAGACTGTTGCGCCAAATGCATGGCACGCTGCTTGGCTTTTAACCATTGATAGAAGGCAATAGCGCCCAGAAGAATCAGCAGCCATTTAAACACGCGCCTATGCTCTCTGAAGAATGACTTCCATGACAAATCGACTGCCCACATAGGCCAACAGCAAGGCTGTATAAGCACTCAGAACCCAGCGCACCGCAGCGCGGCCCCGTAAGCCGACACGCCAGCGGGCAATCAACAAGCCGGCAAATAAAAACCAAGAAATCAAGGCAAAAACGGTTTTGTGATCAAACACTAAAGGCCTGCCAAAGAGGGCTTGAGAAAACAATAAACCTGAAAATACCGTCAAACTGAGCAAAACAAAACCAACATACAGCAGGTTAAACAAGAGACTCTCCATGGTCATTAACGGAGGTAAGCCCTCCAACCAGAGAGCTGCACGACTATTGGGAATAATCGCCAATTGCCGATGTAATGCTCGATCCTGAATACTCATCAACATGGCGTGCATTGCCGCCAAACTCAACAGACCCACGGAGATAGTGGCAACAAAAAAGTGTCCCTTAAACCAGGGATCAGAAACAGCCTGAGGGGAAATTAAGGTGCCGGGAAAGACGGTGGGCAAGAAAGCACACACCATGGCGAATATCAGGGCAAGCCACCGTAAACTAGAGATAGGCAAAAACCAAGACTGGAACCAATAAAAAGCGAGGCCAACCCAAGCAATCAGCGATAAATCTTGAGCAAAGCCAAACTCAAACCCCCTGTCAGTAAAGACAGAGTTATGAAGCTCAATCCCATGAATGATCAAAGTCACAAAAATGACCGTTTGTACAACAGCAGTAAATCCCGGCGAAGGGTCGGCAACCTTAGCCCTCAGGGTCAAAATGAGCAAAAGCAGTAAATAAAGTACGGATGGCAACCATCCATAACTTGAGTAACCTAAAATATCCATCTGGAAAGTCTAATCGATAAATGCTAGAAAACCTCACCGACCGCCTATCTCGTGTTGTGAAAACAATGCGGGGCCAAGCCCGCCTCACCGAAAGCAATACTGCCGATATGCTGCGGGAGATCCGCTTGGCCTTGCTAGAAGCCGACGTGGCACTGCCTGTTGTGAAGTCTTTGCTAGAACAAATCAAATTTAAAGCCCTTGGCGAAGAAGTGGTTGGAAGCCTCAGCCCTGGGCAGGCATTAGTAGGCGTAGTACAGCGCGAACTGGCCCATGTCATGAATGGTGACGGTAGCCAAAGCGGTGAGCTCAATTTAGCGACCCAACCGCCTGCAGTCATTCTTATGGCGGGCTTACAGGGTGCTGGTAAAACCACCTCCGTCGGTAAGTTAGCCAAGTGGCTACAAGAAAAAAAGAAAAAGAAGGTGCTGACGGTGTCGTGTGACATCTATCGCCCTGCAGCCATTGAGCAATTAGAAACTGTTACCAAACAAGTCGGAGCAGAATTTTTTCCCAGTGATATCAGCCAAAAACCCAATGAGATTGCTTTGGCAGCATTGGATTGGGCTAAACGCCATTACATTGATGTGGTACTCGTTGACACCGCAGGCCGCCTCGGAATTGATGAGGCACTCATGCAAGAAATTAAAACCTTGCACGCGTCCCTTAATCCCATTGAGACCTTGTTTGTTGTGGACGCCATGCTGGGACAGGATGCCGTCAACACAGCAAAAGCGTTTCACGAGGCACTGCCCTTAACCGGCGTTATTTTGACCAAGCTCGATGGCGATTCTCGTGGAGGCGCCGCACTTTCTGTACGTCAAATTACTGGTGTGCCACTCAAGTTTATTGGTGTTGCCGAAAAGATGGATGGCCTAGAGGCATTTGATGCTGATCGAATGGCCAATCGCATCCTAGGCATGGGCGATATTCTGGCTCTTGTAGAACAAGCACAGCAACATGTCGATGTCGCCAAAGCAGAAAAGCTGGCCAGCAAAATTTCCAAGGGAGGATTTGATCTTGGGGATTTCAGGGATCAGCTCTCGCAAATGCAGCAAATGGGTGGCATGGCCAGCTTGATGGAAAAACTACCGAGTCATATGGCCCAAGCCGCCTCTAAAACAAATTTGAACGAAGCCGACAAACAAACTCAGCGCATGCGCGGAATCATCGATAGCATGACGCCGAAAGAACGCGCCAAACCAGAGCTCCTGAAAGCCAGTCGCAAACGCCGTATTGCCGCTGGCGCTGGTGTTCAGGTTCAAGAAGTGAATCGCTTGCTTGCCCAATTCGAGCAAATGCAAACCATGATGAAGCAATTTAAAGGCGGCAAGATGGCGCGTACGATGGCGGCTATGGCAGCAAAGGGCGCCGCCAAAGGTCTTGGCGGCCTGTTCAAGAAATAAGCTACGAAACCAAAACTACAAGACCGCGTTCTTAGCGGCCTGCACCGCATTCACGACCGTCTCTTTGATTTTCGCAAGAGCAATATTTTGTGACTCCGCATCACAACGCCCTTTAAATTCCACTTGAGAATCTGCCAAGCCCCGATCACCAATCACTACCCGAAATGGCGCCCCGATCAATTCCCAGTCAGCAAACATCGCGCCTGGTCTTTCACCGCGATCATCTAGGATGACATCAATACCGGCAGCCAATAAATCATCATGCAGTTGGTCGGCAGCCATTTTTACAGCATCCGATTTGTCATAATTCATTGGGCAGATCACTACCTCAAGAGGTGCCATAGAGATTGGCCAAATAATGCCTCGCTCATCATGACCCTGCTCAATAGCCGCCCCCAATAATCTCGTAACACCAATCCCATAACAACCCATCACCATTGGTTGCGCTTTGCCCTGAGGATCCAAGTAGGTACAACCCATTGCTTCGGAATACCGTGTGCCTAGCTGAAAGACGTGGCCAACCTCAATGCCACGGCAAATTTCGACAGTGCCTTTGCCATCCGGAGAAGGGTCTCCCGCAACCGCATTGCGAATATCGACCACAGTAGGCTCGGGCAAATCACGCCCCCAGTTAACGCCGGTTAAATGATGACCCGCCTCATTTGCACCACAAACAAAATCAGACATATTAGCAACCGTACGATCGGCTATCACGGTTACTTCGTCGATCACTCCAACTGGCCCCAAGTAACCGGCTGGCGCATTGCAAGCCCGCCGAATTTCCGCCTCGGAAGCAAAGCGGGATTCTGCCATGCCAGGAATTTTGCTCGCTTTGATTTCGTTTAATTCATGATCACCGCGCACCAACAACATCAATAGTTTTGCAGGGCCACTCTCTTGGTCCACCGCAAATAGCAAGGACTTAACCGTACTTTCAAGTGGAAGATTCAGAAACTGCGCAACATCAGCGCAATTCGTTTTCTCAGGAGTGGGCACCTTTTGCATGGCTTGCTTAGCAGGCGCTCGTGTTGCCATGAGTGATAAAGACTCAGCAGCCTCTAAATTGGCTGCGTAATCGGAATTAGGGCAATAGACAATCGCATCCTCACCGGTATCAGCAATCACATGAAACTCTTGACTTCCAGAGCCGCCAATCGCGCCGTTATCCGCAGTAACCGCCCGAAACTCCAAGCCCAGGCGCTTAAAGATACGGTGATAGGCATCAAACATGATTTGATAAGACTTCTTGAGGCCTTCTGCATCCCGATCAAATGAATAAGCGTCTTTCATGCTGAACTCACGACCACGCATAATGCCAAAACGGGGGCGTCGCTCATCGCGGAATTTCGTTTGAATTTGATAGAAATTCACTGGCAACTGTTTATAACTACGGATCTCATTACGCGCCAAATCTGTTACCACCTCTTCAGAGGTAGGCTGAATTAAAAAATCGCGATCATGTCGATCTTTAATGCGTAATAGCTCAGGACCCATCTTCTCCCAACGCCCCGTTTCTTGCCATAATTCTGCTGGTTGAATCATTGGCATCAGCAATTCAATGGCGCCTGCGCGATTCATTTCTTCGCGAATGATGTTTTCCACCTTACGAATCGCCTTTAAACCTAAAGGCAGATAGTTGTAAATACCGGCGCTCAATTTGCGAATTAAACCAGCGCGCACCATTAATTGATGCGAAACCACCTCAGCGTCAGAGGGGGCTTCTTTGAGCGTAGCGAGAAATGATTGAGATGCTTTCATGAATGGATATAATCAAATCATTGATTTTAAAGGATTTGAGGCACGATCATGCTTGACCGTGAAGGGTATCGACCCAATGTCGGCATTGTCCTCCTGAATAGCCACAACGAGGTTTTCTGGGGAAAACGCGTTGGGCAGCATTCGTGGCAGTTCCCACAGGGTGGGATTCAGCATGGGGAAAGCCCTGAACAGGCAATGTTCCGCGAATTGCATGAGGAAGTTGGCTTGCTACCAGAACATGTCCAAATTATTGGACGGACCAGGGATTGGCTGCGCTATGACGTCCCTGAGGAATACCTGCGCCGTCAACACAGCACTCGTGTACACCGCGCAGCCTACCGGGGCCAAAAACAAATTTGGTTTCTACTGCGTTTAGTTGGCTTAGACAGCGACATTCATTTACGGGCTTCTGAACACCCTGAATTCGATGCGTGGCGCTGGGTACCGTTTTGGATTCAGCTCGATGCGGTCATCGACTTCAAGCGTGAGGTCTATCAACTAGCCCTTTCAGAACTCGCACGCTACCTTACCCGGGGCATTCGCTTGCAACAACTAGCCTGGGGCTCGCCCTTAGATTTAATCCAGTCCTTTTACTCTAATGGCGAAGAACAAGCCAAAGACTCCCACCCCAATCAAAAATAAGATTGTATGAACCACACTCTGCGTCACATCGGCTTTTATAGCTTTATCCTGCTAACCAGCGCCACCTTAGCGGCATGCGCAGGAGATGCGCTCGACAGCGGTGTGGACCCCTTTGCGCCAATGGTGTTTAAAGAAGGGAAAACCACTCTTCCGCTCAACCCACCCAATAAAGCCACGCTCGTGCCGTTTTATGTCTCCACCCGAACCGTCTTTAAGTTTGCTGTAGACACTGACTCGATCTTAATTGGTCCCGATGGCGTAACTCGCTACATTGTTGTGATGACCAGCCCCAACGGCAACCAGCAAATCCAATATGAAGGTATTCGTTGCGATTCTTTCCAATGGCGCCTTTATGGCAATTATGATGGCGGAAAATGGCAAGAAAACGTCCTCAGCAGCTGGAAAGATATTAAGGATCATGACCCCAATCGTTATCAAGCCGCTTTAGCGCAAGGCGCTTTTTGTAGCTTTAATTCGCAAGAAAAGAATCTCAGAAACGTGATTCAATCCCTTAACCCGGGTAGCTTTACTGGCGGAACAAAACCGACCAACTCTTTCGGAGTTCAGTAGCAGCGATTGGGAGTTTGACCTACTTGGAATGCAAGTGAGTACCAATTGCCTCGCCAGCTAAAAGTCGCACTAAGGCATTGGGCTCTCGCCCTGAGGCAATGACGGTATCTGCACCGGTTTGAGCAGCAATCTTGGCGGCCAACACCTTGGTTAGCATGCCGCCCTTGCTTAACTCACTGGCTGCACCACCGGCCATTTTTTCCAATGCCGGATCCCCTGCGGTGGCGTGACTCATTAATGTAGCGGTCGGATCATGGCGTGGATCTGCCGTATACAAACCGCCCTGATCGGTCAAAATAACCAGCAAATCTGCATCAATTAAATTGCTGACTAAGGCTGCCAAACTATCGTTGTCACCGAATTTAATCTCATCAGTAACCACGGTATCGTTTTCATTAATAATTGGGACCACTCTTAATGCCAACAATGTTTCTAGTGTTGCTTTAGCATTTGCGTTGCGCTCTGGATGAGCTAAATCCGCATTGGTTAATAAAATTTGAGCGCTACGTAATTGAAATTGCGCAAAACAACTCTCATAAACCTGCACTAGGCCCATTTGACCTACTGCAGCAGCAGCTTGCAATTGATGAATTTCTTGAGGACGTTTAGTCCAACCCAGACGCTGCATTCCCTCGGCAATGGCACCCGAGCTCACCATCAATACTTCATGTCCATCGCCCAAAAGATCGGCGATTTGTTTAGCCCACATTGCAATCGCAGCATGATCCAAGCCTTCACCGTTATTCGTGACTAGACTTGATCCTACTTTTACAACAATTCGTTTTGCTTTTTTCGCAGTCATATCAATTGAGCAATCAAATGAACATTAATCTGGAGTGTTGCTATCGCCCTGATCTTGATAACGAGGATCGGCCGCACGCTCATCTTCTTCATCGCGATCTTTACGCACTGAATCCAAATAATCCTGCAAGGCATAACAAAGCTTATCGCAACCCATCCCGGTTAAAGCGGAGATTTCAAAAACAGGACCCGTCCATTTAAATTTCTGAATGAAATTCGCCACTACTTTTTTACGATCCTCTTCGGGAATCATGTCGACTTTATTGAGCACCAACCACCGTGGCTTCTCTACTAAGGCTTCATCATATTTACGCAGCTCATTCACAATTGCTTTAGCATCAGCAACGGGATCGATATTTTCATCGAACGGCGCAATATCCACTAAGTGCAGCAGAACACCAGTACGCTGCAAGTGCCTCAGGAAACGATGCCCTAGACCAGCGCCCTCTGCAGCACCTTCAATTAAACCTGGAATATCGGCAATGACAAAACTGCGCTCACTACCAACCCGCACCACACCTAAATTAGGATGCAAAGTGGTAAATGGATAATCGGCAATTTTGGGACGCGCATTGGAAACGGCTGTGATCAGTGTAGATTTACCAGCATTAGGCATACCCAATAGACCAACATCGGCCAAGACCTTCAATTCCAATTTCAATTTACGACGCTCACCGGGCTTGCCATTGGTCTTTTGACGAGGAGCGCGGTTAGTACTACTCTTAAAGTGAATATTTCCCCAGCCCCCAACGCCACCTTGAGCAAGACATAAGCGCTCCCCGTGCGTTGTTAAATCAGCAATCGGCTCACCTGTTTCGTAGTCCGAAATAATGGTGCCCACTGGCATGCGCAACTCAATATCATCGCCCGCACGGCCATAACAATCGGCACCGCGCCCAGGCTCACCATTTTTCGCAGTGTGGGTTTTTGCATAACGGTAATCGATCAAGGTATTGATATTGCGATCAGCAATAGCCCAAACACTTCCACCTTTTCCGCCATCACCACCATCGGGGCCACCAAATTCAATAAACTTTTCGCGGCGCATGGAGGCACTCCCGGCGCCACCTTGGCCAGCTATGACTTCAATACGAGCTTCATCTATGAATTTCATGAATAAAAAAGGCCTCGCGTTAGCGAGGCCTGTTCCTAAGAGTTAAATTCGGAATAAATCTGAATCAAACGTGTCTCAGTCAGGCGCCTTATGAACGAGGCAAGACTGAAACCTGGGCTTTCTTCAAAGCACCCTTCACGCCAAATTCCACTTGTCCATCCACTAGGGCGAACAAAGTGTGATCCTTACCAATACCAACGTTTGCACCAGGATGTACCCGTGTGCCACGTTGACGAATAATAATGCTGCCGGCGTTAATATGTTCGCCGCCAAATACCTTCACGCCTAAGCGTTTCGATTCTGAGTCGCGGCCATTTCGTGTTGAGCCGCCGCCTTTTTTCTGTGCCATATTTCTCTCCTGCTATATCCCGTTAGCCTGAATTAGGCTTTGATCGTGTTAATCAGAATTTCTGTGTAATTCTGACGATGGCCTTGGTGCTTTTGATAGTGCTTGCGACGGCGCATCTTAAAGATTGTCACTTTATCGTGACGTCCCTGGGAGACGACAGTGGCCATCACAGCTGCACCATTAACCAATGGATCACCCAATTTGAGTGATGCGCCTTCGCCTACGGCGAGGACTTGGTCAAGAGTGATTTCGCTGCCGATTTCCGCTGGTATCTGTTCTATTTTCAATTTTTCGCCTGCAGCAACTTTATACTGTTTGCCACCGGTTTTTATGACCGCGTACATGGTTTGAAACCTCAATTTAAGTCTACATTTAAGCAAATCCACCGTGGATAAGCCAAGCCCATTATTATATCTTGCATGACGAGCACTGTCAAAAACAATCCATTGAGCCAAATTTTGGCCCCAATTTCCTTAGATTTCAAGGCATTAGACGAGGTTATTCGCCTGCGCCTATCCTCCAAAGTCGCTTTAATTGACCAAATCTCCAGCTACATCATTCAGGCTGGCGGGAAACGGATTAGGCCTGCACTTCTGCTCCTAACCGCTAAGGCGCTGGCCAATGGCACCCCTACTCCGCATGCGCTAGAGTTGGCTGCGGTGGTTGAGTTCATTCACACGGCCACCCTTTTGCACGATGATGTGGTGGATGAATCCACCCTCAGAAGGGGGCGGGAGACCGCGAATGCCGCCTTTGGCAATGCGGCCAGCGTCCTAGTGGGCGATTTTTTGTATTCCCGCGCCTTCCAGATGATGGTTGCCCCGAATGACCTTCGGGTCATGCAAATCCTTTCAGACGCCACCAATACGATTGCCGAAGGGGAAGTACTGCAGCTACTGAATATGAATGACCCTGAGGTCGATGAAGCCAGTTACCTGCAAGTCATTCGCTATAAAACAGCCAAATTATTTGAGGCCTCTACTGAACTTGGGGCCATCTTGGCAGATTCAAATGATGCGCTGCGAGATCAGGCAGCCGCCTTTGGGCGTCATATCGGCACTGCATTTCAACTCATGGATGATCTGTTGGACTACACAGCCAGCGCTGCGCAAATGGGGAAAAATGCCGGTGATGATTTGCGCGAAGGCAAGCCAACACTACCCTTAATTCATTTACTAGAAAATGGTAGTCAGGAAGAGCGTTTGCTCGTTCGCGCCGCTATTGAACAGAATCAGGATTTGCCAGCAGACGTCTTTGCCCAAATCCTGAATGCCGTACAAACGTCGGGCGCCCTAGATTACACCCAAGCAGCCGCAAAACGCGAAGCTGATTTAGCGCTGGCATGTATTGCCGACTTCCCCAAAAATGAAGCAACTGCTGCTTTATATGCCTTATGCGAATACTCGCTACAAAGACAAACTTAAAGATTCACTCAATCACAATATTTACCAGGGAAATTTACGATGGCTCAATGGCTTCGATTTCAGCATCAAGGAAAAACCCATTTAGGACAATTACAGGGCGAAAAAATTGCCATTTATTCAGGCGATCTGTTTAACAACCCCATCGCCACCGGCGAGACCATTCTTTTAGAACAAGTCACCCTAGATACCCCCTGCAACCCATCGAAGATGGTTGCGATGGTTGATAACTTTCATGCATTGGTTACGAAATTAGATCATGCAGTTCCTGCCGAACCGCTGTACTTTTTAAAAGGCAATAACTCCTTCTTGGCAGCAAACCAAGTGATTCGCACCCCGAAATCGTATGCTGGAAAAGTAGTGTATGAAGGGGAGTTGGGTATTGTGATCGGCAAGTGCTGTCATGAAGCAAATGAAGATGAAGCAGCAAAAGCAATTTTTGGCTATACCTGCATCAACGATGTTACTGCGATTGAAATCTTAAATCGCGACCCCGGCTATGCCCAATGGACACGCTCTAAGAGCTTTAATACATTTGGGGTATTCGGCCCCTACATCACTACTGATGTCGATCCCAGCAGATTGCATGTGAAAACTATTCTCAATGAGCAAGAACGTCAAAACTATCCGATAGCCGATATGATCTTTCCGCCGGCTAAATTGGTCAGCCTTATTTCACAGGACATGCCGCTTGAAGCAGGCGACATCATTGCCTGCGGTACATCAGTGGGCGTTGGATCCATGAAACCCAATAGCCAAGTCAGCATCATCATTGAGGGTGTTGGACGCCTAGATAATCGATTTGAATAAATACTCCAATTCAAAAAACAAAACCCTCGCCAGTGACTGCTGAGCGAGGGTTTTTTACTAATAACTAGCATGATTAATTCAGGGCGTAACAATCCCCTACTGGTGGTAACGCTAAGCTTCCGCCTGTCGCTTGAATATTTTCATCAAGGTATTTTGTCAAAGCAAAAACCGTACTTAAACAAGGGGTAGGTGTTTCAGTAATGACGCCCAACTCGATAACCGAGCCCAATAAAGCGTCTACCTCCAAACTGCGCCCCGCTTCCAAATCTTGCAGCATTGAGGTTTTGTGCTTACCCACCTTTTCAGCACCCGCAATCCGTCGCTCAATGTCCACCCGAAATGTCACACCCAATTTTCCAGCAATGGTTTGGGCTTCAGTCATCATATTGCGCGCTAATTCTCGCGTTAAGGGAAATTGGCAAATCCCCTCCAAGGTTCCATGAGTCAACGCACTAATAGGATTGAAAGTCATATTGCCCCACAGCTTTAACCAAATTTCAGAGCGAATGTCTTCCAAAATCGGGGACTTAAACCCAGCAGCCGTCATCATCTCCGACAGTTTTTCAATGCGACCTGTCATCTTGCCGTCAAGCTCTCCTAAAGGAAAGCGATTACCTTCAACTAACCGAATGACACCAGGGCTTTGGGTAAAGGTTGCTGGATACACCACGCAACCAACAATGTTGTCCGGATTAATAGCTTTTTTAGCCACTCCGCCAGCGTCAACCGTTTCAACAGAATGATCTTGAAACTTGCCAGCAAGTTTTTGAAAATACCACCAAGGAATACCGTTTTGCATGGGAATCAAAACTGTCTCGGGCCCCATCATGGCAGCTAAATCATGAATGATGGGATCGACCTGATGGGCCTTGACCGCCAAAATCACGACATCGGGTGTATCAACCACATCACCGATTTTCTCAACGGCCTTCACCTGAGCAACAATGGGCTCAGATTGGTCATCTTGAATTAATGTAAGACCCCGCTCCTTGATGGCCGTCAATGTTGCGCCTCGCGCAACTACTGTGACATCATTTCCTGCACGCGCCAACATGACAGCTAAATAGCCACCAATCGCGCCTCCCCCGCCAATGACACAAACTTTCATAAAAACTCCATAAGAATAAAAATAGTTAATTACCGTCATATTAGAGGAGAATATTTTGCGGTGCAACAAAATATTCTCGAGTCCCTCCTCAAGAAATGGCGCTCACCCAAACACCTTCGCCACCCCCTTCTATACAGAGCTTGGTCTGACATAATTCAAGGGTGAATTCCCCGAAAGAGAACTACTGCGCTGATCTGGCCTACCAAAAATCCATCCTGGGATCGGTATCACGCACTTTCGCCCTGACTATCCCCTTACTTCCTGCCTCCATAGAGAAAGTCGTGGGCAACACCTATCTGCTCTGCAGGATCATTGACACGATCGAAGACGCGGCGGGATTAGATCCGGAAACAAAGCGTGGCCTTTCGCGACTATTTTTAGATGCCGTGCTTGGGAAGGTGGCAATCGAGGCATTTACCACTCCTTGCTTAGAGGCCTTATCCAATCATCCCAACCCAGATGAAATCGATCTGATTGTTCACACCCCCACTATTTTGCGAATTCTGCATACTTGCTCAGCACATGATCAGGCAGCTGTAGGACGTTGCGTGACCATCATGTCAGAAGGAATGTCCCATTTCCATGGAAAACAATCCCAACAAGGCTTAAAGGATTTACCGGAATTTGAAGAGTACTGCTATGTAGTGGCAGGAGTAGTGGGTGAACTTTTGACCACCATTTTCAGCAGTCATTCAGCCGCATTCTCAAAAAATATTAGCGGACATGAAAACTTAGCCATTGCATTTGGTCAAGCACTGCAAATGACTAACATCCTCAAAGACTCTGCCGAAGATCGCGCACGTGGGGTATCTTGGCGACCAAGCAATCTGACTCAAAAAGAATTGCTGGCCATTGCCTATGAAAAACTCACCCTCTCTCTGAACTACATTCTACTCATCCCTAAAAAAGAAATTGGCATGAGACGCTTTTGCTTTCTGGCTTTTGGCTTAGCTGTCATGACCCTGAATACGATCGCCAAAAAGGAAAACATTGGAAATGGCAATGAGGTCAAACTCAGCAGAAAGCAGGTAGCCACTTTCTACAGCTTCACAAAATTAGCCGCTTGGAGTGATTGGGCTATGAAAGTATTTTTCCGCATCACCGCTAGCACGCTACGTCATATAAAACCCTAAAGGACGCCTTCATGCTCTAAAAGCCAAACCTTAATTTGGCGATAGAAGCCTGGGCCGGTTTCTTTCATAAAACCCCCTATATCACTCGCAGATACCACGCGATGGCAAGGAACCACTAAAGGGTAAGGGTTGGCACCACATGCACCGCCCACTGCTCGTGGAGCACTCTGAATACGTCGCGCAATCTCTCCATATGTCCATGTTTGCCCAAGAGGAATATCTTGCACACTTTGCCAAACCTTTTGCTGATGGACGGTACCTACCGGCTTGAGTGGAATATCAAACCGGTAGGAAGGATCGGCAAAGTAGGCCGTCAATTGTCGGAGCAATTCTTGTGCCAATCCATTGGAAGGTGGCTTCATGGGCGTCCTTGACGGAAGGTATGCGATCTTAGATACCATCAGGCTCGTGTCTACCATTTCAGTACGAATCCCTAGCCTCCCAAAAGGGGCAGCTACCACACAGTACTCTTCCCCAGCCGCCAGGGAGATGCTTTCAGGCCGATTCATGGGAAGAATTCTGACACACTTTGCCGTACTAATTGAATCCTTTTACGAGCCTCGCTATAGCATCTGAAATACTGCTTTGCTATATTGAGACTTCTTCATACTTCGTAGGCGTTCCTGATGGACACTTTTTTTCATGACTGGCCATTTGCAGCACAAGTAGCGCTCGTCATCTTTTTGCTAGCACTTTCTGGCTTTTTCTCCATGGCCGAAACAAGCATGCTCTCATCAAATCGCCATCGCTTGCGTGCCATGGCAAGCGCAGGAAATTCTGGAGCAGCACTGGCTGCACGACTTCTCAAACGGATTGACTCCTTGTTATCAGTCCTGCTGATCTCCAATAATTTAATTAACACTGTTTTACCAATCCTGGTTACCGGTATTGCCTTGCATATTTTTGGTGATAGCGGTCTAGTGCTCTCTGTTGCAACATTGATTGTTGCCTTACTCATTATTATTTTTAGCGAGATCACCCCCAAAGTCATTGGCGCAGCCTTTCCAGAAAAAATTGCCTCCAATGTGGGATGGCTCATTCTTCCTCTAACCTACCTGCTAAAGCCTTTACTCTGGTTTATCAATAATTTTGTTTCGGGCCTGATGCGAATTTCTGGCCTCCAAACCTCCTCCGAAAGTCGAGCAATGAGCAAGGAGGAATTACGAAGCTTGGTGCTCGAATCGAATCGTTTTGCATCAACCCATCATCGCAATATTTTGTTAAATTTATTTAACCTCGAAACGATCTCGGTCGACGATGTCATGACCCCAAGATCTAAGATTGAGATTTTAGATCTCTCCCGACCAATAGATGAGGTCATTCAGCAATTGGAGACGTGTTATCACAATAAATTGCCAGTGTGTGATGGTGATTCTGATCGCATTATCGGGATTCTTTCGGTTAAAAAGGCACTCACACTACTCGGCAATACTGAACTGACACATGAAGATTTTCGCGCTTTAGTCAATGAACCCTATTTCATTCCAAGCGGAACACCGGTACTGCAGCAAATGCAATTCTTTCAAGCCAATCAGCAGCGCTTAAGCTTGGTGGTCAATGAGTACGGTGAAGTGCTAGGCTTAGTTACATTTGAAGATATCGTTGAAGAGCTCATTGGAGAGTTCACCACCTCACTCTCCAATCTATCGAATGATCCTCGCTGGTTAGCGGATGGCACCTATTTAGCCAATGGTGCTGCAACTTTGCGCGATCTCAATCGTTTATTAAATCTAGATTTACCATTAGATGGGCCACGTACTCTCAATGGCTTAATTTTGGAGAAGTTGGAGGCAATTCCTGATCACGATGTCAGTATTCGCATTGGCGGCATCGTGATGGAAATTGTCCAATTTGATGAACATGGCGTCAAAACCGTCAAGCTCTATCGACCCACCCCTCAAAGCAAAAAAGTAGATTGAGTCTGGCGGAAGATGATTCTATTATCGTTCGCACCTGGCAAGAGATCGCAGTTACTGCGCTTCACTCTAGGGCAAGTGATATTCATATTGAGGCACGATCTTTAGAGACCATTGTTCGCATTCGGATTGATGGGCGTTTGCAGCTGCAACATTGCTACCCCATTGAATTGCACGAACGACTCATCACACGCATCAAGTTAATTGCACGCTTGGATATTGCAGAAAAACGCTTGCCGCAAGACGGGCGATTTTCAATTGGGTACGATTTCACCAAACCCAACATTGACTGCCGGGTCTCGATCTTGCCAACACTGCACGGTGAAAAAGCAGTCATCCGAATTCTTCCTAGCCCACTTGAGGAATTGTCGTTAGATGATGTTGGCCTATTACCTGAACAATGCAAACTCCTAAGAAATGCGATTCACCAACCCAACGGCCTCATACTCGTAACGGGACCGACTGGTAGCGGCAAAACGCGCACTTTGTATAGCTGTCTCGCAGAGCTAAATCAAGAGCATTTGAATTTGTGCTCCGTAGAAGATCCTATCGAGATTCAATTGGCCGGAGTAAATCAAGTTGCTTACCACCCAAATGCAGGGTTAGATTTTTCCACCATCATCCGGGCTTTATTAAGACAAGATCCCGATGTCATGATGATTGGCGAAATTCGCGACCCTGCTAGTGCCGCACTAGCCATCCAAGCAGCTCAAACCGGACACCTTGTTCTGAGCACTTTACACACCCGTAACGCAATGAGCGCAATCCCTAGACTACAAAGCCTGGGGATTGATTGGGAGTCCTTAGAGTCTTGCTTACACTGCGTGAGCTCCCAAAGATTGGTCCGCAAACGCTGCCCCTGCGCCATCAAGCAAGAATCGCTTCATTGCCCTGCCTGCAAAGGCTCTGGTTATTTTTCTCGCTTAGGCGTTCATGAGGTTCTCAATCTTTCTGCCTTACAACACCCAGAATTGCCCTATTTAAGTCTTTTTGAGGCAGGGATGCGCTACGTAGATAGCGGCATCATCGATCAAGCATCACTCATCGCTGAGGCGGGAGGTCTTCATTGAACATCTTCCATCGCACCTCAAGAGCATTCACCAAGCGCGACCAACTTCAATTTGCTCAACAACTGCTAGCATTGATGCAGGCTGGTCTACCTCTGCTAAATGCGGTTTCATTGTTGTCTCAATCTAGCGCTCCAAGCTGGCAAGATTGGTTGAGCAATCTATGTGATCAACTACAAAAGGGAAATAGCTTATCGCAATCCCTCAAATCCCAGGGGGAGCGGTTTTCCATTGAATTTATCAACCTCATTCGGGTAAGCGAACGCTCGGGCCAACTAATATTAGCCCTAAAAACCATTTGCGAACAACTCCAAGCCCAAATTGAGCTGCGCCAAAAAATCCAACAGTCACTCGCCTACCCAGCCATTACCTTAGGCACATCTTTTTTGTTAGTGGCCGTGATGCTAATTTGGGTAGTGCCAGTATTTAAAGAGGTGTTCGGCCATTTCCAAGCCGAATTACCAGCGCCAACCCAAGCATTAATCGCCATCTCCGATGTCATCGAGAACGCTTACATAGCAATACTCATCGCCACCCTGACTGCCATTAGCGCATTGATAGTGACATGGAAAAAATCCCTTCGCATGCAAAAGTATTGCGATCGCCTCACCTTCAAGATTCCTTTTATTGGTAATTTATTCCGTTTGGCAACATTGACATATTGGTGCCGCACCTTGGGCCACTTACTGCACTCCGGCCTCCCTTTGCCGGATGCCTTGCGTGTGACGGCCCAATCCTCAAATCACTGGCTAAGCCATGATCTGAGTGCAGATATTTTCAAACAATTAACCCGAGGGTGGCCCCTGGGGGCAGCCCTAAAACGAGCAGACCCCAATCATCTTTTGTTTGATATTGAAACCTGGCATCTTCTACAAATTGGTGCAGAAAGTGGATCCCTTGCGCAAATGCTACAAAAACGCGCTGATATTTTGGGTGCTCAATTAGAGTACTCACTCAATACCCTGAGCCACAGTATTGAGCCTTTCTTCATTATTTTTGTTGGGTTACTCATTGGTAGTCTAGTGATAATCTTGTATCTACCCATTTTCAACCTCGGTCAGATTGTGTAAGGCAACCCTAGCAACATGATTCTATTGATTCACTGTTTTCTAATTTTGGCTCTAGCGTATTTGGCCTACATTGATTTTGTATCCTTTCGGATTGCCGACCTTATTACCATCCCCCTCATTGTCTTGGGGATACTATTTAACAGTATTTCTTCTTTGCGTTTTACCGATGGATTTTCCGCCATAGTTGGGGCTTGTCTTGGTTATCTCTTTATCTGGACCATCAATTTTTTCTATCGACTCATCAAAAAACATCATGGCATTGGCATGGGCGATGCAAAACTGCTCTCAGCTCTAGGGGCATGGTTTGGTGGGTGGGCACTTCCCCCTATTTTGCTGATAGCATCGATTACCGGATTGGTTGGTGGTCTGATTTGGCTCAAGTGGAATCAACGACACTATCAAGAACCCTTTCCTTTTGGCCCCTTCCTTGCTATTGCTGGCATTATTCAATTGTTATGGCCCCAACTTCTACCACCCCTTCTTTAGCCCCCTCCGATTTGAGTGCGCTACAAAAGCGCCTCCCCCTCATTGGATTAACCGGGGGGATTGGCTCGGGAAAAACCGCAGTCAGCACCCTCTTGTCGGACTTAGGGGCTGGCATTGTAGATACCGATCTAATTGCCCATCAATTAACCGCCCCGAATGGCAAGGCCATCCCTTTCATTGCCAAGGAATTTGGACCTGACTTTATTGCCCCCCAT